>Ga0209048_10005958_pt1 | contig 11462 bp, 7 predicted proteins | sample FrelakmetCRP12CR_FD_187146 | JGI IMG/M metagenome (GOLD analysis project Ga0209048, IMG submission 187146) | Freshwater lake sediment microbial communities from the University of Notre Dame, USA, for methane emissions studies - CRP12 CR (SPAdes)... | ecosystem: Environmental > Aquatic >... | reverse complement strand
GGTCGCGTGGAGCGGGCGGACGAATGACTCGTGACCAGCGCCGCCTGACGGCCATCGTATCCGCGGACGTGGTGGGCTATTCCCGCCTCATGGGTCGCGACGAGAGCGGCACCCTGGCGGCGTTGAAGGCGCACCTGCGTGAGCTGATCGACCCCAAGATCGCCGAGTACGGCGGCCGCACCGTCAAGTCGATGGGCGATGGCCTGCTGCTGGAGTTCCCCAGCGTGGTCGACGCGGTGCGCTGCGCCGTTGACGTGCAACGCGGGATGGCGGAGCGCAATGTTGACGTGCCGGATGATCGGCAGATCCGTTTCCGTGTCGGCATCAATGTCGGCGACATCATCATCGACGGCGACGACATCTTCGGCGACGGGGTCAATGTCGCGGCACGCTTGCAGACGCTGGCCGAGCCCGGCGGGATCTGCGTCAGCCGCGGGGTGCGCGACCAGGTGCTCGACAAGCTGAGCTTCGCCTTCGAGGACCTCGGCGCGCAGGAAGTCAAGAACATCACCCGACCGGTGGAAGTGTTCCGGATTCGTGATGCAGCGGCAGACGTCCCACCAGGGCGAACTTCACCCGCGACGTTGCCGGCGTCATCCCGGTCGCGGCTTGCCTCGGGCAGGCGCTGGCGGTACCTCGCGGCTGCGGGTGCCCTGCTTGGCGTGGCGTGCATCGCCGTCTGGGGTCTTCTGCTTCAACCGAAATCCGGTCCCGATGCGACGGGGAGTCCCGGGGGCACCGCTTCGGCCACGCGCTCGGGCGCGCGGCCATTCCGGTCGCTGGCGATATTGCCGTTCACCGTCGAATCGAAGTCGACCGAGGACGAACAGCTCGCCCGTGATCTCACGCGCGAAATGACGGCGAGCGCAGGGCGCGCGTTGCGCGAAGGGCTGGTGGTATCGAACGGACTCGTTCAACAGTACGGCCAGCGGCCCAGCGACCCGCGCTCGGTCGGCACCGAGCTCAACGTTCGCTACGTGGTCGAAGGAAATTTGCGCCAAAAAGGTGGGGTGCACGAATTGACGGTCGAGGTTATCGACGCGCTCGATGGATCCCAATTGTGGAGCGGGCGGCAGGCCGTCATCGGCGGCGACCCGGCTCAGACGGTCGGAAAGCTGATAAGCCCGTTGCACCGCGCAATCCTCGACGCGACCCGCAAGGAGGTGGCGTCGCTGCCGAAGGCGCAGCGGGATACCTGGGATCTGTATTTCCGCGCGTGGGCGTTGGAGAATTCCATCGCGAATGCTCCGAAAGCGCAGCAACTCCACGAGGAGGCGCTTCGCCTGGACCCGACCTTCGTCCCGGCGCTGCTGGAACTGCAAGGAACGTTGTTCTTCCGCGCACAGAACGAGCCCGAGCATCGGGCCGAATTGGTCCGGCGCTTCGACGAGGTCTCCAAGCAGGCGATTGCGGCTGCCCCGAACGATCCGCGCGTTTGGAACGAGCGCGCGTTCGCCCTGCAATGGCAGGACAACTGGAACGGGGCGTTTTCTGCCAGCGACGAGGCGCTTCGGCTCGACCCTTACCGGAGCAGCACCTACGAATCCCGAGCCTGGCTTCTGATCTATTCCGGCCGCCCTGGCGAAGCGCTCGACGTGGTCGCGCGGGCCAATGCGCTGGAGGGGGATCCGCATTTTGGGGATGCCGTGCAATGCGTGGCGTACATGGGATTGAAGCGCGGTGCGGATGCAGCGGGTCCCTGCGAGCAAAGCGCCGCGAGCTGGAGCTACTGGCCCCTTTACGCGATGGCCACTGCCGCGTACGCAAACCTCGGCGACGCCGAAAGGGCAGCCGCGTGGAAAAGGAAACTGCTGGAAGCCAACCCCAAGATGTCAATTGCACGCTTTAGCGACCTGGGCGTTTCGCATCATCCCGATTTTGTGGCCAACTTGGATTACACATTGGCCGGATTGCGAAAGGTCGGGCTTCCGGAGCAATAGCATTCGCCGGAGACGGAATCCGTCGGGGCTCGCCGGCCATAGAGGCGATGTTCCATCCTGATTGCCCGTGGATTCGCAGGCCGGTAACGATTGGGGCATTCGCACAACTGCACCGTTGATGTCTGCTCGAGCAAATTGCACTTTGCCCGCTTCTGGCCCTCCAGAGACTGTCGCCCTTCACGTCTCGCGGCCCTAAAGCTGCCGTTCGCCGACTACGGGACCGGACCCTACCCAGCCAAACGTGCTGCCATGAAGCAGCCACTCGAGTCGCGCCGCTGAGACTGTCGGATACGTCCCTGCTCGATTCAACGAGAACAATCAAGCTCGGATGCAGCGCCCGGCGAGAAGACGGGAGGCTGGTCGCTACAGCCGTGCATCGCCGCGGACCGAATGATCACTTCATTGGCACACGGTGCCGGGCGCCGCGAAAACCTGGCGAACGAGGTTCTTCGTTTGCGTGACGCCGTTGACCGTATAGTCGAACCGGGCGTGGTTGCCGTCGGTGACGGTGATCGTCCCGTTGCCGACCGCGGTCCGGACCACGGCGTTGGGGTCGAACGGCTGCGCGCTGAACGGCGGTCCCACGGCGGCCTTGAGCAGGCCGGAATAGACGCCCTGCACCGCCGTCTGGGATGCCACGACGAACAGCCACCAGCCCCTGCCGTTCACGTCGTACGTGAACCACGTCGCGAAGATGACGTTGCCCTGGTGCGTGAAGTTGATGCCCCAGCCCGACTCCAGGCCGTCCGTCACCCACCACAGGTCCTGGTAGTTGGTGGCCAGCGTCAGGTCGGGCTGCGCCCCCCAGACGCACGTCGGGAGCGCGACGCCCGGCACGAACTGCTGCGGGACGATGGCCTTGGTCTGCGTGATGCCGTTCACCGTGTAGTTGAAGGTCGCGCTCTTGCCGTCCGCGGCGAAGGTGACTGTCGCCGACCCGGCCGGTGTCTTGACGTTGGCGTTCGCCGTATAGGGCACCGTATTGAACGGCAGTCCGCTGAAGCTGGAGACGTTTCCAGAGTAGACGTGGTCTGCCGTCTTGTGCGCGACGACGGTGTACCACTGCGGCTGGTTGTCGGCGGCATAGGTGAACCAGGTGACGAAGATCACGTCGCCCTGGTGCGCGAAATTGATGCCCCAGCCGGATTCGGACGGATTCCACCACAGTCCCTGGTAATTCGCCGTCGCAGGTGTCTGTACCGCCTCGTAGGCGCCGATGTCGCAGGCTGCGCCTTGCGGTCGGCCGATCCCGCGCTGGTCAACCGCCGCGCAGGTTGCGGTGTTGCCGGCGTCTATTGCCGGGCTACCGGTGCCGAGCGCCATGGTCTGCGTCGGGCCGCCATTGCTTGCGAGTGCGCTGAGCAGAGGATCCGCCACCACCGCGCCGCGGCAGGAGGCATCGCCGAATTGCAGGTTGTTGCCACCGTCGACGAAGCCGCCCGGGCCCCCGCAATTCCCGCCGGTATTGCCGGCGACGATCGAATTGCGCATCGTCGTGGTCGAGGGATTGAAGAAGACGCCGCCGGCGCTACCACTTGCGCTGTTGCCCGCCACGGTAAGGTTGTCCAGCACCGCGTTTGCGGGGGGACCGTACAGCTGGATCGCGCCCCCGGTGGTGACGGAGTTGTCGGTATTGAGCTTCGCCTGGTTCCCGGTGAACGTGGAGTTGCTGATGATCAGCGTGTTCGCTTGCTCCACCGCGATTGCCCCACCGTGACCCTGGCTGAAATTGTGTCCCTGCGACCAATTGCCCGAGAAGGTGTCACGGGTGATCGTTGCGTCCGTGTCACCGTAGATCGCGATCGCCCCGCCGTACAGCGACGAATTCCCGGCAAACGTCGAATCCGACACGCTGAACGTCGTGTCCCCGACGAAGATGGCGCCGCCCGCCGTGCCCCCTGTCGAGTTGCTCGTGAACGTCGAGTTGGAGACCGTTACGGTAGGGTTCCGGCACGTACCTGACTCGCAGGGGAGCGCGTAGATCGCGCCGCCGCCGGCGCCCCCTGTGTTGTGCGAGAAAGCCACGTTATCCGCGATCAGCGCCCCCGATGACACGTTCACTGCGCCGCCGGTGGAGGAGGTAGTGCCGTGTGCCAGCGATAGGTTGTTCAAGGTCAGCGTCGCGGACGGTCGCACGTCGAATATTCGGACAGCGCCATTGCCATCGAGTGTGATCAGCCCGGCACCATTCACGGTCGTGTCGACGGAAATGGTCTTCGTGGTAGTCAGCGTGATCGTCGCGGGCCCGCAGGCAAAGTTGACCACGCCTCCGCCGGATAGTGCGGCGTCGAGGCTCGCCTCGTTGCAAGTCGCGACAGTCCCTCCCGACGCGCAATTCGCTGGGTCGGCGAATTGCAGCCCTGCAATCCAAATGCCGGCGCTCGAACCGGAATAGGTCACCTCGATGCGCTGCACGGCCTGCGCGTCACCGTACCGGAACAGCACAGTGCCCGTCCGGTCGCTCACGCCGCCGCTTGCCTTGACGTTGTAGAGCCCGCTGCCCGCTGCATTGACCTTGGTTTGGTCAACCACGTAAGCGTCATTGGTCGCATGCGCGCTGCCCAGAGCAAGGGCAGGCAGCGATGAAGGACTGGACAGCAGGTTGTCGGCGACCGCAATCGCACTCCCGCCAATCGCGGTCGGGAACGCTTGAACGAGCGCGCTCTCTTGGATGTAATCCAAGTCCGTGACGGCGAAGCGCACACCCGTTACCGGTGAGTTGAACGTGATCGTGATCTTGTAGGTGGCTGGAGCCGTGCCGACGTCGATCGCGAATGCTTTGACCGATCCGTCGGTAAGCAGACCATCGGCATCGTCCCAGGGAACGCCTTCGCTGGTGTCGGAATCCAGCACACCGAAGATCACGCTCGAACTCGGGGTGACGGTCGCTACATCAACCTTGTAACCGACGCCCGAAGGATTCGAGCCCTGACCCGCGGGGCTCGCGGTGCCGTGTGCGGGATAGGTCACCGTTACCGGCGACGACAGCACCTCGTTCCCGGACGAATACGCCAGCGCGGGACTCACGCATGCGTGCGTCTGCGCGAATGCGGCGAGCGGCGCGAGCAGGAAGGTGAGAAGAAGGAGCGACAAGGCCCCCACCCCGTGATTGCCATCCCGAACAGTCCCAGCTGAACAACCTGCTGCCATGAGTGGTCTCCTTCGACGCAGCGTGCCCTCAGGCCGCGTTGTACGGCATTGCAATCTTCGCCCCCCTGGTACGCCGGGTCTGCCTTGCCAGTGCCCCTTGCATGCTAGAGGCACCGGCTGGCATGTCAAGCGCGACGTGGCGCCCTCCCACCGCGCTGGGCTCTGCGGATGCGATGGCGCAACGGAAGCACGGCGGCGGCTGCTCTGCGGACGGCGCGTTGCGCATCGATTCGAGCTTGGCCACCGCCGATCCGAGCGTGCCTTGCGGCAGATCAAGGCGCGGCGCGGGGCTCGTGGCACGTGGGTCATCGCTCGTGGCGCATGGCCAGGAAGGCCTCGAACAACTCGGGTTCGTCCCATGGCACGTCGACCGGGTGCTCCCGCAGGTAGCGGCTCCGGGGGTCGCGCAGCAGTTCCTCGGGAAACCAGACCGTGAGGCCTTCCTCGCCTTCGTCGAGTTCGGTCCGCGATGTGGGAGCAGTGCCTTGCAGCCGCGCGCATAGAGCCGCCCATTGATCAACGTTGCGAGCACGCCCGCGGTGGCTCCCGGGAGTGATCCGGCGGTTGATCTCCAGCATATGGGGCTCGCCGGTCCCGTTGGCGACAATGAATTCAACGAAGAAATGCCCGCTGATGCCGAGACCCTTGACGAGGGAAGCAGCAATCCGCCTCAGTTCCGGCGAGCGGAAATGGCGGCTGACCGTCGGAGGTCCGGTCGGCTCGGGGTTGGCCACGACCTTCTCGCTCGCCCATCCGGCCAGAAGGTCTCCCTTCCAGGCCGTGGCGAGGTAATACTGCACGCGGCCCGGGACATGCGCCTGTATCAGGTTGCGTGCAGGCCCCGATTCGCCCAGATCCAGCTGATGGGTTCGGCTGAATGCCGCCAATGCCTGAGTGAGCTCATCTCGATTTGCGCAGATCGCGACACCTTGCCCGGCAAAGCCGTGCGCCCGCTTGAGCACTACGGGATAGCCATGCGCCGCCACAAACGCGGCGGCCGCCGCTGGCTCGCTGATGACCGAGTATGGCGGCACGCGAACGCCGAGGGCCTCCGCAAAGGGCGGCAGCCGCGTCTTGTCGACGCTGGTGTCGTAGTAGGCCGGATCACCCAGCGAGTCGCGGATGAGCGACGCCAGTTGCAGCTGCAGCGATGACGGGAAATCCCTCGGCGGCGTCCGAACCAGCATTGCCAGCAAGCGGAACGCCATGTCGTCGCACGGCAGTACGATCCGCGGCGCGGACACGCTGACCGCTCCGGCGAAGGCACGCACCCATTGCTGAACGTTGGCACTGTCCGGCACGTAGTCGACCCTGGAGACAAATCGACTCCTCTCGGCCAGAGAGTTTCTCGGCGTCAACAGCGAAACGTCGAAGCCCGCCTTGGCGAGCGCCGATGGAATGCGCGCAGTTCCCATCCAGCGCGTCGCGGTGGACACGAGGAGCACCGGTATCGTCATTGGCAGATCCTTGCACGTCGAGAGTTACGAAACCTGCATGCGAATCGCCGTCCTGCCTTCAGGCCGCCGGCAGCTCGCCCGATGCGACGAGCGCGGCTCGGGCCGCGGCGACGAACGGCTCGATGTAGCCGGGGAACAGCTCCGTCAGCGGCGTGCCCTTGAACTCCGGCAGGAAGGTGCCGTTCCAGTTCGCCCACAGCGACATGCCCTCCGCGCCCTCGGTGCAAAGCACTCCGATGGCCATGAGCTCCTTGAGCACCCCGGGCGGTTGGCGCTCGTACGCCGCCTTCCAGTCCGCAGGACCCAGGTCGATCCGCGCGACCTTGCGGCCGAGCATCTTCTCCCGGACCGCCAGCAGCTCGTTCCACGAGCAATACGCGGTGGCGGCGACCGGGCAGATCGCGTTCCGGGAAAGCGGGTGGGCCAGCACGTGCGGGATGATGCGGCCCACGTCGCGGCCGGTCGACCAGGCGACCTTTCGATTTGCGTCGCCCATGACGGCCACCGGCTCGAGCATGTAGTACTCGGGCCACAGCCCGGCCGGGATGATCGTGAAATCGAGGCCGGCGAGCTCGATCACCCTGCGGATGAAGGCCTTCTGGCGCGCCATGGTGCGGTGGCTCGTCTCGGTCGGCCAGAACTGCTCGAATTCGTAGATGGCCCCGAACTCCGAGGGCACGAAGCGTTCCACTCCGGCCTCCCTGGCCGCGAAGATCAGCGGGTATTGCGACTCCGTCGCCGGGTACGGCACGCAGGAGACGAGGTAGTCCGTGCCGCGCAAGGCCGGTATCAGCTCGCTGTGATCGGTCACGTCGACCGACTTGATCTTCACGCCGTCGCTGCTCCACTTTGCGTAGCGCTGCTGCTTTGCCTGATCGCTGTTCGCGATGCCGAGCGAAGACTTCTCCTGCTGGCCGCTCTTGCGCGCCAGCACCTGAACGTCGAAATGCCGCTGGCGGACGAGCTCGTCCACGCAGGCGCTGCCGGCCGTGCCGGTGGCGCCGAATACGGTTACCGTCTTCCTGGTCATCGCCTACCCCCTTTGGTCGGCGGGCGTTCCTCTCAGATACGCCCAGAAGAGCACGGCGAAGAGAAGATCCGCCGACACCAGCGCCGCAGTTGCGGCCGTCGCGCTGCCGTTGAGAAAGTGCCCGTAGATCGCCACGACGAATGCGAGCTTCCCCGCGATGCCGAGCACGACGAACTCGCGATACCGCACCGGGTCCGTCGCAATGCGCCAGTATGCCCAGCCGAACAACAGCACGACCAGGGCAACGATGTGGATCCAGACCGTGGGCTGGGCAGGCAGGCCGAGCAGCGGCGCCACCAGGCTGTACCCGAGCAGGATCCCCATGCCCACGAGGAAGTTGAAAGCCGCGGCAACGGTGAACAATGTTCTGGCGTTCATGCTTGCTTGCGCCCTTTCGGCGCAGCCGGCTTCGCGCGGGGGCGCGACGGACCGGCGCGCCGCTTGGCCGCCGCTGCAGGCTTGCGCACGGGAGGCGAGGTTGCGCGCTTGCCCTTCGCGCGCTCCGGCGGTGACTTCCCGGCCCCGTGGCCGACCGCCGCCTGCACCAATTCGTCGAAGCTCCTGCGCAGGCACTCGGCGAAGAAGGCCGGGTCGGGCATCATCTTGCGGCAGGAGACGAAACACACCCACAGCGTGCCGTTGTAGCTGAAGCCGGTGATGTTCAGCCCGAGGTTGTCGAAGGCGATCGAGATCGGCAGGTACAGCACCAGGCGCGCGCCCGCCATGTACAGCGGGATGTCCGGCCCGCGCACGTTCGATACGGTGACGTTGGACAGCGCGACGATGCCCTGCTTGATCAGCAGCTTCGAGGCCATCGCCGGCAGGACCTGGATCAAGCGGGCCGGGAGGTCCTTGCCCAGCGCCGCCGTCAGCGCCTTGCTCTTGCCCGACCCGCGCCTGACCGCCAGCAGGCGCCCGATCGGATCGGCGACGTCGGTGCGCAGCGGCATCGTGGTCATCCCGATCTGGTTGCCCGCGTCGGCGTCCTTCACGTCGCCGCGCGTGGTCATCGGCATCATGGCGTTCAGCGTCTTCTTCGGGAGCTCGCCCTTGTCTTCGAGGTAGGCGCGCACCGCACCTCCGCAGGCCGCCATGAAGATGTCGTTGATCGTGACGTCGGGAACGTGCTGGCGAATCTTCCTGCACTCGGCCAGGGGTAGCCCGACGGCGTCGACGACGCGATGCGCGGATACGGGGTGATCGAACCGGGTGATCGGCTTGCGCCCCGGCGTGTCCTTTCCGCCTTCGCCGGGTTCAGGCTTCGTCTCGCGAAGCCTGGCCAGCACGTCCCTGGCCAGTTCCGCCGCGCGGCCGCTTGCTAACAGGTCCTTGCCGAACGTGGCGATCCGGCTGCCCAGGAGGAGCATCAGCCGCGACGCATCGGCGGCCTGGCGGGCCCGGCTTCCCACGGTGCGGGCATAGAGCTCGAGGGCATTCGGATCGCGGTCCGCGATCTTCACCGAAGTGTCGGGCGCCTCCTCCAGTCCCTCGTCCGGCGACAGCGCGTGCAGCGCCCGGATGATCACGGCGCCGGCCTCGCCGTCGACGGCGGCGTGGTGGAACTTGGTGTAGACGGCGAAGCTGCCGGGAGGAATGCCGGAAATGTTGTCCAGGCCCTCGATGATGTAGGCCTCCCACAGCGGCTTGGTCATGTCGAGCGGCCGCGAGTGCAGCCGTGCGATCTGGATCATCAGTTGGCGCCAGTCGCCCGGTTGCGGCAACGCGATGTGGCGGACGTGATATTCGACGTCGATCTCGCCGTCCTCGACCCAGTAGGGCCGGTCGAGGTCCTGCGGCACGCACACCAGCCGGCGCCGAAACACCTTGCTTGCGTGCAGCCGGCTGACGAAAAAGTTCAGGATCGACTTGAACCGCACCTTGCCGCCGGGCGCGGTCGAAGGATCGTAGATGCCGAGGCCGGCCACGTGCAGGTGCTGATGGCCCTGATCCATGGCCAGGAAGAGATTGTCCATCCCCGAAAGCTGCTTCATAGCGAGTTCCCCATCGATGGTCGGTGCTGCCCAATCGACGTTTTACGCCGAAAACCCGCCGTCGACGACCGGATCGGCGCTGGTGACGATGCAGACCTTGCCTTCGATGCTGCCTTCCCCGCACGTCCCCCGGGTTCTGCTTTCAGGTCGCGGTGGCGCCGCCGTCGACGACGATTTCGGCGCCGGTCGTCCACCGCGAGGCGTCGCTCGCGAGGTAGATCACCGCATTGGCGACATCGCCGGGCTGGCCGTAGCCGAGCGGATGCAACGACGCAATCAGCGCATCGGCTGCGGCCTCGTCCGGGGCGAAACCGAGGCGCGCGAAATTGCGCACGACGTTCGAACCCATCTCCGTCTTGACGACGCCCGGATGGATCGAATTGACACGAATCCCGTATCCCAGCCGGGCGCACTCCACCGCCGCCGCCTTGGTCATGAGCCGCACCGCGCCCTTCGACGCACAGTAGGCGCCGAGGGTCGGCATGCCGACCAGGCCGGCGACCGAGGAAAGATTGACGATGGAGCCGCCCCGGCCCGCGCCGCCGTCGGGGCGCATGGCGCGAATGGCGTGCTTGACGCCGAGAAACACACCGTCGACGTTGATGGCCATGGTGCGGCGAAACTCGGCGAGCTCGCAGTCGGCGAACAGCGCGGCCGTCTCGATGCCGGCGTTGTTGACCACGACGTCGAGCCCGCCAAATCGCTGCAGCGTCGCATCGATCGCGGCGACCCAATCGGCCTCCTGGGTGACGTCGTGCCGCGCAAAGGCGGCCTCGCTGCCGGCTGCGCGCAGGCGCGCGGCGACCGCTTCGCCCTGCGCCGCCAGCACGTCGGTCAGCATCACTTTGGCCCCGACCGAAACCAGCGCCTCGGCCATTGCCGCACCGAGCCCGCGGGCAGCGCCAGTGACCAGCGCGACGCGGCCGTCGAGCCGGAATTGCTTCAGGTCATCGTTCATCGTAGCGCGCTCCTCTTACAGCAATTCCGGGTTGACGAGCAGGCTGCCGCCCTTCATCGCCAGCACTTCGTTGCAGCCGTCGGCGATCAGCATGGCCCGCGCATCGCGCAACAGCTTTTCCAGCGGATACTCGAGCGTCATGCCGTTGCCGCCGAATACCTGCAGCGCATCGCTGGCGACCTCGAACGCGGTCTGCGTCGCGTGCACCTTGGCCGCGGCGGATCCCTGCAGGGCCGGCAGCGGCGCGGTGGCGTTGTAGGTCGCAACCCGACGCACGAGCGCGCGCGCCGCCTCGATCTTGCGGAACATGTGGAACAGGCGGTGCTGCATCTGCTGGTGCAGCGCGATCTTCCTTCCCCCCGCCTTGCGCTCGTGCACGTAGGCCAGCGCGTGCTCGTAGGCCGCGCGCGCGACGCCCACGGCCATGGCGCCGACGTGCACGTTGGCCTCGGCCAGCGTGTGGTAGACCATGTCCGCATAGTTCTCCGGCCCGGCGATGACGTGCGATCGCGGCACGGTGACGTTGTCGAAATACAGCTCGCCCTGGTTCAATCCGCGCAGGCCGAGCTTCTCCAGCGGCTTGCCGCGGCTCACACCCGGCAGATCGAGCGGGACGATGATCGCGAGACCCGGCTGCACCCTGCCGTCGATCTCGGCGTGCGTATAGAGCACGCAGACCTGGGCCGTCATCGCCCCGGAAACCCAGGCCGACTTCTGCCCGTCGATGACGACGTTGTCCCCGTCGATGCGGGCGACGCAATTCGGCCTCCCGTAGACGCCGCCGGGCGCCTGCAGCGCACCATCGGCATCGAGCATGTCGCTGCCGTGATCCGGCTCGGTGATGCCCCAGCAGCCGAGCTTGCCGTCGCAGTACCTGACCATGTCCATCCGCCCGGCGAGCGCCGCGTACATCCCGGGCATGTTGTTGACCAGGAT
>Ga0209048_10005957_pt1 | contig 11463 bp, 7 predicted proteins | sample FrelakmetCRP12CR_FD_187146 | JGI IMG/M metagenome (GOLD analysis project Ga0209048, IMG submission 187146) | Freshwater lake sediment microbial communities from the University of Notre Dame, USA, for methane emissions studies - CRP12 CR (SPAdes)... | ecosystem: Environmental > Aquatic >... | reverse complement strand
TCGATTCTGCCCATACGTTCTTCCCTTCCTGAAGTAATATCTGTCATGCTTTCATAGAACTCGTGCATTTCGTTATGCCTGATCTGAACTACTCGACTTCCGACCGTCTGATTAACCGTGAGGTTGAAGAGAGCGTCCTACTTGGGAAGCTCGATCTCCCCATGCGCCTTGCGCTCCTGCGGGAGCAGGCAGGCATAGAGAAACGTGTGGAGCGGTACTTCGACCCCCGCCAGGTGCGCCAACCGCACTACCACACCCAGCTGCGACTCCAGTTCTGAGGGACGACCCGCCATGATGTCGCGCTGCATGGAAGCGGTGGCCTGTTCGGGCGAGAGGTCTATGAGCGCCAGCGCTTTCTCGACGGCCTCGTCGGCTACGCGCACGCCATGGGCGCGAGCGAGCACGAACACCTCGCGCATCGTCCCTTCCAGCAAGCTGCGTGTCTCCATCTGCCTGCGCAGCACCCCCACCGACACGCGGGTGACCGCTCCCACCCCACCAAATGGCCCAACGAACAGCAGCTTCTCCCAGAGGGCAGCATGGATATCCGCAGCAATGCTCGCCTGTACGTCGGCATGCTCAAAGACCATTCGCAGGTGATCGCAGCGCTCGCTGGGCTCGTGGTCGAGTTCGCCAATGGTGACAAAGGGTCTGGGAAAGACGTTACGAATGTGGCCCGGACTGACGACGGAGCCATAGAGCCCACAGAGGCCCCCCAGGACGCGGCGAGCTCCAAAGGCTGCGGCGAGTTGTTCGGGAGCCTCGACCCCGTTGAGCAGCGGCACCACAAACGTTTCCAGTCCCACCAGCGGGAGCATCGTCTCGATGGCCTGCGGCACCTGCCAGCCTTTCACAGCCAGCAGCACCAGATCTACCGGGCCGATCCGCGCTGGATCATCTGTCGCGCAAGCTGGACGAATGGCAAAGTCGCCATCCACGCTCTCTACCTGCAGGCCGTGCTCCTGAATGGCGCGCAAATGGGCTCCGCGCGCCAGAAACACAACATCTTGTTCTGTCCGTGCCAGTCGGCCGCCGAAGTAACCCCCAACGCCGCCTGTCCCGACAACCGCGATACGCATAGACTTCTCCTTCCAGCACTCTACTCACTGTTCGCTCGGCCTGACCAGGACGCGTCCTCGCGTCTGCCCACCCAACATGGCCTGTGCCACCCTCGGGATGTCCTCCAGAGTGACTTCAGATACAATCGCATCCACCAGGCTCAGCAGCGTTGCTTCACCGATCACCTCTTCCCACAGCTCCCGGCGCATTTGGAGCGGTGTCGATGGCATATCGATACCCAGCACCTTGATGCCCCGCAGGATGAGTGGAAGCACAGTCGCACGAAACGCTGCCCCTCCGGAAACTCCGATGGCCGCAATCGCCCCTCCTTTTTTCGTCGTCCGCATCAGATAGGCCAGGGTCGCACCACCCACCGTGTCAATGCTCCCTGCCCACCGCTCCGCTTCGAGTGGGCGCATGCTTTCGGCTTCGGTCACCTCGCGACTCAGGATCTCGCTTGCCCCAAGTTGCCTCAGATAGTCCTGGGCATCAGGTTTGCCCGTGCTTGCGGCCACCGTGTAGCCTCGCCTCGACAGCAGGCTGACGGCCAGGCTTCCAACACCTCCCGTAGCACCTGTGACCAGGACTGGGCCCCTCTGGGGTGTCAGATCATGCTTCTCGAGCTGGCGCAACCCCATCGCTGCTGTCACCCCTGCTGAAAGCACGAGGGCCTGCTTGCAGTCCACGCCCGCAGGCAGGCGAAAGAGAAAATCGCTTGGGACACGGGCATACTCGCTGTAGCCACCATGCCTGGAAATCCCCTGAGTGCTGCCAAAATCATAGGCCAGCACGGGATCGCCTGGCCGGAAACGCGGATCGGTCGACTCGACCACCGCTCCTGTCAGTTCGAGGCCGGGCACCAGTGGATAGGCCCGTGCCACGTTGCCATTGGGGATGCAGACGAGTGCATCTTTGTAGTTCACCGCCGCGTACGCCACCCGGATCAGCACATCACCTGAAGGTAAATCGCGCTGTTCCAGTTGCTGGATTCCCATCTGAAACCCGTCAGCGGTTTGATCGACGACAAATGCTCGGAAAGGTGCTGTCATAGCACTCCCCCCTTTATCTTGTATACTCTGCAACATATTCTCATCTCCCTGCTTACACTTTGCTGTGTAGCGACTCATAACTACTGTAAACTGGCGTGCTTACCTCGCTTGCTGGCGCTGTCATGGTAGGCTGCTGCCTGAATGCGGCCAGTTCCTGGCGAAGCACGGCCAGGATAATGCGTGGCTGGAACAGCGTTGACAAGGGTTTGAGCAGATTTCGGACCCGCAACAAGGTTGCCGTCATACGTGGTTCGGATGCGGTCAGTTCGATAACGCGGCGCATGTACCTGTTGAGCAGGCGTATGCTGAGCGATCTCTTCCCCTCAACACCTGGATAGCGCAAATCTTCACCCGTTGAGAGCAGCCAGGGAGTTTTGATATCTCTGGCGATTGCTTGCTGGAATCGCTGAGTGAAACCAACCACGCCGTTGTTCCCGGTGAACTTCTCCTGCTCGCGCAGGCAGCGATCGAGTGTCTGCGCTTCGATGGCTGCGACTGACATGCCCTGGCCATACACCGGATTGAAGCTGCATGCTGCGTCACCCATGATGATGAAGCTCTCCGGGAGGCGTTTCATGCGCTCAAAATGCCGCCAGCGATTCGCGGGATACTTATACACCGCAATTGGTGTGACCGGTTCAACGTCTTTAATTGCTTCGTAGAGGTCCGGCTGAGCCAGGCTGCGAGCAAATTCCAGAAAACCGGCCTCGTCGTCCGGTGGATGGTCACGCAGCGAGCCTACCAGCGTGACCATCCAGTAGCTGCCCTGGATGGGGAAGATGACTCCCCCGCGTTTGTCATTGGGTGGTCTTCCAAAGATGAGCAGCGCCTTCCAACTGGCGGGAAGTTGGGCAGGACAGCGATAGATGCGCGTGGCGTATCCAATATCGATTTTGACGCTGGTTTCCTGCACATTCCCATACCCCAACGCGTTGAGCCATTGCGGCGCACGCGAACCGCGTCCGCTAGCATCCACGACGAGGTCGGTAGCCAGTGCTTCCTCTTGCTGCTCTCCAGAGCGATAGCGCAGGACGACCCCGGTGATGTGGTCGTTGTGAACGCACAACTGTGAAACCTCACAGCCATCTATAATACGCACATTGTCCCTGGCAACCAGTTGGTCTCGCACATGCTGCTCAAGGAATGGGCGGCTCTGGAACAGGGTTTTGACGGGACTCCGAACGGGTGCCATCCACACACCGAGCTGATTCCACCGTATACTTTCCATGTCTACCGGAATCGCACCGTCCTGGGTAAGAGTGAGAAAGAGGTCGGGAAAGTACTCTCCCATGATGGCCACTCCACGCGCCAGCCACCCATGCACATGTCTCCCTTGCGGTACCCCTTTGCGCGGCCTGGCCTCGCCGGTCAATGTATCGCGCTCGATAATTGTGACCTGTTCAAAATGATCCGAGAGGACCCGGGCGGCCAGCAATCCTGCCATACTTGCGCCGATTACGACGGCGTGGTGCCTGTCAAACATGCCTTGCACAGATTGTTTGCTGCTCATGATTTTCCTCCCTCTATCCCGCTCTCAGGCAGCATTATCTTGTTGGCTTGATATTCTGATTCACGTGGAACAGATTGCTCGGGTCATACGTTGCTTTGATCTGTGCCAGTCGAGAGTAGTTGTCGCGGTACGCTGCTTTCACATTGTCCGTCCCCTCATCCATCATCATATTGATATAGCCCCCTCCCGCTGAGTAGGGATGCAGCGCCATCCAATAGTCCCGGGCCCACTGGATCATGCGCTCGTTGTTTGCCGGATCAGGGTCGACACCGACGATCACCTCGGCGAAGTTAGCATCACGGAAGCTGAATGCGGTTTCATTCGTGTTGGCCCGATGGGCCGCGCCGTTTATAGGATAGAGATGCATTGTCGAGTGCATCGTTGGCAGTTGCGCGCTGTACTTCGCATGCAAATCGATCGCCTTCTCATTTAGGTCGGTGAAGAAGTCGGCCTTCCAGTACCATTGAAGACCAGGTGGATATAATGCATCGAACAGGCTCTGCAACACCGGCCACGGAATCGGTCCGGCGAAGTCCACTGCTGGGGAACTGAAGGCACGAATTGGTTTGAAAATCTCTTCGGCTTTGTCTAGCGCGCCGCTGTAGCACCACACTATCGCGCACATCTTTTGCATGTGAAACTGTTCCGGGAAAGGTGGAGCGGGTGGCACTGTGATAAACGCGAACCAGCCATTGATCTCCTCGGGAGCATTCAAGATGAAGTCGCGCCAGAACTTCATCAAGTCTTCCGCTTGTTCAATTGGCCAGAGCATCGGCCCGCCATAGACTGTGCTAATCGGATGCAACTGGTAGAGAAATGACGTGACGACACCGAAGTTGCCTCCACCACCGCGTACAGCCCAGAACAGATCTGCATGCTCCTCTGCATTTGCTGTGACAAAGCTGCCATCAGCGAGCACCATATCAACACCGAGCAGGTTATCAATCGTCAGTCCAAATGTACGCGAGAGGTAGCCAATTCCTCCGCCTAATGTTAGCCCGCCGACACCGGTCGTCGAAATGAAGCCGCTGGGCGTGACCAGCCCGAAGGGATGCGTGGCATGGTCTACCTCGCCCCAGGTGCAGCCGCCTTCGACGCGAGCGGTGCGCGTGTTCGGATCGATGCGTATGCCCTTCATGCCCGACAGGTCAATCACCAGACCGTCATCACAGGTACCCAGGCCAGGGCCGCTGTGCCCGCCGCCTCGTACCGCCAACATCAGCTCATGTTCGCGTGCAAAGTTGACCGCTGCAATCACATCTGCTACATCCAGGCAGCGGGCGATCAGCGCGGGATGCTTCTCGATCATGCCGTTGTAGACCCGGGCAGCCTGCTGGTAGTCAGCATCGCCGGGACGAAGCAGTGTACCACGCAGACGTGAGACCAGATCTTGAACCGCTGTTTCCTCCAAAGCGAGGGTTGGGTTTTGGTGTTCCATTTTTTTCTCCTTGTCAGTTTTTTATAACTGTCGTAATTCCCCACAGGTACAACTTAGGGCTGTAATGCCCTGTCCTGAACGCGCGATAGGCGCTATCATCTACTTGCGGCACTGAGCATGGTTGATTTCCATTGCAAGGTCGGCAAGGGGACCACCTGGATTGCGACATGATAATACATTTTCTGTCTCCTGTTATTCTGTACTCTCAAGACGCTTTCTCGAAGCAGGGTTCGTCGTATCACACACGTTCAGCGTACGATTTCTAGGATAACATGGGCAGCGTTAGTATATCGTTTGTACACATCAGATGCGGAGGTTTTTCTAGAGAGGTGAGGACTTCCACCGTTAGTAAAACGTTAGTACAGATCAGATGTATGTGTAGGTAGGCTACAGTTGCGCGAGGAGCAGTCGAGCAGCCTGCAAGTCTGGCGTATCAAATCCTTCAGTGAACCAACTGTACGCGTCTCCGAGAAGACGTCTCGCGTCATCCACGCGATTCTGGGTGATCCATAACCGAGCCAGGCTCATCGTCGCACGGAGTTCCAACGACCTGGCCTGTTGGGAGCGGGCGATCGAGATCGAGCGCAGGATTGCCGTTTCGCCATCAGATGCGTCCGCATCGTTCAAGAGCAGTAACTCGCCTCGCAGCCTGTGTAACTCCGCGTCCCACCATCGCTCATTGTGTGTGCGTGCTTCAGAAAGTGCCTCGTTGATACAGGCAAGGCCCTCCTCAGCGCGCCCGGCTTTTCCACAGACCTGCGCGAGCAGCGAAAGGAAATACGGCAGACGCAACCTGGCACTCGATGCTTTAAACTCAGAGATCGATTCGCGCAGGTGCCCAATGCGCTCCTCATCGGGTTGCTCCAGGGCCAGTGCATAGCTGACTAAGATGGTAGCCCAGGCGCGATAATAGGGTGTCTGGTACTTCCCCGTAAGCGCAAGGGCTTGATCAGCGTGTTCGCGGGCGACCGCCTCATCGGCGCGTAACTGCTGTAGCAAGGCCAGATAGGCAGACACCAGCGCCTGGTTGAAGGGCTGATCCAGGTCTTGCACTAGCTTGATCGCTTCAAGCCCCCGGCTGAGCGCCTGCTGCGGATAGCCCAGGCACCAGAGTGCATGTGCTTGCCACGCCCGTGCATGCGCTGCATAATTCACTCCTTGCGACTCCTGCAGCTGGAGGAGTTGATCGGGATCGTGTGCGGCGATGATCTCTGCAAATTGCGCGTTGGCCTGAGTGATCCTTCCCAGATGCAGTTGCGCCCCAGCCAACATCATGCCGGCAAACGGCAGCGGCGCTATGCCAAGAGAGCGCTGATACAGCGTCTGCAGTTCATCGGAGACCATTTGCACCCGTTCGAGTCTGGCTTGCACTACGTACACAGACTGCAATCCATAGAGAGTCTGTGCCCGCTGGGCGTCGTCACCGACCATGTCACACAACGCGAGGGCCCGTTCAAGGACGCGTTCCAGTTCTGGTGTCGCCCAGCCTTTGGTCACCCGATAGAGTGGCGCCAGTGCAAGTCGTAAGCTGAGCTCTTGTTTGTCACGTTTTGAACCTGCAGGCAGGAGTTCAAGCAACTCCAGGCTGCGCGACAGCAGACTGATAGCATCCAGGTTCGCATACACGCTCTGCGCCACAACCGCCGCGCGCTGATAAAATGGAATTGCTTGCTCGATCATGCCTGCACGCTCGTAATGCGACGCAATTTGACCGCTAACTGTGTCAAGGTCCTCCGCATGCATTGCTTCCAACGCTTGCGCGACGCGATTGTGCAGCATGCGGCGCTGTGGCGCACTGATCTCCGCATATGCAACCTCGCGCAGCTTATCGTGAGTGAAGTCATAGCTGTTCATGCCGTGTTCGCGCACGATCCGTTTGTGCCAGAGTTCGTCTAGAGCTTGTACGGCGCTATCGGCATCGGCATTGCCGACGGTGTTTAAGAGAGCGAGAGTGAATTCGTGGCCAATGGTTGCGCCAATTTCAGCAAAATCACGAGCAGAAGCCGAGAGTTGAAGGAGGCGGCCGACGAGCACCGCATGCATACGTGGGGGAAGCGTTCGAGCATCTTCAAACGGTGGTTGCCAGTTAGGGCGATCAGACTCTGGTGGGTTTGCTGATACACGCCCCAGGTCGGCCCGCACCATTTCGACTACGAACAGGGGATATCCCCCAGTCTCGTGATACAAGTGCATAACCGAGTCAATATCCAACTCATGACTTGCCACCTGCGCGGCCAGTTTCGCGGTTTCCGCTGCATCCAACGGCTGGAGCGCAATTTCATTCACAGCCGCTGTGGTGCGCAAATGCAGCAGAAAGTTGCGCAACGGATGTTGCGGTGGCAATTCTTCCTCGCGGGCGCACCCGACGATGAACAATCGTGCCGTGGGATCGAAGCGCAACAGAAAATGCAGCCATTCCAGCGTTTCCTGATCGCACCATTGCAAGTCATCGATCAGTAAGAGTAATGGTTGGGGTGCGGAGAGTATGGCGCGTGCAAGCGCCTCGAAGAAGCGCTGGCGCTGGCCGTACTCGGTCACTGACTCGTAGTGCGGTAAGTCTGGCCGTTCAGCGAACAATTCTGGCAGAAGACGCGCAACCTCAGTGAGCCAGACTGCGTCGAGTTGCCTGAGGGGTGCGCGCAAGCCATCGCTCCTGAGCCAATCCGTCACTGGTGCGAGCGAGAGTTGGCCCTCAGCAGCATAGGAGCGCGTCTTCGCGGTGATGGCACCCTTCTGGCTCGCCCACAGCAGGAATTCCTCTGCCAGCCGTGATTTGCCAATGCCCGCTTCCCCGATTATGAGGACGAAGTGGGGCTCAACAGTGGTAGCATGATACCAGGCATTTTGCAGAGTCTCCCACTCCCGCTTTCGTCCGATGAGCGTTGGGCTAACGGGGAACAGCGGTTCATGGACGATGGCTTGTTTGACTAGCATCTCTTGTTGCATCAGGCGCTCATAGACTTCACTGGTCGCAGGATCTGGGTCGACGCCCATTTCGCGTTGTAAGGTGGTGACACAGGTATGGTAGACGTGCAACGCGCTGGCGCGATCGTTATTCAGTGCGTACAAGTGCATCAGACGGCGATAGAGGTCTTCGGAAAGGGGGTCGAGCGCGAGCAAACGCTGGGCATAGCGAATAGCGGTGACGTGGTCGCCCCGCCCTTCAAAGAGACGTAACAGGTGTTCGAGTACCTGCAGATGGTGCTGGTGTAACCGATCCCGCTCAGGCAAGATCCACTCATCATAGCAGCCAGGAAGCAATTCACCTCTATACAGGCTGTCTGCCTGCTCAAGAGCGGCCTGCAGTGCGTTATGATCATTCTGGCGTGTGGCTGTGTCTGCGAGCTTGAGCGCCTGTTCGAACGCTGCGATATCGAGGTAGCATGGCGTGACAGGGTGCCAGTACAACATATGCGCGTCAGTAGAAAGGAAGTGCACTACATCTGGAAATGCCTGGCGCAACTGGTGGAGCAGTTGGCGCAAGTTATTGCGCGCCTGTGCCTCGGTGGCGTCGGGCCAGAAGAGGAAAGCCAGATGCTGGCGCTGTTGGGGAACATCGCGATGCAACACGAGATAGGTGAGCAAGGAGCGCAGGCGCGTGGTATTGAGGCTGGTCACTTGCTGGTCGTTGTAAAGCAGGCTGAAATCGCCAAGCAAGCGGAGGTGAAGGGTTGGCGTCGTCATGGTCGGCTACCTTTCTCCTCTTCAAGTTCAAGCGATGCCAGAGAAGGCAGAGTGGCCAGCTCTGGGTACATGTGTATGACATCACAAAAATTATCGAAGCCATCTACTAGCGATGCGTCCGATTGCCTGCAACTTGCCACTATAGTCCCTGATGTTCTTACTCTAACATATCATTCTCTTTTTTTCCAATACCCATGCAAAAAACAACCGCACTCTTTCTGCGGAAAAATACCGCGCATTTTGCGCGGTATGTGAGCGGTATATTCAATAACTGATATAAATTAGATAAATAGCGGCAATACATGGAATAGAAAGCGCTGAGAAAAGGCACAGGCTCTACGCTGGCATTCCAACTTCGATCCAGCGCTCAAATTGGGTGATCTGCTCCTCGGGCCACTCAGCATCGCAAGGCATTGAGCCATCTGCCAGCCGCTCGAGGATATTATCTGCATATGTAGAGACATCCGTGTAGTCCCACAGGTCAAAGGCAAATATCATTTCATCTCTGTCGCTCTCACGAAACAAAGGCAGAATATCCCGAGCAAAGCTCAGCGCGCTGCTTTCAGTTGCCATACTACTCTCCTTTTAATATAGCCTATCGCCTTTCTCACAATTATTGGACATCTCTTAATACGGCTGGAAGGTGACTGGTAGCGATCCGATCACAAAAACAATGCCCGCACGAACCGTGATCGGAACTCCTTCTACACGTTGCAGGTTTTTGAGCTGTTGCAGTATCATTGGCAAGGCAATTTTGGCTTCTAATCGCGCCAGCGGAGCGCCTACACAGAAGTGAATGCCATGTCCAAAGGCCAGGTGGCGATTTGGTTCGCGCTCGATATCGAAACGAGCTGGATCTGGAAATCGTGCTGGATCGCGGTTGGCTGATGCTGTCCAGGCCAGCACGACCTGGTTAGCTGGAATGTGCTGTCCCGCCAGTTCAACATCTGCTTTTGTCTGGCGGAAAAGAAACCAGACGGGAGGTAAAAAGCGTAATATCTCTTCAATCGCTGTTGGCATCAAAGCTGGCTCGTTAATCAATCGTTCCATTGATTCGCGATGATCGGTTAAGCATACAATGGCATTGGTAATCAGATTTTTGGTGGTCTCTTGACCAGCAGCCAGGAGCAACGTACAAAAACTGAGAAGTTCTGGTTCACTCAATCGTTCACCATCGACTTCAGCTACGCTTAATGAACTGATCAGATCTTCACGAGGTGAACGACGTCGCTCCTCCAGCAAATTGGTGAAATAGTTAAACATTTCCGCTTGCATTGACTGACCAGACTCTCTCCTGCTGGCGGCATCTGAACTATCTACGCGCGCCCAGCGTTGAAAGATGTCCCAGTCTTCCGCTGGCACGCCGAGCAACTCTGCGATGACTTTAGCTGGTAGCGGAAAAGCGATGTCCGAAACGATATCCATCGAACCCTTGTGCCGCACCGCATCTAGCAACTCCTGTGTGATCTCTGTGACTCGATCTGATAGATGAGCAACGGCTCTTGGGGTAAATGCCTGGTTTACCAGGTTACGCAATTTGCGGTGGTCCGGTGGGTCTTTTGCGATCAGCGAATTGCTTAAGAACCCCCCCGTGAGTTCATATGCTTGCGAAGAGAAGCGGGAGTAATCAGTCAAAATCGCCAGCACATCCTCATAACGAAAGACCTGCCATAAGCGCGTTCTCTCGTCTTTGAATACTGGATTGTGCTCGCGCATCTCTTCAAACCAGGAGAACGTTTGAGGAATTTCTTCGAGAGCGTATGTACCAAATAGAGCGAACGGTCGTTGTTGCATGAACCACACCTTTCATTTCTTCTGCTTAGTTGCTGTATAGGATTGTTGTCTTTACTTACCATTTTCAACATACCATGCACCTGAATGAATGTAAAGGTGAACTCGAGAGATCTGGAGCATTTCAAACGTCGCCTTTTCACTGTGCGGGTGGTATTACAGGGAGCGGGCTTGAAAGCCACCGTCTTTCAAGCGGGAGATGAAAAGCCCGCTCCCGCAGGCGCATTGACCACGAAGATCGCGATACTCGCCTTCGTCAAGCATACAGGGGATGCGCATGTGTTCCGCTTCTGAGACAGCGAGAAAGAATAGATATATGACGGGCTGATCTCAAATCGGTCAGTTGTCTATCAGGAGGCTGAGCAACGTATGAGCAGGAAACCGAAGGGACTCCAACAGACCTACCAGGTGCGACTCTATCCGACGCCCGATCAGGGAAGATTGCTCATGGCACACGCCCTGGACTATATCGGCACGGTCAATGTGTTGAGCCACGCCCTCGACGCTGATCTCATTGCGCATGATGACACTTTCAGCACCAAAGACTTCGTGGCGGCTCTTCCCTCGTGCGTCAAAAATCAAGCCCTGCGCGATGCCCGTTCGGTCTTCAAGCGTTCCCTCGACCTTGATGCTCTGCCCGTCCTCACGAAACCCATCTGCCAGTGGAACAATCAGAACTGGCGCATCGAGGACGGCACGTTGACTGTGCCAATCTCCCTGGATGGTAAGACGCAGCAACTCCACGTCCGTTGTGCTGTTGTAGTTCTGGATGGACTCCCCGGCCTCCTGCGCATCAAGAAGAAGCGGGGCAAGTGGATCGCTGATGTCACGATGACTCTTCCGAAACCCAAACCTGTCCAGGCGGAGCGCGTCATGGGCATTGATCTGGGCATCAAAGTGCCTGCTGTAGCTCATATCGGCGGGAAGGGGAC
>Ga0209048_10005955_pt1 | contig 11464 bp, 13 predicted proteins | sample FrelakmetCRP12CR_FD_187146 | JGI IMG/M metagenome (GOLD analysis project Ga0209048, IMG submission 187146) | Freshwater lake sediment microbial communities from the University of Notre Dame, USA, for methane emissions studies - CRP12 CR (SPAdes)... | ecosystem: Environmental > Aquatic >... | reverse complement strand
TGACGGCAATATCCGAAACAATTGCAATCGAGCAGAAAGATTTGCAGTCCGTGGAAAGGCGGGAGGTATTCTATTTAAGAGGAGAGATGCTCCCGATTATGGGCGTCGGTCATATCTTCCGGATTGAAACACAACGGAACGATATGACCTTTGCGGTCGTTGTAGGTTTCGGCAGGAGAAAGCTGGGAATCCTTGTAGATGAGATCATCGGACAGCAGGAGATCGTTATAAAGTCTCTTGGCGAGTATTTTAAAGGCCTGGGCGGTTTTGCCGGAGCGGCGGAAATAGGCAGACATGAGGTTATCCTGGTACTCGATGTGGAATCCATCATAGAGAAATCCCTGATGAAACATGAGGGCATGTCGCATGTATGAAGAATTCTACGGACTGAAACAGCGGCCTTTCACAAAAACGCCGGACCCCCGGTTTCTCTATCTGAGCAGAAGTCATGAAGAAGCCCTGGCAAGGCTTCACTATGCCGTTGAGGAAAAAGAACTGGTCCTTCTTACCGGTGAAGTCGGCAGCGGAAAGACAACCCTGACCCGCGCCCTGATGGATTCCCTTGGAGAGAAATATCGGGTGATCGTTCTTATAAACCCGCGCCTGACTCCTTCACAGTTTCTCAGAACGCTTGCAAAACGTTTTGATATCGAAGTCCCTCATAATTATAAGGACAACCTGCTCGACGCAATTTGTGAAAAGGTCTATAAAGATTATGAAACCGGGATAACCCCTGTTATTATAATAGATGAAGCGCAGCTGATCCCTAAAAAGGACACCTTTGAGGAGATACGGCTGCTTACCAATTTCCAGCTTGATTATACGAATCTGTTGAGTCTTATACTTGTCGGGCAGACTGACCTGAGGAGAAGGCTGAACCATAAGGCGTATCTGCCTCTACGTCAGAGGATAGGACTCTTCTATCATCTGGGACCTTTGGCCGAACATGAAATAAAGAGTTATGTCGAGCACAGGTTAAAAATATCCGGGCTTTATGAACCGCTATTTACGGATGAAGCGCTTCAAAGACTGTATCAGCACTCGGGCGGAATACCGAGACTGATAAACAGCCTTGCCACAACGGCGCTTCTTGACGGGGTCGGCAAAGAACGGCGGACCATCGATGAATTTCTTATTAATGACGCTGCACGGGAACTAGGGCTGAATGGATATCGCGAAAATTAGAAAGAAGCTTAAAGATTCCGAAAGCAGACAGCCTGCTGTTGAAGGCGAAACGCCCGGGATACGGGAAGAAAACCCTTCCGATAATCAAATGAGAGAACCCAAAGCCGTTCATGAACCGACTTCTGAAACGGTTTCATCCCGCGCCGAACCGGAAACATTGCGCATGGAACCTTCGTCGGAAGAAGAAAAAATCCCGTCGCCGCAGGCCTCGAAACCGGCGGCGGCTAATTTTAAGCAGGAAACCGGGCTTGCCAAGAAAGAAAAGATACAATATAAAGAGAAAAAGGAAACCGAAGACGGGGACGAACCCGACAAAACGGATGAAGTCATCGAGATCCTTACATTCAAACTGTTCGAAGAAGAATTTGCCTTCAGGATCTCACAACTGAAGGAGATACTGAAGTACCAAAGGATAACAAGAGTTCCGAAAATGCCCGGCTATGTGCTCGGTATAACATCACTCCGGGGCAAGGTAATACCCGTCATCGACCTGAGAACAAAGATACTGCCTCATGAAAAGGCGGCGGAAATTGATGAGAAGCTAAAGATATTGATAGTAAAAGGCCCGAAAGGGATGATCGGAGCGGTCATTGATAAGCTTATCGGGGTCATGCGTATAGCAAAGGCCGATATCCTGCCGCCTCCCACTCATCTTTCCGAAGAACAGCTCAAATTCATAGAGGGGATAGCGGTTTTAGAGAAGCGTTTTATATCGATAATAAACATGGAAGAGGCGATAACCATTAATTTGAACTGATCCGGTTGAGAAGTTGTTTTGCATCTTTCAAGTTAATAACAGGGAAATCTTAGATTTAATAATTTTAATAAGGGAGGCATTATGGATAGAACGAAAAGGGAGAGTCTCGAATTTAAATATATGATATCTGTTGTAGCCCTTATTGTTGCGGGCGTTATACTTTGGTCTTTTATCTTCTCATTGTACAAGAGCATGAATTTTTTCTCCTGGATTTCAATCTCGCTCCTCTTTATTGTGGGCTTGACCTTTTCTTTTTGGTTTGTCCTTAGAAGGCTTATTATCCTGCCTGTAAGGTCCATCGAAAAGGCCGTCCAGGCTTTGGCCGACGGTGATTTCTCATGCAATATACCTGCCGGTACGAACGATGAGATCGGAAGGCTGGCTGATATTCTGAAGAGGTCGGTACATTCCCTCGGGCATATGTTATACGGCGTCAAAAGCAGTTCACGGCAGGCCGTTGAAGTCGGCGACAAAGTGGGAAACGAGTTTAAAAGGATATCGGAGACCACGAAGCTTGAATCTGAAGCAATTGCAAATATAGCGAGTTCCATCGAACAGATGAATTCGGCTACAGCCGAGATCTCGGTCAATAGCGGCGGCCTTGCCGTCTCTGCCGAGAATACCGTTACGTCTATGGAAGAAATGGTCTCGAGCATAGCCCATGTTGCAAACAACGCCCAGGACCTCTCGTCTGCGGTTGATTCCACTTCGGTATCCATCGAGGAATTGTCCGCTACCATCAAGGAAGTGGCCCAGAAGGGCGAAGAGCTTACGGCAGCCTCGGAAGAGACGCTGGCCGCGATAGAAGAGATTTCTTCTTCAGTCAAGGAAGTTGAAATGAGCGCAAAGGAATCAGCCATGCTTTCCGAGAAGGTGAAGAATGACGCTTCGACCCTAGGCCTGGCAGCAGTGGAAAAAACAATAGACGGGATGCAGAATATCAAATTATCGGTAGAAAAAACGGCCAATGTGATCATGAAATTAGGCGGCAGGTCCGATGAGATCGGGAAGATCCTGAACGTTATAGATGACATTACGGACCAGACAACGCTGCTTGCCCTGAATGCGGCAATACTCGCCGCCCAGGCAGGCGAACACGGCAAAGGTTTTTCCGTCGTCGCTGATGAGATAAAAGACCTTGCGGAAAGAACGTCCTTCTCGACGCAGGAGATAGCCTCTCTCATCCAGGCCGTTCAAAAAGAGGTCAAAGACGCCATCAGCGCAATGAACGACGGCCTCAGGTCCGTAGAAGAAGGCTTCAGGGTTGCGAGTGATGCGGGGGCCGCCCTGAGCAAGATTGTTGAGAGTTCCAAACAGTCGGCGGAGATGTCCTTTTCCATTGAGCGTTCAACAACGGAGCAGGCAAAGGCGGCCCGCCTTGTCACCGAGGCGATGGAAAAGGTAAAGAATATGGTATCCCAGGTTGCAAAGGCAACATCGGAACAGAGTAAAGGGGCCAATCTAATAACAAAGGCCACCGAGAAAGTAAGGGATGTCGCCAACCGCGTGAAGCTCGCCACGGAAGAGCAGCAGATGAGCGCGCGGTTTATCTCCGAGTCTATGGAGCAGATATCGGGAAAAAGCCATCAGATCGCCAAGGCCATTAATGAACAAAGGGCGGGTTCAAACCAGATATTCATCTCGATCGAAAAGATAAAAGACATCCCGAAAAATAATATCGGCATAATCTCGGATATCGAACAGTCATTAAAAGGTTTGTTCAAAAACACCGAAAAGGTAAACAGGCAGATGCAGAGGTTTAAGATATTGGAGGAGGTCTCCGGCTCTGAACCTGCCGATACTGTGGACAGGACGCCGGCGATACAGGCCGGGGACAAACAGGAAGGTTGAGGGAACGGAATACATGGTGTCGGAAAAACAAAAGGACGCTCAAAAATATGCCGTGTTTAAAATCGGCGAAGAGGATTTTGGTGTGGAGATCAACAGGGTTGTTGAAATCCTGAGCACACAGAAAGTCCATTCAATACCCGATCTTCCGGACTTTCTGTCCGGTGTTATAGCTGTAAGAGGTCAGATAATCCCCCTTCTTGATCTTAGAAAAAGGTTCGGCATAATATCATTATCAAAAAAGGAACTGATTATCGTTATAAAATACGACAATGAAAAGATCGGCGTTCTTGTAGATCATGTAAAGGAAATTATTTCTCTTGGAAAAGATGAGATTACAAGTCCGCCCGCCATATTCAAGGGTCTGAAAAGAAAGTACCTTGCCGGGATCGGGAAGAAAGACGACAGAGTGATTATTATCCTTAATGTGGACGACCTTCTTACTTCGGAAGAGAGGATAATGCTGAAGGAGGCTGAAGAGGTACTTGAGGAAGATGCCGGAACTGGAAAAACAGCTTAAAGACGAAGACGTAGAAATAAGACGCGAGGCGGTTGAAAGTCTCAGAGGGAAAGCGGGCACTGTTTATGTCAATCTTCTCCTGAATGCCATGGAGGACATGAGCTGGAGGGTCAGACACAGCGCTACGGATATCCTCCTTGAAGAACATCCCGTCGAAGCCTATATCCACGGACTGATAAACCTTCTCTACCGCGACGAGAACGCGGGCGCAAGGAACTCCTCTATAGAAGCCCTTGTAAGGCTGAACAGGAAGGCGACCCCTTTTTTAATGGAGGCATTCAATACACCCAATAAAGATGTAAGGAAATTTATTATCGACGTCCTGGGAGAATTCAGGGATGACCGTTCCCTTTCCCTTATGCTGAATGCATTAAAGGATGACGATGAGAATGTCAGGGTAACGGCAATAGAGCATATCGGAAAGGTCGGGGAGTCTTCGGTTGTAGAAGCCCTGATCGGGATTATAGAAAACGGCGACCTGTGGACGTCCTATCCGGCAGTGGACGCCCTCGGAAGGATCGGTGACAGGCAGGCCGTTCCCGCACTGATAAAAGCTCTCGGCAGCAAGCCTCTCAGAGCGGCAGCCGTAAAATCGCTGGGACGTATCGGCGACCCTGCAAGCCTTGCATATGTGGTCCCCTTTATTGAAGACTCCTCGAAAACTATCCAGGAGGAAACCCTCCGGAGCATGGAGAGATTCTATCGCAAAGGCGTTAGCGAAGAACTTATTACCGATGAGATAAAAAGGCTTATCGGCGACAGGATACTCGATATTCTTATATCTTATGCAATATCTCAAAAGCCCGAAGTAAAGATTTCCGCTATCCTGATCCTCGGACTTTTAAAAGATGAACGGGCCTTTGCCCCTTTGCTTGAGATTTCACAGGAAGAAGAGTTTGCCGAAGACGTCAAGCGCGCCTTTGTTTTTATCGGCAATGACAGGCCCGAATCTCTGTTAAAGCTCTTTGACACCGATAATACTTATCAGAAACGCTTTATATGCGAGGTGGCCGGAAGAATAGCCTCGCCGGTTTACTATCCTGTTTTTGAAAAGTTTTTATATGACGACGACGGGCATATCCGTTCCCTTGCCGCCATAGCGTTGTCCCGAATTCAGGACGCGAGGGCCATAGAGAAGTTAAAAATACTTTTGACCGATCCATACGAGGACGTACAGGAGGCGGCTGTTGAAGCCCTGTCGGGTTTCGGTCCGCTCCTTTCCGTTGATGAACTGATATCATTGCTGCATGATGTAAATCCGACCCTCAGAAAGAACGCCGCCCTTTTGCTCGGAAATATCGGAGCAAAGAATGCAGTCCCCGATCTTGGTTTCACCCTCAAGGATGGAAACGTAGATGTCAGAAAAGCGTGTATCCAGGCTTTTTCCAGGTTGAGGACGGAAGATTCCATCAGGTTCCTCATGCTTGCGCTTACCGATGAAGACCCCTATATCAGAGTTTCATCGGCAATCAGTCTTGGCCGGACCGGTGGAGAAGGCGTTTTTGAAGCCCTGTCCCTTCTCATTTCCGATTCCGACGATTCCGTTCGTGTTGCAATAGCAAAGGCCTTAGGCATGTTGAAAGACAAAAGGGCGGTGAATCTCCTGATGGAACTTCTTTCAGACAGGAACGGCTTTGTTGTAACGACGACTATTGAATCCCTGAGCAGAATAAACGGAGACCGGGCAAAGTCGGCATTGCTGCAAATGCTCGAACATAATGACAGGGAAGTCAGGAGGACCGCAATCAAGGCGCTCTCATCTTTTGACGATGTCGAAGGGGAACTCTTGCCTTTTCTCAAAGATGGCGACTGGGCAACGAGAAAAGCTGCAGCAGAGGCTTTAGGGAAAAACCCGCAGGGAGCGGTAAAAAAAGAACTTGAAAGACTCCTTGATTCGGAGGAAGACCCTATAGTTAAAAAGGTTATCGAAGATAGCCTGAAAAAACACTCAATAGTCGTTGGTCAATAACCGCTATATGTTTGAGAAAGAAGAGATAATACCTTTAGATGAAGACGTGTTCAGGCTCCTGAGAGACCTTATAAGAGATTACTGCGGCATATATTTTGACGATGATATGCGGTATCTCCTTGAGAAAAGGCTCTCCAGAAGGGTTCAACACCATCATTTCAATAAATTCAGGGATTACTTCAGATATCTTCTGTACGACAAAAACCGGGATGAGGAGCTTATATCCATTGTGGACATCCTCACGGTCAACGAGACTTATTTCTTCAGGGAACAAAACCAGCTCAAAACGTTTAGTGAAGAGATTCTCCCTGAACTGCGGGAGACGAATAAGGACAAAAGAAAACTTAGGATCTGGTCCGCAGGGTGCTCGACCGGCGAGGAGCCATATACGATTGCTATACTGATCCTTGAAATGGGCTTGTTCTATGACTGGAATATCGAGATAACCGGTAGCGACATCAACCAGAGGGTGCTTCAGGTCGCAAGAAGCGGCTTGTTCAGAAAAAATTCTTTCAGGACAACGGACGGGTATTTTCTAAGAAAATATTTCAGGGAAGAAGACAGCCTTTGCAGAATAACGGATGCCGTAAAAAAGCATGTCAATTTCAACCATTTGAACCTTCTTGATCCCTTCAAGGTGAAATTAGTAGGTCCGATGGATGCCATATTCTGCAGGAATGTGCTTATCTATTTCGACCATCCGTCGAGGAGAAGGGTCATAGAAATGTTCTACGACAGGCTTTCAGAAGGAGGGTATTTACTTCTGGGGCATGCCGAATCACTGATGAATATTTCCACCGCCTTTACCCTCAGACATTTCAAATATGATATGGTATATCAGAAACCTTTACGTAAGGGGGCGCCTATAGATGTCTAAGATAAAAGTACTCATTGTCGACGACTCTGCATACAGCAGGCAGACGATCAAAAAAATGCTCGAAACGGATTCCCATATCGAAGTCGCAGGGGTATCGTCTGACGGTCTCGATGCTATGTCAAAAACAATCAAGCTCAAACCGGATCTTATAACGCTTGACCTCGAAATGCCTGAAATGGACGGGTTTACATTCCTCAGGTGGCTGATGAAAAACAGGCCGACTCCCGTCATCATTATCAGTTCCTATTCGGATTCAAAGACCGTTTTCAAGGCGCTGGAACTCGGAGCAGCCGACTTCATTGCAAAACCTCCCAGGATATCCTCGCCTGAATATCAGGACATGGTGAGGGACCTGCTCCTTAAGGTCAAGGGGATGAAGTCCCTCCGGCTTGACAGGCTGAGCAGGAATCTCGAGCTTGTTGAACAGGAAGAACCTCGGAAGTCTGCGTCGTCCATCCGGGAATATAACATTGAAGCCGTTGCCATCGGTTCCTCGACAGGAGGCCCTTCCGCTCTGAATATAATTCTGACGAGGCTTCCGGCGGATTTCCCTGCAGGGGTGGCTATCAGCCAGCATATGCCTAAAGGGTTTACCGCTTCGTTTGCGGAGAGGCTGAACGGTATCTGCAAGATAAAGATTAAAGAGGCGCAGGAAGGCGATGAACTGGAGACCGGTACGGCCCTTATCTGTCCGGGCGGCGCCCATATGATTTTCCGAAAGATAGGCAAAAGGGTAGTGGCCGCTTTAAAAGAGACGAAAGGTTCCGATAAATATGTGCCTTCCGTCGACGCCATGATGTCATCTATTGCCGGGATATTCGGGCGTAAGGCTATGGGGGTCGTGCTTACCGGCATGGGGAATGACGGGACGTCGGGGATGCTGGACATTCAAAAAGCCGGGGGTTATACTATAGTGGAATCGGAGGATACGGCGGTCGTATTCGGTATGCCGTCCGAGGTTATTAAGGCGGGCGCTGCGGGGAGGATCTTACCGATATCAGAGATACCGGTTGAAATGCTGCGGTTCATTAAAAAAGTGAAAAAGAAGGACATTGACCTGTAGGCGGAGGATATATGGAAAAGGAGGCAGGCATATTGAAAAAGGCCGAGGAGTTTCTTCAGATATTCAAAAAAGGCGAAGAATTCACCAAGGACCTTATCAAGGAGAATGAAAGGCTTAGGTTCAGGATGGCCCAGCTTGAAGAAGCCATTCGGAATACGGGGAATGAGGAAAAAATTCAGCTTTATGAAGAGCGGATAAAAATACTCGACCGGGAGATCAATTCACTTACCGAAAGATACCGGAAGGTCGAGGAAGAAAATAAAGATTTTGCATCAAAATATCTTGAAGTTGAAACCGAGAACAACAACCTCGCCAACCTTTACGTCGCCAGTTATCAACTGCATTCCACGCTTGATTTTAACGAAGTCCTCAGGATAGTCATGGAGATAATCATCAATCTGATAGGCGCGGAGCGGTTCACCATCTTCCTTATGGACGAAAAGACAAATGAACTTGTGCCAGTGGCTGCCGAAGGCTTATCGCTTGGCGAACTGCCGAAGGTGAAATTAGGGGAAGGAACAATCGGAGGCGTTGCAAAGGAGGGGGTGAGCTGTTTTGCTGAAAATCCGGGAGAGAATACGGGGCAGAGTTCTGATCTTATAAAGCCGTTCGTTTGCATTCCTCTTAAGATAAAGGAGCACGTTATCGGCGTCATATCCATCTATTCGCTCTTTACGCAGAAAAAAGCCTTCAGTAATATTGACTATGAGCTTTTCGGTCTGCTTGCAGGCCATGCAGCTACGGCGATATTTTCATCTAAACTTTATACGCAGTCGGAGAGGAAGCTAACAACTATACAAAGTTTTCTCGATCTTCTGAAAGAAAAGCCGAAAAGATAAGGAGGTACCGATGCCGAATATCCTTGTTGTTGAAGACTCACCGACCATGAGACAGCTTATAGGGTTTGCTATAAAGAGAATTGCCGATGCAAAGGTCATTGAAGCCACTGACGGCGTTGACGCTCTTAAAAAACTATCTACGCAAAAGGTTGACATTATCCTCGCCGATATAAACATGCCGATCATGGACGGCCTGAAGCTTGTCAGCCTTGTAAGGAACAACCCGGCCTATAAGAGCATTCCAATCATCATGATTACTACTGAAGGTGCTGAAGAGGACAAAAAAAAGGCGCTTGCTATCGGCGCTAACGCTTATCTTACGAAGCCGATACAGACGCAGGAACTGATGAAGCTGGTAAGCAGTTTCCTGACGTAACCCCTGTTACAAGGATCAACCCTCACACTTTGGACAGTAAAATTTTCCGCAGAACCATGTTGCTTCATGTGAAAAATCGGGGATCAGGCTGAGAAGCATCGGCTGTTGACAGTTCGGACATTTCATCTCGTTCAAACTGAAATCCGAAGCGAGCTTCACTGCATCGTAAGTGTCATTTCTGATTTCCAGAGAATAGTGGGCGACTTCCTGAGTTTTAAATTTTTGACTGAGAATAAGCCTTATTTTATCGACAACTTTTTCAGGTTTTGACGTCGCCTTGACAAAATAACCGGCTGCGCCGAGGTTCAATGCCCTCTCGACTTCTTCAGGCTGGCCTTTTGCGGAAAATACAAGCACTGGAATACCTGAAGCTTGGGATCGGTTTTGACTACCTGCAGGACTTTATATCCGTCCATGACAGGCATCATTAGGTCGAGCAGGATAAGGTCCGGTTTTTCGTGTGATAGAATTTTGATGGCCTCCATTCCGTTGTCGGCAGTTACAACTGTAAACTCTTCCAGAAGCAGCTTGTTCCTGTACATCTGCTGTATAACCTTGGAATCTTCCACCAATAATATCCTGTTCCGCATTATCTAAGATTGTAATGATGAATATGGCCTATGTCAACAAATACTTTCCGGTAGGCTATACTGCCGCTATATATATTATTCCGAAGGGCGTAAGAGGAAATTCATGAATTATGATAAATGGAGTTGGGATATGGCTTTTAAGAGGGTTTCTTTGGAGGTTTTCAGATTGCCTTTTATTTTGCAGCCTGCCGCATTTTTGTGTCCGCCGCCTTCGAAGAGCGAGGCGATGCCAGCAACGTTTACGTCTCCCTTTGAACGGAGGCTGATTTTCCAGTGATTGCGGTCCATCTGCCTGAGAAAGGCGGATATCTTCACATTCCTTATCATCCTCGGAAAGTTGGCAAAATTCTCCGTGTCCTCGGGACCGGTGTTTGTCTTGTTGAACATCCGTCTTGTTACAAAGGTCAGGGCAACTTCGTCCCTTATTTCAAGCGTGTTCAGCACCATAACGAGCAGGGCAAACCGTCTGTCAGTCCACATTTCATAGAGGCTGTTTGATATAAGCGCGGGATTCGCGCCTGCTTCGATAAGTTCGGCGCCGACCTTCAGGACTTCGGCAGTCGTGTTGGCGTATCTGAAAGCTCCGGTATCGATTACAATGGCCGTATAGAGATTGACTGCAATATCCCGTGTTACCGCAAATCCGGACTCCCTGAGGAGATAAAAAATCAGCAGTCCCGTAGCCGCGGCGTCAGGCGCCACCCATTTTATACGTCCGAAGTCTTTTTCAGTCTCGTGATGGTCAATAACGCAGGAATGTCTGAAATCCATTTCCTCAAGTCCGACCCTGTCGGGGCTGTTGCAGTCGACCAGAATAAGCTTGAAGGACGAGGTATCAAGCCCCTGGAGCGAATGTATGAATTTATTCTGACCGGGCAAAAACCTGTAGAATTCGGGCACGGGGTCGCGGTCATACACGGTAACTTTTTTCCCGGCTGATTCAAGGGCCAAAGCAAGGCCGAGCGCCGAGCCGATGGCGTCACCGTCGGGATTTATATGTGTAGCTATAAGGAAATTGTCTTCGGTTTTTAAAAAAGAGACGAGGTCATGAGGAACCTTCACTTTTCCTCCTGATCTCATCAAGAAGATGTTCTATCCTGTTGCCGTATTCTATGGCGGTATCCAGTCTGAAATCAAGTGAGGGGATGCTCCTTATCCGTAGTCTTTTTGACAGTTCAGTCCGGAAAAAACTTTTTGCGGCATTCAGGATCTCAAGGGAGAGTTTCTTCTCCTCTTCTTTAAGAACGCTGATATACACGAAGGCGATCTTGAGATCGTCCGTGAGATCAACCCCGGTAACCGTGATAAAACCGAGTCTCGGGTCCTTGATTTTATAAACTATAATATCGGCTATTTCTTCTCTCAGAAGATCGCCGACTCTCTGGGAACGTTTATATGGAAGCATAACTACCTCATAAAATCTAAATTCTAAAATCTAAA
>Ga0209048_10005954_pt1 | contig 11467 bp, 8 predicted proteins | sample FrelakmetCRP12CR_FD_187146 | JGI IMG/M metagenome (GOLD analysis project Ga0209048, IMG submission 187146) | Freshwater lake sediment microbial communities from the University of Notre Dame, USA, for methane emissions studies - CRP12 CR (SPAdes)... | ecosystem: Environmental > Aquatic >... | reverse complement strand
GTCCTCTCGCGTGCGCGCGTCGACCCACAGCGCCGCCGCGGCGCGCAGGCAGCGGCGGGCGGTGGTCTCCGCCAGCTTGCGTCCGAACACCAGGGCGGCCGCTTCCTTCACAAAGCTCGGCAGCTCGCTCGCGATGATCTCGCGGTATCCCGGCAAGTGGCGCTCGAGGAGCACGGCAGCTCGCCGATCGAGGACGGCCAGATCGCTCGTCACGGCCGGCAGGCCGAGCGTCGTGCAGGCGAGGTTGTAGACGATCGCCCTCGGCAGGGTGACGCCCTCGGGCCAGGCGTCGCGCAGGTCGCGGTCGTCCGGCAGCGTCGTCCCGCCGCCCCATTCCTCGGGGTAGGTCGGGATCGAGCGCCCATAGTTCGCCGAGCCCGTGGCCCGGATCCGCACGCGCGTCTGGGGCACGAGACTGCCGAACGGCGCAAGCAACGGCGCGATCCTCAGCAGCGTCTCGGTGTGGGCCTTGACGCCCGCCTCGAGGAGTCTCGTCATTGAGTCGGCGTCCGCCGCGGCGAGCGCGTGCGCGTGGTCTTTCGCCGCCGCCCGCGCAGCGAACTCGGCGCGGAACGCCTCGGCGAGGCGGACCGCCTCCTGCGGCGCGTCGGCCCGGATGCCCTGCATCGTGACGCCGTCGGCCCGCGAGAACTGCGCGATCACGCCCGGGTGCGTGGGATCGAATCCCCCGCGGAACCCGGCCCGGCCCGCGCCGATCAGGAACGTCACCAACGGGGCGGGCTCGCCGAGGCGGCGTGCGTGCACGGCGAGGCGCCGCTCCGCTTCCTCGCGCCGCGCGACGGCGAGTGTGTACGAGGCGTCGGTGGCGATCTTGCCGCTTTGCAGCGCCGTGTCGGACATGGCCACGAACACGCGCACCAACGCCGCGGGCCGATCGAATGAGGTCCGGAACGTGGCCGGCGTCGGAAGATCCTCCACGCCAAGGCCGCGCTCGAGCGCGAGGTAGAAGTCCTCGAGCAGATCCGGCAGGTGGGCGAGGGCACCGACGTTCTCGCACAGCGGAACCAGGCGGACCCGGCCGACTCGGGCCACCAGCTCCGCACGCCGGGCCTTGGGCACCCGCTTGGCGAGGAAGGCGTCGATGCGCTCGGGGGGGCCGTCGAACAGGCCCGCGACGGCCTGCCGGTACATGGTCCCGATCTTGATCACGGCGCCGATCTCGGCGCTCGAATTCACCTGGGGCACGGTGATCTCGTAGATCGCGTTCTGCTTCGGCACGACACCGATTCGCTCGCACGCGAGGTGAAAGAGCACGTTCGCGCGGGCGACCGAGGCGAGGATCTTGGCGACCTTCTCCTCGTCCTGCTCCAGGAACGGGTTCGGGACGCGCAGCAGCAGGTGCCGGTCTTCGCCGGGGACAACCCCATGGCGCAGCAGTGCGAGCACGACCTTCTCCGGAACGTCGAGCCAGTCCGGGCTGATCTGCCGTCCCTCGAGGTCGAGCAGCACCTCGCTGCAGGGCCCGAGCAGATCCACGATCGACTCCTCGTACTCCAGGCGCGCCTCCATGAGCGGGTTCCACTCGATGTGCGTCAGGGCGAGGTGGGCGCGGTCGGGTGCGCCCTCGGGCGCCGCGCGCAGGGCGCGGCTGAGTTGCTCGGCCCGGTGGGCGGTGGAGTCGGGGTGCTTGGTCCCGGTCAGTCGCAGGGTCTCCGGGCGCCGCTGCTCTTGGACGCGCCGCCGCGCTGCGCTGAACTCATCCGGGTCGAGGCCGTCGAGTGCGTCGTAGCCGCGGGCCGTGCAGGCGCTCTCCCAGACGGCATCCTGCGCCGTTGGCGCTCGCGCCGTGACCGACGCGCCGGCGCCGAGGCGGCCCTGCCTTTCGATGCGGGCGCGGACGCGATCCATGAAGACCGCGAGCTCCTTGACGTCCTTCGATCCGTACGAGAGGCGCTGCCACGTCCCGTACCGGTCGGCGTTGCTGCTGCCGCCCGCGAAGGCCGCGAAGGGAATTCCGCCCACGCCGCCCGAGAGCAGGAGTTCGAACGCGTCGGCCGAGTTCCTGACGACGGCCTTCTCGTGGATGCCGTTGCGCAGCCGGTCGAACGGCTCGCCGACGAGCCCGGGGAACGCGAGCGGGGAGTAGAAGGTCCCGCCAAAGTCGGTGCGTTCGACGCCGAGCGGGGCCATTTCGTCCGCCGCCCGTGCCATGAAGTCGCGTCGCTCGCGCATGTAGGGCGAGGGCCGGCGCAAGGCCGCGAGCGGGCTTTGCAGCGCCGCGAGCGCCCAGTCCTGGGCCAGGGTGGACGGGGTGGCGACCAGCCACGCCGAAAGATTCGCGAGGATCTCGCGCGCCCGCACACCGTTCGCTCGGATCTGGTCCGAGATGACGAGCCAGCAGGCGCGTGCGCCGGTCGAGGCGCCGAACATGTCCATCTTCGACAAGCCGGAAAGCGAGATCACCCAGTCCCGCCATTCGGGATTGGCGAAAGCTGGGTTGACGAACCAGCCGACGTAGTCGAGCCGCTGGTAGACGGAGTCGTAGAGCACGTAGCAGCGGTGCTTCACGGCCACCCGCACCAGTTCCTCGACGACGGCGCGCGGGTAGACGCGACCGGTCGGATTGTGCGGGTTGTTGAGGATGACGCAGGAGATCCCGCCCTTGCCGAGGAGCCGGTCGAGTTCCTCGGGGTCTGGAAGAAACCCTGGCGCGGCGGTCGGAAGCTCGACCACGGTCTTGCCGGCGCGCTCGATAAACCAGTCGTATTCCCAGCTCGGGCGCGGCACCACGACACCCGATCCGTCGGCACCGAGGACCTCGAGCACGATGGCGAGTCCCGCGCGCGTGCCCGGTGTGAAGAGGACTTCGTCGGGCAGGAAGCGGACCTGGGAGCCGGGGTAGTCGAGGAGTCCGTCGCGATTGAAGAACGCGGCGACCTCGCTCCTCACGTCCATCCGCCCGACGGCGGGGCCGTAGCTGTGGACGGTGTTGCGCGTGATGCGCTGCGCGGCGCGGACGACCTCGGGATGCGGGGCGAAGTCGGCGTTCTTGTAGTCGCCCTGCGTCAGGTCCAGCGCCCCTTCCTGCTGGACTCTCCGCGCGAACAGGCGTACGAACGGTTCGGGCGTTGACAGGGCGCGGGCGGAGAGGCCCCCAGACGGCACATTCCCGCGTGCGGGCTGGTTCGATCGCGTTTGAGTATTCACGACCGAAATTTTCGCACGTTGGCCGATATCGAGCACTCGCCGCATCCCGACAACGCCCTGGAAGTTCGCGATCTGGCGCTTGCACCGAAACGGAGCACGCCGAATGCGCAACCGCCCTGACCCGACTCGGGCGCGCCTGAGTCAGCCGCGGAGGCGAGCGCGCTTCATGAAATCAGCGTCTTCGGGCTTGTCAGGTTCGCCCGGATCGCGATCCGGATCGCCGGAATGACCGCGTGTCGCCGGTTCCATGGATCGGAGCCTCCCTGACCCTCGTCCTGCGACACTGCGGAACATGTCCAGATTCGATCGCGGCAAGATTGGCCGTCCCTGGCCGCCGTCCGAGCGCTCAATTCGCCGCTGTCGTCTGCACGTCGTGGTGCAGGGGCCCCGTGAGCAGGCGACCGTCTTTCACCGGGATGCGATCGCCCGGATCGTGGTCCATGTGTACGACACCTTTGCGAGCACCCAGCTTATAGCGAACTAGATAACCGTCCGGCTGCTCGACGGTGTCATACACGGTCGTGCAGTGACGTTCTTGCGCCTGGTAGGTGTCACCCTGCTGCAGGCTCTTCTGAACCTGGTTACCACCGTAACCACCGGCCGCTGCGCCCGCGACCGTGGCGACAGTCTTGCCGGTGCTGCCACCGATCTGGTGCCCGACCACGCCGCCGATCAATGCGCCGACGACGGTGCCGGTCACCCGGTTGGTATCTTTGACGGGCGCCCGGTGCGTCACCGTCTCATCACGGCACGCCTCACGCGGCGTGCGCACCGACTTGGTGACCGCCTTGACCGACAGCACCCGGGCTTCCGCCGAACGATTCTCCACGACCTTGTAGGCGCCGAGGGCGCTGATCGCCGTGACGGCGATGCCGCCGAGCACGAGACCCTGAATGAGTGATCTGTTCATTTGCGACTCCTCCTCACCCGAGATTTGGGCACGAACCAAGACGTGCGGCGACGCAATCTCAGGGATGTGTGAACTGCGACACAAGTGGAAGCAGGAAGGTCCCGGTTGCTGCGCGTCGGTTGCGCAACACTGCGTCCCGCCCAAGCGGGGGAGGTTCAGAGAGCCTTCGTTGGCTATGTGCGCTAGCAGACCGACGTCCGCCCGAAAGATCGGGAGTATGCGACATCGTCTCGGAAGAACCCGGGCCTCTTTCCGACTGTGCGGTGTCGCAGCCGACTCTGCCGGGTCGATCGTTTCCGAATCCTTGTGCACGCAATACCGAAACAGGCCATGCCCGAATCACGAAGCGGTCCCGCCCATGCCGGCAATGCTGGCATGGGGGACGGCGCCACAGACGCTCGTCGCCGGAACGCATTACTCAAAGCAGGGGCGTTACAAAACGCGATTCTCAACAGTGCCAATTTCTCGATTATTGCGACCGACGAGAAGGGCATCATTCAGCTGTTCAACGTCGGCGCCGAGCGCATGCTGGGCTATGTGGCTGCGGAAGTCGTCAACCGGATAAGCCCGAGCGACATTCACGACCCGCAGGAAGTGAACGCGCGCGCCGAGGCGCTGAGCCGCGAACTTGCAACCACGATCGCGCCCGGTTTTGAGGCGCTGGCATTCAAAGCCTCGCGCGAGATCGAGGACATCTATGATTTGACGTACATTTGCAAAGACGGCAGCCGCTTTCCGGCCGTCGTGTCGATCACCGCGCTGCGCGACGACTATGGCGACATCATCGGATACCTGTTGATCGGCACTGACAATTCGGTGCGCAAACGCGTCGAATCGGAATTGAACCAGGCGATGGCGGCAGCGGAGAAGGCCAATCGGGCCAAGACCGAGTTCCTCTCCAGCATGAGCCACGAGCTGCGCACGCCGCTGAACGCGATCCTGGGTTTTGCGCAGCTGGTGGAATCCGGCTCGCCGCTGCCGACGCCCTCGCAGAAGCGCAGCATCGACCAGATACTCAAGGCGGGGTGGTACCTGCTCGAGCTGATCAACGAGATCCTGGATCTGGCTCTGATCGAGTCCGGCAAACTGACGTTGTCGCCGGAGCCGATCGCGCTGGTCGAGATCATGCTCGAGTGCCGTGCGATGATCGAGCCGCAGGCGCAGGTGCGCGGCATCAGCATGACGTTCCCACGCTTCGACGTTCCGCATCACATCCAGGCGGACCGGACGCGAGTCAAGCAGGTCCTGATCAACCTGCTGTTCAATGCGATCAAGTACAACAGGCCGGGCGGCTCGGTGGCCGTCGAGTGCTCGGTCACCACCCAGAGTTCGATCCGTATCAGCGTCCGGGACACCGGTGCGGGACTGGATTCGGAGCAGCTGGCGCAGTTGTTCCAGCCGTTCAACCGTCTCGGCAAGGAGAGCGGCGCCGAGGAAGGCACTGGGATCGGCCTCGTGGTCACGAAGCGGCTGATCGAGCTGATGGGCGGCACCATCGGTGCCGATAGCGTCGTCGGTACGGGAAGCGTGTTCTGGGTTGAGCTGGCCCTGACGAGCGCGCCGCACCTGGCAGTGCGGGACGCCGAGTGCGCGGCGCTTGCGAGGTCGCCGGCGCCGGGCGAGGTGCTGCGGCGCACGGTGCTGTATGTGGAGGACAATCCCGCGAACCTGGAACTCGTGGAGCAGCTCATCACGCGCCGCCCGGATCTGCGCATGCTGAGCGCGGCGGAAGGCAATCTCGGCATCGAGTTCGCGCGGGCCTACCGGCCGGACGTGATCCTCATGGACATCAACCTTCCCGGCATCAGCGGCATCGAAGCCATGAAGATCCTGCGCGCGGACCCGTCGACGTCGCACATCCCGATCATCGCGCTCAGCGCCAATGCGGTGCCTCGCGATATCGCGAAGGCGCTCAATGCTGGATTCTTCAGCTACGTCACCAAGCCCATCATGGTCGACCGGTTCATGGAAGCGCTGGATGGGGCCATGGCCCACTCGAAAGACGCAGCCATCCGGACCGCGGTAACGGAGCGGGCGCGATGATCGCCTCGGCCGAAGTGCTCAACGCCCGCATCCTGATCGTGGACGACCAGGAGAGCAATGTGCGCCTGCTCGAGCAGATGCTGGGCGAATCCGGTTACGCGTGCGTCGCGTCCACCATGGACCCACGCGAGGTCTGCGCGCTGCATCGCAAGAACCACTACGATCTGATCCTGCTCGACCTGCAGATGCCCGGCATGGATGGCTTTGAGGTCATGGAAGGGCTCAAGACCAACGCCACGGACCCGTACCTTCCCGTCCTTGTGATCACCGCCCAGCCTGGCCATAAGCTGCGGGCGCTGCGGGCCGGCGCCAGGGATTTCGTCAGCAAGCCGTTCGACGTGGTCGAGGTCCGGACGCGCATCCACAACATGCTGGAGGTGCGGCTGCTCTACAAGAAGCTGGAGAACAGCAACCAGGAGCTGGAACGGACGGTGCAGGAACGGACCGCCGAACTGCGCGAAAGCGAAGCCCGCTATCGCAGCCTGACGGAGCTGGCTTCCGATTGGTACTGGGAGCAGGACGAGTGCGGAAACTTCACGAAGGTCTCCGGTCCCGTCCTGGAGATGCTCGGCGTCCGGGTCCCCGCTCTGGCGGGAGAGCCGAGCGGGGTTCCCGTGGCTGGCTGGAATGAGACGGAGCGTGCTGCGCTGCAGGCAACCATTGCCGCCCGGCAGCCATTTCTCGATTTCGCCTTCAGCCGCGTGAACGCCGATGGCTCGCAACAAAGTTATCTGGTCAGCGGGGAGCCGATGTTCAACCGGTCGGCGCGCTTCATCGGCTACCGCGGCATCGGCGTGGAAGTCTTCCCAAAGCGATAGGATGCGGTGCTCCGGCGATCAGCGATGCCACCATCCGACAGTCCGATCCAGAACCATCTGCTCGCCGCCTTGCCGGTGGCCGAGTTCGATCGACTGGCGGCACATCTGGAGCTGGTGCCGATGCGGCTCGGCGATATCCTGTACGAACCGGGCGAGCAGCTGCGTTACGCCTATTTCCCCACCACCGCCATCGTGTCTCTGCACTACGTCACCGAGTCCGGAGCATCCGCGGAAATCGCGGGTGTGGGCAACGAGGGCGTCGTCGGCATTTCGCTCTTCATGGGCGGGGAGAGCACGCCAAGCTCGGCCGTCGTGCAAACCGCGGGGCATGCCTATCGCCTGGCGCGGCGCGTCCTGAAACAGGAATTCGACCGGGCCGGCCCGCTCCTGCGCCTGCTGCTGCGCTACACCCAGGCGCTCATCACGCAGATGACGCAGACCGCCGTATGCAACCGGCACCATTCGGTGCAGCAGCAACTGTGCCGATGGCTGCTCGTGACCCTCGACCGGATCCCTTCGGGTCAGCTGGTCATGACGCAGGAACTGGTCGCCAGCATGCTCGGTGTACGCCGGGAAGGCGTTACCGAGTCCGCCGGAAAGCTGCAGGAGGCGGGCGTCATCCGCTACCGCCGCGGGCACATCGCGGTTCTCGAGCGCAGCGGCCTCGAGAACCTCGCGTGCGAATGCTACGCCGTCGTCAAGCAGGAATACGACCGCCTGCTCTCCGACATTCCGCGAGGCGATCCCTTCCAGGTCCTTGGCCGATCCAGCGCTTAGGCCATGCCTTGCAGCAGCGAGGAGAGATCCTCGGCGTGCTCTTCTTCGGCGGCCAGGATGTCCTTGAACAGGCGCCGCGTCGTCGGGTCGTGTTCGCCCAGATAGCCGATCATCTCGCGATAGCTCTCGATGGCAATGCGCTCGGCGATCAGGTCTTCCTTGATCATGTCTTTCAGCGTGGCGCCCTCGACGTATTCGGCGTGACTGCGCGCCGAGAGCCCATCCGGGGAGAAATTGGGCTCGCCGCGCAGTTCGACGATGCGTTTGGCAAGACTGTCGGCGTGCTGCATTTCCTCGTTGGCGTGTTCGAGAAATTCGGCCGCGACGGGAGCGGCGTGGGTGCCGGCCGCCATGAAGTAGTGGCGCTTGTAGCGCAGCACACAGACGAGCTCCGCGGCGAGCGCTTCATTCAGCAACTTGAGCACGGTCTCGCGGTCCGCGGCGTAGCCCGAGGTCACCGCACCTGCTTCGATGTGCTGCCGAGCGCGTTTGCGCAGCGTGGGGATATCGGAGAGCGTGGGCCGATCCTTCGGGACATCTTTCAGCATGACGGTGTTCACTAATTGCTCCTTGATGGCGAACGAATTCAAACGACGCGGCGCCCGGTGATGACCTGAAACAGGACCACGACGATGGCGACGACGAGCAGGACGTGGATGAATCCGCCCATGGTGTAGGAGGTGACGAGTCCCAGGAGCCATAAGACGAGGAGAATGACGGCGACGGTGTAGAGCATGGCGGTTCCTTTGGAACGGCCGAGTCAGGGGTTGACCCAGCCCGTTGCGGCGGTAGTGGCTGATACGCTCGCACCGGTCTGTGCGTTCCCGAACGCATCACCGAGGCTTCGGCCTGGGCGTTGGAGTCTCAACCGAGAACGGCGCGCACGCGGTGTGTCGTGCCATCGTCGACGAGTGGCACCTGGCCCGGCTGTGCCGGGAACGCTTGCCCGTCGAGTTGCAGGCTGATGAGTCGCTGGCTGACGCCATGAGGGTTCTCGACCTGAATCTCGTAGCTTGTCCCGTGGTATCGGAGCGTGACGGTGAATCCGCGCCAGTTTCGCGGCACGCACGGGTCGATCAGGAGCGTCGTGCCGTGCAAACGGCAACCCAGAATCCATTCGAGGCCGGCGCGGTACATCCAGGCAGCCGAGCCTGTGTACCAGGTCCAACCACCGCGCCCGACGTGCCCAGGCGCCGAGTACACGTCGGCGGCGACGACGTACGGTTCGGTCTTGTAGCGCATGACGCCGAGGCGCGTGAGAGCGCGGTTGATCGGGTTCAGGATCGAGAACAGCTCGGTAGCCTTCTCCGCCTCGCCGAGCTTCGCGTAGGCAATCACCGCCCAGAGCGCGGCATGGGTGTACTGGCCCCCGTTCTCGCGAATGCCGGGCGGGTACCCCTTGATGTAACCGGGATTCACCGCCGATCGATCGAAGGGTGGAGTAAAAAGCAGGGCCAGGCCGCGGTCTCGCTGAACCAGATCCTTGTCGACCGCCACCATGGCACGCCGTGCACGCTGCGGGTCCGCTGCGCCCGAGATCACGGCCCACGACTGCGCAATGGAATCGATGCGGCATTCGTCGCTCACGGCGGAGCCAAGCGGCGTTCCGTCGTCGAAATAGCCGCGTCGATACCAGTCGCCGTCCCAGGCGTCGCGCTCCAGAGAGGCGAGCAGGCCGGAGGCGTGCGATCGCCAGCCGGCCGCGCGCGCTGCCTCGCCGCGGGCCTCCGCGAGCGGTGCGAACCGGGATAACGCGGTGTGCAGGAACCATCCGAGCCAGACGCTTTCGCCGCGCCCGCCCGCGCCCACATGGTTCATGCCGTCGTTCCAGTCGCCGGTGCCGATCAAGGGCAGGCCGTGCGCTCCGACCGGCAGGCTCTGCTCGAGCGCGCGGGCGCAATGTTCGAATAAGGACCGCTGTTCGGCGGCAACTGTCGGCTGGAAATAGCGTTCCGATTCATCCTCGCGCAGGACTGCTCCGTCGAGAAACGGCACGATTTCATCGAGCACCGCGAGGTCCCCGGTCACGTCAACGTAGTGCGCCACGCAGTAGCACAGCCATGCGCGGTCGTCGGAGACCCGCGTACGCACCCCGCGGCCCGTCTCCGGCAGCCACCAATGCTGGACGTCGCCCTCGACGAATTGCCGGGCGGCGGCGCGCAGGAGGTGCTGACGAGCGATGGCCGGCTGCGCGACCAGCAGCGCCATGGAGTCCTGCAGTTGATCGCGAAAGCCATAGGCGCCGCTCGCTTGATAGAACGCGCTGCGCGCCCATAGGCGGCATGCGAGTGTCTGATACAGCAGCCAGCCGTTCATCATGATGTCGAAGGACCGGTCCGGCGTCTTGACCACCACCGCGCCGAGGACCTCGTCCCAGTGTCGACGGACGGACTGAAGGGCCGCGTCGAGATCGGCAGAGCGCCAGCGCGTGAGCAGGGCCTGCGCGTCCCGCGTCGTTGCCGCTTCGCCCAGAAAGCAGACGATCTCGGTGCTGGCATTTGCCTTGAGCTCGACCGCCGTCTGCAGCGCTCCGCACGGGTCGAAGCCGGCGCCGATCCGGCCCGAGAGCGCTTCGCTGCCGGCGAGCGCCGCCGGTCGCTGGAGAGTGCCGTTGCGACCGAGGAATTCACGCCGATCGCCTGTCCACGAGCGCTGCTGGCCGCCGAGGTCCACGAACGCGACCCGGGCGTTCGGTCCGCTGCGGAGATTGCGCGCGAGCAATGCGCCGGTTGCCTCGTCGATTTCGGTCGCGACCAACGGCGCCGAAGCGCTGCGTGAGGCGCCGAGGACCCATTCCACATAGGCCGTCACCGTGAGGCGACGCGTGCGCCCCGAGACGTTGCGGATGGTGAGCCGCGAGACTTTCACCGGCGCATCGAGCGGCACAAACTGCAGCAGCTCGAGCTCGATGCCGAGTCGCGTGTGCTCGAAGCGGCTGTAGCCGCGCCCATGCCGTGCGACATGCTCGGCGCCGGCATTGCGGATCGGCAGCGCGGTGGGCCCCCACAGCAGACCGGTGTCGTCGTCGCGCAGGTAGATCACTTCTCCGGGTCGATCCCCGACGGGATCGTTCGACCATGGGGTGAGCTGGTGTTCGCGGCTGTTGCCGGCCCAGGTGTAGCCGCTGCCTTCCGCCGACACCTGAAATCCGAAAGCTGGATTGGCGATCACGTTTATCCATGGCGCCGGCGTGCATTGCCCGTCGCGCAGGGTCGTGACGTACTCCTGGCCACCGTCGGCAAAGCCGCCCAGGCCGTTGAAGAATTCCAGCGTCGGCATGACGGCGGTCGTGCCGGTCGGCGCACTCGACGCCGGCGCTGCCGCCGCGGGTGGCTCGATTGGTGGCGCGAGCTTCTCGAACCGTTCGAGTTGCGCGGCCAGGCTGCCGCCCCGGCTGAGAAGCACGGCTCTCGCCGTGGTGAGGAGCACCGAGCGCGTCTCGCTCGATATGATGTCCGATCGTAGAATGAAGACACCACCCTGAGCGTCCTGACCGGAAGTGCGAGGTCGCGACGTCCGCGAAGCGCTTATCGGCAGACTGCCGGTAGAACTGCTTTGGATATTTGCCCGCGACGGTGCCCCTGTCCTGACAGTTTACGAAGAGATCCAGCATCCCGTCGTTGTCGTAATCGACCAGTGCCACCTTCCTTCCGGAACAGCCCCGCTTTTCGATGCCTAACGTTGCCGACACGTCGCGATAGCCTCCGCCCGGTTCGCTGATCAGCATTTCGTCGTGAACGATACTTTGCAC
>Ga0209048_10005953_pt1 | contig 11468 bp, 12 predicted proteins | sample FrelakmetCRP12CR_FD_187146 | JGI IMG/M metagenome (GOLD analysis project Ga0209048, IMG submission 187146) | Freshwater lake sediment microbial communities from the University of Notre Dame, USA, for methane emissions studies - CRP12 CR (SPAdes)... | ecosystem: Environmental > Aquatic >... | reverse complement strand
GAATGGCACTTACTTTAGCCGCAGCGGCATGAGCGCACGAGGCTAAGCGGTTGAAAGATATGAGGTAGGTTGGCCGGGATTGGTAGGATGTTTGTTACCACACATTCAGCCAACCAACCCCGGGGCCAACCTTGAGTGAGCGTAATGCGGCGTTTGATTCTGAGCAACATCAACAGCGGATTCGCCGACGCGCGGAGCGGGTCGATGCGGTCGGCTTTTTCAACCTGCTGACCGGTCCTGAGTTGTTCGAAGTGACCGAAGCGCATCTGCCGCAGCACCGCGAGCGGCTATATCCGCCGACCGTCACGCTGTCGATGTTCATGAGACAGGCCCTGGATGCCGATGGCTCGTGCCAGAAAGCGGTGAACAGCTGGGCCGCCCAACGACACGCGGAAGGCCTGAGCGTGCAGAGCGTTCGAACCGGCGGGTACTGCAAAGCCCGAGAGCGCTTGCCGGTGTCGATGGTGATTGGCCTGACGCACGCGGTCGGTGAGCTCGTGAGCGCACGTGCGAAGGTTGGTTGGCACTGGCGCGGACGGCGGGTCAAATTGGTGGACGGTACCGGGATCTCGATGCCCGATACGCCGGAGAACCAGGAGCGTTATCCGCAGCCCAGTAGTCAGGCCGAGGGCGTCGGCTTTCCGTTGGCGCGCGTGGTCGGCGTAATCTGCCTGGCGACAGGCGCTGTGATCGATGCGGCGATCGGTCCGCATGCCGGCAAAGGCAGTAGCGAATTGGGATTGTTGCGCACGCTCGGCGCCGCCTTTTCCGTGGGCGATGTGATGCTCGCCGATGCGTTCTACTGCAACTACTTCGTGGTCGCGACCATGCTCGCAGCGGGCGTGGACGTGCTGTTTGAGCAAAACGGTGCGCGCCATACAGACTTTCGACGTGGCACCGCGCTCGGCCGTCGCGATCACCTCGTGAACTGGGCCAAGTCGAAGACCCGACCCGAGTGGATGACGGCGGAACAGTACGCCGAATTTCCCGACGAACTGACGGTACGCGAAGTGCGGGTCGATGGCCAAATCCTGGTCACCACGTTGCTGAACCAGCACAAGGTCAGAAAAGGCGCGCTCGACCAGTTGTACGCGCAACGCTGGAATGTGGAGCTGGATCTGCGCAACATCAAGACCACGCTCGGTGTCGAGGTCCTTCGCTGCCTCACGCCGCGGATGGTCGAGAAGGAACTGTGGGTTCATCTTCTCGCTTACAACCTGATCCGCCTGCTGATGGCGCAAGCCGCGCTGGATGCCGATGTCCACCCACGGCATCTGAGCTTCAAACATACCGTGCAGCTGTGGGCCGAATGGACCGTGCATCGCGCCGATCCGGGCGCTGATCCGAACACCTTGTTCCGGCTCATCGCGCAACCGACCGTGGGAAACCGCCCGGGACGAATCGAGCCGCGTGCTCGAAAACGCAGACCCAAGCCCTATCCATGGTTGAAACGACCGCGGGCAGAGGCTCGCGAGCGAGTGCGTAGATATGGGCATTTGTAGCGTTACGGGCTTATGTAAGTGCCATTCGCTTTAGGGTCGCAATTTGCGACCTTAAACGCTGCCTCTCGCCAGCGTGCTGCGTACATCTCGAGGCATCCACTTGAGGTCACCATCTGTGACCTCAAACGTCCGCCTCCCGCCAATAGATCTCCTTCACATATCTGCGCTGTCCCTCGACCCCACACTGCACGACAACATCGATGAGCTGATCCAGCAGCGCCCGGATATCCGATCGCGAGAGTTCTCGACCCGCCGGTGACTCCTTGACCAGCAATGTCAGCTGCTCGAACGCCAACGACGCCGACGAGGCGTGAACCGACGTGATCGACCCCGGATGCCCCGAGTTCACATTGCGCAGGTAGTAGTACGCTTCTTCACCGCGCAACTCCGCGAGCAGGATCCGGTCCGGCCGCATGCGCAGCGAGGCTTCGAGCAGCTGCTTCGCGCTGACTCGCGCCAGCCCCTGCCCGTCCTTCGAGTACAGCAATCGCACCGCATTGCCGTGCGAAGACAGCGACACCTCCGCCGCATCCTCGAGCACGATCAGCCGCTCATCACGCGGAATCTCGAGCACCAGCCCCTTGGTGAGCGTCGTCTTCCCCGAACCCGTCGCTCCCGACACGATGATGTTCTTCCTGCAACGCACCGCGAGCCGCAGGAACTCCGCCCACGCTCCGGCTGCATACGGTCGCCGCAAGTCCTGTGCGCGCACATCGGCGGCCAAACCGCCCACGGCGACGCAGCGCTCGAACACGCCTCCCTGCGCGAGCTCATCGAGCCCCCACACCCGGCCGCTCGGCCGGCGGATCGTGATCGCGACGGTCCCCGCCGGCACAGCCGGCGGCAGCACCACCTGCACGCGCTCGCCGGTCGGCAGCGATGCCGACAGCAACGGCGTCTCCGCATTGACGCGCTGCCTGGTGGCGCCCGCCACCAGCTTCGCGAACGCCTGGCACCACATCAGCGTCGGGAACGACGCCATCTCCCGCGTCCAGCCGCTCGACCGCTCGATGAACACCTCGCCAGGTCGATTGATGCAGATCTCGGTGACCGACGCGTCCGACAGCCAGGGCGACAGCGCCGCGACGTACTGAGCCAAAGCAGTCGGAATCGCGAACGGATCCGCCACGATGTGCGTCAGCACCGCCTCGCGCAGCGCCTCCCGCGTCTCGGCATCCAATCCCTCGCGACCACGGTGGGGTCCACCGCCGTCACCGCCGAGCAAGGGAGTACACCTCTGCAAAGCTCACGTCACGGGCAACCAGAACTTGCATTCTTCCTCCCTGCGCCACGCGTATCGTGGGTGGCACGCTCACGGTCTGTCGCAGCACCTCGGACACCACATCTGACGCAGCCTGCGGCGCGATCACCACACTGGAACCGCCGTTGCTCTGCGAGGCGACCAGCGCCGCCGTCCCGGCATTGATGAGTGAGATCAGAATTGCGGCGCCGAACCGCTCGCCGAAATGCGTATCCACCTCGCCCGTCACACCCGAGCGCCCAAGCGCATCGGTGCCCGGTGAGGCGAGCTCGACGATCACACCCGCCGGTGTGCGCGCCTCGCTCCACAGCACGAACAGGCGCCGCTGGCCCTGCCGCACTTCGCCACGTGTCTCACCGACCAGCTTCGTGCCGCGCTCGAGCAGCACCACCGATCCGTCCGCACTCCACACATCCGTCGCGGTAATGCAGGTTGTCATGCCGGGCAGACTCGAATCGATCGCCGTCTCGAGCGTGCAGTCGATGAACGCGCCCTTCGGCAACAGAAACCGCCGATCCGGCATCACCGCAGCCGCCACGGCAGCGGTGCGCGTCGGCTGCAACACTTGCGCCAGCGCCGTGCCATACGCCCCTGCAGAACCAACTCCTGGACGGCGAGAGCCGTCGAGCGCTCTCTCAGCAGGGAGCGCTTCTGCTCCGACCTCCGGATCGGAATTCCCCGAAGCTGCATAACTCCCGGTCCCCCGAATCAGCACCGGCGCGTCGAGACGTCGCTGCAACACGGGATTCGGCGGAGGTGGTGACGCATAGGGCGACGGATTCAGGGCCGGCGCGCCTGCAGCCAACGCCAGGCCGGCATCCGGTTCGCCCTTGAGGAGCGCCTTCTCCTCGGGACTACCGGCCTCCACCAGCGGCGTGTCCACCACGGGCGGCGGCTTCTTGACCGGCGCGGGACCGAGCGGTGGCAACTTCATTTCACCCGCCGCCGCCGACTTCGCCCGGGTCGCTTCCGCCGGTGGCGGCGCGGCGGCGACGCGCGAGTAGTACCAGAGCAGAAATCCGCCGCCGAGGAGCGCCACGACCGCAAGCGCCAGTGCGTTGTGCGCCTTCGACTGGATCGAGGCGCCGCGCATTACCCAGGCCGGACCCCGTTCCCCTGGAATGGCGCCCGGACTCGCCGGTGACGACCCAGCCGCGTCGTTGCCGCCTTCATCGACCGACAGGTTCACGGCCGCACCTCACGGGAGACATCGCTCCCGAATACACTACCCGACACCCAGTTCCCGCTGCCCGCGTAGCCACGATTCTCGACGCAGCCCACCAACCGCCCGCGCCGCAGCACGAACTTCGGTGCAACACGGTGGACGACCGCAGTCGTTCCTTCCGCGTGAAAGTTCAGCAGCGACTCGCTGCCGTCCTCGTTGCGCACGAAGATGGCCGGCCACTCGCCACGCGATGCAAACGTGAGTCGCGTCTGCACACCGTCGTCGCTGGCCGCCACCGGCTGCAATGTCGGCCCGCCGCAATACCAGTAATCCGTGTTCGGCGGCCTCGGCGGCTCCATGACCCTCGCCACCGCTGGAACAGGTGTCGCGGCGGGTGCCACTTTCGAGGGGGGAACCGCATACCGGAACCGGAGCGCAAAGATCGCCGTATCGAGCGGCGGCTGCGCCTCGTACGTCCGGTACTCGAAGTGATACACCCGCCGCGACGAGACGAGCGTAAGGTTGGTTGCGACCCGCGCGGCCTTCGGCTTCAACATCACGTGCGGCCCCTCGGCCGCCACATCCACCGCGGCCGAGTCCCCGGCACCGAGTGCCACGAATTGCTCGCCGTGTTCCAGCTCGATGTCGATGTGATAGCCGACATAACCCGTCAGGCTGACCACCTGGTCTTCCCGGTACTCGATCTCTCGCAGCCGAGCGTCCGTCCGCCCGGGCGGTGGAACCACTGCGGCGGACGCCGCTCCGATCGACACGACCGCGGAGGGAACCCCCACGACGAGCAGCAGCACCGCCGTGCCGAGCACTCTCACCGACCCACTCCCCCAGCGACGGGAGCCCCGACGGCAGCCCCCAGGCCAGAAGTCAGGCCAGACTCCAGCACTTCCGGCTCCCTGCGGTACTCGAGTACCTTGAAGCCAAGCGGATTCGCCGCCCGCAGTCGGTCGTCTTTCGATGGCGCTCCGTAGGCGTACTGCAAGGTCGCCACAAAGTGCGTCACCTGTTCCGTACCCTGCCCACCCTGCTGCCGCGCAGTGAGAAACCTCACCTGCGCCACGTCCTTGCGCCCGCTCGCCGGCGAAAGAAACGACACCGCATTCACCTGCACCCGCACGGTCGTACCGTCCGCGTAGACGTTGAGCGGCGATTCCGGATTGTTCCGACTCCAGGCCGCGGCCCAGGCCTGATTCATCTGCGGTGAGTGGTATGCCCCCACCTGCTCGTAATCGCTCTCGGCCAGCGAGCCCACGTACCGCTCCCGCGCCTGTATGTACTGCGTGACGAAGTAGCGCGTCACGGCCTCCGGCACATCCGCCTTGCCCGTCAGCACCGGCACCACGTCGACGATGCCCGTCGAGTTGTCCACGCGGATCACGAACGGTTCGACCGTCTTCATCGGCGTGAGTCCCGCCACGGCCACCAGCGCCAGCACCGTGAGCAGCGTCGCCACCGCCGCAACGAGCCACGCCCGCTGCGCCGACCTTTGCGCCGCTTGCGCACGATCCAGGTCCCAGCTGCGTGCCGCTTCGAAATACCCGGCCACTTCCGGTTCAGTGCGCATCGGTCTCACTCAGCGACACGGTCGACGCGACGTGCGAGCCGGCGACATTGATCGGGACCGACCTGCCCCTGCACTGCGGCAGCCGCTCGCCCGAACCCGCACAACCCGCGAGCCCGGCGCACACCGCCAGCACATAGACAGGCGCAACCAGCACACCCACCGTGCGCGAATGAGTCCGGAACTTCGACATCGGCATCACACTCACCCTCCCCTCCCCGCGCTGCGCCACACCGGAGTCACCTTGCCGGTCAGGGACGACGCGGCGGCGAGCGTGCTGACCGCACCGCTGCCCGGGCGCCCGAGCCTCCACGACTCATAGGCGATCGCCGCCCGATCCAGCATCGACCATCCCGCGTTCGAGCCCCCGTTTCGCATGGCGCCAATCCCGCGCGCCGCGGCCGCACCCATCACACCGTGACTCGCGAGCGCCACACCGCCTGCAAGCCGCGCGGCGATCGGCATGACCTGCCGGAGGATCAAGAGCACCAGCCCCGCCACCAGCAGCATGTCGAGCGCATCGACCGTCAGGATCGCCGCGCCCCTGGCCGCGGTCTGCACCGCATAGGCTTCGACGACCGTCATCAGCAGCGTCGCCACCAGCACCGCCAGCACTCCGACCAGCGCGTAATTCGCGAGCTGCGCCACCCAGGCCTCGAAAAACCGCTTGGTGCCGTCGAACAGCATCAGCACGATGAACAGCGGTCCGATCGCGAGCAGTACCGCGAGCGCCACTCGGGCGAGCGCCATCAGGAACAGCGTGTACACGCACACTGCACCCATCAGCACGTACACGATCACCGCAGCGAGGATGTAACCCACGTTGCCGTTGAACACCCCGCCCTTCTCCCACAGCAGCGCAGCCACCGTGCCGCCGCGATCCCAGAGGGTGTCGACCGTCGCGACTGGATCCGCGGCGCCGGCCAGCTGCGCGGCCAGCTGCACGGGCGCCGCGAAGAACGTATCCACGATCGCCGCGTTGTATTGCCACAGGTGCAGGCCCACGCCGAACACCACCACCAGCCGCACAATCCGCATCGCGCCCGTCAGCACCGGCTCCTCCACCGCGCCGCGCAGGTGCAGGAACCCCCACACCATCACGTAGATGACCGCCAGCGACACCGCCGCAGGCTCGATCGCCGCGGCGGTCGCCGCCACGTTCACGCTGACGTAGTCGGTGAGCCGGTCGGTGAGCCACTGCCAGAATTGCGCGAACAACATGGACGCTGCCCCTGTCCCTGCGCCGCTCAGGGCATCGTCGGATGTAGCCGCGACCCGAACTGCCCGTGTCCCGCGATGGCAGCCTCGCGCATCTCGGCCGCCTGCACCCACTGCTCCGCCTGGGCCGCCTGGTACAGCGTTGCCAGTTTTGCCTGCTCGTTACCGAGCATCGCTTCCTCGACGGCAATTCTTCCCTGCAGGTCTGCAATGGCTTTCGCATCCGGCGCATTGCCGATCGCGTTGACGAGCGATTGCAGGGCCGCAAAGCGTTGCCCAGCATTCGTAAAGGCGCGTTGCGCCATCACCGCCGCACTGGACGCGGACTGTCGCGCCTTGAGCACGCTGTCCCGCTCCGCGGCGCCGAGCTCCGCCAGACGCGCATCGCTCAACACCTTGTGTGCATCGATCCCCGCCTTCACCGCAGCGCTCAGGTTCCCGTACGTGCCGCTCGTGCCGTCCAGCACTTTCAGCATTTCGGCCCAGTCCGGGGGCAGGTAATTGCGCTGCGCCTCGCTCGTCGGCAGCAAGGCCTGCATGCCGCGGTCTCCCGTCAGTGCCGCATGAGTCTTCTGCAACTGGTCGAGTTGGTTCTGCATGCCGGCAATCTGCTGTTTCCAGTAGCTGACCTGCACCGCCAGTTGCTTGATCGCCGCCACGTCGACCACCGCCCATTGCGCATGCGCCGGCGGCACCACCATCGCCCCGCCCGCAATCAATCCCCACACCCAATTCCTCGCTTTCATGTGCAACCTCCTGTGCTGAATCCGCCCGCATTACGCCCACACACGTCACAGAGCATCTGTCCGTTGACCAGCCGACGGCTGGTCACCACGCCGTCCGGCCGCAGCGCCCATTCACCCGATCCGAATACGCGGGCATCGCCACGCCGCACGTGCAGTACACAGTCTTCGTTGCTGCAGAAGAACGACCCCGCAAGGACCTCTGGTGCACGGCGGCTCATCGCGTCGGTATCCAAGCGAACACTCTCCCCTGCTGAACCAATCGAAGGCGCGATCCGTGATCGCGCGAGGACGCGTCTGCGTCCGTCTGCCCTAAGGCCCCCTCGTCTCAACCTCTTCCCTGAACCGCGGCAACCACGCTTCCGGGGTTTCGCCCAACTCTTCAATCAGAGCGGAGATGCGCTGCACGTTCTGCGCTCGCCCCGAAATCACGGCGAGCTCGTACTCGAATCCACGCAGGTTCAATTCGCAGACCACGCCCTGCATTCCCTGGCGAACCAGGAAACGCCGCGAACCCGGCGTCAGCTCCCGCCCGATCAACTCGAACTCCCGCTCGGAGAGACCGAACCCGTCCACGTACTCGGCGCGCTGCGCCTCGAGGTTCGGAAACAGCACCTTGGTCGGCGTCTGCTCGACCAGCGTCCGTGCAATGGGACTCGCGAGCACGTCGCTGGGCGACTGGGTGGCGAACGCGGCGACCGCGTTCAATTTGCGCCAGGTCTTGAGCCCGTCGCGGGCAAAGCCCTCGAACGCCGGATCCCCGAGCAGCTTCGCGAACTCGTCCATCCACACCACCAGCCGACGTCCATCGAGCGCCTGGCGCACGCGATGAAACAGATAGAGCGTGATCGGCGTGCGGATCGCCGGACTCTCCAGGAACTCGGTGACGTCGAAGCCCGCGAGCGAGCCTCTGGCCAGCCATTCCTCGCCGCGGGTTTCCGCGCCGTCAAACACCCACGCATACTCGCCGTCGCAGGCCGCACACCAGCGCGACAGGCGCGCGTACGGGCCCTCCGCGTCCGTGGAATCCAGGAACTCGATCAGCCGCGATAGCCGCCGGGAAGAGGTCGGCTCCAGCGCCAGCGTTCCCAGGAGCGCCTGCTCGAGATCCGCCTCCTCGCGCACCGTGAGCGCCTGCCCAGGACGCGCGACCAGCGCGCGCAGCCACACCCGCAGGAACTCCCTGTGCATCGGCGAGTCAGGCAGCGCGAGCGGATTGAAGCCGGTCGGCTGCCCGTACTTGAGCGGCGCGTAGGCGCCACCCAAAGCCCGCACCAGGATCTCGAGCCCGCGATCCTTGTCGAAGATCACCTGCGTGGCGCCCGCTTTCGCGAGCATGGCCACGCAGAACCCGAGGAACACGGTCTTCCCCGAGCCGGTCGGTCCGCAGATGAACGTGTGGCCGGTGTCGCGCCGCGAGCCCCCGTCCGCCTCACGAGGATCGCTCGCGTGCAGTGAGAAGTAGTAGGGCGAGCGCGCCGAAGTGGCAAAGAGCGCCAGCGCTTCGCCCCAGTGATTCCCACTCGCGCGCCCGACGGGAAAATTGTGGAATGGCGCGAGTCCCGCGAAGTTGCGGCTGGTGATCGGCGCCTTGCGCGGCCGGAACCCGAAGTTCCCCGGCAGCTGCGCCCAGAACGCCGATTCCATCGCGAGGTCCTCGCGGGCCACCACCATCCCGGTCTCCCCGAGCCAGGTCCGCGCCAGCGCGACGCTCTCGTTGAGCGCACGCATCGAGGCCTCGCCCGCGGATGTGTCCTCCGCCGCCACCGCGTCCGTCAGCACCTGCAGCGTGAGGTGGTGGTCCCCCATCGCGAATTCGTTGCCCGAGAGCTGATCGAGTGCCGCCTTCAAGGCCTCCGCTTGACTGACCGCGAGATCACCGGCATTGGTCATGCGGTGGTACTGCCGCGACAGCAGGCCCTGCGCGGTGGACTTCGGCAGGAACGTGAAGCTTTGCGTCAACAGATACGGAAATGGCGCGGTCAGCAACCGGTTCAAGACGCCGGGTGAGGTCGGCGTCGGGTACTCCTTGATACCGACGAACGCCGCAAGGCGCGTCTCGCTGGGCGTGCGGTACTCCATCGCCTCGGTCCCGAACAGCAGTCGCGACGTCGCAAGCACATCCGCCACCGGCGCCGTGGGCAAGGCCCACACCTGGCGCTCGCCATTGACCAACAGTCCCAGGAGCTCGAGCAGCGCCGAGCGCCTGGGACCCGTGCCCTCGCCTGCACGCAGCCCCAGCACCTCGGGCTCGTATGCCGCGAGCCCCGCAAGCACCTGCGAACGCAACTTCTCGCAAGCCTCGAGCGACTCGGCGAGCTCGGCGCGGGCCGTGCCGCTCTCCGCCCGGCCAAAGAGCTTCAACGCGGCCGCACCGATGGCGGTCGGCTGCGGTCGGTAGACCAACGACACGTATAGCTCATTGACCATGAGCGTCTCGCCCGCGAGCCGCGTGCGATACCGCTCGTTCAGGTCCCGCGCGAACCCAGGCGGAAACTCACCCGCCGGGTATGCTCGATCGCGCCGGCGGACGATGTGGACCCACAGCGCGACGTGCGCGCTCGCCACGTTCCGCCACAGCGCATTCAGCCGCTCGTGCCAGGCGTTGACGGCCTCGTCATCGGCCGACTCGAACGCAATGCCGCCCACGCGAATCGCCTGCACGTAGTCGCCCGAGAACGTGCGCAACACCTCCGGCGCCACCAACGCGGCGTACGGCACGTGTCGCGCGGCAACGAGCTCGCGCCGCGCCCGCTCGAACTGGACCGCGGCGGCATTCACGGCGACACCCGCCCGCGGACCGGACGGTCCGAGTACAGACAGGCGGGAATCGCCCGCCGCGTACCGGACATACCCGGCAGATCGAGCGCGAGCGGGCTGTACCCCTGCGCCCGCCAGACGCTCCGGTTGCCGAGCAAGCCCGGACCGCGCGTCTTGCCCCACAGCAGCGCGAGATCGAAGAACCGCGGCTCGGACAGGCACAGCAGCCAGCAGAGGCCGTGCACCGGGATGCAGGCGAGCAACCACAGCAGGTTGCGGGTGAGTAGGAACAGCTCGACGGTGACGACCGCATTCGCGAGCAGCGCGGAGTACGTCACCCCGAACGCCATCGCCGGCCGAGTCACGCCGAGGAACAGCACGTCCGCCGTCACGCCGCCATTGCGCGTCGTCCCCATGACCGGCTCACACGCCGAACAGGCCGCGGACCCAGGTCACGATCTGCGGCGCGCCGAACACCAGCACGATCCCGGCCACGCCGGTGATCGCCCACGACCAGCTGATGCGGTTGAACCAGGCCGCGGCTCCGAGGCCCATCACTGCGATCACCGCCACCGGCGTCAGGATCGCGAGGAAGCTTCCCTGGAACGCGCCGGCACCGGTCGAGAACGGGCTCGCCTGCGCGAACGCATCGCTCACTACCAGCAGCAGTACCAGCGCCCCAACCCACGCACTCTTCTTGCGGAACATCGCGCCCCTCCTCAGCCAACGGAACCTAGCCCGTGGCCACAGACTGACACTCCAACCGTCCCGCGGAACCTCCACAATTTGACGTAATGACCCAGAAACTCGACGTTCCAGCAGCGCGCAAGCAGGCTCCAGACAGACGCTCGGCGCGCCCTCAGAAACTGGTCGAATCGGTCAGCCGACTAATTGCCGCGTTCACCCAGAAATGCCTGCCAGGGAGCGACGGCAGCCGGCTTCCGCCACAGCCCGGCCGCGGTGGTCACGAATTCGTGACCCCGTGCACGCCGATACCGGGCACACGCGACTAACGTCGGTGCTGCCACGCAGTATTCCCGGAGCACCGGCGGCGCCCGGCAAGTGCATTGGAGACACCGTGAAATCGACCGCATCCTTGTTCGCCCTTGGCGCGCTGCTGATCACCGGTTGTTCGACGACCATGAACAAGGACGAGTGCCGCACCGTGGACTGGCGCACGGTCGGCTACGAGGACGGTGTGGCGGGCCGCTCCGGCGAGCAGATCGGCCTGCACCGCAAGGCC
>Ga0209048_10005952_pt1 | contig 11469 bp, 17 predicted proteins | sample FrelakmetCRP12CR_FD_187146 | JGI IMG/M metagenome (GOLD analysis project Ga0209048, IMG submission 187146) | Freshwater lake sediment microbial communities from the University of Notre Dame, USA, for methane emissions studies - CRP12 CR (SPAdes)... | ecosystem: Environmental > Aquatic >... | reverse complement strand
GTCCACAGGACCGCCTGGGCGACAAAGCAGGCGATCCCAAGACCGACGGATCTATTGCGCCAGAGGCGTCGAAACGGGCCCCATTTGCTCACGTCTGCGTGAGCGATTTCTGCCCCATGTTTGAAGGCGAGTTGCCCCACCGCCTCGAAGAGGACAGCTATCGTCACGAAGGTGAGGCCCAGCACGCGAAGGCTCATGGAGGGCCCTCTGACTGGAATGATTCATCGTGTCGAGCCGGGATTATCCTGGCAGTCCGAAAGTTGGTACGGCTGATGACCCAGACGCCTATCAAGATCATGGCAAGGCCGACCAGACGCAGAGGGGAAAGGAATTCGTGAAATATCGCCATCGACGCGGCGCTGACGGTAACGTAGCTCAGGGCCGTAATTGGTTGTGCGTAACTGAGATCGGCATGGGCGAGGACAATCATCCAATTGAAGAACTGGAGAAAGAAGACCAGCAGGGCGACAAGGAAAAACGGTTCATGGAGGACGGAGACGAAGCTTAGCCAAAGCCCGATGGTGTCCGGAACCTGATCGACGGCGTATTTCCAGCAGAGCTGGACGATTGTATCCATGGCAATCGTCATGGTCAGAGTGAGCCAGACAATTCGGCGTCGGCGTAGCAGCGTGCTATTCGAGATAACGGGCTGGTTCATAGCAAACAGGCAGCCACATGACCGACCGAGGGCTCAACGGCTTGGTCTGAAATATGGCCATCAGAGGGAAACATCATGGGAGAACCAAACCACAGGAGTGAGGACGCCGTCAAGCGAAAGGTTTGTCGCTCGATACGCGATTGACTGATGGGAACTCCGGCACGGTCACGATCGAGGACTGCGTGGACAAGCTGCCGCTCAAATTCACCGGTGCCATCAAGTGGGACACCGGAAACCCTCCTTCAAATCGGCACCAAAATGGGGGAACCGGCCAATTGTGACCCGCCCCATGAATGTAGACCGAACGAGACCTGAGGAATTAAGCTACGCGTGATCGGTTTGGGCCGCCCATGCGGTAATGCGAACCTCGCATAGCTCACGTGAGGGTCTCCAGCAATTCAGGGGCGTCCTGGTCAGTCGGCATGGTCGCCGTGACCCACTCGGCAACAAACGTCGCGGGCGCCCGATCCTCCAGCGCACTATGCAGATGAATCCGGTTGTAAGTCTGCCGCCAGCGCTCCACCGTGGGGGCCGAATCGAGAAGGACATGATGGGCTTCGTAGAGAGGCATATTCTAGGAGTGGAACGAATCAGGCGCAAGAGCTGAGTTGTACAAATGGGGTATTCCTGGCGAAGGATCGGCTTATCGCCGCGTTCAGGATGGAGAGAGTGACCATATTGGCTGTCACCTCTGTCCATAAAGGCATCTTAAGGCTTAATAGACGTTCTGGACGAGATGATGTGAGGGGCGTTGGTGATCAGTCTTGTTCCATGTGAGCCCACCGGTTCGAGTTTTCTCCTCCCGGTTTTGCTCCCGATTCCAGGCCCAACACAATCGCATTCCTTCACACTCGTTCAGACAGATTTACTCATCGTTTCAACGCGAACATCCTTCACGGTCTCACTCCATCGCACGCTCTCGCTATCTCAACTGATCGACCTTTTCAGGCGAGGTCGCCAATGTTTCCCTCCACAGAATCGTGGGCATACAATCAGGTTTTCCCTCCACAGGTCGATGAACAAACCTTTATTGTTATTGGAGGTGCATTCTGCACCACAGTGTGCTGTGTCGAGTGCATGAGTACTCATCCGCCCATCCATTAATCATCTGATTAAAGGACACCTCAGCCGTCTCCTGAGGGTTGTGATTTTCCAACCAGTTTGACCGGTCAGATCTGGCGGCGTTTTATGGATAGCGCGCCGAAAGTCGATTCGTCCATACAATCACGCGAGGGGTGAAGGATTGGACGAATCGAGTTCATGATCTAAGAGACACGGCTGGATGAGTTTGGAGAGTGGGGGGTGAGCGCAGGCTCAGAATAATGGGTGGGGTGGAAGCGCATAGCGTGTCTCCATGCGGGGGGCCTCCCCTGCATGGCCTCGTATCCGCCATCTCCCACCTTCGTACGATAAAAGATGTACGGCACCAAACCAACTGTCAATATTGACTCGTTCGCCAGTGCGAATGGAGGATGCCCAGAGACTTCCTGTGCAGGTGATCTCAGCCTTAGAAACTTTGCCGGCTTCCACTTTGATTTTTGAGAACACATGGGTACCGGAGAAATCGTAATGGTCCTGAAATAGGCCCTCCCAATTTCTTCTTATCAGCTCTTTCGTGTAGCCATTGTGTGTGTAGTCCTCCGAATACAGGTCCATGAGTGCGTTCAGATCCATTCGTCTGAGGGCTTCGTCGGCACGTCTAAATGTGGACATGATGTCCTTTATGGTCTGATCGTCTGCTTGGATCTCCGCCGTATGCGCGATCGTGGTCGCACCGATATCTGGCATAGAGGGTTGAATGCCCAAACGGCATCCTTGCAACTCGATCATGAGCCCCATGCCTACACTGATTGCCACCACTGTTGCCCTCCAGCACATATTTCCTCGCTTTTTAGAGAAGGGACTTAGGAGGTTTGCCGATACGGTCGCAAGGAAGGAAATCCCACACCCATAACCGCCAGAATCTCGCCTCTCTTCCCCATGTTCCATCATCATAAATATTCCTATGATCCCTGAGCCTCAGGTCAAAAACTTTGGTCTACGAACACGCTCGATCTTAAAACTAATGGGATTTCCATGGCCATCTGTGAGGTTCAAAATCAACTGGTTCTGGCACCATCCAGTTTTCTGGCTTGACGACAGGACAGTCGCGCCCTTGGGAGAATATGAACGCCACGCCCGCTTTGCTTGCGATCAGAGTCCCCGCTTCTGCTTGTCCTCGGCCATGCAATTCTGTCTTGAACGCACCACCTCAATAATCAATATTGGTTGGGAACTCAAAGCCGACGTCGACGGTCTCCTTTGGTTTGACCTCATTCTCCTGCTGGCGGATATGCGGTCTGTCGTATATTGGCCGCCCGGCCTCCTCCCGTACGACCTTGTAGCCCTCATGCCAGGCCACCAGGGTGTACTTGCCTGCCGGAACCCCGCGAATCACAAACTTTCCATCCGCGGCCGTGACCGCAAAATACGGATGATCAAATCCAGCCCAATAGGCGTTCATGTTGTTATGGACATCATAGTGAAGCCGCATCACACCCTTTTCGTTCTTTCTAGGTATCTGCAGGAACTTGTGGTCAATGTGCTGACCGGCAACGGGCATGGGGACGTTCAGGAGTGAGGCATGCTTTGCATTGGGAAAATGTGGGTTGTGGAGAATCTGATCGTAATTGACCATGGTCATGGTTTGGCTACGGACAAATGGGAAAATGTGCTCCTTGAGTTGGCACGCCGCCATATGAAGAGAGTATTTGTCCGCTGGGGCCTTCCCTTTCTCAACCTGTTCAAGATAGACAAGAACGTATTGCACGCTGTTGGTTTTTGAATTGACCCGTAACGCCTGAGACGGCGTCTTGTCGCCACAGATGTTCTGGTATGACCCGATTTCGATTGGCGGGAGTCCAGGAACCTCGCCCTTCCATACCGCCACTCCGGTAATGGTGCCTCCGTTCGTGACATCGATCACCTGGCACGATTCGGCAAAAACTGGCCCGCGCCAGCCCCTCTCAGTCCCATCACCAGCATCGGCACCATCCAAGATGCGCGGGTCGTTGCTCTACTCATGTATGAACCTCCTTGTGGAATAGCCTGATTCCATGCTTCGTGAGCACAACAAAGTCGTGTCTTCCAGGTTGCACCGCGTCGTCAAACATACGATGGCGAACGGACTGACATTGGGGAGAAGGTTCATTGGCGATACGGGTATCAGAGGATCTATCAGCTAGTGTCGTGAGGGAGTGACGAAGCGATGACTGACTTGGCTGGAACGTTCGCATGGATGACCACCTGCACATGGGCCAGCCTCCATACGGCAGTTAACCGGATCAGCAATAAGATTGCAGTTCAGCTTATTCCTTCCTGACATGAATGACAATGCAAAGAATAAGGCCCACGCAAAAAAGGTTTGTTTGTGAACCACAGAAAATCAGACACCGAAGGACTTGATAAAACAAGATGTGGCATTGAGTGGTTTGGACTAGATTTTGGACAGGAGGAGAGCGATAGGGCTGGCTGGTTCCCGTCGTGGCGAGAGATATATCCTTATCCCTGGCTTCCTCTTACTGAGCGGACCACAAAATAGTGCGGAGCGTGTTCTTAATAATCACCTGCGTTCCCTCTAGAAATGCCACTTGTGAGGAACGTTATACGCGCACACTTTGACGGTCTCCTCAATAAGTCACAGTATTCAAGGGTGAGAGCAGGAAGCCCGAGAGGCCAAGCAAGACCTGTGGGCTGATCCGCAGCCGGTACCGCCGTGGGAGTGGCGAAGGGGACGACGCACTAATTTATTCTGCGGCGCGTGTGGGAGAAACAGACCGACGCGGGATGCCGTCACCAACACCCCGCGTCTTCCGCTATTCACGAATGGCGAATTGAGCCCTATCGACGGTGGCCGGTCTGTTGTTGAGGACCGCCACGGAACTCCGGCTGGTTGGCATGCCGATCCTGACGGTCTCCTTGAAGGTCCTGCCGATCCTGATGCCTATCCCGTCGATCGGCTTGGATATCATGACGATCTCCTTGCATATCCTGGCGATCGCCTCTTACATCCCGACGATCTCCTTGGAGATCTTGACGGTCGTGCCGCATCTGCTGCCGATCCTGTTGGAGTTGTCCGGTGCTGGCCCCAGCGTGTTCATCATGCTGCAATTGTTGCCGGTCCTGACGAAAGCCCCCCTCGTCCTGCCGCATATCCTTACGGTCTGCTCGCATATCTCGGTTGTCTTGCTGAAGATGGCGGCGGTCCCCTTGAAGGTCCTGCCGATCTTGGCGGCTATCCCGCCTGTCTTGTCGCATGTCTTGACGATCTTGGCCGGGATCCCCGTTCGGATTGCCCATCTGTGCATAGCCAGTACCGCTGCACACGAGTGTCGCTAGCACAGCGACTTCGAGAACTCTCCGTGCCGATTTCCTCATGATCGCTCCTCCTGTTGAACGGTGAACACCCAGCGTCACTGAGAAGTCTAGCAGACGCCATGGGAGCGGTTGACAGAAGGATAGTTTGCTTTTACATTCAAGCACTTCCAGGTACACGAGTTACCGGTACTTTCCGTTCAGCACAGGAGGATCACCCATGAAACGTTTCAGTCTCGTTGTCCTTACTCTGTGTTGGCTCTGCTCCTGGAGCCTCATGCCTTCCATACTTGTGGGCCCGTCTCTAGCTATTGCTGCCGACCAGACAGTATTGCTTGATCTCAACACCACGACCGCCGATCAACTCAAGGCGCTTCCTGCTATTGGCGAGGCGTATTCAGAAAAGATCCTCAAGGGGCGACCGTATCAGCGGAAGGATGAGCTGGTCCAGAAGAAGACTCTTCCACGCGCCACCTATGAGGGGATCAAGTACAAGATTGTGACGAAGCAGAAGTGAATCTTCTGGACAGGGCGCTCTTGTTGACACCATTGGGCGTTGACTTTTGAGATAGGAAGGGGACGCTATGAAAGCAAATCGGCTGATGGTCCTCCTATGCGGGCTGATGATCGTGGCGAGCTCCTCAGTCCTAGCCGAGACGCGCCCAGGCAACCTCAAAGATGGGCAGAGGCTCTATCAGCAGCACTGTCTCAGATGTCACGGAGCGACGTTAGACGGGAAAGGACCAGACGCGGCTTCATTGAGCGTTCGGCCAACCGATTTTCACAAATACCTCTCCCGGGTCAAAGGTGAGCTCGAGTTGGAGGTCACGATCCGACGGGGTAAACAGTTGACGTCGATGCACGAGTGGGACACCAGCTTAACCGATCAGCAAGTCTATGATCTGCTCGCCTACATCCGCAGCGTGGTTCCGCACTTAGAGGTGAAACCTTAAACCGTCTAAGGCGGTGATGCGCACATCGTGATCTCCGAAGTGATCAAGGATCAGATTGTGGCGAAGCAGAAATAATCCATGAGAACGCGCAGCCTCATTCTTCTCGTACTTCTGGTCACACTCCCCGGCTGCGTCACCTATCGCGATTTCCCAATTGTGAATCCCCTCCCAATCCCATATGAGACGGCTGCACCCCCTCGTTGTCGTCTGACCGTTCGGTTTCCGGGTGGTATGGAAGAGGGATGGTTGCCTTTTCGGTCGACTTATCAGTGGACATATAGGGGCGTGGGGTCACGTTTGAGTGTGGATCGTGCCCTCGAAGAAGCACTTCAACATTACGCAGGCTGTAGTAGCAATCCCCCTGTCGTTTATAATTCTACGTGGGCAGAGACGGAAGTCGTGGTCAGCGTTCTGGAGAAACCGTATCCTTGGTCTAGCAGAAGTCATATGGAATTCTTTTCGGCTTGAGGCTCACTCGGTTTCATTCCCTTCTGTAGTGGGCAAGGCGGCTTGGCGTGTCCTACAGCACTAGACCGGAATGCCTAAAAATGTCGTACAAATACGAAATTACGCCGAAACGATTCGGCTAGCTTTTGTTGCTCCCATTCTTCAGGATTAACTTCTTCACCTATAGTCTCGAAGCAACTGTGCGTTCGACAATTACTCAATTTGTCATAGATGCCCGACGGGATATCTGAAAACAGAGGATTGACTCGTTGGAGAAGAGCCAGCCTTCGCGGCTGCTGTGGCGGTGTCCTTCTTCTGCTGTGCGCTCCCCTGGCAATTGCCGACTTCTCCGGTCCCCCCCGTCGTCTCCGTTCCTGATGGCGACACGATCGAATGCTGCACAACAGCAGAGCAGAACGTATTCGCCTCAGCGGCATCGACTGCCCGGAGAAGGGCCAAGCCTAGGGCTAGAAGACCAAGCAGGCTACCTTAGCTTTGGTCTTTGGGAGAGAAGTCCTGCTCCAGACCTTTGGCAGGGACAATTACGGGTGCACCTTGGGCGATGTGCGTCTGCTCGATGGGACCCACGTCAATCACCCCATGGTCAAAGACGGCTGGTGCTGGTGGTATCGGACGTATGCGCCAGGGGATACGGTGCTGGAAGGGTTAGAGAAGGAAGCACGAGAAGCGAGGAAAGGATTATGGGTCAATCCGTCACCTATTCTACTGCGGGAGTGGCGGAAGCGGAAATCGCATTAGTGGCAGGCTTATTTCTTGGCGTTGGCGCGCTTGGCTTTAGCCTGCGTAGCTCTCAGCGGAACATGGATTTTGGCGCCAAAATACTATTTGTTCTGGTACACCGCCACTAAACATTTCCGCGGTTTATCACTCAGCTGCTCATCACTGCGCTGCAGCCGTCATGGCTCTGGTCACGGTTGGAACTGAAATGAGAGTCGATTGGCCCTCAATGGACTCCTCCTTCCCCACTGGCTCTCCGGCCTCTGCGTGCTCCGCTTTCGGCTCTTTCTTCCCTGCCTGCTGGGCTTGCCACCTTCCCGAACAATGAAGCTCCCCATAGCAAGCTGCGGGGAATTGCATGTTCAAAGATTGGGTCAGTGCCGCCGCGTTCATGGTCTGTCTTGTACGCTGATTCAACATCTTCCGTGTTAAACGTCGTCCAATCATCCCAGCCTTCCTGGTCAGGCCGCAGGTTCCAGCACACCTCTGACTGAACGTACCCAACCGTGTCGCCCCCTTGGGGCACGGTTTCGTCTTCGCGAGTCGGCTGGCGGCTTACTTGAGCCATGTTAGAAATACTTCTGCTGTGGGTTCTTTCTTCGGAGGCACGACCCCTCCCGTGGGGTGGTAATGAAGAGAGGCAGCACCAGCGCCAGGAACGCTGGCCCCAACCCCCACGATCTTGGAGGATCGGGCGGGTCTGATCAGGCGTGTTTCCGGCAGAGTCTCGCTGGTGTCTCGGACAAGTCGGACGCTCAGGAGACCAGAGCCAATGAGAGGACGTCCTGGATCGTGGGCATCAGAAACGCTTTGGGCATCAATATTCGTCCAATTCTTCCGTTTCATCGATTAACTCGGCCATGATCTCGGTACCCGCGTTTTCCCACTGAGTCAATGGGATACCCCCGGCCTTCAAAATCGCTTCCTGTTCCGTGCCTGCGGTTAACATCAGATCATAATGAATGCTTTGTCGCACCTGGAACGTTTTCATACGATCCCCTTTTGATGCCGATCCTTAATATCTCCACGCCATTAAAATAATCGACGACCAACTGAAATTCGCCGGTTACCCGTTCCCTTACGTCGGCTCAACGCCTCTGGCGACTGGTGGATCCTAGCATTGAACAAGTACCACCGGCTACGGGGAGATATCGCGCGGGAGGGGGTAGAGGCAGAAGCGCAAAGAGAGGCGGAAAGGCTTGCGGGCTGACCTGCATCCGGTGCCACCGTGGGAGTGGCAGGGGATCCGTACTGAGAGGATTTTTTCACAACTGAAGGCCCCCGGCCTCGTATCCTCTCCACACCACAGCGCCATCGATGAATGCCTAGGCGTGGGCATCCTTGTTATGCCCTCCCCGCCTGCCTTCAATGCGGGGGGAGTCGACTCTCTGGGAAGCAGGAATGTTTCTTCCATCACGGCTACAGTTACGGTGAGGTGATCAGAGGGAGAGACAGGAAACAACGGCAGGCCTCAAACCTCTTGATGGGCTTGGGCCCGCTGTTGTTCAGAGAAGCCTACTGTAAACTGTAGAGTTATTACCTACTCATTCTCATAAGCCGGGGGTTTCCTATTCAATTTAGGACACCGCCACCAAACTGCACTTCGTCTGTCTGTCCAGTCTTCGTTACGGCGTCGCTTTCAAGAGGGCGAAAGCATCCATCGTTCTCTATCCACAGCACCAGCCCGCAAAGACCTGCCGCTGCTGAACGGCACTCCAGCAACACTCACACAGTTCGACGGTTGAATGGGTCATCCCATCGACACAGGCAATTCGGCGCTGGACCAGCGCCCCACAATCAGAACAGACGTCTGCGAGTGACTTGTCCGTCTTACACACTTGAGTCAGCATGGGATACCATCTTTGTGTTCGGACGAACGCGCCGATTACAAACGGCTGACATGAACTCTTGCCCACCTTTGAGACTCACAAGACTCCGCCACAACCGAACTGGAAACGGCTCCGCCTTGGCCCGGTACAGATTCCACTGCATCTCACGCAACTGACCATTCAAGAAATCTACCGTTCGTTCCAAATCGACGAGCCGGTCTGGCCTAAAGGACCTTCCTGCTGTGAACATCATCGCCTCCTTTCTTTCATGACACCGTGCAATGCCGAATCACGCCGATGAGAATGCCTTCGATATGAAACGTATCTGAAGGTCTCACGATAATCGGCTGCATCGCCGCATTCGCAGGATGCAGTTCAATATGCGAGTCCTTCTTGATGTAGATCTTGATCGTCGCCTCATGATTGACCAGCGCAACGATGCACTGTCCATTCCTGGCCGTCTCCTGTTTCCGCACCACCACAAGATCGCCGGGAAGAATGCCATCGTCCTTCATGGATTCCCCTTTGACGCGGAGTGCAAATGTATTTCCACCACGTAACATGCTGGGTGGCACATCAATCAATTCGGATTGCTGCACCGGTTCGATCGGTGAACCGGCCGCCACCATCCCCGCCATGGGAATTTCTGGCGACCGGCTGAGTTGATCGACCGCCACCTTCACCATTCCAGGGATGCGCCGCATTCCCGCTTCATACCGAGCCACCGACACACGCGTCGTCTGCAACGCATCAGCTAATTGCTGCTGTGTCAGCCCCAGTTGTTCCCGCACCCGCTTGAGATCCGCCGATTTCATATTGTAACCAATGGTTACACATGCTGTGACATACTGTCAAGCGCCTTCTATGCCTAATTGTCATTTCCCTATTACTCTGCCAATTGGCATGGTTCCAGGAAAAATGACACTAATTATGGAAGCGGAAACCCCCAATCCAGGAGAGTGATCTGTGAATAAATTAAGTGCAAATTCGCTTCTAATAAAGAATTTCATACCTGTGAAGCATGAAATATCTATCTTTATCTAGGGTATGTTGTTTTTGAATTATTTCTACAAGGGTACCCCTATATCTTGTGGTATGAGGCTTCGAGCAACCAATGCTTATTTTTTAGGCAATGATGTATTAGAGGCAGAAAAATGCATGCTAATTGGATAACAAGATGACTTTATGAACAGACTTATCCACAGAAGCTGGGGAGAGGATTTTGCGAATATTTCTCTTGACCTTTTTATAAACTTTTCTCACTCCTCATCGGCTTTTACCTCTGATCGTAGGGAGAACGCGTGACGCTCCCACAGCAGCCTACGCCGTCGAAGTAGCCACTTCGGATACAACAGCCGGAAGCTTCTGGGGGGGGGCGAAGGAGAATACTACGGGCTAGCCGGATCTCGGCACGAGGTGCACGGCCCCAGCCTTGATCGCGGCGATGACGGAGGCGCCGGGCGCCAGACACAAGTCTTCCACTGCCCCACGCGTGATTGTCGCTGTGAGCGGAAACCCACAGTCGATCGTCACCTGCACCGTTACGCCTTGCGGAGTCATTCCCCTCACCCGCCCCATGAGATGGTTTCGGGCACTGGTAATTCCACTCCCCTCCTGTTCCACAACCACATCTTCGGCTCGGATGCAGACATAGACAGCGGCGCCGACGACATCGCTGCTGAAGCCTTTCAGTCTCGTTCCATTGACAGTTACCGTGGCCAGTCCGTTCGTGTTCTCGACCACCTGACCTTGTACGACCGTTTCCACACCGACAATGCGCGCGACATCCGCATTTGCCGGCCGGCTGAACACCTCGTGCGGCTTCCCCACTTGATGGACAACTCCCTCGCTCATGACTGCCATCATATCTCCTAGCGTAAGGGCCTCCGCCCAGTCGTGAGTTACAATGATCGATGGTACCGCCAGTTGTTTCAGTAGAATTCTGAGTTCCCCTCTAAGTTGAAGACGGGTCGGTGCGTCCAACGCCGACAAGGGTTCATCCAGCAAGAGCAGTAGCGGCCTCGGCGCGACCGCCCTGGCAAGCGCTACCCTTTGCTGTTGTCCACCGGATAATTCTCGCGGTTTCGACGCTTCAAGCCCTTGCAATTGAAACAGTTCAACCATCTCAGCGATTCTGCTATACCTTTCATGGGATGCCAGCGCTCCCAATCCATAGCCGATGTTCCCGGCAACAGAATACGTGGGGAAGAGGGCATAGTCTTGCGGCATATACCCGATGAGTCGATCTTGCGGAGAAACCCTGATCCCCGACCTCGTGTCTAACCAGGTCCTCGACAAGAATTGGATTTTCCCGTCTTCCGGCCATTCGAGTCCCGCAACGGATCGGAGAACGGTCGTTTTGCCGGACCCGGACGGACCGAATAAAATCAAGACGGTCGAGGCCTCGACCTCATAGCGAAGACGGGCTTGAATAGACGCCCTACCGGAAAAGGTCTTGGTCATATCGATGGTCATTTCTGCGGCCATACCG
>Ga0209048_10005951_pt1 | contig 11470 bp, 10 predicted proteins | sample FrelakmetCRP12CR_FD_187146 | JGI IMG/M metagenome (GOLD analysis project Ga0209048, IMG submission 187146) | Freshwater lake sediment microbial communities from the University of Notre Dame, USA, for methane emissions studies - CRP12 CR (SPAdes)... | ecosystem: Environmental > Aquatic >... | reverse complement strand
GGGAATCGATGATATCCTGCGTGTTGTCGTCAGAAAAGAGACCGGAGAGTATATACTTTATACTGAAGGTTCCAACATAAAAGATGTATTTGATGTCGCTGGTGTGGACACCACACGGACACGTACCAACAATATCAGTGAAATCGCGTCAGTACTTGGCATTGAAGCAGCGAGGAATGCTATCATCTATGAAGCGGTTTCGACGCTCAATGAGCAGGGTATCCTTGTTGATGTCCGTCATATCATGCTCGTTTCAGACATGATGTGCATGGAAGGAGAGGTCAAACAGATTGGACGTCACGGTATTGCCGGTGAGAAGGAAAGTGTTCTTTCCCGTGCTGCCTTTGAGGTGACGGTCAATCATCTGCTTGATGCTGCCGTCGCAAACGAAATCGACGAACTGAGCGGTGTCACCGAAAATGTCATTGTCGGCCAGCCGATCCAACTCGGTACTGGCGACGTGAAACTCATCGCAGTAAGACAAGAAAACAATTAGAAAAAACTAAAAAAAAAACCAGAGGAATTGTACATGGATTTTAATGCTTCACTCAGAAGAGCTATCAAAACAGGAAATGTAATTCTTGGCCAGAATAATACAGAAAAATGCATAAAAGAGGGAAAAGCCCAGATGATCGTCGTTGCGGGCAATTGTCCGGCGATGTTCAAATCCAAACTTTCGGGCTACGAGAATCTTTTCATTCACACCTTTGAGGGTTCCAGCGTGGCACTCGGTAAGGCTTGCGGTAAACCGTTCATGGTAAGCACACTTGCTATTGTTACCCCGGGCGAGTCAGACATTCTCTCTCTTAAGAGGGCATGATATGGTTGAAGTTAAACTGACTGAAGACTGTATGCGCCTGATCTCCCAGTTCGAAAGCCTTACCGGAGCGGGAAGCCGCGATTGTGTTGTCGATGAACGTAATTCCCGTCTAATCTTTGTCATTAACCCTGGTGACATGGGTTTAGCTATCGGCAAGAAAGGCGCCTCAATTAAAAAAGCCTCTGAAGTAATGGGCAAGAAGATTGAAGTTGTGGAATACAACAGTGATCCTGAACAGTTTATTAAAAACTGCTTTTTACCAGCACAGGTTACCTCAATTATCTTCGAAGGGGAACCTGAAGAACAGACGGTTCAGGTTGAAGTCCGTGATGAAGACCGCGGAATTGCGATAGGGAAGGATGGGAAGAACATTTTCAAGGCAAAGAAGCTCTCCCAGCGACAGCACAACATCATGGATGTTCAGATCCTCCAGAATCCAACAGATGGGACTGAACCTGATATGCCTGTCGAGTAATTTTTCATTTCTTTTCACTGTTTTTTCCAGACTTTGGAATCTGGTTCTTTTAAGCATACGTGTGAAATAAAGCGCTTTTCATACTACAAGAAAATTATCCGGATGCTTCTTGGTCAAACACATAGAAATTGTAAAGAAAAGAACGGGCCTGGGGGGATTCGAACCCCCGACATCCGGGTTAGAAGCCCGGCGCTATGTCCGAGCTAAGCCACAAGCCCACCTGACGTCAATAACATTCGCGTTCCGGGATAATTAATATGATTCATAGGATGCATGGCATTGAGGAAAAAAGTCAAATCTTTTTTTTCGCTTTTCTTGAGTGCTCTCTATTCAGGGGCAGGGGATTTCAAATGATTTTTGCTTTGACAACATGTCCCTACTCCAATTCTCCATCCACATAATTTATTTTTCCATAAAAAAGTTCAAATAGTATTTCTTCAATATAAAAGCCCTGAGGTAGGTTAGACCATGAAAGGTGCTTTAGTATTTTTGATAGTCTTCGTTGTGTTCGTTGTGATTACACTATTCGTTCCAAGTTTGCCCCCGGGAAGCCAACTCTATTATTCAGTAGGTGGTGTCAATGTCAACTACGCAATATTGGGGATAACAGTCCCACGATTAGTACCTGCTGTGTTCAATGGGGTTATCTACGGAGTTATCGCATATCTGATTTATGAAGTATATTGTTGGATAACTGAGAAAAATAAAAAGTCGCAAAAGGCCTGAAATTTCCTTTTTTATCTGTTTTGCATCGATCCATGCTTATCATGTGATTTTTTCATTTGAAAAATAACGGGAATGGCAATTTTTGATTTATCTTCAGTTTCTTCTGAATTATTTTAAAAAAAAATTCAGTGGTAGTATTGGTTATCCCGCATGGTAGCATGCGGACTTGAGCACCTCAACAGCAGTAGGGGAGGTCATTCCTTTACGGAAAACTTGTTTTACCACTGATGATGCACAGTACTTTACCTGGACACGGGCAGACATGCGCTCCCGCTCCTCGTAATGCGAACCTTGGGAAAATTCCACCATACGTTTCATCGTGATGGAGGTGGCAAGCACATATGCGCAGATCCCGGGGTCTCCCGGGCTCAGGTCAGCGAGATCAACTGAAGTCAGGAAAATATGTGTTTCAGGACCCGGTTCAACTTCGGCGATAGTCACAATGTTATGAGTGCTCTGTAGTTCAATCGTACGGGGTCTTCCTGCTTTAAGATCCTTGATAATATCAGGTGAGATTCCGGTTAACGCGGCGCATTTCATTTTGCATCACCCATACATTGGCAGATCTTTTTTCGGCGATTGCTCAGCAGACTGCTGGACTTCTTCTGCGAGTTTGCCCATACTCTGTTCAATTTCCACTGCCTGATCAATTAACGGCTGGACATTGAGTCCGAGATTGTACATTTTATTGAGTACTTCTATTGTGGCAGCGGATGAACGTGGATCCGGGGCATTGACCGTCTCGCCAAGAAGTCCATAGCCCGGGATGCCACGGATCTTACATTCCGTAAGAATGCTGGATGCAATCCCCGAGATGCTACCAATAGGAAGAATTTGGGTGAAGTCCTGGATCCTTGGAAGTGCCTCAGGGGTTGTAGCAACGCCAAATACCCGCTTTTCCGGTTCATTCGTGATGATACCTGCTATTGTCAGTACTTCTCTTGGCTTGAATAGTGCCAGCCAGTCAAGGAGACCGTTTGCGATCTCGTAACAGATCATCGGGTGAATGGGAATATCTGCGACAATTGCCGCGACATCATTTTTCAGGTAAATCCGGACAGGATCATTAATCACACCTTTGTTCATCATTGCGAGCGGAGGGAAAAACTTAGATGTCATCGTGCCGATGAGTTCGAATTCAAGCTGTTCAACCATGTATTGGAGCGCGATGGTTCCAACAAGCCCGCTTCCCGGAAAACCTATCAGGACTGCAGCGTCTTTATCCGGCAGCTGTTTTGAAAATATTTTTAAATCATTGGGTGATTCGCCAGTCATTAATTTAACATACACCCTCTACATAAAAAAGTAGTATGCAAGAGTACCCTGTCAAACGCGGAATGACAAAAGATATTGATGCACGGATTGTTGCTGAACTGAAGAATTGTTTTGGCGTTGACCCTGTAAAAACTGAGAAGGGCTACCGGATTACATGGGGTGCGCTCAAACGTCTCGATGTTTATGAAGGCAAGGATAAAAAATCGGTTATCATCGAAACGGAATCAGATATCAGTGCCAGTGATGAAGTAATCCTCGACACCAATAAAAGGTTCCGGAAATATCTTGACGCGATCACCGGGTTTTCCACCAAGGAACGGGTGAAGCGAGTAAAAAGCGTCCCTGAGTAACTGCTCATTGTAGTGATCACAATGACATTCTGTCATGAATGTGGGAAAGCGGTTGTCCCGTCATCGGCAAAGTTCTGCAGGAACTGTGGTGCATCGCAATACGAAGAAACCCAACTGCCTATAGCGCCCGCAGTAACACCTTTTCCGGAGTCTGTTCGCGAACCATTACCCGTTCCCGGCAATACATCTACATTACCTCAATCCCTGCAATCAAATTTACCCCCACAGGTACCGAGAGAGCCAGTCATCCCGGAACTCTGCAAATCCTGTGGCAGCCTAATAAATCCTGATGAGAAGTACTGCGGGATATGCGGGTCGCCCCGGGGAGAACATGAAATTACGGTGCCACATAAACAAGAAATACAGACGTCCGCTCCAGCTGGGGTATGCACCTCGTGTGGTTCACCACGTATTGAAACGGTGAAATTCTGTGGGATATGCGGTGCGAGTTCAGATAGTATTGCAAAACCCCATTCACATCCCCCCTTGCCAACAATTGATACATCTCCTCCTCGACAAACCCCGCAACCTGCCACAATGAAAGTCTGCCGGTCGTGCGGGAATCCGCTATCCGGTTCAGAACTATTTTGCGGGATTTGTGGAATACCTATCAAATCCATATCATCCGATATGTATGCCTCTCAAAAAATTGATGGGAAAACCTGCAGCAATTGTGGTAAACCCATCAGAGCGACGACCAGATTCTGTGGAACCTGCGGAATGGCTGTGGGTCCAAAATAATTAGGGTAATCTACCAGTTTACCACTAACTCATAATGTTCCAGGGGGCTTTGCATTCGTCTTGCCCCCGCCACTATGGCACCCCCAATTGCGATAACCCCCGGAACAGGTAATAACGCACTATCGCAACGCGCAGGGGTGGGTTAAGGGAGGGGACAGGTTCTGTACCCTCCTTTAGTCTTTAGAATATTTCCATTATTGAATAAAATAATCTTGATTTTTGAACATCACATGATCCCACAATGACTTTTCTTTTTTGAATTGCATTTTGGACATGCAATTTTTACCCTCATTCACTCCGTAAATCTTTCTTTGATTCAGGAGTTAAAATAGCATATTTCCCATTATTATTTTTACATTAAAAAAAAATTCTTCTTTTCACATTCTTATCAAAGGGGAAAAATTGTATTATTTATTTTTTCGCAGGACCAAAACCAGCAGACCTGATAATGCAGCAATTGCAAGAAACGGGTTAAGTGACGATGAATACGTCCCGGTTTTCTCGGGAACCGTTTTCATTGTCACGGGGGGAAGTGTTTTTGGCAGGGTTATGGTCAAGGGGACTTGTGTAGAGCTTGTAGCAGTAACTACAGGTGCAGAAGTAAAAATTACCCCTGGTGTTACCTCCGGCACAACGGTGAGTTCAAACCCGTAGAGGGCTACCTGATCTGCGACAACGATATGTTTTCCGTTCCCGCTCACGGCAACCGATCGCGGCTGGATTGCGGTGTCAGTCGTGGTTTTTGCTATCAGTCTCCCTTCTTTATCCAGGATATACAGGTTCTTGTCAAGAGTACCTGCAGCAATTACCGTGCCATCACGCGAAACCCCTACGCCATTGATCCACGAACCGGCCGGATACTTCCATTGTTCCTGGCCAAGCTGGTTAAGGACCAATACACTTCCGTCCTGGCCCCCCAGCACAATTGTGGAGCAGTCAGATGAGCAGGCCATGTCGGTGATAGCACTTTGGAATACGTCTTTTCTCCAGTTAAGAATACCACTACTGGTGTGGGATGATACCCGGGTATCTCCTGATGTAATTACGGTGGAACTATCAGAAGAGATTTCGATGAATGATTCAAGACCTCCTGATGTATTATCTCTCCAAATCCGTTCCAGTCGGGGTGGATCAAAAACAGGAGGTGTAAGATAATCAAGGCCTTTATCAGTAGTGATAACAATGAACGAGCCAGAAGGAGCGATAGCAATTTGTTTGACAAGGTCAGTTTCTATCTGACCCATGCTTGCATCTTTTGTTCTCCATGCAAAAAGATTCCCCGTATCGTCAGCACCTGCTATCAATGCACCGTCGTTTGAGGTAGCAACTGCACGGACCTGGGTATTTGTGCCAACGATCCATAACTCCGTTCCATTTTTATCAATCCGGTGAATTTCCCTTCCCACGGCTGAAACAAAATAGTTACCCTCAGCACTCATGGCAGCAATTCTTCCCGAATACCCCCACCACTTTTTATCCCCTTCCCATGAGCGGGCAAATATCTGGCTGCCCCCGGCAAAGACTGTTGAACTATCGTTTGAAAACATAACACCGGAAAACGGGGTGTCTGCAGGAGTGCGTTCTTCCCAGGTCTTTACAAGGCCGGTTGCATTTACTGCACCGGCAAAGCTCATAACGAGAAGCAATCCTGAGATTATCAGATAAATCCGGAATCGGGTAATCATGGTATTTTCCTGAGAACAGAATGATATCCTTCGCTATATCTTGTTTGTGGATACCTCCCTTCAATACTCTGACTGAGATTTCAATTCGTGGAAATGAGCAGAATGAAAAAAAGACATCCTGTTGTCATAAACAGGTTATTTACAACTACTGATAACGGATCATAGATTAAAAAAAATTACTATGAACACCCATCGATATCATTCAATAATAATTGCTGGTTTGAATGGCAATGCTGTTGCAGATTTTGAGTGTTCACTCGATTCAGCTGACGTGACATGAAATGGTACACCAAACTCTTTTTCCAAAAATCCCTTTGCCTCTTCAAAGATATTCATTTCATCGATGGATTCTCTTGTCAGGGGTTCGATAACATAGGGCGGCAAACGGTGGATAAGTGTGGTGCATTGCTTTGCTGCGTCAGTTGCTGCTTTGCCCCGTTTTCGCATCATTTCATCCTTCATGATCTCCCTGATGACCGTATTTTTATCCTGTGCCCTGGCAATGGCGAGGAAAATCTCATATTTCCATGCAGGTGCAATGGAAATGGTGATGGATTTTGGTGTGATCTGGATGAGTTTCATGATCGATTCGATATCTTCCACTGTCCGGGTGAGGAGCTCTTCTGCCAGTTCTATCCGTGTGTTAACGAGTTTTTTATCTGCGACGGGCCATGAAGCAAACGAAACGAGCCCTTCACCGGCAAGCTGCTTCCAGAGATATTCTCCCGTGAACGGGATAAACGGGGCAAGGAGCCGGACCCAGACCGAACCGAGAGTATGCAACTCCCGACTACCATCGCTGTTTTCCGGGAGACGGCGGCGGTACCATTTGAGATCGGTCTCGATACCGAAATACGCTTCCTGCAACGCCTGGCGCGTCTGGAAGTTGGTGAGTGCAGTTGTGGTCCGTTCGATATGAGACTGCAGCCGGCTAATCAACCAGCGATCGATATCATGCGGCTCACCTTTTGCATCTTTTATTTCAGAAACAGTATTGTAAAATCGTTCGATCTGCTTTTTTGTTGATATAACGAGCTCATTTCTCCAGTCAAAGTCCTGCCAGGGTTCAGCACTGCCCATGAGGAACATGCGCACGGTATCAGCACCGAAGTCATTTACTGCATCTTCAAGCAGGAACACATTTCCCTTCGAAGACGACATCTTCGCGCCATTGAGGAGACCCATGCCGAATACGACCATCCCCCTTGGGAGTTTGTCTTTTGGGAAGATAGTAACATGGTGGAAGAGCTGGAACGTAAGGTGGTTAGAGATCAGGTCTTTTGCCGAGAAGCGGTAGTCGTACGGGTACCAGTAGAGGAACTCTTTTCGCATTGCATCAAGTTTCTTTTTTTCAGGAAGGTCCGGGGACTCTTTTCCAAGGAAAATATAATTAAAAACTTCCGGAGTGAGGAGTTTTGCATCAATCTCCCGGATTTTATGAGCGATGGTGTAATATGCCATATAAATGGTTGAATCCGAGAGAGGTTCGATCAGCTGGGTTGTATCCCACGGGAACCGTGTGCCAAGTCCGACACGTCTTGTACAAGCCCAGTCTTTGAGCCAGTCCACGGTACGGTCAAATTCAAGCCGCACTTCAGGTGGCACTAATGACATGTCCAGAATCTGGTCGCTGACCTGTTTTTTCCATGTAGGATCGCTGTATTTCAAGAACCACTGGTCATGCAGGATTTTGACTTTAACCTTATTGCCACAGCGACAGATGACAGGACGGGTGTCAAACTCGTACATAATTTTCGAGTCATACTTCTCGATCATAAGTGCGGCAACGTCATCACGTGCCACGCGTACGGGTTTTCCGCCATATCTGTCAAAAACCTTCCCCTTGGAGAACTCAGCAGAGTAGATCTCCTGCGTGAGAGCATCCATACGGCTGTCCATCTGGTGGGTGATACCGGCCTTCTCAACTGCTTCCTGTGCGGGAATTTCACCGTATCCTTCGACTTTGATTAAGGGAATGGGTTTTATCCGGGTATATTTTCCCGCCTGCTGGAGGTCGCGGAGTGCTATATAATCAAATGGTGCATGTGCGGGGACACTCATGACTAGCCCGGACGCCATGTCAGTATCAACAAAGTCTGCCGGGAGGATCGGTACCGTTCCGCAGAGAGGGTGGCTTACGGTTTTATCGATAAGGTTTTTTCCGGCAATCTCTTCTTGTATCTCAACCGTATGATCCTGTAGTGCAATCTTTTCGGCAGCTTCCTGAGAGATGATCCATACCCTGCCATCCACCAGCGCCCTGACATAGGTTACATTCGGGTTTGCCCAGAGGTTGGTGACCCCGTAAATAGTCTCCGGTCGGAGCGTTGCGGTCGGGATAAAAGCGTCGCCAAATCGGAACATGACAAGAGTAAACCTGATAACTTCGGCTTTATCCCCTTCCAGTAAGTCATGATCGCCAACTGGATTGTCATCAACGGTGCAGTAACGGACCGGGTGGGCTCCTTTGATTACATGCCCGGCATCATAGAGATGCTTCCACTGCCACTCGATGAACTTGCTGTATGTCGGATCAACCGTCGTAAACCTCCTGCGCCAGTCGATTGACATCCCACAGGCAGTCATCACCCGCTGGTATTCACTTGCAAAATGGCGAACAATGGTCAGGGGGTCGGTAAATTCATCAAGGACGTTCTGCGGGACTTTGTAGAGATCACGGTACAGGTGAATGGTCTTGGGATCATTGTTTGCGATTCGTTTCGAAATGCCAATCACGGGCGCTCCCGTAACATGAAACGCCATAGGGTAAAGTACCTGTTTACCCCGCATTCGCCAGAACCGTGCAACAACATCGGGAACGATATAGGTTCTGCCGTGACCGACATGCATTGCGCCACTTGGATACGGGTATGCAACGGTCAGGTAAAATTTTTCAAGGGAAGACGGGTTTGATTCAAAGGCATGTGTCCACTGCTCTTGTGCCTCGTCTTCAAATTTGCGCAGATCAAATTCATTCAACTAATTTCACCTTCGTCTTTTTTGAAAAATAACATTTTCCGGGTTATACCGGCCTGAGCCGGATTATCTCTCCATTCTGGTAGCGCCGGATCATCTCCTGTGCTATACTTGAATTCTTCGCCAGATGGATCTCTCCTGACTCATTGACGGTTGCCGTGAAGAGGTATTCCTTGCCGGCAAAAACATCCACAATCTTACCGCTCTGGTCCGGGGAGACAATGGTAAGCTGTTTTTTATCTGTCTGGATCTTTATCCCGCCACCAAGGTTAAACTCCCCGTCGCTTTTTTGTGGCTGCGACTGCTGCCGTTCAAAGTCAGACCGTGGCTTGATATCAATCCCGATTCCGATTTTATTCACAATCGCTGAGACATTCTTACCGCCCTTGCCGATTGCTGCCGGGACATCCATGTCATCGATATAGACGATGGCTTTTGTATCGCTGATCATCTGGACGTTGACAAAGCCTTCCGTATAGCGTCCGATCTCGCGCTGGATCTCTTTTTCCATGAGTTTCCAACCAGGACGTTCTTCGGTTTCTTTCTTTTGTCCCACGTCCGGCGAGGCAACCGGAGCACGGACATTGCCAAATGAGGCAACCGAGACCCCCACATTCTGTACCTGGGGTACCTGGGGAGATACTACAGAGGGAGCTGTTTTTGATGAACCTGTTACCGCGGTCATGGGCATCACGATAGTCTCTCCATCGTACCGGAATACATCGATAACCAGTTCGCCTGTTTCGTGATCGGTTATAATTGTCACCGGGCGGAGGTGCATCTCGTTTGCCATACCTTCGGGCACCTTGATGGTGAAACCAACATCATAGATCTTGGTGATCACACCTTGTTTGACAAAGATGATAGTATTGACAATCTGGGAGATGACGGAGAAGTCCACACGGTCGGAAAACCGCTGGATTGCATCCTGAACACCATTAGCATGGATGACGCCAACCATGCCAAGACCGGCAAGCCGCATATCGGCAAAAACATTGAAATCCTCATTCTTGCGCAATTCGTCAAAGATGACAAAGTCCGGCCTGACGAGCAACAGTATATCTGCGGTGTTGGCCATACTGCCTTCAAGCATCGTGTACTGGGTTATCTGGTCCGGCACCTGCAGTTCGCGTGGTGCCTCCATGGTCTTGACCACATATCCACTGTCAGAAAGGTAGGTTGCGATGCTTTGTGCAAGCGTGGTTTTTCCCGATCCGGGAGATCCAACGACGATCATCCCCCGCTTTTCGCTCGTAATCTTTTTGGTGATGAGGTCTGCCTTTGCATAGTCTTTCAGAGTTATGTCAACGATCGGGCGGACAGCCGTAATTTCCATGCCGTCAGAGAATGGTCGGCGTGCAATCGCGATCCGCATCGAACCAATCTGGACAACGGTGATCCCCCTCTTCTCGACTTCGATAAACCCGTCAGGATCACGCTTCGCCCGTTCGAGGATTTCCTGTGCAAGGGCACGGAGCTCGTACTCGCTGGTCGGCTGTTCGCGGATCTTGACGAGCTTCATGTCATTGATGGTTCCTTTCTTCGCGGCAGGGCAGACCCGTTCTTTCAAGTATACCGCTATCGTGTGTTCATCAAAGAACTGGTCGATACCGAGGGGAACGAAATCGCTCACCTGCGGTTTTAAGTAGATTACATCCAGTCCTTTTGCCCGCGCTACTTCCGCCTGCACAAAATCACTGGTAATGAATCGTGCAGAATTCTCAATCGCGATGTTTCGTATCATCGCGTCGATCTCACCGCCGCTTGCAAGCTTGACTTGTTCAAGCGTCGGACGGATACCGGAGAATTTGAGCTCTATCGTTTTTTCTTCTGCCATTTTGCTGAGCTGTTGAAGTTCGTTTAAACCTGAAAACCCTATTTCACGCCCATTGTTTGCCTGGGCTTCCAGTTCTGCAATAACTGCTTCGGGAACGATTATTGTTGCACCCTTGTATTCACCGGCTTTAATCATTGAGGTTATGCGCCCGTCGATGAGGACGCTTGTATCTGGTACCAATATCATAAAATTATTCCTCTCGTATCGTGTGCTATGGTATGATCTTTTTTATGCTATACTATTCTCTTGAATGTGTCAAAGGAGTCGTACGAGGGCTCGTACTCTCCAACACCAGCAAGAGCGTTGTTGCGGGCCGCTCCTGCCGGTTATCCTGTTCAACGACCAGAAGATCGTTGATACGATAGATATTACCCCGCGAGGTTAATAAGGGGTTCGAAGGGTGAGGGGAAGGGTATTGATGAAGGTATCCGGTATCAATATTCCCGATAAAAAAAAATTCCAAACCGAGAGGAACTTCGGCTTAAAAGTGAATGGTTACTTACCGGCGGGTCGCACTATCCAGGCCCTGCATTTTTCTCCCGCAGACCGGACATTGGTACACTGCATTTCCGCGACCATCCGCCC
>Ga0209048_10005950_pt1 | contig 11472 bp, 10 predicted proteins | sample FrelakmetCRP12CR_FD_187146 | JGI IMG/M metagenome (GOLD analysis project Ga0209048, IMG submission 187146) | Freshwater lake sediment microbial communities from the University of Notre Dame, USA, for methane emissions studies - CRP12 CR (SPAdes)... | ecosystem: Environmental > Aquatic >... | reverse complement strand
ATCATGAGACAGGACCATCACCATGTTCAGAATATGTTCGTTCAACCACCGAAGACGGTTTTCGGATTCCAGGAGCGCCTCCTCGGTCCGCTTGCGCTCGGTGATTTCCGACCGACACTCCTCATTGGCCTGCCGCAACTCCTTCGTCCGTGCAGCCACACGCTGTTCCAGTTCATCGTGTGCCTGTTGCAGCGCCTCCTCGGCCTGCTTCCGCTCGGTGATGTCAACTATCACCCCGATCAGCCCGGCCACTTTGCCTTCAGCATTGGTGAAAGTTGACTTGTTGAAGATAACGTTGCGGCGTATTCCGCTTGAAGATGCGACTGAAGTTTCGTAGATTTGGAGGCCTGGGTTATTCAGCAACTCTTTGTCGGCCCTTTCGTATATCTCCGCCAAGTCCGGAGGTGAAATGTCATACACGGTCTTCCCGATGATTTGATTCAGCGACAGCCCCAAATATCGCTCGAAGGCCTTATTGCCTCCAAGATAGACGCCTTCTGCATTTTTGTAAAAGATGGGAGAGGGAATCGCATCCATCAACACCTGCCGGAACCGCAAGTTCTTTTGGATTACTTCTTCCGCCCGTTGGTGCTCGGTTTCTGATATTTCGAGTTCAGCAATCCTCCGGCGAAGATCTTCCAACTCGTGGATTAGTAACTTTTTGGTCTTCCTGTTATCGTTCATTCTTAAAATCTCCGGGTGAGGATTTCACATTTCTAAACCGGTTATTTGTCCCCGGCGTCCACTTTTACATCCTATTGGTCGAAGAATTAACCGACCTAAGCCCCCTTCAGAAAACACATAGGTGACTTGGTGACGGGGTGAAACGGAGGCAGCGAGTGGGAGGAATGGCGCCCCGGCGAAATCGCCCCATCTCTCATCCTCCTTCTCGCTGCCTCTCTCCGCCTAACGCCACCTCCACTCTGTTCCTCCCGCCTTCTTTGGCCCTGTAAAGGGCCTCATCCGCCTCTTTTATTAGCCTTTCCTTGTCCTCTACCCCTGCATGGAAAGTTGACACACCCATGCTTATGGTAACCTCCCCTTTTTCCTCAAATCTCTTCCTTACCCTCTCCGCAGATATGCAAGCCTCGCTTATCCCTGTCTCTGGAAGGATCAAGAGGAACTCCTCACCCCCGTATCTGGTAACTAAATCAGAATCCCTCACACTTTTCATAAGTATCCCCGCAGCACCCGCAAGGAGCCTGTCCCCTGACTGGTGGCCATAGGCATCGTTATATCTCTTGAAATGATCTATGTCCGCCATAATGACAGAAAGGTTTCTTCCATACCTCTTCGCCTCCAAAAACAACCTATCGAGCATGATATCCATCATGCGCCTGTTGGCAATGCCGGTCAGGGGGTCCTTCAGCGATAGAGCCTCTATCTTTAGATAAGACTCCTTCTCCCTCTGCACCATAACAAAGAAGGCGATCATCGTGAGGCTGAGGACGCAGACGCCGCTTATGCTGACAAGCCTGGATATTGCGACATCCCTCTGACTCCCGATAAAATCCGTTACCCCCCATCCAAGTGCCATGATGAGGAAAACCGATAGGGACATAATCAAGGAGAACCGCCACCTGAGTTCCTTGTATTTTGCCTCAATCCCCTGGCCATAGGACACCTGCGAATAGAACCAGATCGAGAAAGCTATCCAGACGGCAAATACCCCCCTTGCCAACTGGATTGGGAAGCCGAAGGTCTTCAGAAAAGAGGCCTGGTTTAGCAACGTGGCGGGAAAGAATAGCGCCTTCGGTACGACTGCCCCTGTTGCCACGGCATACAGTCCCATCCCAATCCCCCCTGAAACGAGGGCTCGCCGCCCGAAATTATCAAGACCTTTTGATGCCAGTAACAGCGCAATAGCGGAAGATATCGCCCCAACAAGACCCAGGGCGTACCTCGAGGCAGCATTCAGCCCGCCCCAACCCGTAGTTCCTCCAATTAAGGCTATCAGAAGGAGGGGAAGATAAATCCACCTCCCCGGCCCTTTCTTTTTAATCATTAGCAGACCTGATCTCCCGAACTCCATCAGGAACAGAAAGGAGACGATCATCACAAAGATACGGGAGGCACTAAAGACGGGATTATCTCCGAGAGTAATAGCTATCATATCCAACCACTCGTTGAACCCGTGGGTTACACCGAAAAGCCCCAGATAGACCCACGGAAGTTGCCTCTCCCCCTGCTTCATGGTGAAGCAGGCCGCCGACATGAAGAAGAAGGCCAAGCCGTAGAAGAAGAATATGTAGTCCATCTGTCTTTCAAGGAACGTGGTCATATCCGCTCACAATACGTATTTTACTGCTTTTTGCTTGACATTATTTGATACAAATTTGCTTTTCGATGGAAGGAGTATAAGGAAAGAAAAAGACAGGATCAAGGAGAAAAACAGAAGGGAAGGATGGTTTGAGACCGGTAAAATTTTAAACTCAGAACCGGTCAACAAGAATGGGATTGCGGAAAAGGGGGTAGCGGACTATTCTCCGGACCGGGTTAGGCGCTTCTATAGGAATAACGGCCAAGGACCTTTGCAGGAAACCCGATAGTTAAAAAAAATTGATTGACAAGTCAATCAAAATTAGATAGGGTCGGAATCATGAAAAAGGATAACGGTCAGCTTCGCACGGAAAGACAAGCGGTTATCTTTGACGCGGCCTTGAAGGTTTTTCGGCAGAAGGGGTTCCATAAGGCGCGGATTGCTGATATCGCCACTGAGGCCGGGATCTCTTATGGGTTGGTCTATCATTACTACCACAACAAGGAGGGTCTGTTTAACACCATCCTGAATCAGTGGTGGGAAGACCTTTTTCAGTTGTTATTAGAGACCCAAAATGGCGGGGAGGACCTCCAGCGGCAGCTTCGAAAAATAATCCTCTATTTTCTTGACAGTTATCAAAATAAGCCGGACTTGATTCACATCTTCATCAATGAAATCTCCCGGTCCTCCAGCAACCTCAAAACCCGCCTGGAATACTTCAAGAAGTTTATGACCATCACCGAAGGGATCATGGTCGAGGGCCAAAAGGCCGGGAGTCTCCGCCAGGATATTGAAGCCCATTACCTGACCTATATTTTCCTGGGGGCCATGGAGACCTTCATCTCCGTGATGGTTTACGGCGAACAGAAAATTAAAAACGACCAGCAAAAAGAGCGGATCACCCATAGCCTGATGGAAGTGTTTTTAAACGGGGCCAGGCAGACCAAAAACTAACCAAAAATATTTATGGATTTTTCCTTCACTGAAGAGCAGCTTCTTTTCAAGGAACAGGTGCTGAAATTCGCCCGGAAAGAGATTGTTCCCCGCTGTCAGGAACACGATTTGAAAGGGGAATTCGATTACCAGTCTTTTCGCAAGTTAGGCGAGTTCGGCATCCTGGGACTGCACTTCCCGGAGGAATTGGGCGGCAGCGGCGCCGATGTGGTCACCTCGGTCTTAGCCGCCGAGGCCCTGGGCGAGGCCGGGGTGGATGGAGGGCTCACCCTCTCCTACGGCGCCCATACGTATTTATGCGCCGACACCATCTTTACCCACGGCACGGAGGAACAACGCCGGAAATATGTCCCCAAACTGGCCGGCGGGGAATGGATCGGTTGTATGGGCCTGACCGAACCGGGAGCCGGTTCGGATGTAGCGGCCTTATCCACCAGGGCGTTGCGGGATGGGGACCGGTATATCCTGAACGGCTCGAAGATGTTTATCACCAATGGACCCATCGCCGACGTAGCCGTGATTTATGCCCGGACCTCCGCCGCGGGGGAACGGCACGAGGGGATCTCGGCCTTCATCGTCGAGAAGGGGACTCCCGGCTTCTCCGCCGGGAAAAAACTGAACAAAATGGGGGTCCGAAGTTCTTATACCTCCGCGTTGTATTTCGAAGACTGCGCCGTTCCAACGGAAAATCTTTTGGGCCGGGAGGGAATGGGATTCCTGATGGCCATGCAGACCGTGGAGTGGGACCGGAGCACTTTAATGGCCCCTTTTTTAGGCGGCATGTCTTACATCCTGGAAAGGTCCTGCCGCTACAGCCGGGAACGGGTCCAGTTCGGGCGGCCCATCGCCGAGTTTCAGGCGGTCAAGCACAAGATCGCCGATATCCGGATTTTTCTGGAAGCGTCCCGGGCCCTGGTGTACCGCACCGCCTGGTGCAAGGACCAGGGCCGACCTTTGAACCATCTGGAGGCGGCGGTGGCCAAGCTCTTCGTGGGCGACTGGAGCCTGGTCCCGACCAACAATGCCGTCATTATCCACGGAGGCTACGGCTATTGCCACGAATATGACGTGGAGCGGACCTTCCGGGACAGCCGCCTGGCGCCGATCGGCGGCGGGACCTCCGAGGTCCAGAAGATGATTATCTCCCGATTGATGACCTAAAATGAATTTTGATTTGGATGATCGTCAAAATCAAATCCGGAAGGCGTTGCGAAGTCTCCTGGCCGAGGAATCCGAAGGGATCAGGGGGTTCGAGAGCCAAAACCTGGCGGACCATTCCCAGGCCTACCGGGACCTTCTGAAAATGCTGGCCGGAATCGGCTATCTGGAAATCGGGCTGACCCCTGACCGGACCGAACGATCGCCTTATGCCGATCTGGGGACCGCGGTCCTGGCCGGTGAAGCCTTAGCCGAGGTTTTTCCCGATACCTATCTGGGGATTGAGATCAGCAGCCGGGTCGTGGGCGGTTTAATAGCCCGGTACGGCAGCGAATACCTCAAAGGCCGCTATCTGGTCCCGTTGCTAAAAGGGGAGGCCCTGGGGACCGTGGCCCTGAGCGAATCGTCGCGCAACTTCCCGGCGGCAAAAATAACTACTCAGGCCGTGGCGCAGGGAGAGGGCTACCTGCTGAACGGGACCAAGAAGGGGGTCATCAACGGACCTCTGGCCGACCTCATCATTGTTCCGGCCCAGTTAAGTGAACAGACCGCCCTGTTTATTATTCAGTCCGCCCAAGACGGGTTGGTCCTCTCGGAACCCTGCTCAGCCCTGGGATATAAGCGCATCGCTTTTGCCGACCTGACGTTCCGAAATTGCAGAGTGGCCAAGGAAGAATGGTTCGGTCTATTGGAGACCAAGGCTATCATGCCTGAACTTCAAGTCAAAATGAATCTGGCCATTACCGTTTCCTCCCTGGGGGTTATGCACCGGGCTTTGTTTAAGGCCAAGGAATATGGCGCGGCCGCTGAGGAGGGGGGAAAGCCGCCCCTGGCCTATCAGGAAATCCGGTACCGGCTGGCGGAGATGTTCGCCCTTTACCAGACCTCCCAGCTCCTGGCCTATCGCGCGGTCTGGATGCTGGAGCAGGGGATAGCCGAGGCGAATACGGTAGTGGATTCCGCCAAGGTATTTATCACCGAAGCGGCCGAGGAGGTGGCCCGCGGGTCCATGCAGATCGCGGCCCTGGACGGTTACCTGGGGAGCAATGCCCTGGAAGCGGGTTATCGGGACGCCCGCTTCGGCCCGGTGGCCGGGGAATCATCGGAAGTGCTGCGGATGCGGATTGCGGACGATTGTTTGCGAAAGTACCTATAGGGAAAGGGAACGATGGAAGTCATCGAAACCAGGATAGATAAAAATTCTTCCGAATTCCGGGAAAACGTTGAACACAACCGGAACTTGGTGGCCAAACTCCAGGAAGCCCTGCACCAGGCTCGGGAAGAGCGGTCGGACAAGGCCCTGGCCAGGATGCGCGAGCAGGGAAAGCTTTCGGCCCGGGAACGGCTGGATCTGTTATTGGATAAGAATACCCCTTTTCTGGAGATCGCCCCCCTGGCCGCTTTTGATATGTATGATAAAAAAGTGCACGCGGCCGGGATCATAGCCGGGATCGGGGTGGTGGAAGGGCGGGAAGTGCTGGTCCATGCCAATGATTCCCTGATCAAGGGCGGAACCATTTATCCCCTGGGGGTCAAGAAGGGCCTGCGGATCCAGACCATCTGTATGGAAAACCGTCTGCCGGTGGTCAACCTGGTGGACTCCGGCGGGGCCTACCTGCCCCTGCAGTCGGAGATCTTCCCCGATGCCGACGACGGCGGCCGGATTTTCTACAACCAGGCGGTCATCTCCAAGATGGGGATCCCCCAGATCTGCGGGGTCATGGGGCTCTGCACGGCCGGGGCGGCCTATATTCCAGCCATGAGCGACGAAGTGGTGCACGTCCAGGGGACCGGGGCCATCTTTTTAGGCGGGCCGCCGCTGGTCAAGGCCGCCACCGGGGAGGAGGTCACCGCCGATGAGTTGGGCGGGGCCCAGGTCCATTGCCGCCAATCCGGGGTATCCGATTATCTGGCCGAGGATGATGTTCATTGCCTCGATTTGATTCGACAGATCATTAAAAACCTGCCTCCCGCCCAAAAAGCGGAGGTCGGGCAAAGGGCGCCGCGGCCCCCGCGCTATGAGCCGGAAGAACTGTACGGGATTATTCCCCAGCGGATCAGCACTCCCTATGACGTGCGGGAGGTCATCGCCCGGATGGTGGACGGCAGCGAATTTCTGGAATTCAAGGCCTTGTACGGACCGACCCTGGTTTGCGGCTGGGCCTATATCCATGGTTTTCCGGTGGGCATCCTGGGCAACAACGGCATCCTTTTTTCCGACAGCGCCCTGAAGGCCACCCAGTTCATCCAACTTTGCGACAAGCGGGGCATCCCCCTGCTCTTTCTTCAGAATATCGCCGGCTATATTGTCGGCCGAGAATACGAACGCATCGGGATCACCAAGGACGGCCACAAGATGGTCAATGCCGTGGCCACGGCCACAGTGCCTAAATTCACCGTGATCCTCGGGGCCTCCTTCGGGGCCGGCAATTACGGCATGTGCGGCCGGGCCTATTCGCCCCGTTTTTTATGGATGTGGCCGAACGCCCAGATCGGGGTCATGGGCGGAGAACAGGCGGCCGATGTGCTGATCACCGTCAAAAACGACCAGTTGGCCCGAGAGGGCCAGCCGCCCCTGCAGGCGGAAATGGTGGAGCAGATCCGCGGGCCGATCATCGCCTCGGCCTTCCGTGAAGGCAACGCCTACTACTCCACGGCCAACCTCTGGGACGACGGGATCCTGGATCCGGCCAAGACCCGGGACGTGCTGGGGCTGGCCATCTCGGCGGCTTTGAACGCGCCGATTCGGAGCGATGTATATGGATACGGAACCTTTCGGATGTAAAACCGGGGAGGGTGAAGCCTCCCCTACCCGGGAGGGTTTTTTTCTCAATAAATGAGGGTAGGGGCGACTTCAGTCGCCCTTCCTGGGACTAACTATGTTTAAGAAAGTCCTAATCGCCAACCGGGGGGAGATCGCCGTTCGAATCATTCGGACCTGCCGAGAGATGGAGATCAAAACCGTGGCGGTTTATTCCGAGGCGGATCAAGCGGCCCTTCACGTCCTGGAGGCCGATGAAGCCGTCGGACTGGGTTCGGCGGAGCCGAATCATAGTTACCTGAACATCGATCGCCTGCTGGCCGCCGCCCGGGAAACCGGGGCCGAGGCTATCCATCCCGGATATGGCTTTTTAGCCGAAAACCCGGTTTTTGCCGAACGCTGCCGTCAGGCCGGCGTGGTTTTCATCGGCCCTCCGGCCCAGGCCATCCGGAACCTGGGCAACAAAACGAAGGCCCGAAATATTATGCTCCAGGCCGGTGTGCCGGTGATCCCCGGGATGCTGACCACCACCGTGGACCCCGAAGTCCTGGCCCGGGAGGCCGAGGCGATCGGCTACCCGGTTATTATCAAGGCGGCGGCCGGCGGCGGGGGAAAGGGGATGCGGGTCGTCAGGGAAGAGGCGGAATTGCGCGAGGCCTGTCGTTCCTGCCAGAGCGAAGCGCACCAGGCCTTTGGAGACGGGTCTCTGTACCTCGAAAAACACCTGGAGCGTCCCCGCCACGTGGAGTTTCAGATTTTGGCCGATTCTTTTGGAAACACCGTCCATCTGTTCGAGCGGGAGTGTTCGATCCAACGGCGCCACCAGAAGATCATCGAAGAAACCCCTTCCACCGCTCTGACCCCGGAGTTGCGTGAAACCATGGGCCGGGCGGCTGTGGCGGCGGCCCGGGCCTCGGGTTATACCAACGCCGGTACCGTGGAATTTCTTCTCGATCAGGAAGGGCGGTTTTATTTCCTGGAGGTAAACACCCGTCTCCAGGTCGAGCACCCGATCACCGAAGTCACCACCGGATTGGACCTGGTCCGCCACCAGGTGGAAATAGCCGCCGGCCGGCCGTTGCCTTTTAGACAGGAAGATATTCGAAAATCAGGACAGGCCATCGAGTGCCGGATTTACGCCGAGGATCCGGAGGCCAATTTTTTTCCTTCCCCGGGAAGAATCCTTTTCCTGCAAGAGCCTTCCGGTCCGGGAATTCGCAACGATAGCGGAATCTATTCCACCTTTGAAGTTCCGGTGGAGTATGACCCTATCCTGGCCAAGTTGATTGTTTTCGCCGAAACCCGGGAAGCGGCCCGGCAGCGTATGATTCGGGCACTGGAAAATTATGTCATTCTGGGCATCAAGACCACGATCCCCTTTTTGATCGATGTTTTCAAGTCCCCTGAATTCACCGAAGGTCTAACGGGCACGGATTTTGTTGACCGCCATTTTGCAGGGTGGCGGCCGGATGCCGGGTTGGCGGACCTGGCTCGATTGGCCTGGGTGGCGGACCAAAGCGCCCGGCGGCCGGCCCCTTTGACCGAGGCCGGACCTGTTTTGGAGCAACCCAGCCCCTGGCGGACCTTGGGGCCTTGGCGACTATGAATTTCATGAAATTCCGATTACGGATAGGAGATAGGGTCGAAGTCCTGGAATGGAAGCCGGAAGGTTCCGGGAGCGAGGGCCGGGCGGTTGTACAAAACCAAGAGTACCGGGTCCGTTTCCAACGGATCGACGACCAGCAAATCTTTTTGGAAGTGAACGGGCGGCCGGTGAGGGCCTTTCTGGCTCGGGGGGCCGAAGGCCAATATGTGTTTATTAAAGGCCGAGTCTACGGGGTTCGCGAGGAGGACCAGGAAACCGGACGGAAGAAAAAGCGGGATCTGGAAGAGGCGCCGGGGGAGGTGACCCCCCCCATGCCCGCCGTGGTGGTCCGCATCCTGGTCCGAGAGGGAGAGACGGTTGCCAAGGGACAGGGCCTGGTGGTGGTGACGGCCATGAAGATGGAGACCACCTTGAAGGCCCCTTTTGACGGGGTGGTAAAGCAGATTAAGACCACCTTGCAGGCCAAGGTCATGCCGGGGGACCAATTAGTCGAAATCGAGGAAAGGAAGGCCTCATGAGCGGAGACCTACTGGTTGAAGTCCGGGAGTCCGTCGCCTGGCTGACTATCAACCGGGAAGACCGCCGCAACGCCATCAGTCAGGAGATGATCTCCGCTTTCCACGCCGGCCTGGATCGGGCGGATCAGGATGCGGCGGTCCGGGTGGTCTGCCTGACCGGAAAGGGGGACCGGGCCTTCTGTTCCGGCGCCGACCTGGGTCTGACCCTGGCCCGGGAGGAGGAGGACCGTCTGACCGGGGCCAGGAACTATGCCGCCCTCCTCAAAAGATTGTCCCGATTCGGGAAACCCCTGGTGGTTCGGGTCAATGGGGCCTGCCTGGCCGGTGGACTGGGCCTGATGCTTTCGGGTGACATCGTTATCGCCCGCCGGGATGCGGCTTTTTGGGCCCCCGAAGTCAACGTGGGCATCTTCCCCATGATGGTGGGGGCCCTGCTGATCCGGCACCTGGGCCCGAAGAAGATGATGGAATTCGTCCTGACCGGGCGAAAGGTATCGGCCCCGGAAGCGGAGCAAATCGGCTTGATCACCCGGTCCGTGGAGCCGGAACGGCTGGACGAAGAAGTGCAGGGCGTCTTGAAAACGCTATCCGCCAAGAGCCCGATCGGCCTGCGGATCGGTAAGGAAGCCTTTCGGGCCATGAGCGACCTGGCCTTGGATGAAGCGCTGGATTTCCTCTGCGAGGCCCTGGGAAGGGCGGTTTCCACCGACGACGCTATGGAAGGCATGATGGCCTTTATGGAAAAAAGGGAACCGAACTTTAAGGGCCGGTGAAATAAACCTACTGGTTCACCGCGGAGACGCAAAGAAGGATGAGGTCAAATAATGGCTTCCTTGTGGATTACCGAAAACCATGATTATGAACGTTCCTGCATGATCACCTGCGCCCTTTCAGGGGTGGTGGCCAACCGGGCCCAGTGTCCGGCCATCCCCTATACCCCGGAAGAGTATGCCGCCGAGGCCAGACGGGCCTGGGAGGCCGGGGCGGCCGTGGTGCACCTTCACGCGCGCCAGCCCGACGGGACACCCAGTTACGAGGTGGAGGATTACCGAAATATTTATGACGCGGTCACGGCCGCCTGCCCGATCATCATCAATTTCTCCACCGGGGCCGTGGGGATATCGGTGGATAAAAAGATTGCCCCGGTGAAGGCTGTTCGGCCGGCCATGGCCGCCCTGAACATGGGTTCCATGAATTACGCCAAGTACCACCCCCGGAAAAAAAGTTTTGTCTTTGATTTTGTGTTCTCCAATCCCTTCAGCGAGATCGTTCCCCTGGTTTCGGCCATGAAGGAGGAGGGGGTAAAACCCGAGATGGAATGTTTCGATTCCGGCCATATCGGCAACTGTTTTCCTCTGATCGACCTGGGGCTTCTGGACCCGCCCTACCAGTTCAGCCTGATCATGGGGGTCCTGGGGGGCATGCCGCCCACGGCGGACAACCTGGCCCACCAGGTGCGGATCCTTCCGCCCCACAGCGATTGGGAGGTAATCGGCATCGGCCAGGACCAGTGGCGGATGGTGGCCGCGGCCATTGCCCTGGGCGGGAACGTCCGGGTGGGCCTGGAGGATAATTTTTATACCGCCCCGGGGGTGATGGCCCAATCCAACGGGGATCTGGTTGAAAAGGCCGCCCGGATGATCCGCGACCAGGGCCGGGAAGTGGCCACGGTGCAGGAATGCCGGAAACGGTTGGGATTGAAGCATCCATGACGGACTTTTTGAGAGTCCGTCATCAAGGGGGCAGGAATGGAATTTGAATTAGGCAAGAGTTATGTGATACGCTCCAGATCGGGGAAAAGGCCTCGTTCACCAAAACCATTTCCGAAAGAGAAGATTTAGCTAACATACAAGAGCAGTTAAAAACCCAAGAAGAGGAGGAAGAAAAAATGGCTTTTACCAACGTGAAAGAAGTGTTTGCCAAGATGCCGGAGTCCTTTAACGCCAACGCCGCCCAAGGACTAAACGCGGTTTTTCAGTTTGATATCACCGGCGATGACGGCGGGAATTGGAACGTGGCAGTCAAAGACGGGGCCTGCGCGGTCAATGAAGGGGCCAGCGATTCGCCCACCGTCACCCTGACCATGGCCGCGGATACCTGGCTGGCGATGGTCAACAAGGAGTTGAACGGCATGCAGGCCTTTATGAGCGGCAAGCTGAAGGCCAGCGGGGACATCATGCTGGCCCAGCGGTTTGCCACCATTTTCCCGGTTTAA
>Ga0209048_10005948_pt1 | contig 11475 bp, 10 predicted proteins | sample FrelakmetCRP12CR_FD_187146 | JGI IMG/M metagenome (GOLD analysis project Ga0209048, IMG submission 187146) | Freshwater lake sediment microbial communities from the University of Notre Dame, USA, for methane emissions studies - CRP12 CR (SPAdes)... | ecosystem: Environmental > Aquatic >... | reverse complement strand
GAGCGCGCCGGCCAGGTTGATGGCGGTCGTCGTCTTGCCGACGCCACCCTTCTGATTCGCGATCGCGATCACATTGGCCACGGACAGGTCCCCCACGCTGCGTTTCCACGGGGCCGATTCACTCGGCTCTCGTCTGCTTCGGTCCGGAGAGTCTACCGCGCGGTGGTGCGCCGTCAAACCGCCTTATCCACACTCAGGCCGAGTTGTTCACCGAATCGGTGGATAACTCCCGCTGGTAGGATTACCCGGCGTCTTTGCGCAAAGACAGGCGAGGGGGTCCCCGGTGACGACCAATGATCAGCGCCTTGCCCGGTTGCGCGCTCTCCGCGAGCAATCGCTCGTCGGCGGGGGAGAGCGCCGCGTCCAGCAGCAGCATGAGCGCGGCAAGCTGACAGCGCGCGAGCGCCTCGACCTTCTGCTCGACCCAGGTTCGTTTGTCGAGCTCGACCCGTTCGTCCTGCATCGCGCCAGCGACTTCGGCCTCGATGAGCAGCGCATCCTTGGCGACGGTGTCGTCACCGGGCACGGCACGATCGAGGGGCGCCTGGTCTTCGTCTTCAGCCAGGATTTCACCGTGTTTGGGGGCTCGCTGTCGGAGACGCATGCGGAGAAGATCTGCAAGATCATGGACCTTGCCATGAAGGTCGGCGCCCCCATCGTCGGCTTGAACGATTCCGGCGGCGCGCGCATCCAGGAAGGGGTGGTATCGCTCGGCGGCTACGCCGACATCTTCCTGCGCAACACGCTCGCTTCGGGGGTCGTCCCGCAGCTGTCCCTGATCATGGGTCCCTGCGCCGGCGGCGCCGTCTACTCGCCTGCGATCACCGACGTGACGATCATGGTGGAAGGGACCAGCTACATGTTCGTGACCGGACCGGACGTCGTGAAAGCGGTGACCCACGAAGTCGTCGATCGCGAAGAGCTCGGCGGAGCGGAGACGCATACGACCATCAGCGGGGTCGCCCACCTCAAGGCCAGCGACGAGGGCGCGGCAATCGATCTGGCACGCGCCGTGCTGAGCTACCTTCCGGCCAACAACCTGGAGGATCCCCCGATCCTCCAGACCGAGGATCCGGCGAACCGCCGCGATGCACGACTCGACCGCGTGGTCCCCGACGAGCCGAGCAAACCCTACGACATGCACGAAGTGATCAACGCGATCGTCGACGACGCGGTGTTCCTTGAGCTGCAATCCGGATGGGCCCGCAACATCATCGTCGGTTTCGCCCGGCTCGCGGGTCGAAGCGTCGGGATTGTTGCGCAGCAGCCGATGGTCCTTGCCGGTGCGCTGGACATCGACGCGTCGGACAAGGCCGCACGCTTCGTTCGCCTCTGCGACGCCTTCAACGTTCCGCTGGTCACGTTCGTCGATGTGCCGGGCTTCCTTCCCGGCGTCAAGCAGGAACACGGCGGCATCATCCGCCACGGTGCGAAGTTGCTGTTCGCGTACTGCGAAGCGACGGTGCCCAAGGTCACCGTGATCACGCGCAAGGCCTACGGTGGCGCCTACGACGTGATGAGCAGCAAGCACATCCGCGGGGACATCAACCTGGCCTGGCCGACGGCGGAGATCGCGGTCATGGGCGTCGAGGGCGCCGTGAACATCATCTTCCGCGACCGCATCGCGTCCGCCGCGGATCCGGAGAGTGAGCGCGCGGTCCTGGTGCGGGAATACGAGGAGCGGTTCGCGCATCCCTACATCGCCGCGGCGCGCGGCTATGTCGACGACGTCATCGAACCGACGGAGACACGGCCACGCCTGATCGCCGCCCTGACCATGCTCAGCACGAAGCGCGATCGCAATCCGGCGCGCAAGCACGGGAACATCCCGCTGTGACGGCGGTGCCCGCCCATGCTGCGGCGTCGCCGCGGTGGGCACGATCGGCGACATCGCCGCTGTCTTTGCGCAAAGACACCTCCCCGTAGCGGTGGAGGCATCGCCGCCGTTCAGGCGGGTCCTGGTGGCGAATCGCGGGGAGATTGCCCTGCGCATCATTCGCGCCTGCCACGAGCTGGGTTGCGAAGCAGTGGCCGTCTACAGCGATGCCGACGCCGACGCCCCCCACGTTCGGGCCGCGGATCTGGCCGTTCGGCTCGGGCCGCCGCCAGCCGCCGACAGCTACCTCGCCATGGAGGTCATCGTTGCAGCCGCGCTCGCCACCGGCAGCCAGGCCGTCCATCCGGGATACGGATTCCTGTCCGAGCGCGCCGAATTCGCCGAAGCCTGCGAGCGGGCAGGGCTGACCTTCGTGGGTCCCACGGCGAGTACCCTGGCCGGGCTGGGAGACAAGCTTTCGGCCCGCCGAGCCGCCGCCGCCGCCGGGGTGCCGGTGGTGCCCGGCACGCTCGAAGCCGTGACGGTCGACGAGGACGGCGGGATGGGCGACGTGATCGCGGGAGCGCAAGCCATCGGCTGGCCAATCCTGGTGAAGGCCGCGGCCGGTGGCGGCGGTCGCGGCATGCGCCGGGTCGACCGAGCCACGGACCTGCGAGGCGCCGTCGTGGCTGCCTCCAGGGAGGCGATGTCGACCTTCGGCGATGGCTCCGTCTACCTGGAGCGCTACGTCGCCGGTGCGCGGCACGTCGAGGTCCAGCTTCTTGGCGACGCGCAGGGCGAGATTGTCGCCCTGGGCGACCGCGACTGCTCGGTCCAGCGCCGTCATCAGAAGCTGCTGGAGGAGGCTCCGGTTCCCGGCCTGGATGTGCAGCAGCGCCGCGAGCTTCATGCCCTCGCCATCGCGGTGGCACGGGCCTTCGGCTTGCGGAACGCGGCCACGGCCGAGTTCCTGCTGGAGCCGGCCGGCCGCTTCTGGTTCCTCGAGGTGAACACCAGGCTCCAGGTCGAGCACGGCGTGACGGAGCTGGTGACGGGCCTGGACCTGGTCCAGGAGCAGCTGTGGATCGCCGCCGGACGGCCGTTTGGCCACCGGGTTCTCCGGGCCGCCGAAGCCGCCGCCGTGCCCACGGCGCACGCGATTGAGGCGCGGATCAGCGCCGAGGATCCCGCCCGGGACTTCGTGCCGGCGCCCGGCACGATCACGCGATGGAGGGCACCCGCCGGACCGGGGGTTCGTGTCGACGCCGGGGTGGAGGAGGGGAGCGTGGTCTGGACGGACTACGACCCGCTCCTTGCCAAGGTCATGGTCGTCGCCGAGGATCGGCCCCTGGCTTTGAGGCGGCTCCGCCGGGCGCTCGGCGAGTTCGAGGTGGGCGGCGTCCAGACGACCCTTCCCTTCCACCGCTGGATCGTCGGGCACCCGGCCTTCATCGCCGGGCGGCTATCCACAGCCTTCGTTCCCGACCATTGGAACTCCGCCGATGTCCGTGAGCCGGCGCTCCTTCGTGCGGCCGAGCTGGCGGCGGCCGCCTGGGCCACGACGGCGCCGAGTGCCCCCGGTGCAGATGGCCCCCGCGCAGTGGGCTCCGGCGCAGTGGCTGAGGCCGCATCACCGCCCAGGCGTGCGGCACAGGGCGTGCCCTCGGAGGCTCATCTCGGCCGATCGAGCTGGGCCCGCACAGCGCGGCGAGAGGCCATCGAGCGGTGGCCGCGGTGACCGTCGGGGATATCCGGCCAGGACCCGGCGGGCCGTCCACCGCGGGGGACCCAGCGAGAGGTACGCTTCGCGTCACGGTGGAAGGCTCCGAGCCGCGCGTCTTCGAGCTCATGCCCGATCCTGCCCTGTCTGCGGCGGCCGCCCGTTCCGTGGGCCGGCTCGCTTCGGGCCCGGGCGCGGATGCCGGCGGACGTTTCGAGGTCGTGGTGGACGGCTGGCGGTTCGAGGTCTCCGTCGAGCCGGCTGCGCGGGCCGCTCTCCGCGACCGGGTTCGGCGGACGGCCGTTCGTGCCGGCGTTGGGCGTCACGCGGTTCGCGCCCAGATCCCCGGTCGCATCCTCCACGTCTGGGCGGCTCCCGGGCAGGCGGTCGAGGCTGGCGCCCGGCTCTGCTCTCTGGAGGCGATGAAGATGGAGAACGAAGTTCGGGCGCCCCATGCCGGTACCATCGAACGGGTGAGCGTGGAGCCCGGTGCGCGGGTCGAAGTGGGAGACGAGCTGGTGGTGATCGCATGAGCGGGGGCACCGATCCTGGCCGCCAGCGCTGGCGGTCGGCGACGCGGGCCAAGGCCCTGGCCGACCAGCCGGAGCGGCGGGAGCGCTTCCTGACGTCGAGTGGCATTGAGATCGCGGACCTCTATACGCCGGCGGATGTCGCCGATCTCGACGAGGAGCGCGACCTGGGACGTCCTGGCGAATTCCCTTTCACTCGCGGCGTTCAGCCCACGATGTACCGGGGGCGCTTCTGGACGATGCGCCAGTACGCCGGGTTCGCCAGCGCCGTGCAGACCAACCAGCGCTTCCGCTACCTGCTCGCCCAGGGTCAGACGGGCCTTTCGGTTGCCTTCGACCTGCCGACCCAGATGGGCTACGACTCCGACGCGCCCGAGGCGGAGGGCGAGGTCGGCCGGGTCGGCGTGCCGATCAGCTCCCAGGCCGACATGCAGACGCTGCTCGACGGCATCCCGCTCGACCGGGTGAGCACGTCCATGACGATCAACGCCACCGCGGCCATCCTCCTGGCCCTGTACGTCGTCACGGCCGAGAGCCAGGGCGTGCCCCGGTCGGCCCTCAGCGGCACCGTCCAGAACGACATCCTCAAGGAGTACATCGCGCGCGGCACCTACATCTACCCGCCGGCGCCGTCGATGCGCCTCGTGACCGACATCTTCGAGTTCGCCGCGAGCGAGATGCCGCGCTGGAACACGATCTCCATCTCGGGCTATCACATGCGGGAGGCGGGGGCGACGGCAGCCCAGGAGCTGGCCTTCACCATCGCCGACGGGATCGCCTACGTGCAGGCGGCTCGCGACCGCGGCCTCGACGTCGACGGCTTTGCCGGCCGTCTGAGCTTCTTCTTCGCCGCCTGGAGCGAGCTCTTCGAGGAGGTCGCCAAGTTCCGTGCCGCGCGGCGCATGTGGGCGCGAATCATGAAGGAACGGTTCGGCGCCCGGAGCGACCGCTCGATGATGTGCCGATTCCACACCCAGACGGCTGGCAGCAGCCTCACGGCCCAGTCGGTCGACAACAACGTCGTGCGCACCACACTGCAGGCCCTCGCCGCCGTCCTCGGCGGGACCCAGAGTCTCCACACGAACTCCCGCGACGAGGCCCTGGCCCTGCCGACCGAAGCCTCCGTGACGCTGGCCCTGCGGACCCAGCAGATCCTCGCCTACGAGGCCGGCATCACGGAGACGCCGGACCCGCTCGCAGGCAGCTACTACGTCGAGGCCCTGACCGATCAGCTCGAGGCGTCAGCGAACGGGTACCTGGCGGAGATCGAGGCGATGGGGGGCACGCTGGCCGCCATCGAGGCGGGGTACCAGCAGCGCCAGATCCAGGAGGCGGCCTACCGACGCCAGCGTGCCATCGAAAGCGCCGACGAGATCGTGGTCGGCGTCAACCGCTTCACCGACGGCACTTCGATCTCGCCGCCGCTCCAGCGCATCGACCCGGACGAAGAACGTCGCCAGGTGGCGGCGGTGCGCCGGGTGCGTGCCGAGCGGGACGACGCCGCATGGCAGCGCGCCATGACCGGGCTCTCCAGCGCGGCGCGCGGCTCGGACAACCTGATGCCCCTGCTCATCGAGGCCGCGCGCGCCGGCGCGACGCTGGGGGAGATGAGTGACGTCCTCCGCGACGCCTGGGGCGAGTACCGCGAGTCGGTCACCATCTGACCGATTCCCTGAGGGAGGGTAATCGTGACACCCATCGAGATCGCCGAGCGTCATCGCCTCGGCCGCGTGCACCACATTGCTGTGATCGTCCGCGAGATGGACTCGGCGCTTGCCTTCTACCGCGACACCCTGGGTCTACGCCTCGAGATCGTCCAGTCGATCCCCGCCGACGGGGTCAACATCGCCTTCCTACCCGTCGACGACACGAAGGTCGAGCTGGTCGAGCCGGTTGACCCGAGCACGGGAGTGGCACGCTTCCTGGAGTCCCGGGGTGAGGGCTTCCATCACGTCTGCTTCGAGGTGCCGCACCTGGCCGACGCGCTCACCCGACTGGCGATCGAGGGCGTCGAGCTGATCGATTCGGTGCCGCGCAAGGGCGCCGAGGGCCCGGTCGCCTTCCTCCACCCGCGCAGCTGCCACGGCGTGCTCGTGGAGCTCATCGAGGCGCCGGGCGGCCCCGCCTGGGAGGCGCTCGGCTACGACGTCCGAAAGTCCGGCGGCTGAGCCGCGAATGGGGTCGCTGGCGTCGGCGACGGGCGGCCAGGTCAAGTGGCGACCGCGGCCGGGTCAAGTGGCGACGGGCGGCCAGGTGAAGTGCCGCGGCCGGGTCAAGCGGGCGACCGCGGCCGGGTCCGGTCGCCCACGCAGGTCAGCTCGAGCGCACGCCCTGCTCGATCAGGAGCCGCGCGATCTGGCTCGGCGTCTCGGCGACCCGGATGCCCGCCGTCTCGAGCGCGGTGACCTTGGCGGCCGCGGTGCCGCTCCCCCCGCTGATGATTGCGCCGGCGTGGCCCATGCGCTTCCCTTCCGGCGCGGTGCGGCCCGCGATGAAGGCCGCCATCGGGACGCCCCGGAGATGCTCGCCGGCCCAGGCGGCGGCCTCCTCCTCGGCGCTCCCCCCGATCTCGCCGATGAGGACGATTCCCTCGGTGTCGGGGTCCGCGGCGAAAAGCTCCAGAACCTCCAGGTGTGTCGTCCCGACGATGGGATCCCCGCCGATTCCGACGGTGGTCGACTGGCCGATGCCGGCGTCCGTGAGCGCCTGGACGACCTCGTAGGTGAGGGTCCCCGAGCGGCTGACGACCCCGACACGTCCGCTGCGATGGATGGAGGCGGGGATGATCCCCACCTTGGCCTGGCCCGGAGAGGTCACGCCGGGGCAGTTGGGCCCGATCAGCCTGGCGCCCGCCTCGCGCACCACCGGCATGACGCGCAGCATGTCGAGGGCCGGGATCCCTTCGGTGATGCAGACGATCAATCCGATCCCCGACCCCGCGGCTTCGAGGATGGCATCCGGGGCGCCGGCGGCGGGCACGTAGATGACGCTGGTGTTCGCTCCGGTCGCTGCCACCGCCTCGGTCACGGTGTTGAAGACGGGGACGGTCCCATCGAGCGCGGTCTGACCGCCCTTGCCCGGGGTCATCCCGGCGACGATGTTGGTGCCGTAGGCCTGCATCTGGCGCGCGTGGAACTCGCCCTCGCGTCCGGTGATGCCCTGAACGAGCAGCCGTGTGTCACGGCCCACCAGGATGCTCACCGCGGGCCGCCTTCGGAGGCTTCCTCGACGCGTCGTACGGCGGCGACCGCGTGGTCTGCGGCCTCCTCGAGGCTGGAGGCGGTCACGAACGACGCGGCTTCGAGGATCGCCGCGGCCTCGGCGGCGTTCGTGCCGACGATGCGGACGATCATGGGGACCTCGCGACTCTGAAGAGCCCGCGCCTCCACCAGGCCGTGCGCGACCTCGTCGCCGCGCGTGATGCCGCCGAAGATGTTGACCAGGATCACCTTGACCTTGGGGTCGGCGAGGATCAGGCGCATCGCCGCCGCGACCTTGTCCGCCTTGGCCCCGCCGCCGATGTCGAGGAAGTTCGCCGGTTCGCCGCCTGCTCGCTTGACCAGGTCCATGGTAGCCATCGCCAGCCCGGCGCCGTTGACCAGGCAGCCGATCGACCCGTCGAGGTGGATGAAGTTGATGTCCTGCGCTCGCGCCTCGATGTCGGCAGGGTCCTCCTCGTCGAGGTCCCGCCGAGCCTTCAGGTCGGGGTGCCGGGGGAGTGCCGAGTCGTCGATCGTGACCTTGGCGTCCAGGCAGAGCAGCTCTTCTCCTTCGCGCCCCTCGGGGGTCGTCGTGCGCACGATGGCGAGCGGGTTCACCTCGACCAGGTCGGCGTCGTTCTCGAGCATGATCCGGACCAGTCCCTGGGCGATGGCCGCCGCGGTCCGCAGGTGCGCGCCCCCGAGGCCGAGGGCGAAGGCGACCTGGCGCGCCTGGTAGTCCAGCAGTCCGAGGAACGGATGAGCGTGGACCCGGACGATGGCATCCGGTTTCGTCCGCGCGACCTCCTCGATCTCGACGCCACCCTCCGAGGACCCCATGACCAGGATGCGCTGCGCTCCGCGATCGAGGACGGCCCCCAGGTAGTACTCGTGGAGGATGTCGGCGGCCGGAGCGACGAGCACCTTGCGGACCGTGATCCCCTTGATGGACATCCCCAGGATGGCGCCCCCGACCGCCTCGGCCTCGTCGGGCGTCGCGGCCAGCTTCACGCCTCCGGCCTTGCCGCGCCCGCCGACGAGGACCTGGGCCTTGACGACCACGCTGCGCGCCCCGCCAGCGAGCAGCTCTCCGGCAGCCTGGCGGACCTCGGCCGGCGTGTAGGCCACCCGGCCGGGCGGCACAGGCAGTCCTGCGGCGCGGAGCACCTCTCGCGCCTGGAACTCCTGGAGCTTCATCGTCGGAAGGATAGTGCAGCCGAGACGGGCCCATCGGACCGGCCGGGTCGAGCCGGAGGGCCCGACGAGGGGACGGGAGCGAAGGATAGAATGCCGGCATGGCCGGCCATGTCGGATGCCGTCTCACGGAAGTGGAGGGGACCAGACCTCCGAGGGAGAGCGGCGCTACCCACCCGCGTGGTCACCGCGCTCGGGCTGTCCGCCAGCACGTGGTCTGACGACAGGCCGTCGAAGCGTCATCCGGAGGCGTAATGCTGCTTCGCTACCGAGGCCGCGAGGGGATGCTCGCCTGGGCGTTCCATCGGATCAGCGGCGTCGCGATCTTCCTCTTCGTCGTCCTCCACGTCATCGACATCTACCTGGTCGGCGGAGATCCCAGGGCCTACGACACGATCCTGAAGGTCTACGCCAGCGTTCCCGGCAGGATCATGGAGATCCTCCTCGGTGCGGCACTCCTGTACCACGCCCTCAACGGGCTGCGAATCCTGATCATCGACCTGTGGCCGGCGATGACCGTCCATCATCGCTTCCTGTGGTACGCCAGCTGGGTCATCTTCGTGGCGGTGGGGATCCCGGCGGCCTACATCATCCTCAAGCCGGTCATCGATCCGGCGCTGGGCCTGTAGGGGTGCGGTCGTGATCGCCATCGACCCCCGCAGCCGAGGGCGCAGCCGGCCTCAGGGCAGCGGGTTCGAGGCCTTCGTCTGGTACTTCATGCGGGTCACGGGCGTCATGCTCTTCGTGCTCGCCCTCGCCCACTTCAGCATCATGCACTTCGTCTTCGACCCGGCGAACCAGTCCGCCCAGTGGATCGCCAGCCAGCGGTGGAACCAGCTGATCTGGCGCGCCTTCGACTGGCTTCTGCTCATGACGGTCCTGTTCCACAGCTTCATGGGTGTGCGAACCGTGCTGAGCGACTACGTCCACAGCGGGCGCGCCCGTCTGTTCCTGATGTCGACGCTGTACATCGTCGCCGCGATGCTCTTCGTCATGGGCACGAGCGTGGTCCTCACGCTGCCGTCGGGGACCAGGTGATGGGGGAGGAGCCGCTCCTTCACGAGTACGACGCGGTCATCGTCGGTGGCGGCGGTGCGGGGCTCTACGCCGCGCTCGAGCTGGCCCGTGAGGGTGTCCCCACCGCGGTCCTCTCCAAGCTCTATCCCACGCGCTCCCACACCGGTGCAGCCCAGGGCGGCATCTGCGCGGCCCTGGGGAACCTCGAAGAGGACCACTGGGAGTGGCACATGTTCGACACCGTCAAGGGCGGCGACTACCTCGTCGACCAGGATGGCGCCGAGCTTCTGGCTCGCGAGGCGATCGACACCGTCATCGAGCTCGAGCATGCCGGGCTGCCCTTCAACCGGACCGCCGAGGGCAAGATCGATCAGCGTCGCTTCGGAGGACACACCCGCAACTTCGGCGAGGCACCGGTCAAGCGAGCCTGCTATGCGGCCGACCGAACCGGCCACATGATCCTGCAGACGCTCTACCAGCAGTGCATCAAGCACGGGGTCACCTTCTTCGACGAGTACCACGTGGTGGACCTGCTCCTGGACGGCGGGGTCACGCGCGGCGTCGTCGCCTACCGGCTCGCCGACGGCACGCTGAATGTGTTCCGCGCCAAGGCCGTCCTGCTGGCGACCGGCGGCTTCGGGCGCATGTTCCGCGTCACCTCCAATGCCCACACCCTCACCGGCGATGGCGTCGCCCTCGCCTACCGGCGCGGAATCCCGCTCGAGGACATGGAGTTCTTCCAGTTCCATCCCACTGGTCTGGCGGGGCTCGGCGTGCTGCTCTCCGAAGCGGCACGGGGCGAGGGCGCCTACCTGGTGAACGATGCCGGCGAGCGCTTCATGTCCCGCTACGCGCCGAAGCTGATGGAGCTGGCTCCCCGGGATGTCTGCAGCCGCGCCATCGCCTCCGAAATCCGCGAGGGCCGCGGCATCGGTGGCAAGGACTACGTCTATCTCGACGTGCGCCACCTGGGCAAGAAGGTCATCGAGGAGAAGCTGCCGGACATCAGCGACTTCGCCCGCATCTACCAGGGCGTGGAGCCGATCACCCAGCCGGTCGGCATCCAGCCGACCGCGCACTACGCCATGGGCGGCGTGCCCACCGACAACGACGGGCGGGTCCGCTCCGACGAGGCCGAGGGGATCCTGCCGGGCCTGTACGCCGCGGGCGAGTGCGCCTGCGTCAGCGTCCACGGGGCGAACCGCCTGGGCACCAACTCGCTGCTGGACATCCTGGTCTTCGGTCGGCGCGCGGGCCGCGACATGGTGCGCTACGCCCGCGGGGCAAGCCTCCCCGACCTGCCGCCGGGTGCTCACGAGCAGGTCGAGTCCGAGCTCGAGGAGCTGCGCGCTCGTCACGAAGGCGAGCCGCCGCAGCCGATCAAGACCGACCTCGCGCGGGTGATGATGGACGACGCCGGCGTGTTCCGGAATGGCGACGACCTGCGTCGGCTGCAGGCCACGCTACGAGACCTGCGCGAGCGGTATGGAGGGGCGCGGGTCCAGGACGGCGGCCGGATCTTCAACATGGACCTGATGGAGGTCCGCGAGCTGGGCTACCTGCTCGACTGCGCCGACACCCTCGTCGCCACCGCGCTGGCCCGCACCGAGAGCCGTGGCGCTCACTTCCGCGAGGACTTCCCGGAGCGCGACGACACGGAGTGGCTGAAGCACTCGTTCGCCTTCCAGGCCGAGGGCGGCCCTGAGATCCGCTATCGACCCGTCGTCGTCACGCGCTTCGAGCCGAAGCCGCGGACCTACTGAGCCGGGAGCCGACATGCAGGTGCAGCTGCGCATCCAGCGCTTCGACCCCGAACGGGACGCCAAACCCCGCTGGCAGGACTTCACCGTCGAGGCGGACCCGATGGCCCGCGTCCTCGACCTCCTCCACCTGATCCACTGGGAGCAGGACGCGACCCTCACCTTCCGCCGGTCGTGCGGCCACGCGATCTGCGGGTCCGACGCGATGTTCATCAACGGCCGCAACCGGCTCGCCTGC
>Ga0209048_10005947_pt1 | contig 11475 bp, 15 predicted proteins | sample FrelakmetCRP12CR_FD_187146 | JGI IMG/M metagenome (GOLD analysis project Ga0209048, IMG submission 187146) | Freshwater lake sediment microbial communities from the University of Notre Dame, USA, for methane emissions studies - CRP12 CR (SPAdes)... | ecosystem: Environmental > Aquatic >... | reverse complement strand
CAGTGCCAAATTATAGGTCCCGCTACTATTTGATTTCTGTTTCTAAAGAATTCTTCCAGCAAATCCTATGGATAAAATTGGTTCAACTCCAATCGTGCCTGTAACAGGGCGTGTTATAAGAATTCTGTTTTAATTTCTAAAGAGTGCTTCCAGCAAAACTTAAAAATTTCAAAACCATTATCTTTGAAAAGAAAAAGCACTCTGAATATTCAGTTGGGGATTAGCCAAGTGGTAAGGCGACGGGCTTTGAACTCGTCATGCGAAGGTTCGATCCCTTCATCCCCTGCCATAGATAAATATAAAATATATCGCCTTCGTTCAACGGATAGGACGGAACGCTACGAACGTTCAAATAGGGGTTCGATTCCTCTAGGCGGTACCAGACACAGCTTGTTACCCTTTGGGGTAACAAGCTTTTTTTATGGCCGAAAATTATTGAGATAAATATGCATATTATGACAAACGGAATTATAGAAATAGATTTTGAGACAATTTCTTCCATTTGGAGAGATGATCTATGGCCGGGCAGACTTTCTCCAATAGAGACTCATAGTGCTATGTTGCATCTATATACAGAATATGATATGGGTAATTTTTTATTACCTGTTTGGTATCACGGATATATTGTAGACGAAGAATTAATAGGCGTTAATAGTGGGCATATGTGTGTCGATGGCAGTGTTAGATCGAGGGGCCTATGGGTTTACCCAAAATATCGCGGAAACAGCTACGGAAAACAGCTTCTTTTAGCAACGATAGCAAGTGCAAGAACATATAATGCAACATCTGTCTGGAGTTATCCGCGTAAATCATCTTGGCCAACATATAAATCTGCTGGATTTATCTTGACATCGGATTGGGGCAAGAGCGAGACAAGTGAAGCAAATGCTTATTGCTATTTAAGGATTCATGAAGATGAGTGTTAATGCTTTAATTTTTACAGGTATGTTACATCCGCTTACGTCTTATACCAGAGCAATTGGGGCATATAGAATTGCAAATGAGATTAGACAGGCAGGATATACATGCCAGGTGGTTGATTTTTTTACAAAATTTACAGAAGATGAACTAGATAAAATTATATCTTCGTTTATAGGTGATGATACATTAATTATAGGGTTTTCAACTACATTTTTTGAATACATCGATGAAGAATTAGATCTCTATCAAAAGACTATTGATGGAAAAGAAAGACAGAGGCCGTGGTGGGAAGTTCTTCCAGCCGTTCATTATCCGTATCACAGAACAAGAATGAAAGTCTGGTTTGATAAAATGCGTAAATTAAATCCTAATATAAAAATTGTATTAGGCGGCTCAAAGACACGAGCATTAATTGGTCCGTGGTCTGATGCATTTGCTGTGGGATATTGTGATCAGGCTATTGTTGGATATATGAAATTTTTGCAAGGTAAGAATCCATTCTTCCAGTATGACAAAATAAACGAAACTCAAATAGCATTTTATGGTGATCGTAATGAACAGAATTTTGATTTTTCTAAAACATCCGTAATTTGGGATGAATCTGATTGCATAATAAAGGGTGAAATGTTACCCATTGAGATTGCCAGAGGGTGCATATTTAAGTGTAAGTTCTGTTCATATCCACTAAATGGAAAAAAGAAATTAGATTTTGTAAAAGATGATAATGTCTTAAGAGATGAATTTTTAAGAAATTATTATGAACATGGTGTAACACGATATATCTATGCCGATGATACACACAATGATTCCATAGAAAAATTAGAACGTATACATAAGATTGTAACAAGTCTTCCATTTGAGATAGAATATGCCGCGTATCTTCGCCATGACCTAATACACGCACATAAAGAAACCGCTGATCTATTAAGGGAATCTGGATTAAGATCTGCCATATTTGGTATAGAGAGTTTACATCATAAATCGGCAAAGGCCATCGGAAAAGGACTTCATCCTGAAAAGATAAAAGAACTGCTGTGTTGGTTAAAAAATGATAAATGGAAGCAAGAGGTTGCGTTATCATCGGGGTTTATTATAGGTCTCCCTTATGACACACCTGAGACGGTAGAAGAATGGGCTGAATGGATATTAAATCCATCATGTCCGCTTGATTTGTTTCAATTTGAACCATTATATATTACTAGGTTGCTTAACCGAGGAAAGATTTGGAATTCTGAATTTGAATTAAATGCTGAATCTTATGGATATACTCTTCATGAAAATTTTACATGGACAAATGAACATTTTACATCTGCTTCAGCAAGGGCATTAGCCGATAAACTTATTAAACGAAGTACGGAAACTGATAGATATAGGGTTGGTGGCTTTCCATTATTAATGCATTCTAATTTTGGATTTAATCCAAAAGATTTAATAGGTCTTAAAAGATCATTTATTGTCAATCAATTGCCAAAGCTAACACAAATATTTGTAAATCAATATAAAGAACAATTTTTAAAAAGAATAGAAAATGAAATATCAATTTGATCCATTTATATATTACTATGAAAATATAGACTGGCCAGTCTACAATTTCCAAACAGAATGTATTATGGCTGCGAAAAAAGCAGCATCTATGAATGAAAAAAATTTACCAATTATTGTATTAATGAGCGGTGGAATGGATAGCGAAATCATTGGAGAAGGTTTCTATCGCGCCGGTATACCGTTCAAAGTTTTGATAGGTAAATTGCAGGTTGAAGTTGCTACAGAAACATTAACTCTTAATGAACATGATTATTCTTATGCAGAAAAATGGTGTAGATCCCGTAATATTGAAATTGAATATTGTTCTATGGATGTTTATAAAAATAGTAAGTTATTAACTGAATATGCTATGTCTTCAAAAGGATTCTCTCCACAGTATGCCTGGCATATGTACCTAATGAAATATGCTAGTGATAATGGATATTTTTTTATAGCAGGTTTGGGAGATATCGATATTGTACTTCACGATGATGGACAATATTATTGTGAGGATACACAACGAGAATGGTCTATTGATATTTTTTGTGAAAATAATAATCTAAATGGTCTTATTCGTTTTGTGAAAATTGATTCTAGATTAACAGCTTCATTCTTGAAGTTAACTACGGTCCAAAATCTTATGCTAAATAAAACACCAGTATTATTAAAGCATAAGTATGAATATTTTTCTGAAGTTTTTCCCGAAATGGAGAATAGAACAAAAGCTACCGGATTTGAATACATTCAGGAATGGGATAATATTTTAAGAACATATATGAAAAAGTATCATGCTGTGTATAATACAATTTCTGCTATTCCTATAACACAATTCCGAGATGCTAGTTCATAAAGATTATTACAGATGTTATTATAACAACGATCCTAACCATCTGATTAAAACAAATTTATTTGATAGATGGAATGTTCATTTTGATCTTAGTAATATAGAAAAACGTCCATTAATGTCATTTAAGAATGAATTGTTAAATTCGTGTGAGTTAATGTATGATGCCTTAAAACAATATACACCTAAATTGAATGTATTTCTTAGTGGCGGCACAGATTCAGAGTGCCTGGTTCGTTGCTTTCATGAAAGAAAAATACCAATCACGCCAGTCGTCATCGTACATGAACATTTTCCTAATTCAGACGAAACTGTTATTGCTCTAAATTTATGCGAAGAATTAAATCTGACACCTAACATATTTAGACTTGATTTGGTAAAACTATATGAGACTGGCATATTTAATGATATGGCACTAAAATATCAATCGCAGTATTTAGCTATGTTTGAATTGATTTATGTAATGGAACAATTGCAAGAACCTACAATACTTGGTGATGAAATTAAACTGAATTATGTCACCGCCCCCGGGAATTTATTACATAAAAATGAAACAGATTATCAGCAATGGTTTTTCTATATAGAAGAAGATCTGGATGGTGTAATGAATAGATATCAATACCTATCTGGTATTCCCATGATTGCTGATTCATTTAGGTATACCCCGCAGAGTTGGGCAGCTATGATTCTTACTAAAAATATGAAAGATATAGTGTTCAATAATCGTTTTAAGGCTACTGGTATGTCTACTAAGAATATCATGATGAGTAAGGAATTTGGGGTTAGATATCGTCAGAAAACAAATGTATTTCAGGACGGCATATATAGAAAAATTCGAGGGCAATTATTTAGGGAAGTATTACCTAAGATGTTTCCCCTAAAGACATTAGAAATAGAATATACAAAACTATTAAATATATTAGAAGTAGAATATGAGATTTAAAGTATTAACTCTGGATGATTTTAAAGAATGTGAAGCATTATTAGAATCAACACACAATGACAAATATCCTGTACCTACTAGATTAATGTTGGATAATTATTACTACGAAGATGATGAACCCTTGTGCTCTATATTTGGTTGTTTTGATGATGCAAATAAATTGGTATCGTGCGTATTCACTACGTTTGTTGGATATGATAAATCCTATCTTATTGATTATGCAATAAAAGATCCATCAGCTAATATAAATTGCCTTATGTTACTATTTAAGTACATTATGGATTATTGTGAAGATAGTGGTTATAATTCTTTTTATGCCACATATTTCGAAAGGCACGATATAGCATGGGAAAGATTGGCATCACGAAAATTAGAATACTTTTCTAGATATACTATCACCACAGAAGTAGTCATCCCTGCAAATAAAAGATCTTCATTTTACAAATACTGGAGAGAATGTCAAAAGGGTGTAATATATAGAAGACCTATAAGGGTTAAGATGTATTCATTAAAAGAAGAATATAGGATATTTTAAGGATTAATATGCTTGCAAGTTTTTTCTCTATAGGCGATAGAAATTATTTAAATAATGCGGTTGTGATAGCAGACGCACTTGATAATATCATTAAGATTTTTGGTGACGTAAAAAATTTCAAAATACAATTTAGAAAGCCTTTCCTATCACAGGCAGAATTTACAATAAGTACAAATAAACTTGATGGGCATATTACCGGACAATTTGATACCGCCGATACACATTGGTATTTTTCTTATACGCCTGTAGACATTGAATTACAAAATAGAGAAGTATCTAGCCACGATATCGAACAAGAAGTTAATTCTTTCAATGTTTGTTATTATATTACTGATATGTGTCGTGGTGTAATTGAGGATGGATTTGAGAAAGTTTACGGACCTATGACATCTAAAGATAAAGTTATTTTCGCAGTATTTGAAGTGCCAGACACTTCTATATTTTCTTCAATTATTCATAATCACATTATGCTGAAGATGCGTATTACAGAAGCAGAGCAGACAGGTGATAGACGATTTAGAGTATCTGTTTTTCTTGGTGATAAACTTCTAGGTCATAGACATAGCACCGTCAAGGAATTCATTGTATGACATATTGGAATGAGATTAATGATTCTCATATACATTTCTGGGATACTGATTTATATCCTAGTTATTATAGATTAAGGGATCAGAATAATCAGAATGGATATCGTGGAGATGAATTACAACCTAGTGAAGTATTATATCTAGGAACATGTGATATTCAGACTAATCTTTCTAATGGTAAAGATAGATGGTCATCATTACATCATGAACAATTTTATCCAGCGCAACCTTATATTGCTTTAGGTACAGTAGCGTCTGGTTTACCTACAATGGTAAGACGCTTATATTCTTATATACAGAATTTTAATGCTCCTAAGTATGTATATATGACCATACCGAGATTCGATGGATATGAATTTGTTAATAAATCAGGTAATTGTTATAATGCTAGTAGTCGTGTCGGTTCAGCTAAATTTTGCCTTAGAGCAGAATTTGTTGATAAGGATGAATTTAACACATGGGTTATGCAATTAGAAGCAAATAGGCAATTGAATAATGTTCATAATATGCAATATATGATTGAAGAACGTTTTGCATTTATAGAAACTATTTGTAAGGCACATAATATAACATTAAAATGGACATTTAATCCATCTGATGCTTCTATTGTGGTGCTGAATAAGAATATAGCCGTATTTGAAAATATTAGTAATTTTATGAAAGATTCCTATGTTGGTATTCCAATAATTAAAGATCATATGTTTGATAGATCGATCGGAGTGGAAACACATAAGGAAATCTTTAATAAATTTTCTAATCCTGAGAACTGGGACTACAATAGATTACGCGAACAAGCAGAATTAAATTATGATTGGTTAAAGAATCAATACGGTAACGAATTAATACATCTGGAAAAATAAATTATGGAATTATGTTTCAGTAGAAAATTAGCATTCTCTCCAGCATTTGTTTTTGTAATGGAAGCGTATGTTGAATTATTACGAGCTAAACAAACAGTTCATAAAATGTATTTTAGCAATAATTCTCACGTTGTATATATGATCCATGATGATAAAATCATAGGAGCAACTGTATATATGGTAAGTGATGATAGGGAAGGCAATATTCTATTCAGTCATGTATTGTCCGAATACCGCAGGCAGGGCGTTTATAAGAAAATGTATGAGGAAGCAGAACGCCGGTTAATTGAACAAGGAGCTAGAGTTATCATAAGTTTTACATGGCATGACAACGAAGCTATGTTAGAAACATACAAAGCGACCGGTAGAGAATTAACCTCTATTAGAGTCGAGAAGATCATACCTCAAAATAGTTGATAAAAAGATAAATATGCATATTAAGGGAGACCTAGTATGGGATTTATTGGATTAATATTACAGAATTGGCAACTTGTAGTTATAGGACTATTAGTGGCAGCACTAGCCGGGTCGGGTGTGTATATTAAGGTTATAAAGAGTGAAGTTGCTACAGTACAGGCTAAAGCCGACACATTAAAGGGTGAACTTGAAGTTTCGCAGGCATCTGTGAAAGGATTGCAGCAAGCAATTGTTGATCAAAATACAGCAATTGATAAAATGAAGGCTGATGCAGATGCTAGAACAGCAGCCCATCAAGCTGAAATTACTAAAGCAAAAACTACCGCTGATCTCTATCATAAGCAGGCTCAATATCTAATGGGCTTGCAAGCCCCTCAAGATAAGCCAAAATGTGATGCAGCAAACGATCTTATCAATCAGGAGATTAATAATGCAAAATAAACTATTCATAGTTGTTTTCGCTGCATTCATTTCTGCCTGCGCAACAGATGGACCAGTTATCAATACTGTTGTTCAGAAGGTAGAGGTTCCCGTAGCAGTTCCATGCAAGGCTATTGTACCTGATGCACCTGATCTAAACTTTAGCAAGATAACACCAGATAAGGATCTTTTTGAAAAGACAAAGGCCTTACTTGCCGATAGAAAGTTACAACTTGGTTATGAGGCTGAACTTTTAGCTGCATTGAATTCTTGCATCAAGTAGCAAAGTAAGCTATACTGATGTATAGATATGAAAGCACTAAAGTCTGAACTAGCACACAGAATACTCAAACAAATGCGTATTCCTTATAAAGATGGTTCAAAATTTATATTTGAAGGAAAGCAATATACCGTAAAACGTATTCCTAAAGCTTTTTAGATTTTGATTACTTGGACAATCGCTGCCGTAAGGTAGAGGAAGTTCGGGGCTGCATAGAACAGGGCTTGTCGCTCTGTGGAAGAGTATTTTTATTAGATCGCCACAAGAAAATGGATGATACGGCCCCAGGAATAGAAATATTCTCTGCTCTAATAAGAGACCTACTCGTTTGTACCACAACGACTCCGCAGCAACACAAACAGAACTCGTTGACGTTGTTCGCTGAGGGTTCGGGTTGTGGCACCTATGATCCATTTTGAAAGGTGGGGAGGACGGAGTAATCCGTAGATGAATGATTGTCGCTCGCAAGAGGCACAGAACCCCGGCTATAGAGTAATCAAATTTTTTTTGGAGTTAATGTGGAAAAAAAGTCAAATAAGGAAAAATCACCAAAACCATTGGATTGGTATGTTGAGTTTCTAAAATCCCGGGGTGTTATTGTAAACAAGAAGGGTAAGATTGTCGGCGTCCCTTCAAACAGTTTATATTCCAGAGAATATGATTATTAAGGAGGTAGTATGAAGAGAGTAATAGAAATCAGAGCCGCAGAAGGCGGAGAGGATAGCAAGTTATTCGCAATGGATCTTGCTCAAGCATACCAACGACATTTTACCCGCGTAGGCTGACTCAACCGCGTAGTTAAAGATGTGCCCGGTGAAACCTTTATACAGGTAGAAGGACAAGATTTAACTGCACTAGAACAAGAAGCAGGCGGACATCGTATTCAGCGTGTTCCTCCAACAGAACGAAAAGGACGAGTACATACCAGCACCGTTACCGTTGCTGTAATAGATCCAACAATAGAAGAAGTAAAGTATGAAAATACAGACTTTAAAATAGAGTGGTATAGCGGAACAGGTGCCGGCGGACAACACCGCAATAAACACCAAAATTCGTGCAGAATAACGCACTTGCCCACAGGTTTAGTAGCAACGGCACAATGTCGTTCGCGTCTAAACAGTCAAGAATCTGCCATGGAAGCTTTGGTATCGCAACTTAAGGGTGGCGCATTATCTGAACAGAAACTTGCCTTAGCACAAGATCGTAAACAACAGGTAGGTTCTGGTATGAGAGGTGATAAGATTAGAACATATCGTTTTCAGGATGATATAGTGAAAGACCATAACTCTGGAAAGAGTGCCTCTGTAAACAAGGTATTAAAAGGATTCTTTGACCTTATGTGGTAAATATAGTAGTATAGAGACATACTACATTGTAGTAGCTACACTGGAACACCGAAATATTAATGCATAAATCCTTTAGGATGATGGTTTCTTAGGACCGGCCAGGAAGAGAAGGGCTACCGCGGATTCAAGCGCCGCAATGTGTTAAGAGATTTACTGGTTGCGAAAGGGGAATGTAAAGGCCTCGTATCGCAAGACGAAAGTCCTAGACCCGAGGCTACCAGTAATTTATTGTTGTATGAAGTTGACAGAAAGGTGTTCCGGACGCGGGTTCGATTCCCGCCGGCTCCACCAGTAAGTATATAGGTCTTAGTCTTGATGGAGGACGCTCCTGTGACAACCTGTATACTTATTCATGGGGCCGACCAGGCTATCGACGGGGTAATAAGTATTGAGACGGACAACACGGTAGGCGATGACCGTAAATCAAGCAAAACATTGTAAACGCAAACGCAATTACAACTGAGCGTGTCACATTGGATCTTTCGGCCTTGGCTGATTCCGATATGATGCTTGTCGCCTAAGAAACGACAAACTCCGGGGTAGGAAATACCTTGTATAGCAAACAACCAATGGGGCTTCGGCCCCATTTTCATGGAATTTGACAATTCACGAACGTTATAATATACTCACGGCGTTCGATAAATAAACACTCAACCTAAATTAGGTTTATACAAAAGGAAACTACAATGAAGAAACTAGCAATTATCGCAATTTTAGCAGCATTCGCAGGTGCAGCATCGGCAGCTGATATCGGGCTCCGTGGTACACATAGCGAAGGTACTGAAACAAATAGCGCCGGTATCGTTATCGGTCAAAAGTTTGGTGCTCTCGGCGCTGAAGCTGCATTTGATCGCTCAACCGTCGGTACAAATAACGTAAATCGTTTCAGCCTATTGGGCACATATGATGTGGTCAAGCTTGTTGGCGTTACACTAACTGCTAAGGCAGGTGGTGCTTTCGTTGATCCAACAGTTGGTGTGAATGGTTATGCTGCACTTGTCGGTGTTGGTGCATCGTATCCTGTGACAAAGTCTGTCAGTCTTGTTGCTGATTATGCTTATCAGAAGGATCAATCACGTATCCGTGCATTCGATGGTAATACATTTTCTGTCGGCGCAAAGTATTCATTCTAATAAAAAGACTCTGAATATGAATAGGGGCTTTGGTCCCTATTTTTACGACTCGATCTTTTGTTAGAGATAAATACTTTTGCCCAATCGGTGGGCACCTAACAGACTTTAATATTGATCGCTTAGTCTGTGCGATGTATAAAGGAAAACATGAACATGTATAAAGACCGCTTCGCCGTGGCAATCAAACATAACGGCAAAATCCTCCGTGAGACAAAAGACTTAGTCAAACTTCCGTTTGGCTCAGAGTTCTCTGTTCTCGTAAAAAATCTTAACTCTAGACGCGCCAAGTTTACCTTGCACATTGATGGTACTGATGTACTAGATGGCGAAGAAATTATTGTGAACGCAAATGCCGAAGTTGAAATGAAACGCTTCATTAAGAACGGCAATATGGATGCAGGTAATGCATTCAAGTTCATTGAACGCACAGCAAAGATCGAAGATGGCCCACGTGGTATCAAGATGGATGATGGTGTAGTTCGCGTTGAATTTTGGTTCGAACAGGCACCACCTACAATTACCACAACAACTCATATTCATAACGATGTTTGGTGGAATGATTATTACAGCAGAAGATATTTCTATAGAGGTCCATATACCTATCAAGATGGTCCATTTTATGGCATGAATTCTGTAAGTGGTTCATTGGGTGATGTAAAATTGGGTGCAGCAACAACATCCATAGCACGTGGCAGCAGCCTTGGTAGTGGTGATAAGATGAAAGGTATGCCACAGGCTATGAATGTAGCTCAGGCTTCCGGATCAACATTTTCCTCTAATGCATCTGCTTCTGCCTCGGGTGGAACTGCTACAGCATATAACGCTGCAACATTTGCAACACCAACAATGGATAGCTTTACACCTGAAGTTGATGTAAATGATGCAGGTATTACTGTACCGGGATCCAAGGTGGAACAGAAGTTTACACCAGTATATGGATTCAACTCTGAAGCTAAATCAGAAGTTATTATTATTCGCTTAGTTGGTATGGTTGGAACAGTGGAGGTTGTTGCTCCAATTACAGTTAAGACCAAGCAAAAATGCGTAACCTGTGGACATACAAATAAGTCCAACGCTAAGTTTTGCTCCGATTGCGGAACAAGTCTAGAGCTGTTATAGTCTAACAACTAAGACACAAATAACATATACCAAAGTAGCATAAAGAATGCGCTGCGAAAGCAGAGAGCCTGGCAAGAGCATTACCGGTAAGGCAATCTATGTTATTTGCATCTTTCATGAACACATATCCTGTAGTGTATGGTAACACGCCCTGGCTTTAAACTAGGGAGACTGGTGATCGAACCCCAGCAGGTTCTACTGTGTTTATGTCTGTGGTCTCGATCAGTATAGGTTTAGAAATTTATTTTTTTTAATCAGGATCTACCTTGACCACAGGCATAAATACAGTTACAACTTAACAATGGAGGCTACTATGCAGTAGGTTTATTTTAATTCTTCTTGACGATATTTGAGATCGTTCGCAATGCAATTTTGTTAGAAACTCAAATATATTAAAGGAAGAAAATCATGTTCAATTTATTTAAAGGCCAAAAGGCCACAACTGAAATCGCTACTGAAACTCCAATCACTGAACCTAAAAAGTTTAAGGATATCAGAGCACAATGGAAGGCCTTAGCTGCCGACCGTAAAATTACCCGTGAAGAT
>Ga0209048_10005946_pt1 | contig 11476 bp, 5 predicted proteins | sample FrelakmetCRP12CR_FD_187146 | JGI IMG/M metagenome (GOLD analysis project Ga0209048, IMG submission 187146) | Freshwater lake sediment microbial communities from the University of Notre Dame, USA, for methane emissions studies - CRP12 CR (SPAdes)... | ecosystem: Environmental > Aquatic >... | reverse complement strand
CTCATCTCCCCGCCCTGCACTCTAATTAGCCGGGGGTCAGGTGTCTCAGCCATGTTGGCACGGAGGGGGTCGTGATCAAGGATCCGGGCTCCCGGAGGTCAATCCCACTCGGCGGGCACGCCCCAGTCCTCGCCGTGCTCGGCGAGGCGGAGGATCTCCCAAAACGGGCGGGCCTGTCCTGCGGTGGCGGGCTCGGACCGCGGTGGTTGCCGATTCACGGCCGAGTCCGCTTGCCCCTGACTTGCCCCTGGCCAAGAGTGGCCAAGCGAGCCCAATGTGTTTCGAGGGCACACCCGATGGCCGGGAACCTCCTGATCAGCCTACGTTGGCCCTCATTGGCTGCTGTTGGTCATGAGGTTTGGGCGCCCTGAAAATCCGCGTGTCGGCGGTTCAACTCCGTCCCAGGCCACCAATTCCAAGACCCGGTCAGCGGTCGTCGCCGTACCAGTAGCGCTGGGCGAAGTCCGTCGAGGCCTGCGGGTCGCGGAGCATGGAGATGCCGACGCCGGCGAACAGCCGGAAGTAGTGCCAGTCGCCATGCCGGTCGAACTTGCGCATCGAGGCCAGGGCCTTCGCCGCCGTGACGCGGGTGAGGGTCTGGCCTCGTGCGCGGCCGAGACGCTTCAAGGCGACCAGGAGCGCGACGTCCTCGCCGAAGTGCCGCGTCTCCTCGTATCCGCCGATCCGCACGAAGTCCTCTCGGCGGCAGAAAACGACGCCGGTGTCCATGCGCAGGAGGACGACCCAGGGCATCAGCAGAAGCCAGGTCGCGAGAATGCCCGGCGACCAACGCTCCAGACGGACGCCGGTCGCGCCCCCGACGTACCGGCCCGTAGCGAGCGTGGCGTCGATCGCATCGAAAGTGTCCGGGTGCACCCGCATGTCCGCGTCCACGAAGGCCAGCACGTCTCCCCGCGCCACCGCGGCCCCGCCGTTGCGAACGGAGGCAATCCTCCGCCGCTCCACCCGCGCCACCGTGCACCGACGCTCCCGCGCGATGGCCGCGGTTCGGTCGGTCGAGACGTTGTCGGCCACGATCACTTCGACGGCATCAGCGCCGTGGCGGAAGCGGGCCCGCGCCACGTCCACGGTGTCGAGCAGGCGCGGCAGGAGCGCTTCTTCGTTCCACGCCGGGATCACGATGGAGAAGCGCACGCTCAAGTGCAGCCATCCTACCTTAGGAGCTGAGGGCCGCACGGTGCAATTGGGATCTGCCGGGCCCCCTCCCGCAGTACTACTGGGTCACGCGGGATGAGAAGGAGCCACCAGGCCGGCGGAGTCTGTCTTGCACCCGTCTCGGACTGGACTCTGAGTGCCTCCCGGGACAATGCGTCACGATCCAAGTCCATAAGCTCGTGGAATCGCTGTGGATAGCTACCGATGGTGCACGGTGGTCGCCATGGGTGGGCAGGTCTGAAGATCGGTGTGTCGGCGGTTCGACTCCATCCCAGGCCACCAACCCCTCGACAACCTGAGCCCGCGACACCTCGTACGATGGGACTGCCGCCCTGATGTGCACACCCGCCGTCTCCCGCTCCGGGAAGGGGCCCCTCGGCTGGCGCAGTGCTACAGTCCACCCGTTCCCGCGGGACGGCGAGGGCGAGACCGGAGGCTCCGGCAGGTCCCGTGGGGAGTGAGGCCGAACCCGCGGAACGAGGAGGCGCAAATGATCGCTCTGGCTTTGCTTCTCGCCTTCGTGCGCGTCGAGGGCGACGGGGTGCGCCTCGAGTTCGACGAGCGGATGCGCAGCCGGGTCGTGGCCACCTTCGCCGGCGAGACGGTCCTCGGGAGGTTCTCCGAGTCCGAGACGCTCCTCACCGCCTCTGGCGAGGCGAGTGGATTTGCGCTCCGGGATCGCGAGGAGGACGTGGTGAGCGATGCGCTGGGCGAGGGCCGCCGCGTCACGCTCGTCGGCCGCGCCGGAGCCGTCTCCAAGCGCGTCGAGGTGACGGCCTACCAGGGTCGGCCGCGGTTCCTGTTCGTGCGCGTGCGATACACGAACGAAGGGAGCACGCCGGTCGAGGTCCGCGGCTACACGAGCCATCGCTACGTCTTCGAGCCGGCGCGAGGGGGAGAGGAGCCGGCGTTCTGGTCGTACCAGGGCGCCTCCTACGAGAGCCGACCCGACTGGGTCCTGCCCCTCCCTCCCGGCTTCGTCCAGGAGAACTTCCTGGGCATGAACGCCTCGGACTACGGCGGGGGCACGCCGGTGGTCGACGTGTGGCGCCGCGACGTCGGCCTCGCGATCGGACACGTCGAGCTCGTTCCGAGGCTGGTGTCGCTGCCCGTGCGGCGCCAGCCCGGCGGCGACGTCGAGCTGGCCCTCGCCGTGAAGAGGAGCGCGACGCTCGCCCCGGGCGAGAGCCTCGCCACCCTGCGCAGCTTCGTGGCCGTCCACCGCGGCGACCACTTCGAGACGCTGCGCGCGTACAGCCGCCTGATGCAGGCCCAGGGCCCGGTCGTCCCCCGCGCCCCGGCGGCGGCCTTCGAGCCGATCTGGTGCGCCTGGGGCTACGGCCGCGAGTTCACGCCGCAGCAGGTGTTCGAGACGCTGCCGGTCGCGAAGCGGCTCGGCTTCCGCTGGGCCGTGCTCGACGACGGCTGGCAGGTGGCCGAGGGAGACTGGGTCCCCCTTCCGGCCAAGTTCCCCGCCGGGGACGCCGACATGAAGGCGTTGGTGGACCGCATCCACGAGGCGGGCTTCAAGGCGCAGCTGTGGTGGGCGCCGCTCGCCGCCGATCCCGGCTCCCGCACCGAGCGCGAGCACCCCGGCTGGCTGCTGCGCAACGAGGACGGCTCCACCCGGAAGGTCACCTGGTGGGACTCGTTCTACCTCTGCCCCGCCCACCCTCCGGTGCGGGACGACGCCGCCGCCTTCGCACGGAAGGCCCTCGGCGAATGGGGCTTCGACGGCCTCAAGATCGACGGCCAGCACCTGAACGGCGCGCCACCCTGCTTCAACCCGCAGCATGCCCACGCGGCGCCGGAGGACGCGGTGGCCGGCGTGCCGGGCTTCTTCAAGGCCATCTGGGACGCGGCGCAGGCCGCCAAGCCCGGCGCCCTGGTGGAGATCTGCCCCTGCGGCACCGCCTACTCGTTCTTCACGATGCCCTACCTCAACATGGTGGTCGCCTCCGATCCCCGAAGCTCCTGGCAGGTGAGGCTCAAGGGCAAGACGCTCAAGGCGCTGGCCGGGGATCACGTCGCCTACTTCGGCGACCACGTGGAGATGAGCGAGGGCGGCACCGACTTCGCCTCCACCTTCGGCGTCGGCGGTGTCATCGGCACCAACTTCGCCTGGCCCGGCGCTCCCGGCAAGAAGCAAGGGAAGCTCCTGCTGACGCCGGAGCGCGAGCAGCTCTGGGCGAAGTGGACGAGGCTCTACGCGGAGAAGCGCCTGGCCGAGGGCGAGTACCTGGGCGGCCTCTACGACATCGGCTTCGATCGGCCCGAGGCTCACGTCGTGCGCAAGGCCGGAACCCTCTACTACGCCTTCTTCGCGAAGCGCTTCGAAGGCCGGCTCGAGCTGCGCGGCCTGGAAGCGCGCGCCTACCGCGTAACCGACTACGTGAACGGCCGCGATCTCGGCCTCATCCAGGGGCCGCGCGCCGTTCTTCCCGCACGTTTCGAGGGGTCGCTGCTGCTCGAAGCCCGGCCAGAGGCCTCGGCCGCATCGGCGCTACAGAACTGGACGCACCGGGTTCGCATCGCCGCCTATGGCCTGGAAGGGAAGAAACCGGCCGACATCGTGGGCGATGCCACGGACAGCCATGTGTTCGGCATCGAGGTGGACAACGACGTCACCGGCCGCTACGAGAGCTTCCTCGGTCCGGGGGAAAAGCTCGCCCGGATACGGGAGCTGGCGGAAGCCGCCCACGCCGCCGGAAACCGCGCCTTCGTCTACATCGCCGGCACCGAGTGCATCACGAAGGACGCCGACAAGAGTCCGCACACGCTCGCCCGCGACCATCCGGACTGGCTTCAGCGGAAGGTCTCGGGGGAGCCCGCCACGTTCACGGGTGGCGCGGCCTTCTGGATCGCGAAGGGGGACGAGGATGTCTGGATCTCGCCCTACGCCAAGGCCTGGCGCGAGCAGTACATGGAGCGCGTGCGCCAGATCGCGGCCACGGGCATCGACGGCGTCTACGTGGACGTTCCCTACTGGATGACGCACTTCGACGGATGGGAGGACTCCTGGGCCAGCTTCGACGACTACACCGTGGAGGCCTTCCGCCAGAAGACCGGCCTCGACGCCCGTCGCGACCTGAAGCTCGGCGACTTCGCGGATCCGCATTTTCGCCTATGGGTCGATTTCCGCATCGACACCATCACCGAGTTCGTACGCGAGATAGACCGAAACGCCAAGTCGATCAATCCGAGCATCATGACCATCCCCGAGATCTATCCCGGCATCGAGCGCGAGGCCGTGGTGGTCGGCGCCGACGTCTACGAGCTGTACGGGGTCGCCGACGCTATTGCCCACGAGTACGAGTTCGGCGGCGGCGACCACATGGCCACGTCGCGCACGCCCCTCGACTGGTTCCGCTACCAGGTGGGGATGCACTCCTTCCGCGCCTTCGCCCAGGGAAAGGCCACCTGGATCCTCAACTACTCCTGGGACGGGGACAAGAACATCGCTCCACCCGAGCCGATGATGAACCTCGCCATGTCCCAGGTGATGGCCGGGGCGAACTTCTGGGACGCGGCCACCCACGTGATGTCAGGGTCCAACCACCCGCCCACGCGGAAACGCATCTTCGAGTGGATCGAGAAGCACGAGAAGACCCTGTATGCGCCTCGCGAGCCCATCCATCCGATCGGCGTCTACTTCTCGCCGAGGACGCGGAACTACGTTCCGGACGCTTTCTTGCGTTCCTACCAGGGCATCCTGATCCTGCTGATGCAGCAGCACCTGGAGTTCCAGGTCGTGACGCCGCGGACCTTGACGGCGTTTCGGGGCCCGACGCTCGTGCTCCCGGACGTGCGGGTGCTCGCCGAGGCCGAGCGCGACGCGCTCCGCGAGCAGGTCTCCCGAGGCACACGACTCGTCGTCACCGGCACGGACGCGACCGGCCTCCCCGCTTCGGAAGCGCTGACGCGATTCCCGGATTGTCCCGGGCGAGCCTACCTGGCCGACCTGGAGAGGGACTTCGGGAAGGCGGATCCTGCCCAGGGCGCGGACTTCCTCGCCTCCCTCGCGCCCGACTCAGCCGTCCGCATCGAAGCACCCTCGTCAGTGGCGACCCAGACCGCGCGAGTGGACGGGAGGGTCCACATCTTCTTCGCGAGCTTCAAGGGCCTGGTCCCGGGACAGAATGCCGCTCAGACGCCGGCGAAGGGCATAAGCATCAGCCTCACCACCGCCGAGAACCACCGGGCCTGGTTCCTGCCCTTCCTCGGCGAGGCGCAGGAGGTCGAGGGCCAGCGCTACGGCGCCAACCTCGTCTTCGTTCTGCCCGACATCCAGAAGGGCGCGGTGGTGTGGCTCGAGGCGCGATAGCTCCCGCCCGTTCAAGAGCGCGGGTCATCACGGGCTGCCGCTCGGGCTCCACGACCGTCAGGACCATGAGCTTGCAGCGCGCGCCTGTGGTCCCACTGCTACCAAAGGGCCGCGGGGCCGGGAATCTCGCTGACGACCAGCACCGGGTTCTCCCCGCGACTGGGTCCGAATCATCTCGTGTATGTTTCTGCGACCGGTACGAGCGAGAGCATCTGGAAGCTCGCCAACGGAGCGGCCACGGAGTTGTGGAGTGGCCTGGGAGCGGGGATCCTGGGCGGGCCGGCAATCGCCCCTGACGGACAGCATGTCGCCTTCTCGCTGCGGCAACATGGGCAGACGCTGTTGTAGGTGATGCGGGCCGACGGCCCTGACCCTTACTCGCGGGGCTCGACACGTGGCCTTCCTGCCTGGATGACGGGCACTCTGTACTTGCTTGGAGATACTCAGCAGAAGGATCTCTCGCTCACCGACCTGGAGACGGGTGCCGAGCGGCAGCTGACCAACCTCAATCCCGACTTCAACCTTGGCGACTTCGACGTCTCCCCAGACGACCGTGAAGTTGTGCTGGAACGAGTGCAGGAGGACTCGGCTGTCCTCCTGCTGGATTTGCCCAGGCCCTGATTCGGCAGAGCGAGCTAAGGACATCCGCGAAAAGGCCTCGTCGAAGCCCGCGCCCTTGCAGATCGGATTCGGCATGAGCTCTCCGGCCGCACGCACAGCGACAGCGTCGACCTGCCGGGGAAAGACCGCCCGCGTTGATCCTGTCGTGGTCGATGCGAACGTCGGCGTCAAGGGGTTCGTTTTGGCAGGACTCTCGGAAGAGACCTCGAAGTCCCGCCCCCAGGACGGGTTCATGGCTACTTCGGTCTCGGTTCCAGTTCGAGTCCGCCTTGGCCTGCACGGCTGACTCCACTTGCCCCTGACTTGCCCCTGACCAACAGAGGCCAAACGCAGCCAATGGGTCTTCGAGGACAAACGGATGGCCGGGAACACGCTGACTAGCCTGCGTTGGCCCTCATTGGCTGCTGTTGGTCATGGGTTTTGGGGCGCTCTGAAAAGTCCGCGTGTCGGCGGTTCAACTCCGTCCCAGGCCACCAATCCCATCAACAACCTGCGAGCGTGAGGCTACCCACGAGGGAACCTGACTGTCCCTCACTTGATCCTCACCTGTCGCGCGGCCCCGGCGCCTCCTGCAAGGCGGCAGCCCGTACGAGGGGGCACGACCGCGTCGCGCGAGCCCAACCGGGTCCCATCGTCGTTTCACGGGCGCTCCGGCCTAGCCGTTGCCTTCGCCGAGTGGATCACGACGGCGTCGATGTCGTGGGCGCCGAGCCTCACTCTCACGCGCACGCCTCCGTGGGCCGTCGCTTCGTAGGGCAGGACCCGGCCCGTGTCGAGCGAAGCGACCGAGGACGGCCCTCCCGCCAGGCCCGCGCGGCGCAGGTCGACCGTGAGCTCCGTCTCTAAGGCTGCGTCTTTGGTGTTCCACACGGCGACGGCCAGTCCGCTCGCCCCTCGATGCAGCCGGGCGAAGGTGGTCGCCGGCTCGGCGACGAGGCCCACGTCGTCCCGGAACTCGCCGCGGAAGAAGTACTCCGCGCCGGAGCGCCAGAGCCGCGCGATCTTGTCGAGCACGGCGCGGCGGGCCGCACGCTGCGACTCCGACGTGCGATCGAGGTCGTCCAGCATCCCGTAGCCGCGGATGCCCATCACGTAGAAGTAAGAGTCGCCGTACACGTCGTCCTGCGACGGCGGGTAGGAGTACGTCTTCGGGTCGTTGACGATGATCGACGCCGGCCGCGTGTACCGCCACATCTCGGGGAAGGTCTCGGCTCGCGGGTGGGTCCGCATTGGCGCCCAGAGGGGGTTCTTGTCCAGCGCGTAGTCGAGGAACTGGGCGTAGACGTCGTTCATGCCCTCGATCCACAGGTAGGAGAGGGGGTCGATGGCGCGAGTCTCCTCGCGGATCCGACGGAGCATCGCCACGTACCCGGGTCCCCAGGCGCTCGCGGGGTTCGGGTGGCCGTGGCGTTTGTCGTAGCAGAGCTCGGCGTAGAACGAGCCGGGCTGATCGAGGAAGAGTCCGTCGAAGTGGTACTCGCGGAGCGCGCGTGACGTCTCGGCCACCATGTGGTCCTGCCACGGCCTCCCGGACGGGCACATGACGACGTGGAAGCCCTCCCCCCTCTGCGCGGGGCCCCACTTGCGGTTCCAGTCCTCGTGCAGCTCGCCCGAGCTGATCGTGGCGACGCCGATGCCGGGGGTCTTGATCATCACGCCCCAGCCCCGGCTGTTCCGGTAGGTCGAGCTGCTCCCGGCGGCGAGGCGGAGGTTCACGTAGGCGCTCGCGAGCCGTCCCGCGGCGTGGATCCTGTCGATCGCGCCGGTGAGGGCGGGCGCCCCACCGAGGTCCGGGATGGGAACGTACTCGGGGTAGTAGGTGTCGTGCCCGTTGCGGAGCCAGCCCACGAACATCAGGCCCGCGCCCGGCGGCCTCCGGAGCGCGGCCGGCACGGCATCCTCGTAGGTGTGCACGAGCGTCTCCCCATCGTCCTTGAACACGATGTCGGGGTCGCTGTCCACCATCTCGGCGACTCGCGAGGAGACGCGCGCGGGCGGCACCCAGGACTCCAGCCACCGGCGGTAGGCGTCGGCGCCCCAGTGCCAGTCCCCGGGATGGAGGCCCACGCCGATCGGCGGTGACTTCCAGGTGGTCGCCGACACGGTGAAGGGCAGCCTCGCGATCCACATCGCCACCGTGCTCGCCTGCGCGCTCGTTCGCCCGAAGTGGAGCGACGTGTAGTTGAGGTCGCGATCGTACGAGGCGAGGTAGAGCCCGTGGCGGGTCGAGTAGTAGTCGAACCACTGCATGGACGCCCGCGCCGGGTACTCTAACCGGACCTCCGGTGTCTCCTCGGACAGCTGCTCGACGGGGTCACGGAGGAGCTGCCCGGCATGATTGGGCATGGCGAGCGCCGGGAGCCTCGAAAGGCCGGACAGCACGGGGAAGTGGACCTCGCGCACCGTGCCCTCGTCGCGGTTCGCCACCTCGATGGTCCAGCTCGATTCCTCGCTCCCGGCCGTCAGCTCGATGGCGTAGACGACGCCGACATCGAGGGACCGCCTCTCGAGCTGGATCCTGCCGTAGGACACGTCGAGCCGTGCGCCCTTCTCCGTGGTGTGGAAGGCCGTCGAGCTCAGGTGCTGCCGGCTTCCGTCGACGAGGGTGCCGTAGGCCGCGCTCCAGGGGTCTCCTTTCTCCGCCCCGTGCTGGGCGAAGGTGGAGTAGACGAGCCGGAAGCTGCCGGGGGTCCCGGCCCCGAGGTAGGCCGCGTTCACGGCCTTGTTCCTCATCCCGACGACCGCGCCGCTGGCCGCGTCGATCTCGATCTCGATCCTGGAGTTCCCGAAGAGCAGGGCCCCGGCCCCCTGGCGCAGGTAGCATTCGTCGGCCGCGCCCGCCGCCGGGATCGACCGAAAGGCGAGGAGACACACGACGGCGAACGCGCGAGCCCCCACGCCGGTCATCGGACCACCAGGTCCCGCGCGCCGGCCCAGCGCATCCGCAGCACGCCGGTCGCCGGATCGAAGGTCCAGCCCGGAGCGGCGAGGTCCTCGCGCCGCTCGAGGGACGAGGCGCCGGCGCTGACCGCCGTCGGAACGAACGACAGCCGGAGCGTCGCCTTGCCGCTCTCGTCGAACGTCCGCCAGCTCACCTCGCGGGGGTGGTAGGAGACGAGGGTCACTACCGACGAGCTGCGCAGCAGGTGGTCCTCGCCCGGCGGCGCCCACTCCGGAACCGCGGCGAGCCCCGCCATGAAGTGGCGGACGTAGTCCGCGTAGCCGTCCGAGAACCACCAGCTCGGCTCGACCGGACCCACCCGCACGACGCCGCGCTCGTCGCACATGTACGTCGCCCAGTTGAAGGAGCGGAACGCCTTCTCGCGCGCCGCCACATCGCCCGCCACGTCGCTCCACAGCGCCTGCACGGACGCGAAGCGGGACGTGTGGCTGCCCATCTTGAACATGTAGCCCAGCTGCTCCGAGATCGTGACCGCGCCCCACTGTACGCCCTTCTCCTTCTCGACGTCGCCCCCGAACGTCCGCTCGACCCAGTCGATCGCGTGCTTCGCCGCCTCACGCGAGGCGGCGTCGAAGGGCGCGGTCTCGAGCAGGTAGCGCGCCGTCTCGAGCGCGTCGTACTGGTTCAGGTTCGTCGGCTTCGGGTTGACCGGTATGTCCTCGAAGTAGTTGGCCCAGACGTCGTTCTTCACGGGGTAGGCGAGCACCCAGTCGTAGGCGAGCTTCCGCGCGCGCTCGAAGTCCGTCCTCTCGCCGAGGCCGAGCCGCAGCATCTCGTCGAAGAGGCGCAGGGCCGGCGCGACGTTGGCGCAGTATTCCTCGCGCACGACGCCGGTCTCGGCGTAGACCCGGAACGGCCACGGCGAGTGCTGGGCGTCGCCCGCACGCACGTGGCGCGCGAGGCCGCGCGCGCAGGCGAGGGCCGCCTCGCGGAAGTGCGGCTGGCCCGTCAGCTCCCCGAACCTCAGGTAGGCAACACCCATCTCACCGAGCTTGTCGGGCTCGATCGCGCCGTAGCCGTCGCCGCGGCCCGGGTGCTCCTTGTCGTAGAGGAAGTCGTGCGCGCCCCGGTAACGGACGGCGCCGTGGTCGGAGCTGGCGTACGGCACGCCGCCCCAAGCCCACTCCGGCGGTGTCGAGCCATTCAGAATGTGGTGGGTCAGCAAACCGGAAGCCAGACGGATCGCCCGCTCGTCGCCCGTGTACGCGTAGTAGGCCGAAGCGCCCTCGGCGAGCCCGGCGTTGACGGCCACGGGATTGTGGGGCCACGCACCGCCCCTCAGGGTCTGGCCGTCGAAGCAGCAGTACGTGAACAGGGTCGGCAGGCCGTTGTCCTCGACGTGCACGCCTTCGAGGAGGTGGCCGAAGGCCAGGCGCAGCACGCGGTCGTAGGCCCTCGTTTGCGGCAGAGCCCACGACAGCAGCTGCCCCGCGGCGTCGAGCACCACCGGGTGCCCGGCCAGTGTCGGGGCGTCGTTGGCCCTTGGCGCGGCCTGGCTTCGGGGCATGCCGAGCACGACGGCGCTGAGAGTCACGGCCGCAACCCGGGCCGCCCGTCGAGTTCCTGTGCTCATGGCGATCCTCTCCTCGTGGGTCGCGCCCCGTCGGTCAGCTCCGGGCGGCGCGAGCTGGAACTCTACTACCGGACCGGTCCAACTCCGTCCCAGGCCACCAACCCTTCAACAACCTGCGAGCGCTTGGGGTGCGGCGCCCTCGACTCGGCCTGACTCATCTCTCCGCGAGCAGGTCCCGGAACGCCGGCCGCCCGCCGAGCGAGGCCAGGAAGCCCCACCCGGCCAGGGCCAGGCACGCGCCGACAGCGAGGACGGTCGCGTAGGCGTGCCATGCGGAGAGGTCGCTGGTCAGGGGGAAGCCCTGGAGCAGGTCGGTCGTGATGGTGGCGGCCAGGATCGTGACCCACCCGAAGCGGAAGAAGAACACGTGCCACAGCGTGATCCAGGAGACGATCGGCAGGATCCCGAAGCTGGAGGCGTAGACGAGGACGTAGCCCGCCCAGTGCACACCGATCGCGAGCCAGGTCCGGCGCAGGAGGAAGCGCAGGAGCAGGAGCGCGACGAAGAGGAAGAGGATGTGCGTCGTGAGGTTGACGAAGCCCGCGAGCATCTCCGCCACGGCCTCGCGGATGCCGCCCAGGGCGAGCAGGGTGGCGGGATGAGGGGGCAGGTCCGGGCGGGTGGGGATGCTGCCCCGCCAGACGGGGAGAAGACGGCTGGCCGGTGCCAGCACGGCATACATCGCTCCCCAGAGACAGCCGATCAGCACGTCCCTTCCGAGCTGGGGGTCGTGCATCCGCCCGTCCAGCAGCCGTACCCATGTGATCAGGGCTCGGGGCCAGAGCCTCCGGGCGTACGGCTCGAGGACGATGTAGAACAG
>Ga0209048_10005945_pt1 | contig 11476 bp, 9 predicted proteins | sample FrelakmetCRP12CR_FD_187146 | JGI IMG/M metagenome (GOLD analysis project Ga0209048, IMG submission 187146) | Freshwater lake sediment microbial communities from the University of Notre Dame, USA, for methane emissions studies - CRP12 CR (SPAdes)... | ecosystem: Environmental > Aquatic >... | reverse complement strand
CAGCAGCGTGATGATTCCGCCGATGAGCCACACGCCGAGGAAGAACATCGGCTTGCGCATGGCCGACGCGATGGGCGCGGCGGTCAGGAAGATGCCGGAGCCGATGATTCCACCGGCCAGCAGCATCACCGAATCCGTCAGCGAGAGTCCGCGCACCAGCGAGGCTTCGTGCGGCTTAGCTTGAGATTGCTGCGTGGTGGTGACCGAATCCGCCATTCGTCAGCCGATGCCGAGGTCTTCCGGCACTTCCAGCGGCGTTCCGCACACGCGGCAGATGACCGACGCGCAGTCGCCGCAAGTCAGCGGATCATCCACTTCGCGCGCGCAGTTGGGGCAGTACAACAAGCCGGACGACCCCGAACCGTTCGAAGGTTGTTGTGGAGTTTGAGCCATCGGTTGCGGAGACTGTAGCATAGACATTCGAAATCTGCGAGGAGCGATGACCGATCCCAAAACCCTTTCTGCCGACGAGAAATTGCGCCGCGAGTTCAACCAATGGGCCGAGCAGGGCCGCGGCGAAGAGATGGAAAGCCATCACATCAGCATCACCGAGCAGACGCTGGCGATGATGGATTTGAAGCCCGGCGAGCGTGTGCTCGACCTCGGCTGCGGCGCGGGCTGGGCAACTCGCCTGATGGCGCGCATGGTCGCCGGCGGCGAGCGTCCGGGACAGGTCATCGGGCTGGATGTCGCGGACGAAATGGTCCGCCGCGCGCGCGCCAACTCCAAGGACTGCGACAACGCGATGTTTGTCGTCGGCTCCGCGCAGCAGATTCCCTGGGACGAAAACTTTTTCGACAAAGTGCTGTCGGTGGAATCCTTCTACTACTACGCCGACCAGGAGCGCGCGCTCGCCGAACTGTTTCGTGTGTTGGCGCCGCGCGGCGAGTTGTACATCCTCATCAATCTCTATCGCGACAATCCATATTCGCTGCGCTGGGTTAGCGAGCTGAAGGTCCCGGTGCAGGCGCACTCGGAGCAGGAGTACCTCGACCTGCTGCGAGCGTGCGCGTTTGAGGACGTGCGCGCGGTGCGCGTCCCCGACCTCACGCCGACGCCCGCGGAGTACAGCGGCAAGTGGTTTGCCAACGCCGACGAGTTGCACGACTTCAAACGCATCGGCGCTCTGCTGCTCATCGCCCGCAAGCCCGACGTGCAGTCTCCGCCGCGGGGATGGGAGGTGGAGTAGCGGGGAGCAACTGGCAACTAGCAATCAGCTCCGCTACATATTTCCCCGCTGCCCGATGTGGATGCTGCCGTTCACGTTGCTGAGCTCGATACGGGTTCCGCCGCTGCCCAGCGTCCCGTTGAGATGATGGCCGACGAATTCGCCCTTCACCTGTAGCGGGAAGTCGGTGCGAATGCCGCCGTTCACGGTCGAGGCCTTGATGTCGGCGTTAGGAGAAGCGGGCAGGCCGAGCTGAATGCCGCCATTGACCGACTTCAGCCGAATTTCGCGAACGTTGTTCAGCGACACGTAGTTGGCCTCGATGCCGCCGTTCACGCTCGAAATCTCCACCGGACCGACCAGATCGTTGATGTTGGCCTTGCCGTTTACCAGCCTGGCATTCACCTCGCCGCTTACCTTCTCCACCGTGAGCGAGCCGTTGACCAGGTCAAGCTTGTCGAGGCGCGCGTTCTGCGGTACGTGCAGCGTGTAATGCACCGACGCGGGATTGTTGTTGGCGCCGCGGTGCGGATACTCGGTCTTGATGCGCACCGAGGTGCTGCCAGCTTCGACCTCAATGCGCGCTTCGTCGAGACGTTGCTGGTCGCGCGCTTTCTTGACTGCGTCAATCTGCACTTCGTTGCGGTCCCAGCCGGTGATCTCGACGTTACCGTTGATGTTGCTGAGCGAAACCTCGCCGTTGGCGGAGAGGGGAACCGTGCGGTGGAATTCCTGAGTGACTTCCGCGTAGGCCGGGATGGCCAGCAGCAGCGCCAGTAATAATCCTAGAATTGCGATGGCAGATTTACGAGGGTGGATCATGTCGCCTCCTGCGCTGGTTAGACGGTAGGAGATACGTACCGTTAGGGCCATTTGTTCCGGGCTGCGATTGCTCGAGAAGCCGGCGCTTCGGGGCTGCGACGTTTTGAAAGGGCACGCCTTCAGGCGTGCCGTAACCTGCCCGGCGCTTGATGGCTTTAGCCGCTGAGGGAAATCGGTGTCTATCCGCTCGAGTAAGAACGAATTCCCGCAGGGGCTGAAGCCCTTGATCTCTGCGCCTCTTACGGCACAGCTAAAGCTGTGCCCCTTCAAAGCGGAAGGAATTAAATCGAGTTCTCGCGAAATCGAGAGAGCTTAACAGTCGGTCAGTAACCGAACTAGTCCTTCAGCCGGTAGAGAACCAGATGGTAGAGGGCGACCACGCCGTCGGTCCAGCTGATTTTCTTGCCTTCGGCGTAGGTGCGGCCGTGATAGACGATGGGCACCTCGTAAATCCGCACGCCCATCTTCGCCAGCTTGACGGTGATTTCCGTCTCGATGCTGAAGCGGTCGGAGCGGATCGTCATGCGGGAGAAAATCTCGCGGCGAAAGACCTTGTAGCAGGCGGTGACGTCGTGGATGGCGAGCCCGGTCAGCGAATTGCACACCAGCGAGAATGCGCGGTTCAGCAGGTAGCGGTAGTAGCGCGGAACGCGGTGCGAGCCGGAATGGAAGCGGTTGCCGAAGACGGCGTCGGCGTGGCCTTCCAGAATCGGCGTAATCAGCGCAGGATAGTCGCGGGGATCGTATTCCAGGTCGGCGTCCTGGATGAGCACGATCTCGCCGGTCACATGCTCCAGCGCGGTGCGGACCGCCGCTCCTTTGCCCTGGTTCTTTTCGTGAAACAGCAGCTTGACGGAGTTGGCGCCGTCGGCGCCCAGCAGCGCCGGTAGATCGCTTTGCTGCAGGAATTCGCGGGTGCCGTCGGAGGAGCAGTCGTCCACGATGATGAGCTCTTTCTGCAGGCTGAGCGGCTGGCGCGCGACCTGCTGCAAGAGCTTCATCACAGTGCGATGTTCGTTGTAAACCGGGATGATGATGGAGAGCGTGCGGAACTGCGGCAAGGTGTCGCCCGCGTAGACCTCAGCCAGCTCGTCAGCGCCATCAGACGCTTGCGTGGGAGAGAGCGCTTCAGGCACGGGACGGGCTCCCAGCCTGGGTAGTTGCGGTGCGCGAGTGCGCTTCTGACACCAGGTAGACTCCGAGAATCAGCAGCACCGGATCGATAGGATGCCGGTACCGCGGCGACGTGAAACTAACATAGTAAACGAGTGGGTAAACGATGATGAGGCTGGCGAACAGAAACACGCCATGGATGCGCCGCTTTATCGCGAGTATCAACCCGAAAATTCCGAACAGCGATGACGCCAGATATAGCGAGTTCTTGAACTGCTCCAACTGCGGATACTTCGTCAGCCGCGGCAGGCCATTCCAGAAATAAATGAACTTGCGGAAGGTGATGGTGGCAAATTTCCCTGGATTTTCGCTTATCCACTGCCGGGCGAGACGGCCCTGCAGCGCAGCGAAGTCGGCCTCGCCCATCTTCTTGTACAGCTCGTACTGAAACGGGTTCTGGCTGGGATGGTAATAGAACACCCACACGCCCTCGGCGACGGGATTGTTGCCGCAGCGGACCTCGACCCCAACGTTGTCGCGCACGAACACCGGGCGGTGGAAGACCTCGTAGTTACGCACCAGCCACGGCATCATGGTCATCCAGAAGACGAGTGCGCTGAGCACCGCCGGGAGCAGGAAGCGCTTGTCGCGGCGAATGAGTTGATACGCAAGCCAGCCTCCGGCGAAGGGAAGAAACGACAGCGCAGACGGATTTGTTAGCGCCTCGACGCCCCAAAGCAGGCCGTATCCGAACCACGACGAGAGGCGGTCGTCGCCTTCCATCTCGAGCGTCAGCATCAGCAGCAGCGTGAGAATGAACGTTGAGAGGCTGGTCTCCCAGACAAAACGCACCGCCCAGTAGATGGTGAAGGGCAGCAGCGCCCATATCCATCCCGACCAGACGGCGACCTTCTCGCCGAAGACGCGCCGTGCGATGCGGTAAATGGGCCAGCAGGTGAGCGCGGCGAAGATGCTGTTGAAGACCAGCAGAGCGAACGCCGCGGCGTGCGTGTAGCTGCCGAAGAGGCGAAACGCGACCGAGATAATCCAGGGGTAGATAGGGGCGTTCCAGGCGGAGGGCCCGGTGTCGCCGCCGAACGGCGAGGCGAAACCGTGGCCGTTGGCGATGGAGTAGGCGATACGGCCCATCTCCCAGCCGAAGCTGAAGTTGGCGTCGGTGGTGCGAAAGCGGTACGAGTGCCCGATCGCGATGTACAAAACCCGCGCCAGGAAGGCGATGCCGACCATCCATCCCGGGGAATGCAGGATGCGCTCCCAGGAGGACTTGGGTGGGGTCTGGGATGTTCCGGGGACTGGCGCTGTCTGCGCCGGATGGGCTTTCAGGTGCATGGAGAGCAACGTAAATTGTATCGTAAGGGCAGCGGAGACAGCGCGGCGCCAGGGAAAGGCTCGCTGCTCGAATGCTGAGAAGTCCGCTTCTGCCAGCCAATATCTTCGATGGTCCCGGAGTCAAACTCTACGCGGTCGATTAATTTTGTGAAATTTTTGCGGCCCGCTTCCCAGCGATAAGGCCGTCAAACTATACTGCTGGGTGGCCGTCCAATGAGATTGATGAGCGTAGTTCCCCACGAGGAAGACAACCAGTACGGTCCGGGCGGCCAGCAGCCGACACGTCGCACAGCGGCGTCGCCGCGGTTGCGACCGGCGGTTTCGGGTTGGCTGCGGGATGTAGTGATTTCCCTGGCCGTGTCGGCGTTCTTCATTATCTTTCTCTATCAGCCCGTCAAAGTCGAAGGCACCAGCATGATGCCTACGCTCCAGGACCAGGAGCGCGTGTTCATCAACAAGTTCGTGTACAAGCTGGAGGCCATCGAGCGCGGCGATGTCATTGTCTTCCGCTATCCGCGCGACCCGGCCAAGAGCTACATCAAGCGCGTGGTCGGGGTGCCGGGCGACCGGGTGAAGATCCAGGATGGCGTGGTCATGGTGAACGGCGTCCGCCTGAGCGAGCCATATGTGCCCGATGAGTACGACGACGTGCACTCTTACCCCGAGACCGTGCTGCCGGCGCACTCCTACTTTGTGATGGGCGACCATCGCAACCTGTCGAACGACAGCCGCGACTTCGGCCCGGTGAGCGACGACTACATCTACGGCAAGGCGGTGTTCGGCTACTGGCCGATGGCCAAGCTGGGCATGCTGCGGTAATCACCGATTTGTTTTCAATCAGGGTTTTGAAAGGGCACGGCTTCAGCCCCGCGTCTCGATGGCATTTTCGAAGGGAGCCGGCTTCAGCCGGCGGCACGACTAACAGCTTTTTCCGGACAGAGAATCGGTACGACATGTGCCGCCCCGACGGGGCTCGGGTCTATTTTCCCCATCCTACCCAGCGCTCACGCGCTGGGCTAACGGCAAAGCCGCCGCTTCGCGGCTCGTCTGGTGGTAGGCCGTGCCTCCCTGGCAAACCCAGCACTTGTGCCGTGGGACGATGTGAAATCTCTGCCTGGGAATCATGCCCTGCCAAGCTCTGTCGCTGACAATTGATGCATCTGAACCGCCACATTTGTCGGGCGAGGGTCCTCGACTAACTGCCGTGAATCTCACTCGTTATTGCTGCGAGGGTACAACGCGCCCATACTCATCTCGTGCAGAGTGCCGATCCCAATTTGCGGCTGCTGAACTCTTTCCTCGACTACCTGAAGGTCGAGAAGGGGCTGGCGCCGCTCAGCGTCTCGGCCTACCACTCCGACCTGGAGCAGTATTCGGAATTCCTGCTGAAGCGCAAGCGGGCGCCGCGTGACGCCCGGCGGCAGGACGTGCGCGACTTCCTGAATGCGTTGCTGTCGAACGGGGTGGACGGGCGCAGCGTGGCGCGCAAGCTTTCGGCGTTGCGGCATTTCTACCGGTACCTGCTGCTGGACCGCTACATCACGGTCGATCCCACGTTGAACCTCGACTCGCCCAAGCAATGGAAGGTGCTGCCGAAATCGCTGGCGGCCGACGAGGTGGAGAGCGTCCTGCAAGGTCCGGCGCGGGCCAAGGACGATCGCATGTCGCAGGCGCTCGGCCTGCGCGATAGGGCCATGCTGGAAGTTTTTTATGCCGGAGCGCTGCGCGTGACCGAGTTGGTTACGCTGAAGCTGGAAGACCTGAAACTGGAACTGGGCTACGTGCTGGTGCGCGGCAAGGGCGACAAGGAGCGGATCGTTCCGATGGGTCGCGCCGCGCAGGAGGTGGTGCAGGAATACATGCGGGATGCGCGTCCGGTGCTGGCGGCAGGGAAGTCGTCGCCACACCTATTTATCACGCGGGGCGCGCGGGGCATCACGCGGCAGCGGGTGTGGCAGATGGTGAATGCCGCCTCGGCGCAATCGCGGCACGCCAGTCCGCACATGCTGCGCCACAGTTGCGCCACCCACATGGTGGAAAACGGCGCCGACCTGCGCACGGTGCAGACCATCCTGGGCCACGCCGACATTTCGACCACGCAGGTGTACACGCACCTGGCGCTGGATCGGCTGAGCAAGGTGTACAAGCAGCACCACCCGCGGAGCAAGCAGCGGGTGGCCAAGGTTGTGGAGGGGAAGCCTAATGCCAGGTAGATCTGGGCTAGCTGAGTATTCATGAATCTTGAGGGTCGAATTCGACTGGCTTTGAAAGGGCACGGCTTCCAGCCATGCCGTCAGCCGCGCCGGGAGAATTGGGCTTTAGCCCCCGAGGACAGTCGTATTCCTTTGCAAGGCGAAGTCCCTCAGTGGCTGAAGCCAGTGTCGAAACTCGACTTTACGGCACGGCTAAAGCCGTGCCCTTTCAAGACCGGCAACCCTGGCGGAAGGCTCGTCTTTAATTTGCGCCGGAGTTTCTACGACACGAACCGATTCCGCTCTGGAGAATCGGAGTGACCAAGCGCGCCACCATCGCCGAGCGGGCCATCGCCAACTTCCTTCGCGCGCTGCGCGAGCGGAACGCGTCGCCGCACACCATCAAGGCGTACACCACCGACCTGACGCAGTTCGCGGAGTACGTCGGCCCGCAAGGGTGGAGCGACATCGATCACGTCTTGATTCGCGGATACCTTTCGTATCTTTACGAGCGGGGCCTGAGCAAGACTTCGGTGGCGCGCGCCCTGGCGGCACTGCGGTCGTTGTACAAGTGGCTGGCCCAAGAGGGAGAAGTCGAGCAGAACCCGGCGGCGCTGGTCGCCACCCCGAAGCTGCCGAAGAAACTGCCGCGCGTGCCCACGGTGGAAGAGGTCAACACCGTGCTGGATGCGGCGGTGCCGGAGTGTTCGGCCTTCGCCGAGCGCGACCTGGTCATCCTGGAATTGCTGTACGGCTGCGGGATCCGTAACTCAGAACTGATCGGCATTAACCTGGATGACATTCGCTGGTCGCAGGAGGTGGTGCTGGTACGCGGCAAGGGCCGCAAGGAGCGCTACGTGCCGTTTGGCGACTCGGCGAAGGCGGCGGTACAGGCGTATTTTCCGGCGCGCCAACGGGTGCTGGGGGAAACGAAGCGCACCACGGAACGGGCGCTCCTCATCAATCTGCGCGGTTCGCGCCTGACCACCCGCAGCGTCGGCCGCATCGTCAAGCAGATTGCCATCGCGCGCGGCCTGTCACCGGACGTTCATCCGCATACCCTACGCCACGCCTTCGGCACCCACATGCTGGAGGAGGGCGCCGACCTGCGCGCCATTCAGGAGATGCTCGGCCACGAGCGGCTCTCCACCACCCAGCGTTATACGCAGCTTACGGTCAAGCACGTGATGGACGTGTACGACCGGACGCATCCTCATGCGAAGAAGGCGGCTAGCAATTAGCAATTAGCAGTAAATAACATCGGTTGTCGCCAAAACGCACGAAAATAGGTACGCTGACACTATGCACCGCGTGAACGTCAGTGGGGCCCGTGAGAAGTTCTATCGTCTTCTTGATGAGACGGCGACTGCTCACGAACCCACCCTCATTACAGGCCCGCGCTCAAATGCCGTTCTGGTTGCCGAGGAAGATTGGAACTCGATCGAGGAGACGCTTCATCTCCTGTCTGTCCCCGGCATGCGCGAATCTATCCGGGAAGGACTCGCCACTCCGGTTGAGCAGTGCGAGAGAGAAGCGGGCTGGTGACGCATACGCAAGTTGCCATACTGCTATCTGCGACTCTCTAATCTGCTCCGCATCCAATGTGTTAGCCTTTTCATGGGGTGGAGTGTGCCGGAGGGGCTGGTTTCACGCTCGCCTATTGGATTTCCGACCGGCACTTCCTGAGCAAGGAACAGAGAATTGATTAACAAGGCCATAGCCAAGATTTTCGGTACGAGTAACGAGCGCGAGATCAAGCGCATCATGCCGATCGTGGAGCGCATTAACGCGCTTGAGCCCGAGATGAAGCAGCTTAGCGATGAGCAGCTCCGGGCCAAAACCGACGAGTTTCGCCAGCGCCTCCGCGAACGCGTGGACGCCGTGGAAGATCCGGACGAGAAGGACCGAGAACTGGCAGCGGTGCTGGATGAGTTGCTTCCCGAAGCTTTCGCCGTGGTCCGCGAAGTCGGCTGGCGCGTGCTGCATATGCGGCACTTCGACGTGCAGCTGATCGGCGGTGTGGTGCAGCACCAGGGCAAGATCTCCGAAATGAAGACCGGCGAAGGCAAGACGCTGGTCGCGACACTGCCGGTGTATCTGAACGCGCTTTCCGGGCGCGGCGTTCACGTCATCACGGTCAACGACTACCTCGCCAAGCGCGACTCGGAGTGGATGGGCAAGCTTTACACCTTCCTCGGACTGACGGTGGGCGTCATCGTGCACGACCTGGACGATGCCGAACGCAAGGAAGCGTACGGCGCCGACGTTACCTACGGCACCAACAACGAGTTCGGCTTCGACTACCTGCGCGACAACATGAAGTTCGACCTGAACGATTGCGTGCAGCGCGGGCACAACTACTCCATCGTCGACGAAGTTGACTCCATCCTGATTGACGAAGCGCGTACGCCGCTCATCATCAGCGGCCAGAGCGAGGAGTCCACCGACAAGTATTACCGCGTGAACCGCATCATCCCGCAACTGGAACTGGGCGAGGAGATCGATCGCGGGCCGGGTGAAGACAAGGTCCTCACCGGCGACTACGTGGTGGACGAGAAGCATCGCACCATCACAGTGACGGACATCGGTTGGGAGAAGGTCGAGCGCCTGCTGGGCATCGGCAACATCGCCGACCCCGAGAATTGGGACCTCAAGCACCACGTGGACACCGCGATCAAGGCGCACTCGCTGTATCGCCGCGATGTCGAGTATGTGGTGAAAGATGGCGAGGTCCTTATCGTCGATGAACACACGGGGCGATTGATGCCCGGACGGCGCTGGTCCGACGGCCTGCATCAGGCGGTGGAAGCCAAGGAAGGCGTGAAGATCGAGCGGGAGAACCAGACGCTGGCCACCGTCACCTTCCAGAACTATTTCCGCATGTACAAGAAACTGGCCGGCATGACCGGTACGGCGGAAACCGAAGCGGCCGAGTTCGACAAGATTTACAAGCTGGAAGTGGTCGTCATCCCGACCAACAAACCGCTGCTCAGGGTGGAAAACTCCGACGTGGTTTACCGCACGGAGAAGGAAAAATTCTTTGCCGCGGCGGACGAGATCCAAAGACTTGCGGAGTCGGGGCAGCCCGTATTGGTGGGCACCATATCCGTGGAAAAATCGGAGCGCCTCTCCGACCTGTTAAAGAAAAAGGGCATCAAGCACGTCGTGCTGAACGCCAAGTATCACGAGAAGGAAGCGGAGATCGTGGCGCAGGCCGGCCGCAAAGGCGCCATCACCATCGCTACCAATATGGCTGGGCGCGGCACCGACATTCTGCTGGGCGGCAATTCTGAGTTCATGGCCAAACAGGAATGCATCAAGAAAGGACTGGCGCAGCCCCTGAAGGTGGTGGCGGGCGAGGTCACGGCCAAGCCCGACGATCCCAACGTGTCGTATTTCTATTACGGCGGTAACGAATACCAGGTTCCGACGGCGCAATGGAGCGAAGCCAACGCTCGCCACAAGCAAACTACGGATGCCGAGCACGATGAAGTTACGGCCCTGGGCGGTCTGTTGATCTTCGGCACCGAGCGCCACGAGGCGCGCCGCATCGACAACCAACTGCGTGGCCGCGCCGGCCGCCAGGGCGATCCCGGCGCGTCGCGCTTTTACCTTTCGCTGGAAGACGACTTGATGCGCATCTTCGCCAAGGAGTGGGTGTCAAACCTGCTGCAGCGGCTGGGCATGGAAGAAGGCGTGCCCATCGAGTCGCGGATGATCACGCGGCGCATTGAAGCGGCGCAGAAGGCGGTGGAAGGACAAAACTTCGAGGCCCGCAAACACCTGCTGGAATACGACGATGTGATGAACAAGCAGCGCCAGGCGGTTTACGGACTGCGCAAGCAACTGCTGGAAGGCATCGACCAGAAGGAACTGATTCTCGAGGACTACGTTCGCGGCATTCTCGGAGGGTTGTTCGATAAGTACGTCGGCAAAGATGTCCATGCCGAAGACTGGGACATCAAGAGCCTCAAGAACCAGATTTTCACCCGCTTCGGGGTGGACATTGCGGCCGAAGGCGTCGAACCCGAGAAGCTGAACCGGCAGGAGCTCGGCGACGCCATCTTTGAAAAGCTAAAAGAACGTTACGACGCCAAAGAGCAGCTGATCGGGCCTGACGCTATGCGCCATCACGAGCGCATCATCATGCTGAGCGTGATCGACCAGCAGTGGAAGGACCACCTGCTCAGCATGGACCACCTGCGCGAGGGCATCGGGCTGCGCGGCTACGGGCAGCACGATCCGCTGGTGGAATACAAGCGCGAGTCGTTCGACATGTTCGAAGCCATGATGGAGCGCTTCGAGGAAGAGACGGTCCGCTACCTGTACCTCATGCAGATCATCGAAGCGCCGCGGCCGGCTCCTCAGCCGGTGCTTTCGCCGGGAGATGGCAATGGCGACGCGGTAGCGGCTTTCAGCAATGTCAGCCGCCACAATCGTGCGACTACCTCCATGGATGACATGGAAGAAGCCTTCCAGCGGCGCAAGCGTCGTGAACTGGAGCAGGCGCGGATGGCTGGCGCGGGAGAGCAAGCGACGATCCAGCAGGTGGTGCGAGGCGACAAAGTCGGGCGCAACGATCCCTGTCCGTGCGGCAGCGGCAAGAAATACAAGAAATGCTGCGGTTCGTAAACGTTATCCGCTGAGCTCCGTTTTCGTCGAGAAGGTGAGACTACTAACAGAATTGATGTTCCGTTTTGGCCCTGCACGCCCGTGCCGGGCCATTTTTCTTTGTCCGTAGCAAGTTAAAATGTCCGCTTTTTGTAGCAAGTGAAATGTCCGGTTTTAGTTTTTGGGTTTGACTCATAAACCAGTAGCCGTCGTCGCTGTG
>Ga0209048_10005944_pt1 | contig 11476 bp, 10 predicted proteins | sample FrelakmetCRP12CR_FD_187146 | JGI IMG/M metagenome (GOLD analysis project Ga0209048, IMG submission 187146) | Freshwater lake sediment microbial communities from the University of Notre Dame, USA, for methane emissions studies - CRP12 CR (SPAdes)... | ecosystem: Environmental > Aquatic >... | reverse complement strand
CTCGGCATCAACCTGACCCTGTATAAGAACGTGGCCCTGGCGATCTCGGCGGTATTCACCTCACTTGCCGGCAGCTTGTACGCCCTCTATGTCGGCTTCATCGATCCGAGCACGGTCCTGGCGCTCGATCTGTCGGTCCAGATCGTCATGATCTGCATTATCGGCGGTATCGGCACCATCTTCGGGCCGGTGATCGGCGCCGTGGTGCTGATCCCGTTTTCGGAGGCGCTGCGCAGTAACGCGATCGCCCAGGCCCTGATTGACTCAGGCCTGGTCAAAGAAGATTCCGCGATCGGATCGTTCCTGAAGGAGCAATTGTCGCATGCCCATGTTCTGATCTACGGCATCCTGCTGGTTGTCGTGATCCTGTACATGCCCGACGGTATCCTCGGCTTCGTGAAAAAGATAGGCGCAAGAAAACGGAAGGAGGCAGTCTGATGGCGATCCTTGAGATCAAGCGCGTCAGCAAGTTCTTCGGCGGACTGGCTGCCAACTCCGACGTATCGTTCGAAATGAACAAGGACATGATCATGGGTCTCATCGGGCCGAACGGGGCGGGCAAGACGACCCTGTTCAACTGCATCACCGGGTACTATCCCCCTTCCCGCGGAGAGATCATGTTCAACGGGCGCCGTATGAACGGACTGCATCCGGACGCCGTATGCAAACTCGGCATGGCCCGCACCTGGCAGAAGGTGCGGCCGCTGGCCAAGATGAGCGTGGTGGACAATGTCATGGTCGGCGCCTTGTGCCGCACCAATTCGCTTAAACAGGCGCGAGAGATGGCGATGGAACAGATCAAGGTTGTTCATCTCGAACAACGGATGGACTTCCGCGCCGGCAGCCTGCCCATTGGCGAGCGCAAGAAACTGGAGGTGGCGCGCGTGCTCGCAACGAAGCCCACCCTGCTGCTGCTTGACGAAGTCATGGGAGGGCTGAACCCGGCTGAAAGCGAGGAGATCATCCAGTTGATCCTCGACATCAAAAAGCTCGGCATCACCCAGATGGTCATCGAGCACGACATGAAGGCGATCATGCGCATCTCCGACAGGATCGTGGTCCTGAACTCCGGCGAAAAGCTGGCCGAGGGCACTCCGCAGGAAATCATCTCGAACAAGGCCGTCGTTGACGCCTATCTCGGAGCGAGCGATGCTTAAAATCGAGAACCTTAACTTCAGCTACGGCGACCTCAAAGTCCTGTGGGATGTAACTATCGAGGTGCAGGAAGGCGAGATCGTAACGGTCGTGGGCGCGAACGGCGCAGGCAAGTCCACACTCCTCAAGAATATCTCACGCCTCGTCAGGCCCGGGTCCGGCAGCATAACATTCAATGGCGTTGACTTGAACAAGCTTGAGGCGCATGAAGTGGTGGACCTCGGTGTTGTCCAGGTTCCCGAGGGCAGAAAGATCTTTCCGCAGATGACGGTCACCGAGAACCTCAGAATGGGGTCTTTTCTTGAGAAGGCGAGAAAAAAGCGCGGTGAAAACATGGACCGCGTGTTCGCCATGTTTCCGCGTCTGAAAGAGCGGGAAAAACAGCTCGGTGGCACTCTGTCCGGCGGCGAACAGCAGATGCTCGCAATCGCGCGGGGCCTTATGGGGGACCCGAAACTGCTGTTGCTTGATGAGCCGTCACTCGGCCTTTCACCGCTCCTGGTGAAATCCATCTTTGAGATCATCACCGGGATCAGGAAGCTGGGCGTGACGATCCTGCTGGTGGAGCAGAACGTGTTCCAGTCCCTCAAGATCGCGAGCCGCGGCTACGTCCTCGAAACGGGCAGGGTCGTGCTCAAAGACCGGGGTGAGGCATTGCTGAACAATGAGCATGTGAGAAAGGCATATCTGGGAATATAGCCGAACACATTGCGCCCGGAATACTCACGCACCAAATGACAAATCTCAAATATAACCCAAACACCAATCACCCGATTGGAATTTTGGTCATTGGATATTATTTGGGATTTGAGAATTCGGATTTGAAATTTGTATTATCCCGGAGGTGGTTATGTATGTTTCCGATTGGATGACAAAAAAAGTCTTTACCATAGAGACCGATGATTATCTTTCCACTGCTTTATCGGTGATGAAAGAAAAGGGCGTCAAGCATCTCCCTGTTGTCAAGGGCAACAAGCTGAAGGGCCTCGTCTCGGACCGTGACATCAAGGAATATAGCCCTTCAAAGGCTACATCACTTGACATCTACGAACTCCACTACCTCCTGGCAAATACCAGGATCAAGGAGATCATGCGTACAAAGATCATAACCACTACACCCGAAACACCCGTGGAAGAAGCGGCCATGCTCATGCTGGACCAGAATATCGGCTGCCTCCCGGTGCAGGATAATGGGAACCTCGTCGGCATCATTTCCGACAAGGACATCTTTCATGCCCTGGTGGATATCACCGGGGTCAGACATGGCGGCAACCGGGTCTGCGTGACCATCGAGGACAGGCCGGGCTCCATACGGGAGGTTGCGGACATCATTCGACAATACGGCTTCCACCTCCAGGGGATACTCACCTCCTATGAGGGAGTGAAGGACGGCTATCGGAAGGTGGTCATCAGGACAAGCGGTAAGGGAGATTTCACCGGTCTCAAATCGGAGATCGAGGGTGCTTTCAAGACCTGCCAGATCAGCAAGGGATAGCAGCGAGAAGGTCATCAGCACCAGCTCAGGCCCGTTCAGGCAAGATGTACGGGGAGGTATCGATTAAAACAACGCTAGGAGGAGGTTTAAAATGGAAACAAAGAAATATATTTTCATCATGTCCCATGCAACTACAAACCCTATGGAAGTAATCGGACTCTTCAAGATTGCCGCTAATATGAAGGCATTTGACGACACCATAACGCTGGATTTCTTCCTTATCGGAGAAGGGGTGCAGCTTGCGAAAAAAGGGGTAGCCAAAACCATATCAATGGAGATGGAAGGCAAGCAGGTCGACGTCGGTGAACTGCTGGACGTGATCAGTGAGTTCGGAGTGAAATTCTACGTCTGCCACGCCTTCATGCCGGGCTTTGGTGTTACACATGAAGACCTTATCGAAAATGCAGAAGTAAAGTCGAGTTCATATCTCGGCGAACTGCTCCTGCATGGCTACACCCCGTTTTCGCTTGCCATGTAATAATCGAATGCTCCCTCAAGGCTATTTCTGATGCGTCTTTTTCCTGCATGGAAGGCTCGTCCGGATCAGCCGTAATACGAATGTTGCTCTCCAATATATCAACCTGCCCTATATGTAAAAAAGCCGGGAATCACAGCCCGGCTTTTATCTTTTTTGCGGTCCTCTCCGGCTAAAACATCGCCTCTTCTCGCCGCTTGCCTCACGTTCCGCATGTGCACCTTTTTTTCAGAAAATACTCAAAAGAATATTGTATCGCAAAGAAATGATCGGGAGGGACAATGTTGGCATGAAGTGTCGACAAAATTGGACGCAGGCTAAATAAGATAAGGGCAGTGTAAACAAAAATATTATTAAATATCAAGTGACCGCGTTGTTTCACCAACCTTCCAAAGGACCTCGAAATTGCAGATGATGACGTCCGGTTCGCCGGCCTTGTCCTTCATGATTCCACCCTGAGAGTCTATCGCGATAAGCAGGTCGTTGGGTTTCAAGAGCGACCCGTCATATCCGGCCACGCGCAGCCGCGCCTTGAACTTTGCGAGCAACAGACCGCATTGCGTGTCGTTCATGATTTTTTTTCTGACCGCCTTGACCAGGTCCACGGGTGTGAGCAACGTACCCTCGTGCTTCGACACCCATTCGTCCGGGCCGTTGTAGTAGCCGCGGATCGTTATATAGTTGTGGCCCTCCGACAGGATGGGTTTGCCGTCGCTGTCCAGGATCGTTTTGTGAGACTCATACTTCCGGCGGTCGATAGACGGCTCCTCCTTTGCGCTGCCGGTCATGTAGATCGCCCGCACATAGACCGCATGGATGCCCTGCTCATTGAGCGCCTGGGAGATGGCGAACTCCTCAAAAGGGCTGTTGATTCCGTAGAGCCTTATCTTCTCGATCTCGTCGGCGCTGAACTTTTTGTCATCCGGGATCTCGCCGACACGGGACGTCTCCCAGACGAGATGGATGTTATCCTTCGTGACCGTGTAATACACTTCGTTGGCTTCGGACAGGCTCAGCGAGGGGGTCTTCCGCCATCGCTCCGGCAGAAAATAATCGAACAGACGCGAATTCCGACCGACGACCCACATACGGCCGCCGGTGCTTTCAGCACGACCGAAGATATATGGCACACCGAAGATCTCCGTACGGGTCAGATGCGACGGAAGCGGGATCGGATTGAACCGGTCCCGCATGTCGTCGAGATATGAGTGCCGCCTCGACGCCTTGACCTGATCCTCGTGCTCGGGTGTGCGGAACAGCAGTTCGTAGTCGATGACCGAGTATTTCCCGACATTCAGCAGGTGATAGACTATGTCCACCTGCTGCGTTGCACCGGTGTCCCCGTTCCCGCCCGCCTGCACGATACGCTTGCAGTCGTCTTCATCGAGGATCACATGCTCCGGCTTCATGTCCGCCATGTGATACCCTTTTTTGCTCAGATCGACGAACGCTTTTTTCTGCATAGTCTTCAGGTGATGAACAACATCAGGGGACTCGAGCTTGAAATGCGCAAATATTTCGATGAGGTTTTTCCCCCGGATCCATTCATAGACCAGCTTGTACTGTTTCAGGATGTCGATGTCAATGCCCGGATGACGCGCGTGGATGCGGTTGATCCTGGAGCGGGACCGTCCGCTCTGCCACAACTGCATTCTCTGCGGCGGGACATAGATCGCGAGGGGCCGCTGCACCTTGATCCATTCGAGCCGCTGGCCGATCTGCTTGTCACCCATCTCCATGACCAGGGCGAACTCCTCCCAGGGGCTGTTGAACTCGGCGCTCACAAACTCTTCGAGCGTATGGGTGTTTATGGGGACGTCCTCCCCCACGCGGCAGTTCTTCACAACCAGGTCCAGACTTGTGCCATTAACGCGCCGTGTGGGGACCCGGTACACGGAACTCGTCCCGAGCAGCCGGACACGGTGTTTCGTGAACCATCCTTCCTCGAACCAATTCTTGATTTCGAGATGCTCCTGGTGCGGCTCGGCAAACCGGGTGAGATAGAGATCTCCCCCATCCTCGGTTTTCGTATGAAGGTATACCACGCCAAGCACGTTGACCAGGGCTTTCTGTTGGGCAGTCTTTCGCATGTGCAATCACAAAAAAAAATTACCGCAAAGTCGCTCAGGACGCAAAGGAATACTTTTACTCAGGTATTAGCCCTTTGCGCTCTTCGTGTCTTCGCGGTTACTCTGTTTATATTTCTGATATTCGATGCTCTCCGTTACAATCCAAGCTTCCTGTTAATATTCAGGTCCTATGCCAGACGAGTTCTCAGATCCCAAAGCTGCTTTTTGAGTCGCGCGGGAAGACGGCTGCCGAACAGCGCAAAGTGCTGCTCAATATCCGGGATCTCCGCACGCCATGCTGCCAGGTCAATAGCCATGAGCGCCTTCACGTTCTCCGTCGGGATGTCGAGACCCGCGAGGTCCAGATCTCCGTCCTTCGGCATCAGGCCGATGGGCGTTTCCCTGGCGCCGACCTTGCCGTCCACGCGCTCGCACATCCACTTGAGCACCCGGCTGTTGTCGCTGAAACCGGGCCACAGGAACCTGCCTTCCGGACTCTTCCGGAACCAGTTGACGTAGAATATCCTGGGCGCCTTGGCGCCAATTCGATCGCCCATGGCAAGCCAGTGCTGGAAATAGTCTCCCATGTGATAGGCCAAAAAGGGTTTCATGGCAAATGGATCTCGCCGCAAATTTCCGACCGCGCCGATGTTCGCGGACGTGGTCTCGGACGCCGCGGTTGCACCTAGGAACACACCATGATCCCAGGAAAACGCCTCAGTGACAAGGGGTACAACGCTGCTTCTGCGGCCGCCGAAAATAAAGATGTCAATGGGAACGCCCTCGGGGTTCTCCCAATCAGGACAGATAACCGGGCATTGCGATGCCGGCGCTGTAAATCGCGCATTCGGATGCGCGGCATCTTCCTTGCTCGTAGGCGGCCAATCGCGGCCCTTCCAGTCAACAAGATGCGACGGCAATTCATCGGTCATGCCCTCCCACCAGACATCGCCGTCATCGGTGAGCGCGCAGTTCGTGAAGATGATGTTCTTCTTCAGCGTGTCCATGGCCATAGGATTCGTGTCATAGGACGTTCCGGGTGCAACGCCGAAAAAGCCGCTCTCGGGATTGATGGCATGAAGCCTGCCGTCGCCCCGCACTTTCATCCATGCGATGTCGTCGCCGATGCATTCGCACTTCCAGCCTTTGATCGACGGCAGCATCATGGAGAGGTTCGTCTTGCCGCACGCCGAGGGGAACGCGGCCGCAATGTGATAGCGCCTGCCTTCTGGACTGATCAACCGCAGGATCAGCATGTGCTCCGCCATCCAGCCTTCTTTTCTCGCCATATTCGAGGCGATCCGGAGCGCGAGGCACTTCTTTCCGAGCAGGGCATTGCCGCCGTAACCGGAACCGTAGGACCAGATCAGGTTCTCCTCGGGGAAATGGCTGATATATTTCTTCTCGATCGGCGCGCACGGCCACACGGAATCCTTCTGGCCGGGAGCAAGGGGCGCGCCGATGGAATGAAGACAGGGAATGAACTCCCCGTTTTCGCCAAGCACCTCGAGCACCCTGGTGCCGACGCGGGTCATGATGTGCATATTGCAGACAACATACGGGCTGTCGGTCAGTTCAACCCCGATCTTGGAAATGGGAGAGCCGATGGGCCCCATGGAAAACGGGATGACGAACATCGTGCGCCCCTTCATGCAGCCTCGGTAAAATCCGCGCATGGTCTTTTTGAGCTCGTCCGGGTGGACCCAGTTGTTGGTGGGGCCTGCCTCTTCCGAAGAGTGTGTGCTGATGTAGGTGCGATCCTCCACCCGGGCCACATCGCTGGGATCGGTGCGGAACAGATGGCTGTTGGGCCGTTTCTTGAGCGGGATCGCCATGCCGCGCTGTTGCATGAACGACATCATCCGGTCATACTCATCCTTTGATCCGTCGCACCAGGTTATCGAATCAGGTTGACAGAGATCAGCAACCTCCTTCACCCAGGCGTTCAGTTTTTCGTGCCCTGCTCCATTCTTCATAGCGAATCTCCTCGATATCATGATCGTGGTTCCGGCCGGCTCTCCGGATTGCCACGGGTCGTCTTCACCCGTTTAAGGTTGGTGTCATTGAACAGGTATTATGCATAATCAGTGAAAAAAGTAAAGGGACAACCGGATCTGAATAAAAAAAGCCCCGCACAAGGACGGGGCCGATGAAACCTGTTAAGAAGATCCCCTGCTCAGCGTTGAATGCTCGCGTTTTCCATGATCACCCCATATTTATATCCAGAGCCGAAGTCTTTATCTTTATAGATCGTGCCTTTCATCGTCACAATGTCTCCGACTGCCGGCAGGTCCTGTGATGTAGTGACCAGTTTGTTGGTTTGAGTAGCGGCATCACCCGTGCCGTCCTTCAAATGAATCCAGTTCTTGCCCATGATGCCCGCAGAAACCTTGACTACCTTCCCCTTGACCACAGCGGTTTTCTCGTTCAGTGTTGCCGCTTTTTCATAGATTTCGCCCACCGTATAGGCATCGGGACCCGTGGCCTTGTCAACGCTGATCTTCTCGTTCGCCATCGGAGGCGCGACCGGTTTGTCGCCCTGCTGCGAACCTGACGGCTTATTGGCAGCCGCCGACCCCGGTTGAGAGGCAAGACCAGGGGAGAAGATGATGCTTTCAAATGTCCGATTGAGCGTTTTGCTGGTGAAGTTCCTCATCTCTGCGCCAGGCTGGTACGTCACCTTCTGCCCGACTTTGACCTCAGTCACCGGTATGGCAACCCAGGTCTTCTTCCCATTCTTCTCAACAGAGATGTAGGTGTAACCGCCGGCATTCATAGTCTCCACCACCTTGCCCGAAAGGGAAGAGGAATTAAGAGCAGCCCCTGCTTTTTCCACTTTCTCCGGCGGCGGTACGGGTGAAGGTTTATCCGTCACCGCAAAAGCAGAGACGGCAGATAAGATCATCGAGGAGATAATTACCGCTGGTACTGTATGTCCAAAAAATCGTTTCATTTTTTCGCTCCCTATAATAATGATTTGATTCAGGCCGTTGTCAGATGAACCATGATACAAGCAAAGGCACCTTACCGCTTTTGGCGCAAATAATCAAGCGGGTTTTTCGACAGCCGGCGCTTCCCGGCGAAGCGTATTGCACAAAGAATACGCGGGCACCCGTGGAATCAATTAGTGCCATCCATCAATTTCGTGATATTCGTGATAATGCCTTGATAATTTTGTAACTTTGGCGTTCGTTCGATCAGAGTTTGTACCCGATCCGTCGCAGGAATTCCTTCCGCTGCGTCCTGTCAACCGGCGTTTCCACTCCCTTAGGGGAGAAACCATCGATCACGCCGAGTATGCCCTTGGCCTGGGGAGACGCCGCAACCACCACTTCGAGCGGGTTCGCCGTGGCGCAAAAGATGCGGCAGACTTCGGGACAGTTCTTGATCGGGGTGAGGACATTGACGGGGAATGCGTCTTTGAGATAGATGCAGAACACATGGCCCGCACCAATGGATTGGAGCGTTTTCACGCAGGAATTAATGAGTTCTTCGTCGTTCCCTTCCGTGCGGATGAGGCAGGGGCCCGACGCCTCGGCAAAGGCAATGCCGAACTTCGCTTGCGGGACGGTCGTGGCGATGATCTCATACAGGTCTTCTGCGGTCTTGATGAAGTGGGTCTGACCGAGAATGATATTGCAACCTTCGGGAATATCAACTTTTACGATATGCATGTCCATATGCGCCTCCCTGCTCGGATTGATAACAGACCGGTTATGATTCGAGAGAAAGAATTGACACGCAACGGAAGAGGGTCGAATGCGGAATCCTGCGTGCGATCAGAGCGGGTTCTTGTTCAGCACCGCGGATTCAGTGCCGTTTTGGAGCAACTCAAGCATACGGGCCAGGGATTCTTCATGGAGTTCCTGAATAAGCTCCTTGTCCACTCCCCGCGTTCTCTTCTTGTTCAGGAACGAAAGAAAGACCATGCTTTTGTAGATCCGCTTGTTGGTCTTGAAGGAAAAAATGTAACTGTCCAGCGAGTTTTCGAGCAGCAGATCGCTCCGCTTCCGGACCGCCTTGCTGATCATGACGGTCTGGAGCCAGTAGGTCTTATCGATCAGGCTGTCAGCCTTCATCTCGACCCACGTATGTCCCATGTTCCCCTTCTCATCCGTCAGGGTCTCATGGGCCACGGTATCGGCGGCAAGATGGGACAGGTAGCCGTAGGCAAACGCACGCTCGGGCCAGGTCTTTGCCTGGTCCAGAAGTTTCAGACCCACGTCCCAGGAGTGCGAACTCTTGTCGTCGGGGAGATATTTTTTACCGAGGATGATATCGGCCATGAGGTTGCCGTAGAGGAAGTCCTGACGGTGTTTTTTGAGAAGCGCGAGGATGCCGGCAGGGATAAGCGGCGCACAGTTCAGCAGCTCATTGCCGAGATACATGTGGGTCAGGGGACCCCATGCAAAAGCAAACGAAGGAATAAGAATGAAACCGGCTGCAAGGAATAAAATAAATGACATGTGCTCTTTTTCTGGCTCGTATAAAAAAATGACCGGAACAACAAACCTTACTATAATAACTCTTCTTTATCCTCTACGTCAATACAAAATTTGTAGTTTCTCATGCGTTGTGGATATGGCAATGTAAACAAGATTCGCTGGATATTGAATCCGAAACCTGAATATATGTGTTGGCTCGGTTTAAAACCTCTTTTAGATCTCGGTGCGGTTACTTGCACCCTGCACAGGATGAGGAAGAACACCCTCCGCATCCGGAACTTCTGCCAGAATATGCTGATGACGAACTGCTTGAAGGCCTGCCCATGCCGAAGCGCGACATGAGCTTCTCCGTCTTCTGTGAGCCGCACTTTTCGCAGGATACCTCTGGATGTGATCCAAAGACGAGCTTCTCGAAATCAGCGTTGCAGTTATTACAGTGATATTCATAGACGGGCATAGTATTATTATAATCCTAAAAAGAGCGTATAGGCCAAGGAAATCGGATTTAACCCTTGATCAGCGCTTCTTCCAGCAGCTGTACCGGGTGCACCACTGCAATCTCCGAACCATGCCGCTTCAGCGCATCAGCAATCTGCATACAACAGCCCGGACAGCCCGTGGCTACCACCGCAGCGCGGGTCGCGATAATATTGTTCACCTTGTCCACGGCAATACCATCGGAAAGCTCCCGGTGGGTTATCCGCATCACTCCTCCGAACCCGCAGCAGCGGTCCGGGTCCTTCATTTCCGCAAGGGTAAGGCCGGGTATGGTCCGAAGCAGGTCTCGCACGGTCCGCGACAGTCCTTGACCTCTGCCGAGGTGGCACGGGTCATGGATGGTTACGCTCTTGCTGATCAAGTTGAGCTTGATCCCTGCGATCCGGCCAGCAAGAAACTCATGGATGTCGAGCACAACCGGCGCCTTCACGCCGGGCTGAAGCAGTTTAGGGTAATCTTTTTTAAACGTCAGGCCACAAGAGGCACAGGAAGTGACGATTGCCTCCACTTCAAGCGTTTCGAAGAGCGCAGCGTTGTGCGCCGCAACCTCTTGCGCCGCCTGTCGGTCGCCGAGCGAAAGAAGCGGCCTGCCACAGCACTTCAAGTCGTCGGGCACGATCACATCGTATCCAATCGTGTTCAGCACGCGTATCGTCGCGGCTCCAATGTCATGCTGAACATGCTCGATCGCACACCCCGGGAAAAAAGCAACACTGCCGCGTCTCCCGGTTTTCTTTGAACTTTTAACGAAGCCTGCCCTCGAATGTTTTAATCGGGGGAACCTTGAACTTTCTCTCCGTCCCGGTGCCCCTTCTGAACTCTGGACCCTGTCCCCCGAGCCCTGCCTGGAATAATGAAGTGCAACCGGGGCAAACCGGGCGGCAACGCGAAACAGTGCGGGCCGTTTCACCATACTAGCGATGAGGCTGCTGACGATACCCCTGCCGGAATCCGCGACCACCTGCTCTTTCGCGGCCTGGATGATCTCCGTCACCGGTACGTTGCTCGGGCAGGCCGCCTCGCAGGCCAGGCAAGTCGTGCATGTCGCGAGGCGTTCTTTATATATCCCGGAGACCGCAAGCCGTCCGTTTAATACCGCGTGAACGAGTGCCATCCTGCCTCGGGCCGAGTATGATTCATTCCGTTCATGCAGATACGTTGGACAGACGCCGCAGCAGGCCCCGCACTTTACGCAGCGTACGACCTCCTCCCGGTATGTATGGAGAAGCGGATACCGCGGGGTCTTTTCAGGGCGGACGCGCTTCATGGCAGGATCGTTACCGGAGTGCCGAGCGACACCACGCGGTAAACCTCTTCTACATCGGCGTTGTCAAGGGCG
>Ga0209048_10005943_pt1 | contig 11488 bp, 11 predicted proteins | sample FrelakmetCRP12CR_FD_187146 | JGI IMG/M metagenome (GOLD analysis project Ga0209048, IMG submission 187146) | Freshwater lake sediment microbial communities from the University of Notre Dame, USA, for methane emissions studies - CRP12 CR (SPAdes)... | ecosystem: Environmental > Aquatic >... | reverse complement strand
TCCCCGTTCAATGTGAGAACCAATGCGATTGGTCCGGGATACTGTCGAACGGAACTCACAGAGACGCTGTTTCAGGATCCCCAGAAAAGCGAATGGGTTATGGGCCGGATCCCAATGAAGCGGTTGGCTGAACCCGAAAACGACCTCGGCTACGTTGCGGTGTTTCTGGCGTCTGAAGCCTCGGCGTACATCAATGGGCAAGTGATCTATGTCGACGGCGGTTGGCTCGCGTCGTAGATCGCCACCAGGCGCGGGAGCTTCCGCGTTCGAGTGAAGGGGCGTACCCCGCTCTTCTCAGCCCGAACGTTGCAGCCGAATTCCGGGACCCGGCCATGTTGCGCACGTTGTGGTAGCCCCAGGTCGATCATGCCCCGCCAACCCCGCCTCGACGCCCCCGGGACCCTGCACCACGTGATAGTGCGGGGCCTGGAGCGGCGCGCCCGGACCCTGATCTTCGACGAAGCCGGCCGCCCGGAGGGCATCGGCCAGCCGATAGTACTCCGCCAGCGACCCCACCTCGGTGATGACGTCGACGTCCCGGGTCGGACGGACCTCGGGGGCAGCCGAATCGGTCAAGAGGAGGCCCGTGGCACAGCCGCCCAGGAAGACCATCCGGTCGGTGAGAACGCGCGGAAGGAGTCCGGTACCTTTCTCCTCTAACCCGATCCTTCGCGAAGCTCCTGCCCAAGCTGGTTCGGGGCTACGCCCTGGACGCCATCGAGATCCCCGGGGACCGCTCGCCTATGCCTCCGGAATACGGGACGGGAATACGTAAGGGGGAACCGGCATCGACGGGGGACAGGCGTCGGAGGGAGGCCCTGGTGGCCCCGGCGAGTGTGCGAACAACTTCCGACCCACGACACCGGCTGAACGGGTAGGGATGACGTACAAACCCGGTGAGGAGTGTAAACATGGATTACCAGGAGTTGGTAAAGAGATTCTCGCTGGAAGGACAAACGGCCGTCATCACTGGGGCTGGAAGAGGCATCGGACGGGGGCTGGCAATGGCTCTTGCCAAAGCCGGCGCAAATATTGTGGTGGTAGATATCATCGAGGAGAATGCGAAGAATACCGCGGCGCTTCTTGTCTCGAAGACCGGAATCAACGCCTATCCTTATGTCGCCGATTTGCGCAACCCCCACCGGGTCAAGGATTACGTCAAAGATATTCTGGGAGCGTGTGGGAAGATTGACATTGTGATAAATAACGCCGGTATCCAGGTGCGAAAACCAGCTCTGGAGTTCACCCTGGAAGAGTGGAATAGCGTTCTCGACATCCACCTCACCGCATCGTTTGCAATGGCACAAGCCGTTGTCCCGGGAATGATCGAACACGGGGGGGGAAAAATCATCAACATAGCCTCCATCAACGGTGTCATCGCCATCCCGAACACCATCGCGTATACGGCTGCCAAGAGCGGGCTTGCCGGGCTGACTCGTGCCATGGCAGTAGAGTGGTCCCAGTTCAATGTGAGGACCAATGCGATTGGTCCGGGATACTGTCGAACGGAACTCACAGAGACGCTGTTTCAGGATCCCCAGAAAAGCGAATGGGTTATGGGCCGGATCCCCATGAAGCGGTTGGCTGAACCCGAAAACGACCTCGGCTACGTTGCGGTGTTTCTGGCGTCTGAAGCCTCGGCCTACATCAATGGGCAAGTGATCTATGTCGACGGCGGTTGGCTCGCGTCGTAGATCGCCAGGCGCGGGAACTTCCGAGTTCGAGTGAAGGGGCGTACCCCGCTCTTCTCAGCCCGAACGTTGCAGCCGTAATCCGGGACCCAAACATGTTGCGCACGTTATGGTAGCCGCGGATCGATCATGCTCCGCCAACCTCGCCTCGATGCCCCGAATACCCTCCACATGTCTACCGCGCCGCCGCCGCGTGGGCGCGCCTCCTGGCAACGTGCTAACCATGGCAACGGACTACGTGTCTACAGGTGAACCGATTCAGCAGCGTAGTCCATGAGAGTTAGAACCGCGGGAGCGGTACAACCCGTCTTTCCCCTTGACCGCAATCTCCGCTGCGCCGGATACTCCACCATGAGCATGCGGTATCACTCAGCCGGGTTGCCGGCACCCCGCGGCAACCGCGATGGAGAAGCCATGTGTGCAGCTCCCGAGACCGCGTTCCCGCCGCTTTCGGCCTATGCCGACGTCGCGTGCACCGTCGACGACGCGATCACGTCGCGCCGGTCGGTGCGAGCCTTTCTGCCGGCGCCGGTGCCGCGCGCGCTGATCGAGCACATCCTCGAGGTGGCGTCGCGCGCGCCGAGCGGAACCAACATGCAGCCCTGGTGCGTCCATGTGGTGGCGGGCGAAGCGAAGGACAAGCTGTCACGCGCCATCCTCGACGCTTTCGAGGCGGGGGGCGAGGGGCACAAGCGGACTTGGAAATACTATCCCGACGAGCTCTTCGAGCCCTATCTGAGCCGGAAGCGCGCGGTCGGCTGGGGGCTCTACGGCCTGCTCGGCATCGGCAAGGGCGACCACGCGCAGATGAAGGCGCAGCGGGCGCAGAACTACCTGTTCTTCGGCGCGCCGGTCGGCATGTTCTTCGCCATCGACGACCGGCTCGAGATCGGCAGTTGGCTCGATTACGGCATGTTCATCCAGAACATCATGATCAGCGCGCGCGGCCACGGCCTGCACACGTGTCCGCAGGCCGCCTTCGCCGACTATCACCGGATCATCCGCACCCATCTCGGCATCCCGGAGGATCACACCGTGATCTGCGGCCTGGCGATCGGATACGAGGACAAGGAGGCGGTGGTGAACAGGCTGCAAACGGACCGCACTCCGGTCAGCGACTTCGCCCGCTTTACCGGCTACGAGAGCTGAGCGGCCCTTCGATGTCGCCCACGCCGCATCGGCCGCCGATCCGAGGTCCCGCAGCGTCTCGGTGGACGGGCGCGTCCGGATTGCCGGGGACTCCCGTTGTCCCGGGCGACCCTTAAGTGTTATCCAACTTGGTTAGCACAAAATTACAGAAGGAGTTGATGATGCATCGTGTAGATTACATGGCTGTCGCTGAAAGGGTGATGACCCAAATTAAAAAAGGGGCATTTCTAACGGTCAAGGCAGAAGCCCGCCTTAACACCATGACCATCGGCTGGGCCACCGTGGGGATCGTCTGGGGAAAGCCGATCGTGATGGTTGCCGTCCGCAACTCGAGACACACCTTTGGGATCATAGAAAAGGCCGCGGATTTCACGGTATCCTTTCCCAAAGACGACATGACAGATGAGCTCACGTTTTGCGGGACCCAATCGGGGCGAACGTACGATAAATTCCAAGAATGCCGCCTGAAACCTGGTCGGGCGCAAAAGACCCTCTCACCGATTATCCAGATACCGGGGATCCACTTTGAATGTAAGATCGTGTACAAATCCGCTATGGATCCCGTATTCCTGGATGCGGAATATCGGCGACTTTATCCGAAACATGATTTCCACACGCTCTATTTTGGAGAACTAGTGGAATGTTATGAAATTTGAATGATGAGGGGCCTGCCCCCAGCGATTGGTCCACGCTGCGGTTAGTGCAAGCGGGCTCCTAACGCCAGCGCAGGGAGCTGCCGCGGGGCGAGCCTGTGGAATGCTCGTGCCGCGGGTTGGGGGGGGCGGTGACCCATCACCCTGTGCCGCCGCGCAGTGTTGTCTTGTCGCCACCGCTGCTCACTGAGGATTCGAGCGGGATTTAGAGGGTGCGAAACGAGTGGTCTGCACGGCGCATAGCATATGCCATTCTTCACGAAGATCCTTGGCAACTTCCAGTGATTCGAGACCGATCTTCGTTGGACGGTGGGGCAAATGAGGGGTGCTGGTTATTGGTGGGAAGACTGAAGGAATCCCCCAGGAAGAGATTCGAACGCGCCAGCGGATAGCGTGCCCCATGAGGGTTCCCTTGGGGGGACGGAACACACGGCGTAATTACTTGAAAACACGAGCTTCTGGTGGTGCCGTTCAGTGGCCAGTGGGCCGCCTGAGCCCCTCAGCACGTGTGATTACAGCATGCTCGGCGCAACGCTTGGTAACAGTATCTGCATATTCAGACTCGTTGCCAGCGGAGGTGCCCGCACACCCCGTCCACCCCTACTTCGGCATGCCCTGCCTCCTCCAGAATAAGGGTCCGCTGCTACTTTCCCGCTGCACCAATTTCCGGGGGGGCAGGTCAGTCTTCAACTGGCCCCGGCTTAGCCGGAGCTTAGGGAAGTACCAGTAAACTTGACAACTGTCATATCCATGATACTTTAAAAAAATACCGGGGGCATAATCAGACTTCCTTTTCAAAGGGGGTAAAGAGATGAAAAGGTTTCTTTTGGCAGCGGTGTGTCTGACTGTCGTCGCTGTGTTTGCAATAACAAATGCCCAGGGCGCGACAGCTGCAGCAGCAAAGACCTTCGTGTTGAAATACAATCAGCTCGAACCTCCCGAACATCCGCAGGGCATCACCCAATCGGCATTCGCCAAGAAGATTGAAGAGCTGTCCGGCGGCCAGATCAAGGTGCAGGTCTACGCAAGCGGCATGCTCTTCACCCAGCAGGGCGAAGTCGCGGCAATCATGCACGGGGATCTCGAACTGTCGACTCTGGCTTTCCAGGACATGGGGCCCTATCTCCCTGCAGCCAGCATGTTCGCAGCGCCGTACATCTTTACGAGCTATCAGCACATGGAGAAGGTCTTTGCACCGGATTCAAAGGTCGCGGCGGACTTTTATAAGAAGGTCTCCGATGCGTGCGGGTACACACCCCTAGCAGCGATGACGCAGGGCTCGCGGGTGGTCAACACGAAGTGGACAAAGCCGATTGTCACTCCGAATGACATGAAGGGTATGAACCTCCGCATGCCCAACCAGCCGGACTGGATCAACGCAGGCAAGTCGCTTGGCGCGAACGTCACGCCTATCGCCTATGCCGAGACCTACACCGCTCTGCAGACCGGCACGGTCGACGCCCAGGACAACCCGCTGCCGGGCACCTATGCCATGAAGTTCTACGAGGTTGCCAAGCAGATCAGCCTCACGAAGCACATCATCGACGTAAAGCTCCTCTCCGTCACCAACAAGGTCTGGAACGCCATGACGCCGCAACAGCAGCAGTGGATGCGCGATGCGGCGCAGTATGCCGGCGCGCAGGGCAGCAAGGCCACTTATGACCAGGAGGCGAAGCTCATCGCCACGCTGCAGGGCCTCGGGGTGACCTTCACGAACCCGGACGTCAATGCATTCCAGCAGTATTCGTTGAAGTACTACCAGGACAACGGCCTCACGAAGACCTGGGACATGGATCTGTACGCAAGGGTCCAGGCCCTGAAATAGCACAGAGATCGCAATCAAGAAACAGGCGCCGCAGAGCAGCGCCTGTTTTCTATAGGCAAACAGACAGGGACCAGGGGTATTGGCGATGAGCCACCTGAAGAAAATCGGTCGGCTGGCTGTCGACAGCATCGAGGTGTACCTGCCGATCGCAATGTTCATCTTGCTGTTTCTCGCGTTCCTGGCCAACGTCTTCTTCCGGTATGTCCTTCGGGATCCCCAGAACTGGACGTTCGAGTTCTGCGTCTACTCTTTCGTTGTGATCGGGCTCCTGGGAGCCAGCGCTGCCTATCGAAAGGATGACCACGTCGCTTTCGATCTGGTCTACAACAAGCTGTCTCCCCGAGGCCAGAACATTTTCCGCCTGATCGGGAGCGCGATCGTGGCTGTGTGCTTCGTCGCGGCACTTCCCACGTCCACCCTCTACATCATGGAGTTGCCGTCGAAGACCTCGATCATGGGGATACCGGAGCCGGTCTTCTTCGTCAGTTTGATTATCCTGATGGTTTCCACCGTGATTCGCTTCGCCTACTACTTTGTCCTGGACGTCAAGGCCTTCAGAAGTCGCACGTACGTTCAGACCTACCATACTGACAGGACAGAGACGGATGCACTGATATGAGCTGGTACCTCGCAATACCCTTTTTCTTCCTCATCCTTGCATTCGTCCTGCGAATGCCCATCGGGTTGGGCCTCATCGTGGGCTCAATGGCCTATTTTGTCGCCAAAGGGGTGAGCCTCAGCATATTGGTCAATTCGATATGCTATGGCCTCGTCAACTCCTATATCCTCATTGCCATTCCCCTCTTCATTTTCACGGCCAATGCAATGAACGCGAGCATGGTGACGGACAAGGTGTTCGACTTTGCCCGGACCCTGATCGGGCGTCGGCATGGCGCAACCGGCTACGTCTGCATCCTGGCATCCCTGATCTTCGCAGGGATGACCGGGAGCGCGCTGGCCGAGGCGTCCGGGCTCGGGGTGCTCGAGATTCGGCAGATGAAAAAGGAAGGGTATGACGTTCCTTTCGCTTCTGCGCTAACCGCCGCCACGGCAGTGCTCGGGCCCATCTTCCCCCCCTCCATCCCCTTCGTCATCTACGCCATGCTCTCCGGGGCTTCTGTGGGCAAGATGTTCCTGGGCGGTATGGTGCCGGCGTTCCTCCTCTGCATCGTGATCGGGATCTACGTCTGGTACATCGCCCGCAAGCGCAACTACCCGGTCGGCGAAAAGGTGACCTTCAAGCAATTTGCGCGCAGCACGTTTAAGGCCATCCCGGCGCTTCTCACGCCGGTCATCCTTCTCGTCGGGATCTACACCGGCGTCATGACCCCGACGGAAGCTGCCGCGGTGGCGGGCGCCTACGCCCTGCTCGTCGCATTCTTCGTCTACCACACCCTGAGCCTGAAGGCGCTTGGCAAGGTCCTGCTGGACACCCTGAGAACGACGGGAACGATCTTCCTGGTGATCGCAGGGGCCTATGGATTCAACTACATCGTCACCTCCGAGCAGGTTTCGGTCCAGGTCGTTGCCTTCATGAGCAGCTTCGTCCACAGCCCGGCGGTGTTCCTCCTCGCGGTCAACATCCTCTTCCTCATCCTCGGGTGCCTGGTGGACGTGAACGTCTCCCAGTTCGTGTTCCTCCCGATCGTTCTGCCGCTCGTGCGCTACTACCACATCGATCTGGTCCATTTCGGCGTCGTGATCGTTCTGAACATGATGATCGGTCTCCTCACGCCGCCCTTCGGCATGCTGCTGTTCGTCACTGCAAACGTGGCAAAGGTTTCGCTGCAGGAGCTGATCAAGGAGGTCGCGCCGTTCATCGTCGCGGAGATCGTTGCCCTCGGGATCCTCACGTACGTTCCACAGTCGGTCCTGCTCCTGACCAACCTGATGAAGTGAGGAAAGCCACGGGGGCGGTACAGGAGAAGGAGAGTTTTCGGCGCCGTGGCAGGGATGCACACCCCCGGTGCGGCGCCTGTTATCTTGAGTGATCTCTGGCCCGAGCAGGCAGCGAGCTGTTGCATCGAAAAGCAAACCCTCGACGTGATTGCCCGCACCGGGCGAGAGGGCAAGGGGAGGTCCATGGAGAAGCTGGATGCGCTTCTGGATTTCATCGAGGGACACATCCACGAGGAGCATATCCGGCGCACGGAGCGGCTGCACCTTGACGCCATGGCATACCTCCCTGTCCCGCACCTGCCGCTCGCCATGGTTTTTCCACCTGCCCCCCCGAAATTCCGGTGCCGCACATTATGCGGCCCTCCGTTCATGGTGATGCAACCCGCCCACTTCCGGCACCGCGACGACGGCACCTTGATCGGGGAGCTGTACCGGCCGACGGTCATGTGCATCCATGGCCAACGACAAGTGCGTGCGCCAGCGGTGATAACACGCAACCTACCTCCTCAGAACACGGCGACAATGCCCCTCGCAGAAGACGATCACGAGCTCCAGGCACTCCCGCCGAATGCTCCCGATGAGGCGCTCCGCATAGGGATTCTGCCACGGACACCGTGGGGCCGTAAGTACCTGTTCCATACCTAGCCTGCCCCATGGATTGGTCCACTCCGAGGTCAGCAAGCGGGCGAGATTGATCTGCCCCGCGAACTTGGCCCAGTGATAACGGCTCAGATTATTCCCCCGCTCATGATCCTCAGGAGCCGGGGGGAAACTCTTAATCCATGAGAGTTCGGATCCCCGGCCCGGAACACAGGGTGTAATTACTTGGAAACACGAGCTTCTGGTGGTGCCGTTCAGTGGCCAGTGGGCTATGGCGGCGCGAAACGTTTTCGGAGAAGTGGTGTCCCGAGGGGGATTTGATGGCCTTTGGAAGGTCGAGATTCGGGGGACAATCCAGGTACCAGGTATAGGAAACGGGACTCATCGTCCACAGCGGCTAGAATGCCAGCTTCAAGTTCCTCGGGTGAAGGCTCCGATCAAGACCTCTCTCTGCCTCGCTGCCATGAATAGGTCAACAAAGGGCGCTTACGACGGTATAATGTTCACGTCCGGCAACTCGCGAGCCGCGTCAGGACAGAGCGCAGTCACTTCCAGCAGAAAGGACCACCGCATGGAGGCCCAGCCCAAGCTCACCATCGAAATCGTCTCGGACATCGTCTGACCCTGGTGCTTCATCGGCAAGCGGCGCCTGGAATCCGCATTACGGATGTACCAGGAGCGCAGGCCCGATGAGGGCAAGCCGGCCGTGCGCTGGCTGCCGTTCCAGCTCAACCCGGACTTGCCGGCAGCGGGCATGCCGCGCCAGGAATACCTCGAGCGCAAGTTCGGCCCCGGCCACGCCCACAGCTACGCGCGCGTGGCGGGCGTCGGCAGGGAAGTCGGCATCGCCTTTGCGTTCGACCACATCACGGTGCAACCGAACACGCTGAATGCACATCGGCTCATGATCTACGGGGCGAAGGAGGGGCGCGAAGACGAGATCGCGGAACAGCTCTTCCATGCCTATTTTCTGGAGGGCGCCAACCTCACCGACCCGACGGTGCTGGCGCGCGTCGGCGAACGCGCCGGCTTAGATCGGGCCGCACTGGCCGCCTACCTCGCGTCCGAGGACGGCCGGGAGGAAGTGCTGGGGGCCGACCGCGAAGCCCGGCAGGCCGGCATCAACGGGGTGCCATGCTTTATTTTCAATCGCCGTACCGCGGTGTCCGGCGCGCAGGCGCCTGAAACGCTCCTCCAGGCGATGCTGGATGCACGATCGCGGGAGGAGGAGTAGTGGCGAAGTCGGGCTGACGGCGAGGATCGAGGATTGAGGGTTAAAGACAGGGGTCTGAGGGGCCGAGGACTGAGGACCGCGGTCGATCAATGAGTACCTTAGAATGGTCTCCGCGAGATTGGCAGCCGCTTGCGCATAGGAGGTACAACGACTTGGACAAGATCAACATCCAGTTCACTTTGTTTTCCGCGTTCTACTCGCCACTCATTTCGACGATGTCGGGCGGATTTCTCAAAGCAGAAGGTCTAGATCCGCAGTGGTCGGTCTCGCCGCCGGGCGTCTCGGCGCTCGCTGCCTTGAAAGATGGCTCCGCTCACGTTGCTCAATCGGCCCTGAGCCAGGGGTTCACATCGCTCAATAAGGGGGAACCACCGGCCGCAGTCCATTTCGCCCAGGTCAACGAGATGGATGGGTTCTTCCTCACTGGACGCGAGGCGGATACCGCCTTCACATGGGACAAGCTGGAAGGCGTCGACGTCGTCATATTCGGCGGGGGCCAGCCGCTCGCCATGTTCAAGTACGCCTGCTACAAAGCAGGCATCGATTTCACCAAAATAAGGCCCATCTGCCCCGGTGGGGCTGCCGAAATCGACCATGCCTTCCGGGACGGCCAGGGGCAGTATGTTCAGCAGCAGGGCCCGTTCCCGCAGCAACTGGAAGCCGATGGCATCGGACATGTTGTGGCGCAAGTTGGTAAACAGATCGGACCATGCGGTTTCTCCAGCCTTGCGGCGACCCGCGACTGGCTTGAAACAGATATGGCTAAGGCGTTCATGCGTGCCTACAAGAAAACCCGGGTCTACATGAACGAGGCGCCAGCCACCGAGATCGCCAAAGCGGAGAAAGAGTATTTCCCCGATATCGACGAAGACGTCCTCGCCGACTGCATCGCAACGTATCAAAAGCTTGGCTGCTGGACGCCGCATGTGGAGATTACGCGTGCGGCCTATGAAAAAACACTGGATATCTTTGAATACAACGGCCTGTTGAAGCAGCGCTATCGCTACGAGCAAGTCTGTGCCGCACCGCCGAAAACCGATTAAGAATGGACCCTTGAAAGATTGAGTGCCGCTTCGGGTCAAACCCGGAAGTCGTGATGAGGAGCTGTATTTGAGCCAACAACGGACCTTGCACTGTGCCGCGCCGGACGCCTGCTCTTGACCGAAGTCCGGCGCTTGATCTGCCATGAAGGTTCACGCCCAACAATGTGATGCAGCGGACCGCTTCACGGCACGTTTCCGCCCGCTGTTCCGCGGCAGCTGATCGCTAGCGTTCGCCGCCGGCTTCACGTACTCTAGGACCCGCATGGAGTGCAGGCTGAACGGTCCGGACGCGAGGGAGAGAGCGATGCACGTTGGCTTCGTAGGCACCGGTAACATGGGCGGACCCATGGCGACCAATGTCCTCAAGGCAGGCCATCAACTCACTGTGTTCGACGCGCGCGCGGACGCAACCGCGCCGCTTGAGAAGCTCGGGGCGCGTCGCGCGCCCGATCTTCCCGCGGTCGCGGCTGCGGTTGAAGTAACCTTGACCAGCCTGCCGAACGACGCCCTCGTGGAGGAGGTGCTGTTCGGCTCCGCAGGGACGCCGGGTCTGATCGCCGGCGCGTCCGCCGGCCACGTGGTATTCGACCTGAGCACCGTGAGCCCCGACACGACGCGTCGGCTGGCGGCTCGAGCCGCGGAGCGCCGGGTTCGGCTCATCGACGCGCCGGTGAGTGGCAGCGTGAGCGGCGCCGTCGCCGGAACGCTGGCCGTGATGATTGGCGCGCCGGCCCACGACGTTGCGCCCTACGAGAGCGTCCTGCGCGCGATCGGAAAGAACATCTTTTGCTTGGGCGAGACCGGCCGGGGCAACATCTTGAAGCTCCTCAACAACTACGCGGCGCTGACCAACCAGGCCGCGCTCTGTGAGGTGATGGCGCTCGCCGATTACCTGAGCGTCGACCGACAGACTGTTGGCGAGGTGCTCACCCGCGCCTCGGGCGCGAGCTTCATTCTGGAACGCAAGCTCTCCGCCCTTGTCGCCCACAACTATCAGGCCGGCTTCTTCATCGACCTCGCCTGGAAGGACCTGGGCCTGGCCCTTGAGTTGGCCGAGCGCGCAGGCGCCCGCACCGAAGTCGCAAGGCAGGCGTGGGAGCTTTACGGAGAGGCGAGCCGGGCTGGCTTCGGCCGACTCGATAGCTTAGGACTGATCAGCCTCCTGGAGCCATCGCCGGCGCCTAAGCCGATCTGACGTTCGAGACGATAGGGCGTCGACCCCGCGCTTCAGCGGACCGGCCGCTCGCGTTGCTCGCTCCGGCCGCTGAGCGCGACCGTGTGCCCTCACTCTAGCAAGACGCTCCCCTCCCGCCCCCCCAGGGGGGGAGGCGGGGGGACCGACCGTGGGGGCGGGGCAGCCCGCGGCGGGGAGACGCGCACGGCGTGGGAGCGGC
>Ga0209048_10005942_pt1 | contig 11488 bp, 10 predicted proteins | sample FrelakmetCRP12CR_FD_187146 | JGI IMG/M metagenome (GOLD analysis project Ga0209048, IMG submission 187146) | Freshwater lake sediment microbial communities from the University of Notre Dame, USA, for methane emissions studies - CRP12 CR (SPAdes)... | ecosystem: Environmental > Aquatic >... | reverse complement strand
ATGTATCCAGAATATAATAAATGAGAAAGGTGTTTGTATGTTTCCAATGGTATTAGTAATCTTCAAACGCCTTAATTCTACGTAGTAGTAAGTGTAACAAATAATCGGCTTCTTCCTGCACTTCACAACCATCCGACATTGCCAAAGGTGATAGACTTCAATTCGTAATAATTGATGTTCTTTTTCAAAATGTGAGATAATAAAACTTAACACAATGACGATGATTTTATTGACATACATGAGTTGATTGCCTATACTCCGTTTTCGAAAAAGCAATTTGCCGACAGATCATGCTTTTGATAATAGAGGTTGATGCATTAATAAATCCGTCAGCAAAAAAATCAGGAGGCTCAAAATGAAAAGCTTTATAAAAATATTTACTTGTTTATTATGTCTCTCTTTTTTATCGGGGTGTGCAACAATTCAAGATGCAACGACATCGGTAACTTCATCGGTAAGCTCAACGGTCGGTTCCATTACGTCGGCAATAGATGAAAAACAATATGCAAAAGTTCCTGAAGACCAGAAGATTGGCCTTGCCGAAGCGAATGAAAAAGTCATGCTGTCGGAGAAGAAAGTAAAGTTGGCAAAGGAAAAAAGCAAATACGCAGATCTGGAACTTGATAAGGCTAACCAGTTGAAAGAAATATCATCTGTCGAATATGATATTGTGCGACAGGAAGCCATTAGAAGGGCCGGTTTGGATGCAAAAGGGGTAAGCGGTGAGGTTATCGGAAATCTTAAGGCGAAGAAGAACAAGATTGAAGGCAATATTATGCGCATTGATGGAAAGATGGAGGATTTAAGTCTCTCTATAAAACGCGCAAGCGATGAAATAGCAGCTGCGGAAGGTGATTTAAAGAAAAAAGTGTCAAGAGAAAGCCCAGCCGATATGCCTAAAGGGAAGGCTGAAAAAGTGGATCAAGGTAAGACTGAAACTCCCGCAAAGGCGAAAACGGCAGAACCGGTAAAGGATCAGGAGCCTGTTAAGACACCTGAACCGGTCAAAGATCAGCCACAGGAACAAACCAAGTAAAAAAATATTGATGAAAGGCCATTGTATTTCAACGGGGTGGGAGATAAACAGATTCTTTCAAAACGGTACAAATAAGGCATAACGCTTCGAGGATTTGAGGAATAAGCGATAATCCGTGGCATAAAGGATACATTTGCTTGAATTCCATTCGGAATAGCCATTTTGAGGAGCTGTGCAGTGAATAGGGACGGTAAATTCTTAAAGTGATGAACACTGCGCCCCCCGACTCCGAGATCATCTGTGCCTATTCCCCATATCGGGGTAGGTTTTTTATTGACATTTAAACGATAGTTTTCTTAATCTGACACATTAATATCATAAATGAAACGACGATTGTTCATCTTCATCAAATATCAGAGAGATGTTTCTTGAATATTGTTAACCTTCTCAGGTACATCAGCAGCATTCTCGCATTTCTGTATATGATGATCGCTGCTTCTGTATGTACAGGCGAAACACTGCGGATTTGGACAAATGACACTTCAGCAGAGTCAGCACCTATTTTAAAGCCCGGCAATCCGGGCATTTGGATCACTGGCGTCGGCGAGGGATTTCTTTCCGGAACACAGACCCTGAGTTTCAACGCCGGGGCGACCTATGGGGTATTGATGTTGGGTGGTGAAGAACGGCACCATTTTACGCTGCTCTCAGCCTCCTACGGCCGGATGATTGGGGGTGTGAAAGGGGCTGACAGCTGGTATCGTGGAAACTTCGAGTTGCGCGGAGAGATTTTTGGCGGATGGCAGTTTAATTCGGAAACATGCTCGCTCATTGGACTGACGCCCCATGTGCGGTACCATTTTACCACTGGCACGCCCTGGGTTCCTTATGTCGATTTCGGTGCGGGCATTACATCAACCAGCATCCGCGAACCCGACTTGGGCGACTCCTTCCAGTTCAACCTGCAGGCGGCTGTCGGTGTGAATTACTTCATAAGGGATGCCTTGGCGATCAACTTCGAAGGACGCTATCTTCATCTCTCCTCCGCGGGCATTTACAATCCCAATAATGGTGTGAACTCGATAGGAATTTTCCTGGGTGTTAGCAGGTTTTTCTAATGCTCAAATCTCGAGAAAAATCCTTTAACCAGTCTTTAACTTTCTTTAACCTAAAATATTTTTTTCGTATTTTGAATTCATACTTGACTTTTTCTCCAAACTCACGGTAATAACCTGTCGTAACTTAGTCAACCCCATCATAACATTTTTTCGCGTATGAGTCGGTTATTGTTATTAACTTGTTAAGAACTATTGATAAAAGGAGGTGTCGCAGTGAAAAGAATTTATAGTGCCGTTCTTGTATTATGTTTAGCAACATTTCTTCTTTTTACCTCCGTATCTACAGCACCAGCGGCAGAGGCTGGACCATTTTACATTGGTGTATTCGGGGGTTATGTCATGCCGGATGACCTGAAGATAGAAGACGGTGGATCAGTAGACCTCAGCCTCAAGAGCAGTTGGGCCATTGGGGCCAAAGTAGGTTACATCTTCCCCCAGGTCAAGTGGTTGGCCGCCGAGTTGGAGTATTTCTATCTGGCAAAGCAGGATTTAGATCAGTCGGGATACGACGGTGATTTCAGTGCAAACAACGTGATGGCAAACCTATTGGTGAGGTATCCCGAGGGGAAGTTCCATCCCTATGCGGGAATCGGCATTGGCTGGTCGTGGGCTACATTTAAAGCAACAGTTCCTCGCGGTTCAGCAGATGAATCTGCCAATGCCTTCGCATGGCAGATATTGGCTGGGGTAAATTTCGAAATAACGCCGCAATGGTCGGCCGATCTTGGGTATCGTTATTTTAGTAGCAAATACGAAATGGGTTCTGACCCCAGTGTTGATGTTACAACCAAAAACCACATGATTGTGCTTGGCATCAATTATCACTTCTAAAAGAACACCATTTGAATTCATTTGGAAAAGGAGGGCCCTTAATGCCCTCCTTTTCTATTTTTGTTAGTTCGCGACAGGTATACCAAAATCAACCTTTTATATTCGTCTGAAAGAGTGTGAGTTCCGATTCAATTATCGGAACCAAAATATCTATACGTAACCACTTGATGATGGGATCGACGATATTGTATTTCCGCCATTCCGGAAATAAAGGATAGCTGGAATCCTGTTCGATTTATAAGCATGCACAAGACATCTCCGTAAACAATACATCACATTCTTTCTACCCTTCCCTTGACACACGAGGACACTTGTCTTATACTTCTCATGTCAAAAAGTAATGTCTTATCAAATAATTAAGGAGGGAACGTATGAGAAAACTCAGTATGATATTTGCATTTCTTATGTTGACAGTCGGACTGGGAGTGCCACAATCTATTCAGGCCCAGATTGCTTTTACAGACAAAGGCACCAAGGGCACATTGGACCAGAACTCGGTAATCAAAGGCGACCAGACCATAGCCGTTTCCGGAAATCGGAACCTTAATGTCGGCGGTAAAATTGTTACAAGGGCTGGTTCGGATGATGTGCTTAATGTCGGCCAAAATCGCGCCGTGAATGTCGGTAAAAATGAAGTAGAGACAATAGGAATTAATCAAAGTCTGAATGTCGGTGCTGGCCAGGATATCACGATTGGCGCAAACCAGACCTTAACGGTCGGTGGAGCTCGACGTGTGACTGTTGGTGGTAACGACAACACTTCGATCGGTGTATCTCAAATGGTCAGTATAGGCAAAAGCATGAATATAGAAATCGGTGATGACAAAAGGGAGCAAGTCGGAAAAAGCTTCTCTCACAGATCGGGCAAAGATATCGTTATCGATGCCGGTGACCAAATAACACTGAAAGCAGGAAACGCGATGATTGTTTTAAAAAAGAACGGTGACGTTATCATCAGCGGGAAGAATATTAGTATTAACGGGTCGGGAAAAATTAACGTGAAGGCTGCCGATACTATGGAGCTTAAGGCAACTCGATTAATCACAGACTAATAATCACAGGATATAACTCCGGTGCTTGGAAAATCGACCGCCAGAATGGATTTGTGGGTCCGTCCTTGCGTCTTATTACATTTAGTACGTGAATCATGCTCAAAGAGAAATTAGCTGCAATTGGGCAAAGAGATGAATATTGTATCCATTGCTTTTTCAACTTTTTATGGATTCAATCCCCTTCTTTGCAATTCCATACGGACATCGATCCTACGCTTTCTCAAATCATCAGCCGTATATCCGGCGGAACTGGTACCTAAACCGACACCAAACCCTGTCCTGCTACCAAATGTACCAAGTCCGAAACCGACTTCGGGTCCCTGCGGTTTTTCCTGTTTTTCGATTTCGTCGTTAAGGCGATAGAAATAGCGAAGGAGTTCCTCATTATTCATTTTGTTATAATCCTCCGCAAGCAACTCTTTCGTTCTCTCAGCGCATCCTAAGACGAAAACCGCAGCCGCTGTAATAAGAATTAACACCGCAATCTTCCGTTTCATGTTCATTATACATCCTCCCATTTCTTATATTTTTTGCTATCACGATATACATAAGAAATCTACCATAAATAACAAATTGGCAAATTAACACTTTTATCAAGATATAATTATATCATTTGCTGATGGAATAAAAGCTACTCGGGCAATGAATGCTTCCACTGGCAATAAATGACCTAAAAGGATGATCTGAAGCTGATGAGATGGTGTAGAGTAAAGGATCCCCGTTGGTTAAGTCCGTTGCCCGCCACATCCAGGTTACTTCGGAGAGCCTGTGCGTCAGCTACAATTCTTGAACATCAAAGGCAGGCTCAGAAAATGGCCCTGCCTCTTTTGTTGCATATTTCAATTGTAAATCAATAATCGAGCAAAGAAAAAAAGGCAGCGCCAAATAGCTCCTGCCTTATCTGTTGAAAAAATATACGAAATCAAATTTCTTCAGCTGAATTTACATTTCCTCATAAGAGTGCGACCAGCCCGTTTACCGATTTCCTTTTATGTTACGTTAATGTAAGGGAAGACTGACTGCCAATTCTATTCTACAAACTGTTCGGGAAGATCTTAACTTTTACATCTAATTATGCTTTTCTAAAGAAACCTCTTTTGCCATTACCGAATAGATATGGCTTTCTTCTCTATATAAGAAAACCATAACGATGATACTCGCGAGTCATCGGAGTCGAAAACCCGAACAACTTGTAAAAGCTCGAAATCGTTTGCATCCTTATCTATGCTCATCTGATATAAACCTTTGGAAAATATCTGTTTCATGGTACCAGTATGAGCGCACCTCCAGTCCTTAAATTCCAACGACGGACAATAAGAAACTGAGAGCATGCGAATTTTACCTTTATCCGGTATTTTTGTTAGAAGGTCATGTGGCGCTATGAGAATAACTGTTGCGATTTGATTTTGTTTTGTTCTTACCATTGAAATGTTGTCTTGTGACGACTTGTCCGTGCTGGCAAGCTCTATTCCAGGTTGCAGGAAATCCTGAGCTGCCACTAAACATGGACCCAGAATGAGACCAACGAATAGTAAAACTAGAATCATCCTTTTCATTTTTGCACCCTTCATTTCTTTGGCTTATTTCAATTAAATTTTTTCTGTTTTGATGCTTCTTTTCTCACAATTTTGGATGTATTTAATCACATATCAAAAAATCCTTATGTGATGCACATCACTAAAATAATATTTCTATTTATCTTGAAGGCGAAAGTTGGTTGAAGCGTTAAAGCTGCTATTACGAAACATAAAAATCCTTCTTACAAGCAGACAGCGGATTTTCTATATTCTTTCAGTACACATTATCGTTGACCCTATAACCCATAATTGATACTCTCTAACTAAAGGATTGCATTCAATATACAAATAAAGAAAGCATAAGATCATGCCACCCATTTTCTGGACTGGAAAACTTACTCTGCCAATGAAGTTATTGGTAAACGTGAATAATCTACTTGCATTGATCACGGGCAATGCCAGAGATACGGCAGCAATGAAGCAACGGATGAAACTTGGTTACGAAGGTGCCTGCTCAGACCATGTGACTCATTATGATGAGTTTGGATTGGAACACTATACTAAGATCGCTACAAATCTACTTGAAGGAATTGAGTTGCGGGGGAAGGAAGTTCTGGAAGTAGGGTGTGGAACGGGGATTATATCCACTCTCATCGTGAAACAAGGAGTAACTAAGCTGATTTGTGGGGACATTTCAGAATACATGCTTGGCGAGTGCAGAAAAAAGATGATTGCACGGGGTTACAACCCAGAAATATTGGATTTCCGTCAATTCGATGCAGAGGAACTGCCTTATGACCATGAGAGCTTTGATATTGTTGTTTCTGGGATGCTGTTAGGTTTAGTGCCAAATCAGCAGAAGGTTGTGAATGAGATGGCACGGGTGCTTCGCCCTGATGGGATTCTTGCATTCTCGACACATGCTTCAGACTGTTGGTGGGAGACAAGCGATGCGGCATTCAGGGCTATCCCAAAACGTTATACACTGGGTTACCGCGTTGAATACTGGCCAAGGAAGGCGATAGAGATTCAACGAATGCTACTGCAAGCTGGATTAGTTGATGTGCAGATTCGTAAACTTTTTTGGCAGGATAATTTTGATACTGGAGGCAAGGCATACGACTTCTTTGCCTCAGTTTCAGCAGCTTGGTGGAACGCCAAATTACCACCAGACAAGGTGGAGGCTATTAATGAGAAGACCCGTAACTACTTTGAGAAAAATAAAGTTACGCGGATTACTCATGACATCATACTTGCTTATGGGCGAAAGCCTTGATCAATCTTAGAACGATCGGGGAAAACCTGACTGTAGCATTATCCTCTGATTAGGTATAATACTCACTCTTCGTAGGTGGCATCAACATTCGCAAGAAATGCCATTTGTATATTCATTTTACGAATTGATGCTGAGATTTTTGTTCTAACCAGTAGTTTTAAGGCTATATCGATAAAAAAGGGTAGTGCAATGTATAAGCACTACCCCTCGCAAAAAATTCCTGCTTTACGAACTCATAAAATGCCCAATTCTTTTCCGAGATCTTTGAACTGCTTTGGAAATTCTGGCTGGAAGTTAAGATAAACTGGCACAGGATACTGGGCACCAACTTTTTTCCCCGCCTCCTGGAGAGATTGAAATATCTCCGTAAGATATTTGCCTGGGAGTGAAAAAACGATTTCATCATCCTGAGTCATGGAGAAAACGCGGTCCCCTGTTCCGGGTATGGCAATATGTGGCGCCATATCTTTAAATGGGGCGAGAAGGTATTCGGTGCATTCAATTTTACCCCCGAAGTTGCCCTTGACGCGTTGTCCTTGTCGATAAGTCCAGGCCTGTACCATCCGCATAAGCTGAGCGGGATTTCCGTAAAAGGCAACCGTGTCCGGTTCAAAATTCGCCCTATGCAGGGGTGAAAGCAAAATGGCCCCGTACTCGTCCTTCTGCAACCGCGTGATTGAGGTAGCCTCCTTCCGTCCGACTTCCTCGCTCATCGAATAGGTTCCTTCACAAAAGAGCCTTCCCAGAGAGGCGGCAGAATCCGTCGACTCGCTGAAGCCGAAGGCAATAGCTGCAGGAACGCAGACGATGTCGTCTTTTGTCAAGCCCATTGTCCATCCGTAAACCCGGGCCATGGTAACAGCTTGGCAAATGGCTATCTTTTTCCCAAGAGCTACGGAGGGCTGACGGGTTTTTTCAGGAAAATCTTTTTTATCCTTTAAGAATTTAACCGCCACGGGGAAAGTCTTGAGCCTCAAGTTGTTTCTTATATAATCAGCTACTTCCACTAAATTCTGTGCTCCCATAATCATATCCTCCTATCGTTTTCAAACTAAAGAAAAAAGACGCGCTCATCCTTTTTTTCAGATTTGTATTTACAGTATAAACAGGTTTTATATTAGATTACAAATGGAAATCGTTATTCTTCGGGGACGCACCCCATTACGGGCTTCTTGAATCTTGATATATCGGACCGTGATGACCCCAATATAAGAAACAGATGGTTCGCAAGATATGAAATTACAGACAATTGGCAATTAATAAAGATACCGTTTGATCAATTAAGCTACTTAAGAAGCGGCGGGCTTATTAAAAAAGAAGGGTTTAAACCTGGAAAACAGATTCTGGACATGACGCATGTGGAAGCATTAATATTTGGAACCTGCAGCTACTTGGTAAGCGAGGAAACGAAAAAAGGCTCTATCTGGATTGATAATATCCGTTTCTATAAATAGTTATTACAAAGATACTTCCTTTCAAGAGATAATCCTTCCTGACTGTTATCCACGATCAGACGATTTTTCCTGCCAGAAAGCAATTTCTTATCAATTCAGATATCAAACGACAGGTTAAGGTAGTGATTGGGCCAATCAAGGTTTTGGATTGCACACAGCGGAAATGATTTTTCGGCCCTGCTTAAAACAGGTCAAGCTGCGCTACTCCCATGACCCTGGCTAAAAAATAAAACATCAACCCGACATATGCGAGGGTCGAGATGGCGTGCCTCAGGAAATAACGGGAAAAGACTCGATGTTCAGAAAGGCATCTCCAGGTATAAAGAATACCGATCTGCAAGAGATAGATCGTATAGCCCAGGATGGTCAAGACCTTCGCTGCAAGACCCCAGTTGCCGAAGTAGGTAAAGAATGCGATCAGCGCAAAGGCAAGGTGCGCAAACCCAACTTCGTACTGGTAGTACGGTTTGTCGGATTCCCATCCGAGACGCCGGGCATCACTCTTGTGAAATATAAGATGACCGGCGAAGCTGAGGAGACCGACAACCCCAACGGCGGTTATGATGATAGTATCGAGTGCGGCGTCGATATTTTTGCCGAACAACTCATAGTAGCCGAAGAAAAGGCCAATTGTGCCTATAGCTATTCTCAGTGTTGCAATGATGTGTGCAATCATAGCTAACCCCTGATTTGACGGAACGAATACCTCTGCCACCCGGAGCAAATGCCCATAGCGGCATTACACGAAAGTGACTGCCTTCTTGCTGTCTTCTACTGCCATTTTTACTGAGGCTTAACTTAACTATGCATGGTATCGTAGATATTGTCAACTATTTAAAATCATTGACACCTCACGCCGCCGTCTACCGCACACGGAACCCACAGACTTCCCTTTATTACAAGTGCGCAGAGGATCATTTTGAAACCTTCGCCCCTGTTTGCCTTCCATTGTTTTTCTCTTAACCTCGAACTGAACACTTGCATACCTTTTAACACTGCCTCTCCGAGCATAATCCGTCATCGTCTGAACATTATCTAAAGAGGATCCCTTAGATCCACGAGACAATCATGCCGGCAACGCCGTCTTTCAAGTCTTCAATGTGGAGAAAAATACGTCCGGCGTTATTGTGAAGCCTGAACACGTACCATAAACGCCATCAAGTCTGATTTTCGGGCAGTTCCATGAATCGGAATGCTCGTCACATTCGAAGGCAGTGAAATTATCAATTTCTGATTGCCATCTTGAGTAATACAGTTTAAAAAGTAACATGAAATCATTTATAATGGTGTACCGCGACAAAGGATATTAAAATGATTGAGTCCACACAATTTTATGGCTTTTCAGAAAATCCCTTTAACATATCTCCGGATCCAAAATTCTTTTTCTCAGCAGAAAGCCATAGAGAAGCCTTAGCTGGATTGTTGTATGGGATCAACGAGAGGAAAGGATTTGTCCTCCTCCTGGGAGAAGAAGGTATCGGCAAGACCACACTTGTTCACCATCTGATGGGCACATTAGACAGGAACGTAAAGACCATCTTCTTTCCTCAAAGTCAAATTGCCTTTGAACAAATGCTGAAGGAAATCCTTCTCAATCTGGAACTTTCGCCAAAAATCGAAGTCAAGGGATCCATGCTCCACGATCTCTACAACTACCTGATTCGATCCCTGGAACAAGGTGAGAATGTTGTGATCATTATTGATGATGCCCACAACATAAGCCTGGAGACAATTGAAGAATTGCGCTTGCTCTCAAATTTGGAGACCAGTAGATCAAAGTTGCTTCAGATTGTGATTGTTGGTCAGCCGGAGCTTAAAGCAAAACTCCGCTCTAAAGTTATAAGGCAAATTAATCAGCGGATTGTGGTCAGTTCTCAGATCAGCTCTTTGACTGAAGAAGAATCCCTGCGATACATCGATCATCGCTTAAAAATAGTGGGTAGCGGCAGCTCTGAAATCTTCACAGATGAAGCTTTATCCCTTATCTGCCAGTACGCAAAAGGAATACCCCGGGTAATCAATATCCTCTGCAGTAATGCATTGTCTGTTGGTTATGGCCTCTCTGAGAAAAGAATCTCCCCTTCCACTGTGAAAAAGATTCGGAGAGAAAAAGACATATTAACAGAGGAACCGTCTCCAAAACCGTCTTCGAGGATAAAAAAAAATCTGCCTCGTAAAATTGCCTATGCTTTTCTGGCATTGGCTATCTTCGCCATGGTTATGTTCTTTAATAAGGACTATGTGAAACATCTCCTGACTACGCAGAAGTTAAAAAATGTAGCCGAACTTTCGGCCCTTAGGGACAAAGGTGAAACTTCTAAGCCTAAAGGTGGACGGCATGTTGTTCTTGATCCGGCTCCAAACGCCCCGAGTCCGGAGGTCAAAAATGGCTCACCCGAAACTCCACAAACCGCTGTCTCATCGGCAACTACTATGAATCAACCCGATACGGAGATTCGTGTAAAAAAAATAGTTGAAGTGAAAGTAGGGACGACTCTATCTCTATTGGCTCTTAAATATTATAAAGAAGCGAATATGACCCTCATAGATCATATTTTGAAACTCAACCCGGATATAACCGATCCCAATCTGATCTTAGTCAATCAAAAAATCAAGATTCCGGAAATTACAGAATCGTTGCTGCTTCTGCAGTCTTCAAATGGTGAATTCAAAGTTCACGTGGGGACTTTCCTGAATCGTGGATATGCTACTCGATACATAGATGATATTGACTTACCCGGGAAAAAGATGGAGGTTGTCCCTCGGAAAGTATCGCAGACAGAAACTTGGTACAGAGTGCTGGCAGGGACATTTGCCAGCAAAAATGAAGGATTGAAGGTCATAGAGGAACTGAAACAGAAGGGACTTTTACCATATCTCCGCTGACTGCCGGAAAAGGGACATGAAAGGCGGCAAGGACAGAAAGACCTTCGGCTTGAGGCTTGATCGGGCAAAAAACTGGCGGCGATTCGGTATTTCCAGATTGCGCATGATCTGATTATACTGTTACAATCCGAACAACGCAGGAAAGGAGGAGAACCATGACTGAACGAGTTACAGAAGATTCCAAGAGCTGGGTGGAAAAGGCCGTGGCTTTTTATAAGGCTTCCGGGAAAAGAATAGCCCTGGCCGAATACACAAACCCCTATGGGAAGTTTGTTCAGAATGAAATGTATATCTATGTATTGAACCCCAACGGAACCATGCTTGCTCATGGGGTCAATGAAAAGTTCGTAGGAGAGGATTTCTCCGACGTCAAGGATT
>Ga0209048_10005941_pt1 | contig 11488 bp, 12 predicted proteins | sample FrelakmetCRP12CR_FD_187146 | JGI IMG/M metagenome (GOLD analysis project Ga0209048, IMG submission 187146) | Freshwater lake sediment microbial communities from the University of Notre Dame, USA, for methane emissions studies - CRP12 CR (SPAdes)... | ecosystem: Environmental > Aquatic >... | reverse complement strand
GGAGCCGGTCGATCAGGACCTCGTGGCCTTCTACGGGCGCCTGTTGAAAGAGGTCCGTCGCGATCTCTTCCGGAACGGCGAATGGCGTCTCTGCGAGCGGAGCGGCTGGCCCGACAACCAGAGCTGCCGGAATCTCCTGGCCTGGTGCTGGGTCAAGGACGAAGAGCGGTGCCTCGTCGTCGTGAATTTTTCCGACGGGACCTCCCAGGCGCTCGTTCGAGTGCCGTGGGATGAGCTGAGAGGCAGGACGTGGCGCCTTACGGATGCCTTGTCGGGAGAAGTCTACGACCGCAGCGGTAACGAGATGAGGGATTCCGGCCTGCACGTCGACCTGAAGCCATGGGGTTACCACGTCTTCGCTCTGGACATTTGATTCACACGGATCAAGAGGTGACCGGATGAAAGCCATCACGGTAGAACCGAAGAAGCCGGGGACCGCGCGGCTGGAGGAGATCCCGGAGCCCGATGCGCGTGACGGATCCGTGCTGGTGGAAGCCGTTGCGGTCGGGGTCTGCGGGACCGACATCGAGATCGTGGAGGGGAAGTACGGCTGGGCGCCTCCTGGAAAGACGCGCCTCGTGCTGGGCCACGAATCCCTTGGCCGCGTGGTCGATCCGGGCCCGAGGAGCGGGTTCCGGAAGGGGGATCTCGTGGTCGGCATCGTCCGGCGTCCCGACCCTGTCCCCTGCCCCAACTGCGCGGTGGGGGAGTGGGACATGTGCCGCAACGGCAGGTACACCGAGCGCGGCATCAAGGAAATCGACGGCTTCATGTCCGAGCGATGGCGGATCGAGCCCGAGTACGCGATGAAGGTCGACCCCTCCCTCGGGCTCCTCGGCGTGCTGATCGAGCCAACGACGGTGGTTGCGAAGGCGTGGGAACAGATCGCCGCGGTCGGCCAACGCGCCTTCTGGGAGCCACGGACCGTGCTGGTGACGGGGGCGGGGCCGATCGGTCTCCTCGCCGCCCTCATCGGGAAGCAACACGGGCTGGAGATCCACGTCCTCGACCGGGTCGAGACGGGGCCCAAGCCCGAGCTGGTGCGCGCCCTCGGCGCGACCTACCACACCGGCACCGTGGCGGGCGTCGGGTTCGAGCCGGACATCATCGTCGAATGCACCGGCGTCGGGCAGGTCATCGCCGACTCGATCCGGGCCATGGGGGCCGGCGGCATCCTGTGTCTCACCGGCGTCGGGACCGGCGGCCGCACGACCGGGCTCACGACGGCCGACGTCGCGGCGGAAATGGTGCTCCGGAACAACGTCGTCGTCGGAAGCGTCAACGCCAACAAGCGGCACTGGTACAAGGCAGGGGAATCCCTGGCCCGCGCGGACCGCTCGTGGCTGGCGCACCTCGTGACGCGACGCGAGCGGCCGGAGGACTTCATGCGCGCATTGGAGCGCAAACCGGAAGACATCAAGGTCGTCATCCGGTTTTCGGAGATCTGATGGAAGATGCGAGCGGCCGGCGTATCCCGTGGGCGACGCGCTTTTTGCCCGGTGAGGGATGAGATGACCGCGGATTGGATCGATATCTCGGTGCCGATTTATTCTGGCATGGTGCACTGGCCCGACAATCCGGCCGTGCGCATCGAACGCATTCAGGATCTGTCGCGTGGAGATGCGGCCAACGTATCCAGGCTGGAGCTGGGCGCGCATACGGGCACTCACATGGACGCGCCGCGACATTTCCTTGCGGACGGTGCGGGCCTCGATGAACTGCCCCTCGACGCCACGATCGGGCCCGCGCGCGTGATCCGCATCGCGCACCCCCAGGTGATTCTTCCCGAAGAGCTCGAGGCACACCGCCTGCGGGCAGGGGAGCGCGTGCTGTTTCGCACCCGGAACTCCGAGCGATGTTGGAAAAACGACCGGTTTGTCGAAGATTTTGTCTATATCAGCGCGGCCGCCGCGCAATACCTCGTTCAGCGACAGGTGTGCACGGTCGGTATTGATTACCTATCGGTCGGTGGGTATGTGCACGATGGCGTCGAAACCCATCGGATCCTCCTCGGCGCGGGGATTTGGCTCATCGAAGGGCTCAACCTGGCTGCGGTGGAACCCGGGGCCCATGAGTTGGTTTGCCTGCCGCTACGAGTCGTCGGAGCGGACGGGGCACCCGCGCGGGCCATTCTGCGGCCGCGCGGTCGTTGGGAAAGCAGGCAAGCCAAGGTACGAAGCAAGGAGAGCAAACATGGTAAAGCTCGCAAATGAGTTTGGGGTTATTGGTCTGGGCCGCATGGGCGGGGGCTTGGCGATGCAGGCCCTCGGAAAGAAAATGGTTGTGGCGGGCTTCGAGCCCAGGGGCGCATCCGCGGAGCTGCGCCAAGCCGGTCTCAAGGAGGTCAAAAGCCTCGCCGGATTTCGTGCGGCGCTGAAGCCTTCGCGTGCCGTTTTCGTGTACGTCCCGGCCGGGCCCATCGTCGACAAGGTCCTTGACGATCTGGCGAAAGAACTCGAGTCGGGGGACATCATTGTCGACGGCGGCAATTCCTACTGGGGTGACTCGATTCGGCGCCATCGCCAACTCAAGGAGCGCGGCATCCAGCTGGTGGACCTGGGGACCAGCGGCGGCGTCGAAGGCGCACGACATGGGGCCTGCTTCATGGTCGGCGGTGAGAAACCGGCTGTCGCACGGATCGAGCCCATTCTTCTGGCGTTGGCGGTCGAGGGCGGCTATGTGCATGCCGGGCCGCCCGGTGCCGGTCACTTCACCAAGCTCGTGCACAATGGCATCGAGTTCGGCATGCTCCAGGCGATTGGCGAAGGCATCGACCTCATGGAGCACTACCACGATCGACTGGACATCGCCGATATCCTGCGCTGTTGGCAACACGGCTCGGTGGTCCGCTCCTGGCTCATCGATCTCATGGAAGCGGCCTACCGCTCCGAGCATGGGCTGGACAAGGTGCCGTCGTATGTCGAGGACACCGGCGAGGTCAACTGGCTGGTCGGCGATGCCATGCGCATGGAGGTGCCGATCCCCGTCATCGCGCAGGCCGTGATGCAGCTTTTCTCCTCTCGTGACGAGCGCAAAAACTGGGCGCGGGCCATTGCGATGATGCGACACGGCTTTGGCGGACATGTTTATGGCACGGACGCTGCCACGCGCCGGGAGCGGCGTGACGGCCGCGTCGGTGACATCTATCGCGGAGACGAATAGCGGGGCCGATCCGTCTTGACGTCAAGACGTCAAAACATTATTGTGGGGACATGAAAACCGCCACAAAGAGAGCTACGGTGTATTTCGATCCGCAGATCCACAGGGGCCTTCGCCTCAAGGCGGCCGAGACGGATCGGTCCATCTCCGATCTTGTAAACGACGCTGTCAAATTGAGCCTGGCGGAGGATGCCGAGGACTTGGCCGCGTTCAAGGAGAGGGCCCGCGAACCGAATCTGGCATTCGAGGATGTCCTCAACGATTTGAGGAAACGTGGCAAGCTATAAGCTTCTGATCAAGCCGTCCGCCGCCAAGGAAATCGAGTCGACACCCAAGAAAGACCGTCTCCGCATCATCAAGCGCATTCAGGGCCTTTCTTCCGATCCGCGACCTCCCGGTTGTAAAAAACTTTCCGGACATGATGACAAGTATCGCGTCCGCCATGGAACGTATCGGATCGTCTATTCGGTTTCCGATGTGAATTTGGTTGTCTGTGTCGTCAAGGTTGGTCATCGCAAGGAAGTCTACCGTTAGGAGGCTCGACTACCGCTTCTGACCGCTCCATAATCTGTTGCCAACATAAAGGAGGTTCGATATTCTTCATCAAGCAGTAGTGCTTCGCTCTCAACCTCCGGTTGAAGAAGGCATCCATGGGCAAGTTCACGTTCCTTATGCTCCCTCACCCAAGACGGATCCTGATGCTCTGCACCTTGGTTTCCCTGCTGTTTTCCTCGTGTGGCGGAGGGAATGCGGCTCAGCGCAAATCATCGAATGAGTGGCTAAACTCGAACATCGGTATAGCAACTCTCGACGATTTGATATCGAATATGGGGCCACCGCAACAATCAATCGAGACTCCGGAAGGCATATGGTACACATGGCGAAAAGTGAACCCAGGGTCTGTCTCCGGGGGGATCTCAATGGGGTTTTTTGGCGTGGGGATGACGACGCCTACTGAAACGGGTGAAGAACTGAATTGCCTGTTTGACCGCAATACCGGAAGGCTGAGAAACTATAATTTCCGCGAATGGTAACCCCTTCCTCCTTGTTCGCACCGTGCGCTGTCCAATCAGATGTTGGCCGGATTCTCGTACTCTTCGCTGGCTATCGCCAGCGATATGGAAAATGCGTAATATAGTGCGAAGAGGAAAGGAGTTGATGCCATGAAATTCTTGGTTGAGATCGAGCAAGAGGTTGATGGGCGTTGGATCGCTGAGGTTATGGAACTTCCAGGTGTGATGTCCTATGGGAAAACCCTCGAAGAGGCGAAACTACGGGTCCAGGCACTTGCACTGCGAGTGATCGCGGATCGTATAGAAAACGGGGAGGCGGGACCGGACCTGACGACAATTTCATTTGAAGCCGCATGAGTGAATGGCGCAGTAGCCGCGCCAGGCAGGTATATGCCTCTCTCCTTCGAATCGGGTGGACGATCAAGCGTCAATCCGGTTCCCACCGCACGCTCTCAAAATCCGGATTTCCGAATTTCGTTTTCTCCTTTCACGATAGTGAAGAAATTGGTCCTCGTATGTTGGCCCGTATCGGGAAGCGAACAGGCCTTAAACCTGAGGATTTATAATTTTTCAAAAAGAATTATTAGGCCCACTATCGGATGAAAGGGGAAACATCATGAACAGGATCATGTATTATTTCGTATGTATTTTATCGGTTATTGCTTTCGCTTCCTGCGCTTCCATGCCCATCGCCCCAATAGAAGATCGATCCATGCAGAAAGTTCACGATATAGACCTCACAAAAAACGAGATATATGACATATCGCTTGAATGGATGGCTCGAACGTTCTTCGACAACAAGGAAGTAGTTGAAATCAAAGACAAAGACAATGGGAAGATCATAGGAAAAGGAATAACTACGTTTAAAGGAAAAATCGGTTGGTTTTCGGCGAATATACCCTGCAGGTTTACCCTGATTGTGGAAGCAAAAGACAATAAATACAGAACAACCTACAATAATCTTGTTGGTTTGTATGGTGAGAATCAAACCCGGCCGGAGCCACTTGAGAAAAAAGAATATGTTGATGCTGTAATGGCAAAAATAGCCGTTATTGATGATGGCTTGTATAGTTACTTGAAAAAATCCAAATCGAATACGGACTGGTAACATATCGAAAGTAAATTTATTGCAAGTTTCCAACATCGCTCAAAAGCACCGCGTGTGCGGGATGTCAAACGAGGAGGAAAGGTGATGAAACGAAATTCGATTGCCCTTTTCATCGGCCTCGCGCTGGTGTCGTTCCTCTCCATGGTGCCGGTACCGTCCGTCGTCGCTCAGGACGCACCGCCCGCACGTGTTGTTCTGCCGACGGAACGTACGGTGCTGCCGATCCCGGAACCGCAGTACCCGCACAGCACCGTGCCGGACGCGCGGAACGCGACGCCGCCCCCGCGATTCGAGGTCAAGGCGTCGGCCGGCGCCCCGAACGTGCTGATCGTCCTGATCGACGACATGGGGTTCGGCCAGTCCGGCGCCTTCGGCGGGCCGATCCGGATGCCAACCGTGGATAAACTGGCGAACCAGGGGTTGCGATATAACAATTTCCACACCACGGCGCTCTGTTCACCGACCCGCATGGCGCTGCTCACCGGCCGCAACCACCACATGGGCAACACGGGCTCGATCATGGAGACCGCGACGGCCTTCCCGGGAAACACCGGGCAGCGTCCCGATAGCGTGGCTCCGCTGGCGAAGATGCTGCGGTACAACGGCTACACGACCGCCGCGTTCGGGAAGAACCATGAAACCGCTGCGTGGGAAGTGAGCCCCTCCGGACCGACCGATCGCTGGCCGACCCGCTCCGGCTTCGACAAATTTTACGGGTTCATGGGCGGAGAGACGAACCAGTGGGCGCCGGCCATCTACGACGGCATGGTCAAGGTCGAGGTGCCCAAAGACCCGAACTACCACTTCATGACCGACATGACCGACCAGGCGATCCGGTGGATGAAGTCGGTGAAGTCCCTCACGCCCGACAAGCCGTTCTTCATCTACTTCGCGCCGGGCGCGACCCACGCGCCGCATCATGTGCCCAAGGAGTGGATCGCGAAATACAAGGGGAAGTTCGACCAGGGGTGGGACAAGCTGCGGGAGGAGACCCTCGCGCGGCAGATCAAGCTGGGCGTGGTGCCTGCAGGTACGAAACTGGCGCCCAAGCCGGAAGCGATCAAGGACTGGGACAAGCTGACCGCGGACGAGAAGAAGCTCTTTGCCCGCCAGATGGAGGTGTTCGCGGGCTTCGGCGAGTTCACCGACACGGAGATCGGCCGGCTCGTCGACGCCATCGGGGAGATGGACCAGCTCGAGAACACGCTGATCTTCTACATCGTCGGAGACAACGGCGCGAGCGCTGAAGGCGGCATGGTCGGCGTGTTCAACGAGATGACGTACTTCAACGGGGTGGAGGAAACGGTCGAGAGCGTCATGAAGCACTATGACGAACTGGGCGGCCCGTATTCGTACAGCCACTACGCCGCGGGGTGGGCTGTCGCCGGGGACACGCCCTTCACATGGACCAAGCAGGTCGCTTCGAACTATGGAGGGACGCGGAACGGGATGGTCGTCCACTGGCCAAAGGGGGTCAAGGGGAAGGGCGAGCTCCGGACGCAGTGGCACCACGTCATCGATGTCGCCCCCACGGTCCTGGAGGCCGCGGGCCTGCCGGAGCCGAAGGCGGTGAACGGCATCCCCCAGCTCCCGATCGAAGGCGTGAGCATGCTGTACTCCTTTAACGAGGCTCAGGCCAAGGATCGCCACCTGACCCAGTATTTCGAGATCTTCGGCAACCGGGCCATTTACCACGATGGCTGGCTGGCCGGCACCGTTCACAAGGCCCCGTGGGAACGCGAACCACGGGCGACCCTGGAAAACGACAAGTGGGAGCTCTACGACACCCGAAGCGACTTCAGCCTGGCGAACGACCTGGCGAAGCAGAATCCGGCAAAGCTCGGGGAAATGCAGGAACTGTTCCTGAAGGAGGCCGTCAAGTACAGCGTGCTGCCCATCGATGATCGTGTTTTCGAGCGAATCAATGCCGCCCTCGTCGGGCGGCCGGATCTGATGGCCGGCCGGACATCCCTCACGGTCTACGAGGGAATGACCGGGATGTCCGAGAATATATTCATCAACACGAAGAACCGTTCCCACGCGATCACCGCCGAGGTCGACATCCCCAAGGGGGGCGCCAAGGGGGTGATCCTTGCCCAGGCCGGGCGGTTCGGCGGCTGGAGCCTGTACCTGAAGGACGGCAAGCCGAGCTATACCTACAACTTCCTGGGGTTGCAGCGCTTCACGATCGCGGCAGCAGAGCCTGTTCCTGCCGGGAAGTCCACGATCCGCTTCGAGTTCGCCTATGACGGCGGTGGCCTCGCCAAGGGAGGCTTCGGCACGATCTTCGTCAACGGCAGGAAAGTGGCCGAAGGACGGATCGAACGCACGCAAGCCATGATCTTTTCGGCGGATGAAGGCGCTGATGTCGGTGAGGACGGAGAGACGCCGGTCGTCGAGGACTATGGGATTCCGGCGCCGTACAAGTTCACCGGCAGGATCGTCAAGGTCACCGTTGACCTGAAGGAGATGAAGGCGGCCGACAAGGCGGACGAGGACAAGGCCCGCGCGGTAGCCGCTCACAAGAAAGCGCTGTCGGACTGAGGGAACGGGAGGAGTCGGGAAGCAAAGGGCGCACCCTCTTTGCTTCCTGCTCCTTTTTCATTGAACACGCAGGGATAGGACCTGTAATGAACTTTGGGGGTTCCCGGCGGGCGTTACAACCCTTGCCCCCAGCGGTACTGCCAGACGATCCCACCCAGGTTGTAGTCCTTCCCCGAAGTGGTGTGTACGCTGCTGCTGGCGTAAAGCTTGATCGAGTTGTTCCGGTTTACGGGCAACGCAACGGTGGCACCCACTCGCGAATTGTTCATTGAATCATCGCTCCGCACGCCGTCTATGGTCGTGCGCCCGCCGTAATCGTTATTCCCGCTCAATGCGGCCCAAACACCACGACCGATGTTGTATGTGGCGTGTACCTGCGTGGAACAGACGGGATCCTGCTCAAGCTTTTTTCCTCCGAAGTAGTCGTCGTTGTTGCTGAAGAAGATCACTCCTGCGGAAAGCTCCAGCGTAAATGCCCCCCACGCCTTGGAGATCCCGATGTCGGGCTTCACGAACCAGCGGTTGTTGCCAAGGTTCACCAGCTTGTCATTATCATACTGTCCGAGGGGCGCGGATACCTGAACGCTTGCCCCGATGATCACATCCTGCTGGTAGTCGGCGAATTCTTTCAGCGACAGCGCAGGGGCACCGTAGAAATTGACCGAGAAACGGAAGAGCGGGTCGTGGAACCCGGAAACGTCGCGTTCCCGCGGTTGACCCGAAACCATCGCGGTTCCAGATAGTTGGGAATAAGGCAGTATGACGTCGAACTTCCCTGATTTGCCCCACACGTCCAGTGACCGTGCATACGCCAGGGCGCCGGTATTCATCTTGAGATTGGCGTCCTTGATCGGCGACGAACCTGCGGTCGACAAACCGCCATCCGTATAAGCATATCCCGCGAGAAGGAAATTGATGCCGACCGGCGTATTTACATAGGCTCTCGGCTCGATCTCGCCGGAATGTGCTTGCGCGGCGACGAACAAGAGCGCAATCACGGCAGGCACCGCACAGGAAAGCCCGATCACATTCCGTTTTATCCAATTCAAACTCGACATTTCGTGACCAGCTCCCAGTGATCGGTCCAACTTGATCTTAGAATAAAAATCTGCCGGATGTCGCTATCGAACTTCGGAGCCAAAACACGAGGCGTCGTTTCTTCTCCCCGTGCTATGATTTCAGCCACCACCCCGCGGCGGGGGATGAAAACAATGAACAGAAGGGAGAAAACCATGCGTCCCGCAGGAAAATGGTTTGCCGCACGGGTCGTCTTCACCCTCTGCACCTTTGCCTTCGCTGCGCACCCACCCGAGGCATTGACGGGGGACAGCTATTTCCTGGTGAAGGGGGGTGCGTACACCCCCCAGTCGAGCGACATGGATAATTTCAGCACGGGGGGCATCGCTGAAGCCGCGGTCGGGCATTACTTCCTGCCGTTTTTATCCGGCGAATTGGGGGGCGGCTACTTCGAATCCAAAAACGGTGGGGAAAAGCTCAGCGTATACCCCCTGACCCTCGCCGCGCGGCTCCGGGTCCCCCTGCCGGTCGTCAAACCGTATGCCATTCTGGGCGGGGGAGCCTATTTCACCACTCTGGATACCTCGTCTGGATCGAAGAGTGACACCGCCTACGGGTATTTCGCGGGGGCCGGCGTGGACTTCAAGATCGCGTTCCTTCTCCTGAACATCGAGGCGAAGTACCTTTGGGTGGAGCCGTCTTTTTCCGGGGCCAATAAAAACATCGAAGGCGTGGTGGCCACGGCGGGGTTGGGGCTGGAATTCTAGCATTCCGCCTTTCTGGAAATAAAATCGGTTTGAATGCACTGTGGATCGCATGGCCGCAAGGGTGAGAAGGAGAATGCAAAACCGTTGAATCGATCCGCCTCGATCGCCCCGGGGGTGTGGACACGGAACGCCCTTGCGGTGGCCCTTGCGCTCGGGATGTTGCTTGCGTCCTCAACGGCGAGGAGCGAGTTCACGGTGGCCGGCAACAAACTCCAGGAGAGCGTAAATGGCGCCCTGGCCATGATGCAGTACTCCGTTTCCCCCGATGTGACCAGCTCGTCTCTTTCGATCAGCTCCGGGGAGGGCGGCACCAACGGGATGTTCATGACGCAGTTTGGCGGCGGTTTCACCTGGAGCAAGTCACTCCCCCTCTATCTGGAAGGCAACGCCGCGTTCAGCCGCTACGATCCCGTATTCATCCTCAGCGAGGGGACGGAGCAGCGAAAGGTGCCGGTACAATGGGACAGCCTGATGGGTACGGTCGGCGTCGGCTGGGATTTCCCGATCGCGAAGGAACTCGTCCTGCGTCCGATCGCCAACTTCTCGCTCGGGCGTGTGACGAGCGATCTTCGCATCGCCGGGAGCGTCATCGAGGGCGAGACGGGCCAGGATGTCGAATTCCTGAGGCATGGGAAGTTCAACGCGGTGGGCTACGGCGGTTCGCTGATGCTCGACTACGAACATTATCGCGAGGAGTACCAGATCGACATGGAGGCCCGATTAACGAACGTCTGGCTGCAGAGCTACGGCGGCACGTGGGAAGCGGTGCAGGGGATGGCGCTGGCGGAGAGCCTGGGATTGTGGACCCGATGGCGCGCCCCCACCGGGCTTCGGGCGCTGGACCGCCCGGTCCGGTATGTCCTGGAGTACGCCTTCACGCGTTATTTCGGGCCGGACGGGGACATGTTGGGCTTCAATAACCTGAACTCCATCGGCGCCGGTCTCGAACTCGATACCAGCGCGTTGGACAGGATCGCCACGCGGTGGCGCCTGATCGGCAGGTTCCGTTTCGGAGAGAATGTGAGGGGATGGGGCGTCGGTCTGGGGATCAGCTTCTAGGCGAAAGAGGGCTGGAATCAGGTATACTTGCCGAACCGTTCCTTTCCCGGTCGTCAAGTCCGGATTTATTCCTTTGAGAGAAGAGCTGAAACAAGCGAAACAGCCCGGAAGGAAGGAGACGGAGAGGATGAGGAGACAAAACCGCTCCCTGCGGGTCGGCCTGGCGTTGATGACGCTGATCGCGATTTCCGTTCCGGCGTACGCCGGGGAACCGGCGCCGGCCGACAAGTGGACCTTCGCCGTGAGGCCGTACCTGTGGGCCCCCGGCATCAGCGGGACCCTGAAGTACGACATCCCGTCGACCGGCGACGGGGCGTCCAATGTGGACTTCTCGAGCTATATCCTCCAGAACCTCAACTTCGCGCTGATGCTGAGCGCCGAGGCGCGAAAGGGGGACTGGTCCATCCTGACGGACGTGGACTACCTGGACGTCGAATCCACCGACGCCAAGGTGAAGTCGGGCCGCTTCGCGGGCGCCATCGCGGCGGACCTGGGCACCCAGGTTAAGCTCAGCGGGGTCCTTTGGGAGCTGGCCGGGGCCTGCACCGTGGCGCGCGGCGGGAATTCGTCGCTGGACGTCCTTGCCGGGTTCCGCTACCTGGGGATCGAGGCGAAAACCGACTGGCAACTTTCGATCACGGATAACGTGTCGGGAGGGACCTTCGCCCGTTCCGGCAGCGCCTCGAGTAGAGTGGACCTCTGGGACGCGATCGTCGGTATCCGCGGCACCGTGGGTCTGGGCGACAGCAGGTGGGCCATCCCGTACTACCTCGACGTGGGCACGGGCGACTCGGCGCTGACGTGGCAGGGAGTGGCGGGCA
>Ga0209048_10005940_pt1 | contig 11490 bp, 10 predicted proteins | sample FrelakmetCRP12CR_FD_187146 | JGI IMG/M metagenome (GOLD analysis project Ga0209048, IMG submission 187146) | Freshwater lake sediment microbial communities from the University of Notre Dame, USA, for methane emissions studies - CRP12 CR (SPAdes)... | ecosystem: Environmental > Aquatic >... | reverse complement strand
TCCCCGTTTCCCTTCATTTCCCGAATCGTCAAATCGTCATAAATTTCGGCTTGACAGCAGTGCGCGATCGGGTGTATTGTAACACGTCTCAGCTATATTCCGGAGAGTCAAAAGCCCCTCACGAGGGGCTTTTTTTAACATCGAATGGCCACGATCATCATGAAGAGGTGAGGGGAAAAGAGTGAAACGGAGAAGGGAAACGTAAAACAAGAAAATCGTCAGTATACCTATCTCCCCATGCATTCTCCACGGTTTCTGCAACATGTTTCACCCTCGTGACCTTCCAGAGCATCGCGCGTCAATAATACAGGACTGTATCAAGGGACAGGAGCAACACATGTGCCGTTTGAGTGCAATAACGTCGAGTGACTATATCTCTCCCATGGAGAACATCCTGGCGCTCGAGACCATGAAGGAAGGCCATGACGGGTCCGGCCTCGGTCTCATGCTCAAGGACATGGCCGGGCCCTTCGCAGGTTACAAGCAGTTTCCCACGATGTCAGCCATCTGCTCGGACAAGGGCCTGGTAATGCTCGAGGACTACATGAAGGCGCAGGGCTTTACTGAGAAGTTCTCCTGGGAGCCGCCGATCAAGAACGTGAAGGGCGTCGAGCGCCGCGATCATTATATCGCAAAGGTCTACGACTATCCCGCGGCGTATAAGGATAAGACCCAGCTCGAGAAGGAAGACCTGCTCCTGCGTACGCGGATTGCGCTCAGGCTGATGGGTGAACCCGACGGGTCGCTCTTCGTGTTCTCTTTCTATCCCGATGTGCTGACCCTCAAGGAAGTGGGCGATCCGCTCCAGCTTGCCGAGTTCTTCGGCATCGAGAAGTCCGGCATCAAGTCGAAGATCATCCTTGCCCAGGGGCGGCAGAACACGAACTATGCCATTTATCTGTACGCGTGCCACCCCTTCTTCATCCAGGGCTACGCCACCATGACGAACGGCGAGAACACGGCCTTTGTGCCCATCCGCGAATTCCTTATGGGACGCGGCAACCCGGGGTATATGGGCTACAACTCGGATTCCGAGGTCTTTACCCATATCCTGCACTACACAAACCGGACCCTCGGGTATCCGCTTCATTATTATAAAGACGTGATCACGCCGATGAAGGACGCCGAGATCGAGAAGCGGACCGATGCTGCTCCGATCCGGCTCATAAAGAAATCGCTCCGGCCGCTCTGCATCGACGGCCCGAACTGCGTTATCGGATTCACGCCTGATGGCACGTGTTTCATGGTGCATGATTCCAAAAAGCTCAGGCCCGGTGCTGTTGGCGGCAAGCCCGGCAAGTATGCGCTCATGTCCGAGGTCTGCGGCGTGGACAGCGCGGTCCCGGATCGGGACAGATCAACAGATATCTTCCCCATGAAGTACGACTCCGTGATCATCGCGCCCGGCGCGCGGGAGGTTAAGGTATGGAATCAGCTGCACGGTTAGACCAGAACCATCAGCTCTCATTAAAAGAGCTTCCCTATATCGTCCAGTGGCGCGAGGACCGCTGCACCCGCTGCGGCCGTTGCACGGCCGTCTGCCCCATGAAGTCCATCGAGCCCACGATCTATACCCAGCGGGTGGTAACGTCCGAAGGTTCGAGCCCCGAACCCAGGGTTACCCGCCGGCTGACCCAGGTGGTGCGCCAGGTCACGGATATCGAGCGGTACTGCATCGGCTGCGGCACCTGCACGCTCGTTTGCCCCACGGACGCGATCTTCCCGGAATACAACGTCCAACACAAGCTCTACCACTTCAGGAACAAGGGCGGCATCCCCTTCATGCGCGGGGGACGGCGGAACGACCCGTCAACATCGACCCTGGACAAGCTCAAATTTACCCGTATCTCGATGCTCACCGACCCTGCGCTCGATGCGGGCAGGCATGAGTTTCGCATCAGGACGCTTCTCGGCAGGAATCTTCCCGCGGAGCAGCTTCCGTTCAAACTGGAAGGCGACAAGCTTACGATCACTGACCACACGTTTATCCCACCGGTGCGCGAGATCTATCCCATCCGCATCGGCAGCATGTCCATCGGCGCTCTTTCACCGCACATGTGGGAAGGCCTTGCCATGGGCATCGCCTATCTGAACGAAGTCGAAGGACTGCCGGTGGTCATGTGCTCCGGCGAGGGCGGCATGCCGCCGAGTATTTTGAAGTCGCGTTATATGAAATACTTTATCCTCCAGATCGCGTCAGGCTACTTCGGCTGGGACGAGATCATCCACGCCCTTCCGGACATGATCGAGGACCCCTGCGCCATCGAGATCAAATACGGCCAGGGCGCGAAGCCCGGCGACGGCGGCCTGCTCCAGGCGTATAAGGTGTTGGGTCTTATCGCTAAGATCCGTGGAGTGCCGCAGTTCGTTGACCTTGCGTCGCCGCCGACGCACCAGACGAAGTATTCCATTGAAGAGGCGGTCGCCAAGATGATCCAGTCCATGTCCATGGCCTGGGGATTCCGTGTGCCGGTGTATCCGAAGATTTCCGGGACCAAGACGGCCCGTGCCGTGTTGAACAATCTCGCCCGGAATCCCTATGCCGCGGCGCTCTGCATCGACGGCGAGGATGGTGGCACCGGCGCGGCCTACAATGTGTCCCTGGACAAGATGGGGCATCCGATCGCGTCGAACATCCGTGATTGCTACCTGGACCTCGTGCGACAGGGCAAGCAGAACGAACTCCCGCTCATCGCCGCGGGGGGCGTGGGCAAGGGCGGCAACCTTGCAGCGAATGCGGCAGCCCTCATCATGCTCGGTGCATCGGCGGTGGACATCGGCAAGTACATCATGCAGACCGCTGCAGGCTGTTTCGGCGATGAATACAACCGCTGCAACGTCTGCAATCTCGGCAAGTGCCCGCGCGGCATCACAACGCAAGATCCCAAGCTTTACCGGCGCCTCGACCCTGACAAAGTGGCTGAACGGGTCGTTGAGGTGTTCAAGGCCGCGGATGTGGAGCTCAAGAAGATATTCGCGCCGCTCGGCAGAAGCACGGAGCTCCCGATCGGCATGTCCGATGCGCTCGGCGTGAACGACAAGGACATCGCGGACCGTCTGCAGATTTCTTACGTATGCTAGAACCTGAAAAATTTACCACAGAGGGCACTGAGAAATTCTTGATTTTGATTCAAATGGTCTTCCTCTGTGATCTCTGTGGTTAAAAAAGGTTAGATGATATGATAATCAAGGGCAACATCAAGGGAAAACGGATCTCTTCAAAGGACCTCGAAGAGCAGCTTCAAAAGGCCATTCAAAAAGGCGCGAAAGAGCTGACTGTTGTTGCTGAGGGCCAGCATGGCATCGGTGGCAGGATCTGGCCTCGTGAAGGAAGGATCAAGGTCACTATCGAGGGCACAGCCGGTCAGCGCGTCGGCAGCATGGGAATGGACGGCACCGAGATCCTGGTCAATGGCTCGACATCCGATGACACGGGCTGGCTCAACTGCGGCGCCACTATCACCGTCCTGGGTGACGTGGCCAATGGCGCGCACAATGCAGGCGCACAGGGCAAGCTTTATGTTCAGGGAGGCGGCGGCGCGCGGTGCGATACCATGACCAAAAAGAATCCGCGTTTCCCGGACCTTCAGTCCTGGTACTTCCGCGGCGTGGGCGACTCATTTGCCGAGTTCAAGGCAGGCGGTATCGCCGTTGTCTGCGGCGTGGACCCCCGCGATCCTGAGAATGTACTCGGCTATCGTCCCTGCGTGGGCATGGTGGGCGGTACGATCTACTTCCGCGGTCCCATAAAAGAATACAGCAAAACGGACGTGAAGCTCCTGGACTTGACGGAGCAGGACTGGGAGTGGCTCACCGCGAACATGAAACCCTATCTCCAGGCCATCGACCGCATGTCCCATTATCAGGATCTTACGAAGGACATGAAGGCTTGGAAAAAGCTCATCTCCTATACTCCGGCTGAGAAGACCAGGGTAAAGGGCAAACTCAAGATGGGGCTGACCGAGTTCCGTCTGAATGTATGGGAAAAGGAAGTAGGCAAGGGCGGCATGTTCAGTGCTTATCTCACCCACGACCGTTCCGTGCTTCCTTACATAACAACCGGCGAGGAACGCCGCTGGATGCCGGTATGGAAGAACGACAAGTATCTTCCGCCCTGCGCCTATGCGTGCCCCTCGCGCATCCCGTCGCACAAGCGCGCACAGCTCATCAGGCAGGGGAGGACCGCCGAGGCGCTGGCGCTCGTGCTCCAGTACAGTCCGCTTCCGGCAACGGTCTGCGGCACGGTCTGTCCGAATCTCTGCATGACCGATTGCACCCGCGGCAGGATCGACCAACCGCTGAATATCAAGGCGTATGGTTCGACCGCGCTGAATCTCAAGGCGCCGAAGAAGGCAAAGTCTACGGGCTGGAGCATCGCTATCATCGGTGGCGGACCGGGAGGTCTCTCCGCGGCATGGCAGCTTGGACTGAAGGGTCATAGCGTTGATCTCTATGAAGCCAGCGGCAAGATCGGCGGAAAGCTCGAGATGTGCATCCCGCGCGAGCGCCTGCCCAGGAAGATCCTGGACAAAGAGCTTTCGCGTTTTGCAGAGATCGGCGTGAATGTCCAGGTGAAGTCCCCCGTGGACAAGAAGAAGTTCGAGAAGATATATAAGGACCACGACGTCGTGGTCATCGCCGTGGGCGCGCATGAAGGCCGCGTGATCCCGTTCCCGGGTCACGAAGACGTGGTTGCCGGCATCGACTACCTCAAGGAAGTGAACTTCGGCAAACCCCGGAACCTGACGGGCAAGAAGGTCGTCGTGATCGGTGCGGGCAATGTGGGAATGGATATCGCCTGCCAGGCGTATGACCATGGCGCTGAGAGCGTGATAGCCGTTGACGTGCAGAAGCCGGCAAGTTTCGGCAAGGAACAGGAGATGGCCAAGGCGAAGGGAACGCAGATCCTGTTCCCGAAAGTCACCGAAAAGTACGATGCGAGGGCAAAAAAGCTCTTCTTCAAAGACGGCACGACCCTTGATGCAGATATGGTCATCATCTCCATCGGCGAGAAGCCGGTGCTCGACTTCCTGCCGCCGTCGATCAACACCGACCGCGGCTATATCACGGTGAACGACCTGAACCAGACCTCGGACGTGAAGGTCTTCGCCATCGGCGACGCTACCAAACCCGGACTGGTGACGCATGCCATCGGCCAGGGCAAGGTCGCCGCCGACGTGATCAACGCCCAGCTGATGAATACTGATTATGTGCCTGAAGAGCGGCGCGTGATCCCCTATGAAAAGGTCAAGACCGAGTACTACGAGGTTTGCAGGATGGTCGGCAAGTTCTCGGCAAAGAAGGAAGCCGACCGCTGCATGAGCTGCGGCTCCTGCCGCGACTGCGGCATGTGCGAACAGTCGTGCTACTACAGCGCTATCTCGCGCAAGACGCTTCCGAACAAGTCCTACGAGTACGTGGTGGACGAGGCGCGCTGCATCGGCTGTGGCTTTTGCGCCGGTATCTGCCCTTGCGGAGTTTGGGACATGGTGGAGAACGTCTAATTATTTTGCTAAGGATTTTCCCTGTTAGACGAATCGATGGGGTTAAACATGGTGGAATCAGATCCACAGAGATAAAAAATATATTCAGCCATGAATTTTCACGAATTGGAAAAGCCCTTTGCCCGGAACTGGCGGAGGGCTTTTTTATTATCGCGCACTGATTCACGTGCTTAGAAACGGACAATATCGAATGACTTTTTAAGCACATTCATGTAAAATGCAATCAGGTCGCTGCGAGATGGTTGCGCAACAGTTCATGGTATGGAGCCCAATGTGCGGACTGAGCACAAGCAGTAACATCGAATAGACTGCATCGGGCCCCTACGGTATGCTAATAAAATGCCGGATCGAACAGTGCGACGCAGCCGTTGACAAAAGAGGAGGATGCAATGGCGGGATTTTTCAGAAGTCTCAAGTTTAAGGCGATCGTGACCGGAATCGTGGTTTGTATCCTGACGGTATTGTACAGTTATTTCGTTGCAGACACGGTCCAGACGAGAATAACCGACGCCCAGATGACGAAGGTGGATGGGAGGTTCATGATCGCCACTGAATACGCGCCTTTTATCAACGAGGATGTCTGGTATCGGTTCAAGTTCGATTCCGGCTCGGTTCAGAACGATGCCATCCGGCTCAAGGGTAAGGTGGTGAAGATCAAGAAATACGGATGGCGCATACCCATCTCTTCCCGTTACGAGAATGTTGTGAAGATCGAAGAGGTGAAGTAACACGCGCATAGCGCTGCTTTTGCGGGAGGCGCCTCGAAGCCGGATAAAGGTCCTTCGATTTTCTCGCGATGCCATGCATCCAGAAGGCTTTGAATCGGGATGCAACGAAAGAGCGAGAAGTATCTTTTTACGGTTTTGTTGACAGTGCATCGTTATTTGGATACACTTTACCGTGTGGGTTACCGGGCGCACCACTGTCGCTTCACACCGGGGTCACCGACCTTCACACATGCGGAGGAATTGTCATGGAGGCTTTTAAGGCCCTGGAACTGATCGAACAGATGGAAGTGAACCTTGGTGACATGTACGCGAAACTGCGGGCGAAGTTCAGCGACGACAAGGAGATCGAAGGCTTTTTTTATCATCTCTACCGGGAAGAGTTGGATCATGTCAACCTGACACAGATGCAAAAGAGAATCATAAAGGCCAAACCGGCCGACTTTGGAGAAGTACATCTCAACTTCACCGACTTTAACAAAGTAATCTACCTGATGAAGATGGTTCTTGCCATGCCTCGCGACAAGATCAATGAGATCCTCGTCCAATGCTATCTGATCGAATCCAGCCTCGTTGAACAGTATGTCGTCGCAGCGCAGAGGGACTCCAATAAGGAGATGAAACAGCTGCTCGAGATCCTGAGCCGGGGTTTTCGTGATCATGTGGCGAAGCTGGCTGTCCGCGTAAAGGACCTGGGCGCTGATCTTACGAACCTTGATTCGGTCCGGCTCTTTCCGCGCGTGTCCTTTTCCGGCAGAGTGATGATCAATGACATGACCTATGCAAAAAGCGTTGATATTAGTGAAAGCGGTATGTTTCTCCTGACCACCCAGTCCTTTCCCGAAGGGACGAGCATTATGCTGTCATTCCCGATCGGGCATGGTGCGGTGGTTGCTCAGGCAGTCGTGCGATATTCCGTGCCGAACGCCGGAATCGGACTGCTGTTCAGCGAACTCTCAGAAAAGCCCCGCGCTCTGATCAGGGAATACGTCGAGGATGCTCTACAAAAGATATCAAACGAGTCGCAGAAAAAGCAGGAGGGGTTCGACGACGGTCAATCCGGGACAGCCTGAACAGCCACAGCGGCCGTCCCGTGCGGAGAAATCGGCGGGATAACGAAATGAAGAACAAACTATACGGGCACCTGTTCAACGAGTATTGCTGCAGGGAATCCATGTTGTTCAACCGCTCCGATGATATGCCGATGCTGCGGTATTCGAGAGACCATGAGATCCTTGACAGGGGCGTAACACAGTGAAGCTCAATCTCAAAGTCAAAAGCAAGTTCATCGTCAACGGCAAGGAATATACGTCTCCGGAGGAAATGCCCGACGATGTTCGCCAGGCCTATGAGAAGGCGAGGGGATCCCGCTTCGGAGCGCTTCACGCTGAAGGCTCAACACGGTTCACTTCAAAAATTACTTTCAACGGACAGGAATACGAAAATCCTGACGCGATGCCTCCTGATATCCGGCAAACCTATGATCACGTGATGAAATCTGTTTTAAAGGGCGACGTCTCACCCGAATTGATCGCCGGGAGAAAGGCAAACGGGGCGTCATCGGGACACGGTGCGGAAGATCGACGGACCGCCGAAGGTCCGATGCCGATGGTCTTTGAATCGGCTTTTTCGAACGTAAAACGCCGGCTGGCCGTTGGTTTTATTCTGCTCATTTTGCTTGGAGCCCTTTACTACGTGCTGAGTACCAGCAGTTCGAGATAAGGTGATCAGGGAGGGCAGGCCCTCACCGCAGTTCCCGGTTTCTTCCGACGCCTTCGTCCGACTTGAAAACGCTACGCTGATGAAATAGTTGTGGAATGGTTTTATTCATACATGATGAAAGGCCGGGAACCGTATGCTGTCTTTTCAGAACAAAAGGGTCCTCGTTGTAGACGATTCGGAGACAATGAGGATGTTCATCTTCTTTCAACTGATCAAGCTGCTGCCGGGTGTCCAGCTTATGGATGCGGAGAACGGCCTGGATGCGATCGAGAAGTTGAAAAAACAGGACGTCGACCTTATCCTCACCGACATGAACATGCCGGAACTGGACGGGGCCGGGGTCATTCGGGCTGTTCGACAGGAGATCAAAAAGGATACGCCGATCATCATCATTACCTCGAGGGGTGAGCATCTGGAACGTGAGCGGGGCCTTGCTCTCGGCGCAAATGGATACCTCACGAAGCCGCTCGATATTATCGAATTCCGCAAAAAGATCCTGGAATATCTCTGCTGAAAAAAGATCTCCGGCATACCCCCTTGAGAATCTTTTCGTCAGTTTCTGATCATCAAGATAATTTACCGAGAGCATTCCCGCTTTTTCATTTTTTTTGTCACGTCCGGAACGGACGAGAGACGATAGGTGCAGTCATGGCCGATAATCTTCTTTGCGGACTAACAAGAGAGCGCTATCTTCCCATCGGGTATCTGCTTCGGATAAAGAATACGGCTGAAGCAGGAGTGTGTTGCCTTGCAGCTATTTTCAAGAGTTGATGAAACGGAAAGAACGCGATATGCTATTATTTCATTCATACATATTACGCCAGGGGTAAGGAGGTTCTATGCCGAGAGTAGCGGTCATACTTGCGGACGGTTTTGAGGAAGTCGAGGCCATGGCCATTATCGATGTTCTGAGACGGGCCGAGATCGACACGGTGGTCGCGGGACTGCACAGCGGACACATTGCGAGCGCCCGGATGGTGAAGGTCATCCCCGACACGGTGATCGACACGGTGAAGGCGGATGACTTCGACATGATCGTACTGCCGGGCGGCCAGCCGGGTTCGGACAACCTGAACGCGGACCCGCGCGTGAAGGAGTTGATCACCAGCTTCTCACGGAAAGGGAAACTGACCGGCGCTATCTGCGCAGCTCCCATTGTGCTCGCGAGCGCGGGCGTGCTGCGGGGAAAACGCGCGACCTCGTACCCTTCCTACAAGGACAGGCTTGGCGGGGCGTTGTATGAAGAATCGTCCGTCGTAACGGACGGGACCGTGCTGACCAGCAGGGGAGCGGGCACGGCGCTCAACTTCGGCCTCGCCATCGTTGAACGCCTGGTGAGCAAAGAGAAGGCACAGAAGATCAAGGAAGCGATGCTGATTAATTACGATTGATGGCAACAACGTCGATAATCCCCGATGACAGACGTATGTCATTCCTGGAGGTTGTGCAGGAAATATGGCATTGAAGCATGATAATTGGAACCGTATCCCCGGTAGAAGCATTCGGGGATGAAAAGGATTTTTCCTTACAAGCGATACGATAAGAAATGTACGAGACGTCTCCGCGGTTTGTTTTTTACAGCCTGCTACCTGGCAAGAACAGGCTCCTGCTATTTATTATGTTCTGCTGTAACAAACAGGCCAGGTCAGTGAATAGATTCCGGAAGGGCTCTTTATGCGAATTGCCGTGATCGCCGATATCCATGCGAATCTCGAAGCGCTGCAGGCTGTTCTGGACAGGATCGCAGCGCTGACGGTCGACGAGATCGTCTGCCTTGGCGATATCGTGGGGTACAATGCGAATCCCAACGAGTGTATTGATATCATTCGAAGCGAGAAGATCGTGAGCGTGCTCGGAAACCACGATGCTTCTGCAACGGGACGGGAAGAACCTAACCGGTTCAATGCGCTGGCACGGTCTGCAATATTCTGGACCCGCGAACACCTGACGGAAGAGAATAGATTGTTTCTTCTGAATATCCCGCGTGAAAAGAGGGCCCATGAATTTATTCTCATGCACGGTTCCCTCCACGATACCAACCGATACCTTCTATCCCGGAATGACGCTGCTGAGAACTTTCATTTACTTGCGGGATTGCCGGGTGAATTGAAGCTCGGCTTCTTTGGACATACGCACATCGGAACAGCATTCATTGATCACCAGGGCAGCATTTCAAGCGATCTCTCGTCCGAGCTGTCGCTGTCGTCGGGAAAGCGTTATCTGATCAACCCCGGCAGCGTGGGACAGCCGCGTGACGATGATCCCCGGGCCTCGTTTCTCGTTTACGATCTCGATGATCGCACGGTTCAGTTCTTCAGAGTTGAGTACGATATCAAGATGTGTCAGGACAAAATTGTGCGGGCCGGACTGCCGCCGCAGCTTGCGTGGCGGCTTGAGCAGGGACGGTAAGTGATCGAGACGGCTCCGGTTGTTACTGCTGTCAAGATAGTTGAAACAGTATTCAACCGTTCGATGCCCTTGTCGTACGTCCTTGCTCTACCTTATGCATTAATGCAGGGCAGAAAAAAGCGATTAGTTCAACGGGAGCAGTTTCCCCGTCTGATTATAAAATACTTTTTGCGCCATTGACTAAAGTATGATACGATAGCGCCGTTGTTCAGTACATGAGGCAGGTCAACTATACCTTTAAAAAGGGGTAATCATGAAAAAAATACTGGTCACCGATAACATTATAAAGATCCTTGAGAAGGACAGAAGCTTTCTTGCCCGGGAGGGCGTCAAGCTGTTTACGGCGGCTACGACCGATGATGTGCTGTCCATCCACCGGATAGAGATGGTCGATGTCATGGTCTTAGACCTCCATACGCCCGGGATGAAGAGCGAAGAGCTTTGCTCCGCGATACGGGCGGACAACGTATTGAATAGAGTATCGATAATCATTCTTTGTCCGGACAGCGCTGTGGACATCGAGAAAAGCGCACGGTGCAAAGCCAACGCGGTTCTCACTCTGCCGATGGACCCCGAGCAGCTCCTCGAAAAAACAAGGCAGTTTCTGGATATCTCCTGGAGGGAGTCCTACCGCGTTCTCGTGAGTGTGAGTGTCTCGGGGAGCAGCAAGGACAGGTCATTCTTCTGCCGATCAGGAAATATCAGCACAACGGGGATGCTGATCGAAACGGAAAAGGTCTTTGAGAAAGGGGACCGGCTGGTATGCTCGTTCTTCCTCCCTGATTCGGCGCAGATAAAAGCGACCGGAGAGATCGTCAGGGTCGGCAAGCAGGTTGCGGGTTCGAAGACCTGTCAGTACGGCATCAAATTTTCTGCGCTTTCTGCTGAGGCAAAGTCCGCGATCGAGGTTTTTGTCGAGAGGAAGTCACAGGTCAGTACATCCAGGAGGTGACTTCCGTCACTCCGGTCACGCGCTTACTCGATGGTAATGGCACGATAGGGGCAGATGGTCGGCAGGTCTTTGTGCTCTTCGAAACGGAATTTCGTGTAGTCAATAATCCAGGCCTTTTCGTCCCTGATCTCGAAGAGCGTCGGATATACATCGGCGCAAGCCCCGCAGCCGGCGCATA
>Ga0209048_10005939_pt1 | contig 11492 bp, 9 predicted proteins | sample FrelakmetCRP12CR_FD_187146 | JGI IMG/M metagenome (GOLD analysis project Ga0209048, IMG submission 187146) | Freshwater lake sediment microbial communities from the University of Notre Dame, USA, for methane emissions studies - CRP12 CR (SPAdes)... | ecosystem: Environmental > Aquatic >... | reverse complement strand
AGCACAGAGGATGACACAACGATTATTTTTAGCCACTCGTTGAAGGTCAGTGGAACTGTGCCAAAAACAGACCCGCCATACTGTACAATCAGGATTTGCACGAGGGCAATGAGTCCCATCACTGCGAAAAACGTTGGGTTGCCTTTAAAAAAGGGCGGCATCTTCCCGTCAAGTGCCCTGCAGTTGATACCATTCCAGATCGCAGTAATGACAAATGCAGCGAAAAACACTGTAGTAATTTCAGCAGGAGTAGTGCCTCCCAGGAAGCCGGTTTTCATCTGGATCAATCCGCCGATGATAAAGAACGTACCTGTCACGATAATTGAAAACCACATAAAAGGGGTGATAACAGGGGTATTTCTCTCAATGGGAAGGCGTTTCATAAGCTCCCGGTGTGGGGCCTCAGAACAGAGTGCAAATGCGGCGAGCGTGTCCATGATCAGGTTAACCCAGAGGATCTGGATAATGGTAAACGGCTCCGGATATCCAAGGAGCGGGGCAATAAATACCAGAACACAGGCGCAGAAATTGAGCGTGAGCTGGAACAGCACAAAACGCTGGATATTCTCATAGAGCGACCTGCCCCACCACACGGCACTTGTAATCGAGGCGAACGAGTCGTCAAGGAGAATAATATCACTCGCCTCTCTCGCAACTTCAGTCCCTGCAATTCCCATTGCGAGCCCTACATCAGCATTTTTCAGGGCCGGTGCATCGTTCGTCCCGTCGCCGGTGACGGCAACAACATCCCCGTTCTTCTGGAGGGCCTGGACGAGGAGCAGCTTGTCCATCGGCTCAGCTCGTGCCATTACATCAAGGTTCTGCGCAACTTCGACCTGCTGCTCTGCTGACAAGGATCGGAATTCCTTCCCGTCAACGACAACCCCTCCCATGAGAATCCCCGAGTCCTCTGCAATGGCTTTTGCGGTCTCCCGGTTATCACCGGTCACCATCCGGACCCTGATCCCTGCATCCTGGCAGGTGACGACCGATTCAGCAATATTTTCCCTCAGCGGGTCACGTATACCGACATACCCGTCCCAGGTAAGATCGGATTCACTTTCGTCCCCGTTCACAATCTCCTTATGGGCAAACGCGAGAGTCCGCATCGCCCTGGAAGCGAGCTCACTGACACCACTCAAATCAGGTTGCATTACACAGAGCGAAGCGAGGATCTCGGGCGCCCCTTTTACCAGCAGGTACGGCGTATCCCCGATATTCACGACGCTTGACATCCTTTTCCTGTTGCCGTCAAAGAGGTACTGTTTCCGAACCGTGGTCTCTGCACGGATATGCATGTAATCGAGTGAGTGTTCGCGGAGCCACCGGAGAAGGGCCCCTTCGGTAGAGTTTCCAATTACTATTATCCGCCCGTCCCGCTCTTCCAGGTAGGCAGTGCCATTCACAGCGGCATTCAGGGTTATCCATTCAGACGGGGTCTGTGGGGTATTCTCCTGTTGTGCGGGCTCACCGGCCGAGGCATGCACCACCTCCATCTGGTTTTTTGTCAGGGTCCCCGTTTTATCCGTGCAGATTGTTGTCGCAGAACCAATCGTCTCACAGGCAATCAGTTTCCTCACAAGGCAGTTAGCCCGGGTCATCTTTCGCATTGCGAGGGAAAGAGAGAGTGCAACACTCATCGGGAGCCCTTCAGGGACTGCAACGACGATAATGGCGACTGCTATCATGAGGTAGTGCAGGACATGGTTCAGGGTGTCAAGGTTCAGCCCGGTCAGTTCCCCGAGTAATATCCCGCGGATCGACAGGCTGACAAGGATCAGGACACCCATGGTGTATCCGAATTTACTGATGATCCCTGCGAGGGCTTCCAGTTTCTGTTCAAGGGGGGTTGCGGTTGAATGGTCGATGCCGAGCGATGCTGCAATTACTCCCATCTGGGCCCTGTCCCCTACCGCCCCGGCGATCATCCGTCCTTTCCCAGCGGTAACAAACGTACCTTTCAGGACATTATCTTCCGTCCCTTTTCCAACCGGCTCGCTCTCCCCGGTAAATGCGGACTCGTCGCTTGTGAGAGAGTCGGAGGTGATGAGCCATCCATCTGCAGGAACCGCATCACCCGCTTCGATAATGATCAGATCACCGACAACAATATCACGGGAGGGTACCTGGGCCGGGTGACCATCCCTGATTACCTTGACGCCAACATCATCCCGGTGAGCATTCAGTACGTCGAATTCTTTGCTGCTCCTGTATTCATTGAAAAAGGATATCCCGGTGGCAAGAAGGATCGCAATAATAATCCCGAGGGTATCATAAAAACTGATACCCTGGATTATTGAGACTATCAGGGAGATAACAACAGCAATAATAAGGATTTTGATGATCGGGTCATCGTATTTCTTCAGGTACTGCAGCCAGAGCGGCTCCCGTACCGGCGGGGTCATGACGTTTGCGCCAAACCTTTCGCGGTACACGGTGACTTCTGAGGACTCAAGACCGCCTTTACCTGCAAGGAGTGCCCGTTCTTCCGGGGATAGTATGTCGGGTTCTTTCATTGTTCTCAAAGGACCAGTTATTCTGTCAATTTTAGTGTTGTCCGGATATAGTTGTTCGGAAAGTTCAACAAAATAACGGCCCAGGTATTCTCAATTGTTTTTGTGCTACAACCAGGATATGATGATGTAGCCTCATTTCCGGATGATGATCTCAACAACCCGGGTGACGTAGCCATGCAGATTCTCCCACCCGTCTTAACCGGTAAATCGGGAAGGGCCAGGCCTGTCGCGGAGCACTATTTGTGGGAGTTCATCATGAATTCGGTTAATTGAGGGTGGTTTCTGGTACGAAAAAAGGAAGTTTCCCTAAGTTATTGCCTTACAGCCCCGGGAGCACCGAAGGATAGGTTACACTTTTTTCAGGAATTGTATGAAGGCTTATGATGACGGTATGACCAAATTTCTGTTCCATCATCGTAGAAAGGGTTTCAATGGGGGGTAACGGACCATCGCCCAGGAGGATTACATCAGTACCAGATCCAAGTAGCACCACCTTTTCTATCTGGTACGGTGCAAGTCCAAGCCATTCTCTTACCACCTCCTTCGCTATAATCTGATCATTTGTCGCCTGGTATGTCTGGTAACTGGTAACGGCAAGTACGCCTACAAGTAAGATACTGGCAATAATTAACGCAACCATCGCTTTTTTTCGCGTCTCGTCTTTCATCTCCATCCTTATCGCTTTCGGTAATCCCATCAGGCCGAACATGATCGTTCCAGCCACAAGGATTGCGATAAAATTGGTGAGGAACAGGAGAAAAGCCCCCGCGGCCTCGGAATATCCACCATGGAACAATGTTATTCCCACCACGCACAGCGGTGGGACAAGCGAGATCGCAATCGCGACACCTGCGAGGGAATCGGCTATTTCCTGCCGCCCTATTGCAAAAGCTCCCGCTGCACCCGCAGCAAGGGCAATGCCTAAATCAAGCAGGCCCGGTGATACGCGGGATGTGATTTGTGGATTTTGTGCCAGGGATACAAGCTGGGCAGGTACCACGGCTGTCAGGATCATTGCAAGCCCGATTACACCGAGCACACCAAGAACTACAAGGGACATGGAACTTAGCGCCCGCTTCGATGCCCCCATCGACACGGCTGCCGCAGACGCCATGATTGGGGTCATCAGAGGGGCAACAATCATAGCACCGATGACGGTCGCCGTAGAGTCCGTGATGACGCCATAGGTCGCAATAACGGTCGCAAGTGCCAGCAGGACCGTGAAATTGGCTATCTTTCGTTCGCGTTTTTCTCCCTCGAAAAACAATTTACTCTCGAAAATGGGCACATAATCCGGATCAAACCGGTCCTCTTTCAATCTCGCGAAAAATCCTTCAGCCATTGTCCCCTCAATCATCGAATAATAAATTAGTTGAATTTCGCACACTTAAAGAATATGAAAAAAAACCTTGAGGACAAAACTAAATTCTTCGATCATCACGAATACAGAACAATTAATAGGGTTTGCAGAAGAAAAAAAGCAATAATCAACCTTCTGGATTCCAGAAGGGGGATAATACCGGGATTTCAATCGGAGGATTACAAATTATATGACAAATTATATTGAACAACTCGAAGAAACTGATGACCAGCTGGTCGTGAAACTCAGTTTCAAACACCTTGACCAGTTCTTTGACCCTGATGACCCTTCACCTGTAAAAAACAGGGACCTTACCGATGACGCAGTTTTTGCGATGATAACGGCAATTATCGACCGGGAGCCAAAAAAGCCGGTTAATTACCTTATACGGTTTCCCGCATCCCAACTAACTGATGAGATCGAGTCTGACCTCCCCGAAGCAGTCAGAACCTACTTTACCTACCGGTGTGAAGGCGCAAAAAGAAAGTTACGGGTGCTGATGAAACGAATTAAATATGGGCTGATATATGGGCTCAGTATTTCTGCAGTACTGATTATTATTCTCATTTACCTGTTTTCAAATATCGATGACCAGGTTCTCAAAGATATTCTGGTAGGCTCTATCATCATTTTCTGCTGGGTCGCCTTGTGGGACCCGATTGACATATTCCTTCACCAGTACCTGTTTCAAAAGGGCACTATAGCAATGTGTACAAAAAGAATTATCAACAGCACCATCAGGGTGGAAAAGGCAGGGGTTCAACCGGATGGGATGCCTGCCCCTGGTTGAACCACCTTGGTAACCGTATCACATTTTTTAAAATATTCATAGAGAGTTCGTCCTTACGCTGTTGCCCCTTGTTTTGCTGCACGTTTTTCCCTTAGTTCCCTTATAGCAAAACCCAGCACCATTGCAACAACTGCAGAAACGACAAGTAACGAGAGCAGGTTCTGGTTGACACTTGATAGCACCGCAATCAGTAGAATCGCAGTCAGAGGAACCCCTAACGCGAGCGTAATAACCGCCACTTCAAGACAACATACAAATATGGCTACCGGAATTCCCGGGAATATCAGGCTTAGTGCGAGCCCGACCATGGTGCAGGCAAATATTGTAGGAAATATGGGGCCACCAAGATAACCGCTCTTGAACGACAAGGCCAGGAGTACTACCTTGAGAACTGCCATGACGAATAACATTGCAATTCCAAACTTCGCCGGGTCCATGATAATCGAGTGAATCGACGTTTCACCTGAAAACATCAGTTCCGGAATGAGGTAACAGACTGCCCCGATGATCACACCTGCAAAGAGGATACGGGTCATAACCCGGCCTTTAAAAGCCCGTTCAATTGCAGTCCCCATACCCTTCATGAGGAGCCCTATCATTATGGCAATTATCGCCCCAAGAATACCAAGTATAATTGCATAGATTACATATTGAACGGTAACCTGCTCTACAGCAGGAAACTCCATCAAACTATAAAAAGACTGCAGGCCGAGAAGGTAGTAGAAGAGGTACCCGATAATCCCGGCAAGCAGGTTCCAGGCCAGAAATTTCAGCGCATCTTTATTGCCGACATTGAACTCTGTTGCAAACACTGCAGTAAAAATCGGGCTCCCGACGATGCCGTTGTATGCCGATGCCAGGGCTGCTACATCAAATCCAAGGGAGACTTCATTGAGGATTTTAAGTTTCGCACGGGTCCAGGCAGAAATTTCCATTATCAGAAATGCAATTGGGACCTTCAGGACCGACACTGGCCCCGGAAAAAAGGGAGAGAAATGACGATAGCAGAGTACCTGGGAATATTTTGTAATCCGAGTGAGCACCTTCTCCCTTCATCGAATCGGTCATCCCGCCATGGATTACATCTGGTGCATGTAAATACTTCAGGCAGAGACCGACGAGCAACGAGAAGAAAATAGCACCGGCAGGGATGGTCCATCGGTTGGCTGTCACAAACCCGTTCATCCAGATAAGTGCGTTAAGCGACTCGTATGTCATGAGCCAGATTGCGGTAAATGCGATAGCAATCACCGCGATCAGGACAATCTGCCAGATCTTCGGGTTTATATCCAGATTAAGGGGATTATCATCGGTCACAGGGAAACCATCCAGTATTTTCTTCTGCATTTCTTCCGTTTAATAATTCTTTATTAATTTTTTACGGTGACATGAAGGCGGGTAGGGGATTCCACCACTTCTTTCTTCTCTGGTGCATCGTCGGGCAACAATGCCATTTTTCTTTCATACCAGTTGATAAGCGGGTTTGCAGATAAACCGTGTGCAAATACACTGATAAGGATGGTAGTACTAACAATCACCGCTATGGTCTGCAGCCCGGGTATACCCGGGGCTTCGTTGAGTGTGATGAGTAACAGCACAATCGATGCAAGTCCGCGGGGGCCAAACCAACCGATGAAAATAACGGATTCTGGTTTTAAACGGGTATTTTTCAAAGCTATTGCAACAGGTAACATCCGAATAAGGGTGAGGCTCAACACCGCATAAATAAGAACGACCAGGGTAATCCCGGGGATGAGGCTGGCGGCAAGGATACCAAAAATGAAGAATACTGCAAGGCTGAAGATTTCTCCCCCTGTTGCGGTGAATTCGATTATCGACGCCCCAACGTGTCTCCCGGTAAGGGTCGTGGCAAACCCCCCGACAAATGCGGCGATGAACCCGCTGCCACCCACGGCATCTGCGGCAACAAACGATATAATGGCGAGTGCAAGGAAGCCAATCCACTGGAACCGGCCCCTCATCAATCCTTTATCAATGGCCATATTAACCAGATATCCGCCTAACAGGCCTACGATCAGCCCAACAAGTATTCCGAGACCGATTTGTTGAGCTGCAAAAAGGACCCACTGGGCTGCAGGAATATTGTCCTTCTCTGCATCTGCAAGGACTAAAAACAAGGCAAAAAACGGGATGGCACCCCCATCGTTCAGCCCGCTCTCGACATTCAGGGCCTGGCGTATCCTGGCCGGGACTTTAGGGCTGTTCACTATTGCCTGGCCAAGCCCTGCATCGGTGGGCGCAAGGATTGCCCCGATAAGTGCTGCTTCAGGTAAGGCAATACCGGTAAAGAAAATTATTGCAGTAACAGCCCCCGCGAAAATCGTGAGAGGAAGACCTATTGCAAGCAACCGTGATGGGTAACTCCGGTTTCCTTTCAGGGTGGTGAAATCAATTCGTGCTGCATCCGAAAAAAGGATTAATACAAGGGCTATTTCTGCAAATATTAATACCAACTCGTTATTTGCGCCCAGTGATAGAAAACCAAGCCCATCGGGGCTCACGAGCAGGCCAAGCCCGACAAAAATCATCGGGGCTGTGATAATTGACCCCTCAATGCGGTGCGAAACCAGTGAATAGATAAAAATTGCTATCGAAAAAATGATCGCACCGATGAGTATCAACGATAGCATGTCAACCTTATCTTTTGGATATGATGTATTTAATTAATTTGGGGGTCTGTTGAAAAGCTTTAGGAGGCACCCAGAATCATGATTATTCCTAAATTTATCCATGCTCCCGGGGCTCCGCCCAGCCGCTGCATCACCCCGGTTGGGATAGGGAATGACCTTGAATCTCTATTATGCAAATGATTTCAGCAAATCCTGCCCAATGAATACCAGGTAACCAATGGGATTCTTTGTTTTTTCCGGCAGACTCGTAATTGAACGTTGAGGACAAGGAAGTATCTGAAAAAATTATGTCATTTTCATCCGATTTCTGAGCCGGATCCCGTTAACCAGCAGCATAAGCCCCAGTAACAAGGCAATGACGCCAACGATTTCCATGAGTGTCAGCAGCACGCTCCTCGGGTTTAAGAATATAAGGACCACGAGCAGGAGTGAGATGACTGCGATGATTACCCTGCTTATAAAGCCCTCGGGAATTGCCGCACGGCCTTTTCTCGCCCGTGCGAGCAGGATGACGGCACTCGCAAACATCCATAGGGCAAGTATCCCAAGAATAACTGCAATCCAGAGGTCAAGGGGCAGGTAAAATGCGATAACTCCCGCAACTATGATCCCGATCCCGCGATATATGAGACTGCCGGGAAGGACCCTGAAGGGACCAAACGCGATCCCCTGCAACAAGGTAATGGTACCCAGCCCAATAATTGCCAGGGGGACGAGGAGATGCATGAGGCCTTTAAACGAAAGCAATGGGTTTGAGACAATGAACACCCCGACGATCATCAGAAGAATACCGGAAAGGACCTGTTCCTTCCAGGACCTTTTCTGGTCTTCCAGGATTTCCTTTTCATTTCCCGTCTTTTTCCGTGTACCGGATATGAGGGTGACAACGGTATCCCCGATCATGAGGAGAAGGGGGGCGTCGTCGACGAGATGAAGGAGAGGGTGGACCTTCGGGTCATGATTGTCAAGGTGGACATGCCATTCGGTCTTCTGTTCATGGGCATGGTACTGCCCTTTCCGGTAACTTGCGATGGTCCCAGGAGAAGGAACATTAATCGGGGACATCACCCAGCCCGGGTCAAGGGGCTCAGTAACCGATTCTTTCGGCACGATAACTTCCCATACCCCGTCATGCAGCGGGCCGAGGAAATCTTCTAATTTTGTGACGATCTACACCTCCTGTTCGTAATCAGATTAAGAGATTTTACCTGTATTAATACCTTCACCATACTATCCTGATTGTAGTTGAAGGAGATCGGGTCCCATTTTCCTTTTCCCTTATGTTAACGCCGGAAATTAAATTTTGGGTGATTTCACAGGTTCCAACTTTCTTCCAGGTCGGGGTTGATCTTGCACAATCACCGGGATTATTTATCGGAAATATTTTTCCAGAACGACGATTTATAATCTGTTTTTGATTTCCCCTCTTTGAAGTATTGTTCCCCGGGTTGCGGGCCCTCCAATGGTATTTCTTCAATTTCTTCTTTTTTTACGGGGATTACAGATTTACTTTGAACGAGAAGCCGTTCCAGTTTTTCAAGTTTTACTGAGATCTCGTTGTTTTTCCTTTCCTGTTGCGACATCGATGATTGTAATTCGTCAATTCGTGCGATTAACTGCTTTTCAAATTCTGAAACATCCTCTTTGGGTTGAACCTCTTCCTCATCTTTCTTTTCAGGTGGCGTAAGGAGTTTATTAGATATGAACCCGGCAAATGTTGCAAATATCCCGACACCGGTCGTCATTACAAGGACACCCACCAGCCTCCCGGCACCGGTAACAGGGTACTGATCACCGTACCCGACGGTGGTGATGGTCACATAGGCCCACCACAAGGCATCACCAGCGGTAGTGATATTTGCACTGGGAGAACTGCTTTCTGCACGTAATACTAAAAATGAGCCCACTTCGAGGATGATGATTACAGAGAAAACAAGGATGTATAACGCTGCTTCAGCCCGGTTGTACGAGAGGTAGTGAGTTATTTCGCTGACACCATGTTCCTTGACAAGCCGGTAGGCCTTGAAAATACGGAACAACCTTAAAAATCTTAACTGGGGTGCACAGGCAAGTAAATCAGCCCATCCATAGTCTCGGAAGAAATAATGGGTCTTTGATTTCGTGGTAGTGAACCGGTATAAGAAATCCATGACGAAGATAATAGTCAGAAAAACGTTGATAATTTCTACGACGTTGACGGCTTCAGGGTTTACACCCGGAATATACACCAGGGCGAGGTTGATAACCGATAATATCGATACAAGGGCAATGAATATTTCATACCCAAACCCTTTTTCATTACTGAGTTCGTCTTCTGGCACTATTGAAATCCCCTGAATTAATAGATTAATGGAATTACTGAAAACTATTTAGAAGGTTCTTGTTGTATCCGAAGGAGCCAAAAAGATTTTCCTGTAGTGATACCGTGTTTTCGCCGGTATTACTCATGTTTAACCCATAGATAGGCTGAAATTGCTACTATCATAACAGCTAACGCTGCACCGAATTCCAGAATACTAATTCCTTTGCTGAGGGTAAGGGCAGCCCCGAGGAAAATGACGGCTAATGCGATGACGATAAGTCCGAGCAGCTTGGTTTTCAAATCATCGAGGGTACGAATTTCCACCCACCCGGGAAGCGGTGCTTTTGCGATAAAGAGCTCATACAGCCCCATTGATATCAGGTAAAAGACCGTTGCAACGAGAAATATATCGATTATTTCTATTGATCTTGCGAGGAAATCCTGGACCGCATGGAGATCAAAACTGAAACTGGCTACGGCAAAGTAAACCCCGGAAAGACTTAAAAGGAAGCCATATATAAAAAGAACCGCCGAAGTGATCCCGGTACCGATAACAGCGAGACTGAACAGCCATTTGCTGCCTATCGCCAGAGACTGGACAAAGGAATGGACGCCACCTTTTTCCTGGCAGTCATTTTGTGATCCTTCCTTAGCCCCGGAGAGATTTATGTCATCTTTATTCATTATTTTGCGCCATAAGTAATTCATCTCTCCAAATTTAACCATTGCGATTTCTAATCAGGGACGGTATTGTTGTTATTCTGGTCCCGCTGCTAAAAAAGAACCAGCTTTTCAAGAAGATTATGAGAGAAAATACCCTCTTCCTGGCAGGATTATTCAAAAAAAATCAGATTTTTTATACTACCGGCCTTTTCAGATCCTACTGCGGGACCCCGAATGCCTCTTTCGTGCCGGGCATCATGCAGTATATTAGAACCAGGCCGCTGATGATAATAATCGGTGCCATTGCCTGCCATGATGATGCCCCGATCACGTTGATGATGCCGAATACCAGGTTTAAAACTGAAAGCAGCGTCATGAACATCCATCCCTGTGGATTGACCTCCCATAACATCCGAAATACCCAGAGCCAGATGAAGAACAACAGGCCCCAGAAGAAGGCCCCGACGAGGCTGAACTCGAAGAATGCAACAGGCCCGATGAAAACCGGGAGCAGATGTAACATCTGTAAGGTATAAATTAATGCATTCATCGCACCGAGAATGGCCAGGAAGGCCAGGATTGTGACACCAAGGGGTCGTGTTTTTTCCATCTGATTCACTCCTTAAACTGAAAACATTCTTGAATTGATAAGTATTAATCAGCACCGGTACTGGTTCACGTGGAATGTTACGACCGATCAACATTCATTTCACCGGCGTTGTCTTTGGGGAAACCCCGGGGAGCTGTTTACCAGGAATCTTGCGTATAGGGAATAATCGCGAAAGGCCCGGAAAACTGCAGGTTATGGATACAGGAACGGATCGTCGTTTCTTTTACTAAACCCCTTGTGGATCGCCGAACATTAAGTTTACGATCGGATTATTCGCACCAGCCGTATCACGGTTGTTACCACAAGAAAGGGAATGAAAAAATCAGATGGGTATTATGTCTTCTTTGACCCGGGGGCCTGGGTAATAATCTTAACCGCATCCACCATCTCTGGCAGCATTTCAGCAGGGAAGCCCATTACCATTTCATCATCGGAAATTCCGGAAAATTTCCTGGAACCATCGCAACCGAGCGAAAAGTTCGGCTTTCCGCTGAGGTAGACTTTTGCGACTGAGTCCGAACAGACAGACTGGATACCTGAGAACTCGGCATGTGCCCGGCCGCCCAGCTTGAATAAAGAAGATTGTGCAAGTTTCAGCAT
>Ga0209048_10005938_pt1 | contig 11494 bp, 7 predicted proteins | sample FrelakmetCRP12CR_FD_187146 | JGI IMG/M metagenome (GOLD analysis project Ga0209048, IMG submission 187146) | Freshwater lake sediment microbial communities from the University of Notre Dame, USA, for methane emissions studies - CRP12 CR (SPAdes)... | ecosystem: Environmental > Aquatic >... | reverse complement strand
GCCTCGTGGAGGCGCGAGCCCGCGGTGGGGCACCCGATCTCGGCGAGCTGAGGGCCCGCGGGTGGACGCGACCGGGGACCGCCTGGTGCCTCGTCGTGGATCGCAGCGGGTCCATGGGCGGCGAGCGGCTGGCCACCGCCGCCCTCGCCGCCGCCGCCGTGGCCTGGCGATCCCCTTCGGACTACAGCGTCGTCGCCTTCTCCTCCGACGCGGTGGTGGTCAAGTCCCAGGACGCGGCCAAGCCGGCGGAGCGGGTGGTCAACGAGCTGCTCTGCCTGCGCGGCCACGGGACGACCGACCTCGCTCTCGCGCTCCGGTCGGCGCACGAGCAGCTGGCCCGTTCTCGTGCCGCCCGGCGCATCACGGTGCTGCTGTCGGACTGCCGGGCGACCGTGCCCGGTGACGTCATCGGGTCGGCTCGCCGGCTCGACGAGCTCGTCGTGGTGCCGCCCGAGGACGACCAGGAGGAGGCCGCGGCGCTCGCCCGGGCCGTCGGGGCCCGCCTCGCGCCACTCGCGTCGCCGTCGGCGGTGCCCGGGGTGTTCGCGTTGCTGGCGTGACCCGACGGGCGAGCGGCCCGCTCAGCGGCAGGTCGGGTCGGCGAGCGGGGTGATGCTCGGGCTGATCGTGGTGGGCACGGTGATCACCGGGACGGTCGTGCTCGTGGCCACGGTGCTGGTCGTGGCCCGCCCGACCGGGCGGCTGCCAGAGGCCGTGGTGGTCGGCGCCGCGAAGGGCACGGTGGTGGACGTCGCCGGTGTCAGGCGGGTCGTGGTGGTCTCGGCGTTCGGGTCGGGGACGTCGGCCAGCTTGGCCTTGCCCCGGAACAGGTCGAGCACGGCTCGGTTGTACTGGCTGTTCACGTTGGGCAGGATCACGTCGGCGCCGTCGATGACCGTGCCCTGGCCCTGGATGAAGAACGACGGCACGGCGTTCGCGTCGAGGGTCCTCAGCCGCCGGGCGAGGGTGAACATCTCGTTGAACGTGAGCGACTGGTCGACGCGCACGGTGGCCAGCGCCACGTTGATGAGGCTGTTCAAGGTGCCGAGGTCGGTCGCCCCCTTGTCGAGCGCCTTGTGCAGCGCCCGCTTCACGAAGTCCTGCTGGCGCCGGATGCGGCCGTAGTCCGAGGTGCCGTCCTTGATCCAGGTCTTGGTCGTCGCGTCGTACCACTCGAAGTGGCGCGAGCGGGTGTAGGCGAGGGCCTCGTCGCCCATCATCGTGTGGCAGCCGGCCTGGGTGACGTCGAGCCCGGTGTTCAGGTCGCGCACCGGCGTGGCGAACGGGACCGACACCCCGCCGAGGGCGTCGACGACGCCCTTGAAGGCGCAGAAGTCGACGTCGACGTAGTGGTTGATCGGGATGTCGAAGTTGGTCTTGATCGTCTCGATCAACGTCGCGGGGCTCTCGGCCCAGGCCGTGTTGATGCGCTGGTTGTGGTTGCCGATGCGCACCCACAGGTCCCGGGGGAACGACATGATGATGGCCTGGTTGCTCGCTGCGTCGAGCCGCACCACCAGGATCGTGTCGGTCCGCGTGCCGATGTTCGTGCCGTCACCGAGGAAGGCGCCGGCGTAGGGGGACTTCGGATCGACGCAGTTGCGGCTGTCGGTGCCGACCACGAGGAAGTTCTGTGCCGGTGGGGCGTTGCCGGTGTCGGGGGGGAGCGTGCCCCCCGGTGACGTGGTCGCCGTGGTCACCGGGTCCAGGACGTTCGGGGCGAACGTGAGCCGCTGTACGTGGCTCGCCTTGTCGAGGGCGAACCACAGCCCGCCGGCGGCGCCGAGGCACGACAGCACCAGGAAGGCGTTGAACGTGAGCAGCATCCGCTGGGGCCAGGTCCGACGCATCCGGCGGTGCTTCTCGGACGCGTCGGACACGGGCGAAAATCCTAGTGGCCCGGCCGGCCCCCCTCCGGTCGCCTCGCTGCTCCGGGTTTGCTGTGAAGAGTGTGAAGTCGCTGTGACTTGGCCCTTGGCAGCCCGACGCGCACGACCCCCGTCACTAGGGTCGCCGGGAGTGGACGATGGCTCGCAGCGCCGGGTGGTGCTCGGGATCCGCGTGTGCGCCGGCGCCGCCTTCGTGGCCCTCTTCGTGCAGCAGAGCGCGGCCAAGGGGCTGCCGTTCGACCGGGAGCGGCTCCTGCTCTGGATCCTCGGCGGGCTCTCGGTGACCTGCTTCGGCCGTCCCTGGCGCCGCTCGGCGCAGCTCGTGACGGACTGGCTCCCGTTCGTCGCGGTGCTCTTCGCCTACGACTACTCCCGGGGGCTGGCCCAGGAGGTCGGGATGCCGCTGCAGGTGACGCCGCAGCTTCACCTCGAGAAGCTGCTGTTCTTCGGGCGCGTGCCCTCGGTGTGGTTGCAGCAGCACCTGTACCACGTCGGCGAGATCCGCTGGTGGGACGTGGTCGTCTCGGTCACCTACACGACCCACTTCGTGCTGCCCTTCGTGGTCGCCGGCGTGCTGTGGGCGTACGATCGCGGCCGTTGGCGGCGCTTCGTCAACCGGTTCGTCGTCGTGAGCTTCGCCGGGGTGGCGACGTTCGCGCTCCTCCCGTCGGCGGCGCCCTGGATGGCCTCCGACATGGGTCTGCTGCCCCACCTCGAGCGCAACGTCGGCTACGGGTGGAGCCGCATCGACCTGCCCGTGGCGACGCAGCTCATCGACAAGGGCCGCCTGGTCGCGAACCCGGTCGCCGCGGTGCCCTCGCTGCACGCGGCGTGGGCCCTGCTCATCGGGCTGTTCTTCTGGAGCAGCGTGCGGCGGCGCTGGCTTCGCCCCCTGCTGCTCGTGCAGCCCCTCCTCATGGCCTTCACCGTCGTCTACGGCGCGGAGCACTACGCGGTCGACGTGCTCGCCGGGTGGGCCTACGTGGCGGCCACGTTCGTGGTCTGCGGCGCGGTGGAACGGTGGTGGGCCCGCCGACGTGGTCCCGCGATCGATCCGCCGCCGGTGCCGGCCTTCGTGCCCGTCGCGCCGCTCGTCCCGTCGGTGACCGGAGCACACGCCGACGCACCGCTCGATGCCGACGAGGTGGTCGTCCTCGTGTGAGGATCGGCTCCTTGGCCGGCCGGCGGTTCCCCGACCCACCCGGCCTCGATCGGTAGCGTGACGTCATGTTCGTCCTGGCCGCTACGACGACCGACTCGATCGTCCCCCACGGCTGGCACACGCCGGTGCGGATCGCGGTGATCCTGGCGGTGAGCGTGGTGGTGGTCGCCGTGGTGCGCCGGGTCGTGCGCCGCGCCATCAACGGGATCGTCACCGTGCGCGAGAGCGACACCGTCACCGCCATCGCGCCCGTGGGCACCCGCTCGTCGGCGCGCGCCCGGACGCTGACGGCCGTCCTGGTCAGCACGGTGACGGCGATCATCTGGATGATCGCCGTGGTCACCATCTTCGGCGAGCTCGGCCTGAACCTGGGGGCCTTCATCGCCACCGCCACGATCATCGGCGGTGCGATCGCCTTCGGGGCCCAGAACCTGGTGAAGGACTTCCTGGCCGGGCTCTACGTCCTGCTGGAGGACCAGTACGGGGTCGGTGACATCGTCGACCTCGGCGTGGCCTCCGGCACGGTCCAGCGGGTGTCGCTGCGCACGACCCGCCTGCGTGACGAGCAGGGCCGTGTCTGGTACGTGCCGAACGGTGTGGTGCAGCGGACGGGCAACCTCAGCCAGGAATGGGCCCAGGCCGTGCTCGACGTACCCGTCGCGCTCGACGTGGACCTCGTTCAGGCCAAGGCCTCGCTGGAGGACCTGGCCGGCCAGCTCGCCGCCGAACCTGCGTTCGCGGAGAGCGTCCTCGAAGCACCGGTGGTGCTGGGCGTCCAGGACGTGCTCGATGACCGCGCCGTGCTGCGCCTCGTGATCAAGACCAGCCCGGCCGCGCAGTCCTCCGTCATGCGCGAGATGCGCGAACGGGTGCTCGGGGCGGTCCGCGACGGGCGGCTCGTGATCCCCCAGCCCGTCGCCCGGACCGTCGTGGTCCGAGGCGAGCCGGCCCCGGTCAGCCCTCCGGCGCCAGAGTGACCCGGACCTCCGGCTCGGCGGACTCCACGAGGGACAGCGAGCCGGCGGCGCCGGCCTCGAGGAGATCGCGACGTGCCTGCTCGACCAGGGCAAGCGTCGCTGCGGGGGCCGCCACCACGACCGACTCGGCCGGGGCCCGCATCGAGCGCTTGGCCTCGGTCTTGGCCTTGCGCACGGAGGCCAGCACCCACCCGGCCGCGTCGAGCAGGGCGGGGTCGCCGCCGGCGTCGTCGGGCGCCGGCCAGGGCGCCCGGTGCACCGAGCCGGGCTGCCACCAGCGCCACACCTCGTCGGTGACGAAGGGCAGGAACGGCGCCAGGAGCCGCAGGAAGACCGAGAGCGCGATCTGCAGGGCCTCGTTGGCGCTGCGGGCCGGGCCCTCGCCGCCCGCCCCGTAGGCGCGGCCCTTGACCAGCTCGACGTGGTCGTCGCAGAACCACCAGAACGTCGCCTCGGTGCGCTCGAGGGCCCGGGCGTAGTCGAACTCCTCGAACGCCGCGGTCGCCTCGGCTGCGACGGCGGCCAGCCGCGCCAGGAGAGCCCGGTCGACGGCTTCGCTCACCGCCGCGTCCGCGCCCCGCCTGGTGCCGCCACCTGCTGGGTCCGTGGCTGCGCCGGCTGGGTCCGTGGCTGCGCCGGCTGGGTCCGTGGCTGCGCCGGCTGGGTCCGTGGCTGCGCCGGCTGGGCCGAGGCCCAGGACGAACTTCGACACGTTCAGGATCTTGATGGCGAGCTTGCGCCCGATCTTCATCTGACCCTCGTCGAAGGCGGTGTCGACGCCGGGGCGCGCCGACGCCGCCCAGTACCGCACGGCGTCGGAGCCGTAGCGGTCGAAGTACTCGATCGGGGTGACCACGTTGCCGACCGACTTCGACATCTTCTTGCGGTCCGGGTCCAGGATCCATCCGCTGATGCACGCGTTCGTGAACGGCAGCGAACCGTGCTCGAAGTGGGCCCGCACCACGGTGGCGAACAGCCAGGTCCGGATGATCTCGTGGCTCTGGGGGCGCACGTCCATCGGGAACACCCGCTCGAACAGGTCGGGGTCGTCGACCCAGTGCCCGGCGATCTGAGGCGTGAGCGAGGAGGTGGCCCAGGTGTCCATGACGTCCGGGTCGCCGACGAAACCGCCGGGAACGCCGCGCTGGTCGGCCCGGTAGCCGGTCGGGACGTCCGAGGAGGGATCGACGGGCAGCGTCGTGTCCGGCGCCACGATCGGATCCTCGTAGTCCACGGTCGCGTCGTCGCGCACCGGGTACCACAACGGGATGGGAACGCCGAAGAACCGTTGCCGGCTGATCAGCCAGTCGCCGTTCAGACCCTCGACCCAGTTGGCGTACCGGTGGCGCATGTGGTCGGGATGCCACCGGAGCGCGTCGCCCCGGGCCACGAGCTGGGACCGGAGAACCTCGTCGCGGCCGCCGTTGCGGATGTACCACTGCCGGCTGGTCACGATCTCGAGCGGCCGGTCGCCGCGCTCGTAGAACTTGACCGGGTGGGTGATCGCACGGGGCTCCCCGAGGACCTCGCCGCGCTCTCGCACCAGCTCGACCGTGCGGGCCTGGGCCTGCTTCACCGTGCGCCCGGCGAGCTCGCCGTAGGCGGCGCGCCCCTCGTCGGTGGTGATCCAGTGCGGCGTGGAGGCGAGCAGTCGCCCGTCGCGCCCGACCACGGCCCGCGTGGGCAGCTGCAGCTCCCGCCACCAGGTCACGTCGGTCAGGTCCCCGAACGTGCAGATCATGGCGATGCCCGTGCCCTTGTCCGGATCGGCCAGCGGGTGGGCCAGGACCGGCACGACGACGCCGAAGAGCGGTGTGCGGACCTCCCGACCGAACAGCGCCTGGAAGCGGGCGTCGTCAGGGTGGGCGACGAGGGCCACGCACGCGGCCAGGAGCTCGGGCCGGGTGGTGTCGATCACCACGTCGCCCTCGCCGTCGAGGCGGTGGAAGGCGAGAGCGTGGTAGGCGCCCGGCTGGTCCCGGTCGACGAGCTCGGCCTGCGCGACGGCGGTCCGGAAGTCGACGTCCCACAAGGTCGGAGCCTCGGCCTGGTAGGCCTCGCCCCGGGCCAGGTTGCGCACGAAGGCCCGTTGGCTCGTGCGCCGGCTGTGCTCGTTGATCGTGGTGTACGTCTGGTGCCAGTCGACCGAGAGCCCGAGACGCTGGAACAGGTTCTCGAAGGCCGATTCGTCCTCGGCCGTCAGGCGGTGGCACAGCTCGACGAAGTTCGGGCGGCTGACCGGCAACGGCTGCTTCGCGTCGGGTGCGGCCGGTGGGACGAAGGCCGGGTCGTAGGGCAGCGACGGGTCGCAGCGGACCCCGAAGTGGTTCTGGACCCGTCGTTCGGTCGGGAGACCGTTGTCGTCCCAGCCCATCGGGTAGAAGACGGCCTTGCCTCGCATCCGCTGGTAGCGGGCCACGGTGTCGGTGTGGGTGAAGGAGAACACGTGGCCCACGTGGAGCGATCCCGACACGGTCGGCGGAGGGGTGTCGATGGCGAAGACCTCCGACCGGGACCGTGTTCGGTCGAAGCGGTAGGTGCCCTCGGCTTCCCACCGCGCGATCAGGGGGGCCTCGATGCCGTCGAGGGTGGGTTTGTCGGGGACCGATGCCATGGTGGACCCAGAAGGTAGCGGGGGAGCCTCGTCGGCGGCGCCCCGGTTGCGGTCGGGTCTCATCGCGCCGATCGCGCTACACCTCGGGCCGCGATGTGCCGAAACTCGGCGACGTGACGTCGATCGGAGGGGCTGCTCGCGCTCGAGGGGAGCGCTCGGGCCTGACCCTGGTCGCGGTGCTCTGTCGGTTGTGCATCGTCGCGGTGGTCGCTGTGGCCGGCCCCGGCCGGGCCAGCGCCTCCTCCGGTGGCGCCGTCGTCTCGATCGCCGATCCCGACGGCACCGGTGCGGCCTTCGGCCCGGCGGAGCGGACGGTCACCGCCGGCCAGACCGTGACCTGGCAGAACGACGACACGACGGAGCACAGCGTGGCCGTCGACGGCACCGGGGGGGACAACGTGCTCGCGCCGGGGGAGGTGTTCTCGATCCCGTTCAACACCCCGGGTTCCTACGCCTACCACTGCTCGATCCACGGCTTCACCGGCCGCGTCGTCGTGCTCGCCGCAGAGCTCCCCACGACGTCGCCGCCGACGTCGCCGCCCACCACCTCGCCGTCGCCGACCTCGCCCCCTACGGCCCCCACCGCTTCGCCTCCCACCGCGGCGACGTCGCCGGGCCGGGCCGGGCCGCCCGCGGCCACCCCGGCGTCGAGCGAGCCGCCACCGCCGCGCCCGTCGACCGTTCCCTCGGTCCTGCCGACCGAGGTCTCCCCCGCACCGGCGACGACGGTCGATCCGACCACGACGGTCGATCCGACCACGACAGCCGAGGCCGCGACGACGACGGCCGACGCGACCACCACGACCACGGTGCCCCCGCCGGACGAGACCGTCCCGAAGCTGGCCGTGTCGATCCGCACGACGGGTGACGGCCTCCCCACCGGGCTCCTCGTCGGCGGTGCGGTCGTCGGGGCCGGCGTGGGCATCGGCGGCGGCGTCTTGGCGAGGCGTCGGTCCAGGCACGGGAACCCACCCGCGGCCTGAGCGCGACCGCAGTTACCATCGCCGGGCGTGATCCGCCTCCATGACAGCGCGACCGGCCAGGTTCGAGAGCTGGCCCTGCGCGAGCCGGGCAAGGTGGCCATGTACGTGTGCGGACCGACCGTGTACGGCCCCCCGCACCTCGGCCACGGCCGCTTCTCGCTCGTGTTCGACGTCCTGCGGCGCTACCTCGAGTCGACGGGGCTCGAGGTCTGCTACGTGTCGAACATCACCGACATCGACGACAAGATCATCGAGCGGGCCACCACCGAGGGCCGCGACCCGGCGGAGATCGCGGTGCGCTGCGAGGCGGTGTGGTGGCGAGCCATGGACGCCATCGGGGTGAAACGACCCACGAGCGATCCCCACGCCACGGCCTACGTGGGTCAGATGGTCGAGCTGGTCGCTGCGCTCGTCGAGAGCGGTCGTGCCTACTCGACCGACGACGGCGTCTACCTCTCGGTGCGCTCGGTCGAGGACTACGGGCTGCTCGCCCACCAGTCCCTCGACGAGATGCTGGCCGGCGGTGGCGAGCGGACCCTCGTCGGGGCCGAGCACAAGCGCGATCCCGGCGACTTCGCCCTCTGGAAGCTGGCCAAGCCAGGTGAGCCGTCGTGGCCGTCGCCGTGGGGACCGGGTCGGCCAGGGTGGCACACCGAGTGCGTGGTCATGTCGCTCGACCTGCTGGGCGAGGGGTTCGACCTCCACGGCGGCGGACAGGACCTCGCCTTCCCCCACCACGAGAACGAGCGGGCTCAGGCCGTCGCCCTCGGGCGCCGCTTCGCCCGCCACTGGGTGCACAACGGGTTCGTGGTCGATCCGAGCGGTCAGAAGATGTCGAAGTCGCTCGGGAACTTCACGAACCTCCTCGACCTCGTCGACTCCGTCGATCCCCGGGCCTACCGACTGCTGGTGCTGCAGGCCCACTACCGCTCGCCCCTCACCGTGGACCGGGACACGATCGGTCGAGCCGAGCGCTCCCTGAGCGGCCTCGACGCCTTCGCCCGGCGGGCGGCCGGTCTGGCCCGGGTCGACGCCGATCCCGAGACCATCGCCCGGTTCCGTGAGCGGATGGACGACGACCTCGACACCCCCGGTGCGATGGCGCTGGTCTACGACACCGTCCGTCGGGTCAACGCCCTGCTCGACGCCGGTGATGTGACCGGTTCGGCGCCCCTCGTGGCTTCGGTGCGGGCGATGTGCGACGCGGTCGGCCTGGTCCTGCGGACCGTCGAGGTGGTGCCGGCCGAGGTCGCGGCCAGGGTCGCCGCCCTCGACGCCGCACGATCGGCCGGGGACTACGCGACGGCGGACGCGCTGCGCCACGAGCTCGCCGGTGACGGCTGGGTGGTCGAGACGACCAAGTCCGGCTCGACGGTGCGGCGAGGGTGATTTGACTCGGGGACGGCGCGCCCCGAACGCTTGTCCACCGTGAACCAGGGCAACGCTCGCGGACGGACCGGCACGCGCCGACCGCTCCCGCCGGGGTTCTTCACGATCTGGACGACGGTCGCCCTGGACCTGGTCGGCTTCGGCATCGTCGTGCCGCTCCAGGGCCTCTACGTCGAACGGTTCGGCGCGTCGGCGACCACCGTGGGGCTGCTGTTCGCGTCCTTCTCCTTCGCCCAGTTCGCCCTGGCGCCGTTGTGGGGCAGGGTCTCGGACCGCGTCGGGCGCAAGCCGGTCATCATCGTCTCGCTCGTCGGGACGGCGGTGGGCTCGTTCGTCACCGGGGCGGCGGGGGCGTTGTGGGTCGTGTTCCTGGGCCGGATCATCGACGGTGGATCAGGCGCGAGCGTCTCGGTCGCGCAGGCCGCGGTGACCGACGTGGCCGACGATGCCGACCGGCCCCGCCTCCTCGGGTTGCTGGGAGCGGCGTTCGGCGTGGGGTTCGTGCTGGGACCGGCGATCGGCGGCCTTGGCGCCCTGGCCGGGCCGAGGGTCCCGTTCTTCCTCGCCGGCGCCATCGCGACCGTCAACGCCGTCGTCGCCGTGTTCCGGCTGCCCGAGACGTCGACTCGGGCCGAGCGGGTTGCGCACGCCCACCGGCGGGCGACGTCGGGCCCGGACCAACCCGAGCGGCGACGCAAGCTCATGCGCCTGGCCGTCATCGCGTTCATCGCTACGGGCGCCTTCAGCATGTTCGAGGCCACGTTCGCCCTGTTCGCCGAGCGGCGCTTCTCGCTCCATGCCGCCGGCGTGGCGGCCGTGTTCGTGGGGGTGGGTCTCGCGCTCGTCGTGGTGCAGGGCGGCGCCATCCGTCCGGTCACCGATCGTCTCGGATCGGGCGGCGCCTTGCGCCTCGGGCTGGCGGTCAACGTCGTCGGCCTGGTCGCCCTGGCCGCATCGAAGAGCTGGTTCCTGCTCGTCCCGGCGCTGGCGATGCTCACGTTCGGCCAGGGTGTGGCCAATCCGTCGCTCACGACCCTCGTGACGAGGACCGCCGATCCGGCGCGCCGGGGCCAGGCGCTGGGCTTCCAGCAAGGGGTCGGGGCGGTGGCCAGGGTGGTGGGCCCGGCGGCCGGCGGGGCGCTCTTCCAGCACGGAGGGATCCCGGTGCCCTACGTCGTGGCGGCGGTCCTCGTCGCGGTTGCGGGCTTCCTGGCCCTCGGGATGGCCGGCTGAGGCCCGGGGACCGGTTGTCATCTGAGTTACCGATTGGTAACTTGTGGAGCAAGACCCCACAGCGGCGCTTGCCGGACCCCCCGAGGTGACCCATGGCCGATTTCTCGCTCCAACTGAACGAGGACCAGCTCCAGATCCAGAAGTGGGTGCACGACTTCGCCGAGGGCGTCGTGCGCCCGGCGGCCCACGAGTGGGACGAGCGCGAGGAGTTCCCGTGGCCGGTGGTCCGGGAGGCGGCGTCGATCGGGCTGTACTCGTTCGACTTCATGGCCAACGCCATGGCCGACTCGTCCGGGCTCACCCTGCCCGTGGCCCTCGAGGAGCTGTTCTGGGGAGACGCCGGGATCGGCTTGGCGATCTTCGGATCTGGCCTTGCCGCGGCCGGCATCGCCGGCAACGGCACGCCCGAGCAGGTGATGGAGTGGGTGCCCCAGTGCTACGGCACGCCCGAGGATCCCCGGCTGGGCGCGTTCTGCGTGAGCGAGCCCGACGCCGGTTCGGACGTGAGCTCGCTGCGGACCCGTGCCGTCTACGACGCGGCCACCGACGAGTGGGTGCTGAACGGAACCAAGGCCTGGATCACCAACGGGGGGATCGCCGACGTGCACGTCGTGGTCGCCACCGTGGACCCCGCCCTCAAGGCGAAGGGCCAGGCCAGCTTCATCGTCCCCCCGGGCACCGCCGGCCTCTCGATGGGCCAGAAGTACCACAAGCACGGCATCCGGGCCTCCCACACCGCCGAGGTCGTCCTGGCCGACGTGCGGGTCCCGGGCCGGTGCCTGCTCGGGGGCAAGGAACGCCTCGACGCGAAGCTGGCCAGGGCCCGGGAGGCCGGCCGTTCGGGTGAGAAGCAGCCGGCGATGGCCACCTTCGAGGCGACCCGGCCCGCGGTCGGCGCCCAGGCCCTCGGCATCGCCCGGGCCGCCTACGAGTACGCGCTGGACTACGCGAAGGAGCGCAAGGCCTTCGGGCGCCCGATCGTCATGAACCAGGGCGTGGCCTTCAAGCTCGCCGACATGTGCACCGAGATCGACGCCGCCCGCCTCCTCGTGTGGCGGGCGGCCTGGCTGGCCCGCAACGGCGGCTACCGCAACGGCGAGGGGTCGATGTCGAAGCTGAAGGCCGGCGAGGTCGCCGTGTGGGTCACCGAGCAGGCGATCCAGATCCTGGGCGGCAACGGCTACATCCGCGACATCCCGGTGGAGCGCTGGCACCGTGACGCCAAGATCTACACGATCTTCGAGGGC
>Ga0209048_10005937_pt1 | contig 11498 bp, 28 predicted proteins | sample FrelakmetCRP12CR_FD_187146 | JGI IMG/M metagenome (GOLD analysis project Ga0209048, IMG submission 187146) | Freshwater lake sediment microbial communities from the University of Notre Dame, USA, for methane emissions studies - CRP12 CR (SPAdes)... | ecosystem: Environmental > Aquatic >... | reverse complement strand
AAGGCTATTCATAAAAAAAGGAAGGTGAACTATGAGAATCGTCAATCCATTCAATAAGACGGTCCATTTCTTTACGAAAGCGGTCGGGATGAAAAAGAGAACGCGCCGGGGTTGGAAGAAAATGTATGTAAAACATACGTCCTGGAAAAGATCGAAATAAAATGAAGATCTTCGATCGGATCCCAAAAGGCAATTCCGATTATTGGCATACGGTCACGGCGCTGACGTCTTCGGGCCGGGTGATCGAATTCGTTAACCGGACTTTCAAAGAAGCGCTGCAAATCGTGGCCGGCCTTCGCGGCGGAGATTATACGAAGATCAAGCGCCGGCGTCAGAGAAAAGGACCAGTCACGGATCGCCGGGGATGTCTATAAAAGGCCGTAAAACCGTTAAAAAGGGATCCCCCCGTCCTCCAGGCCATCCCCCAGGTGATCGCCTCCCCTGGCTCAAATCACGGCCGGTCCTGGCCGGATTCCGGGCTGGGGCTTGACAAGCGGGATCCTTCGGGAGTATAAGATCGATATGCAACCTCATTCAGCTTCTAACGAAGAAAAGTGCGGATCCCTCCGGGGTTGCATGCCGTCCTTGAATGAGGTTGCTTTTTTAATCTTAAGCAGGGGGTTAAAATGAAAGGTTATTTTGAAGCCTTCCCGGATTATCCATCAACTCGTTTTCGGAGTTATGTCTTAGAAGATGGCGTCATTCGTTTTGGGGCAGAAACGGAAAATGACGCCTGGATGGCGACTTATATGCTGATGAGCCTGTTCCCAGGAAAATTTTATTCGCTGGTCCTTAATCAACCTTATTATGGAGAAGTCTGGCGCTGGTCCGAACAGGTGGAACCATGAAAAGGGTTTTTATTCCATCTTTTGAGCCTGTTGAAAATCCATCCTGGTCGATCGTTCTTTCCGATGGAAGCCGAGCCTGCGCGATCTGCTGGTCTTTCGATCTTTCGGACGCGCTTTATATGGCCGCGATGTTCAAGGCGCTTAATGAATTCCCGCTGTGGTATTATTATGTTATCGAAGGTCTTTTCCCCTGGGAGATTGAATTATGATTGATATCGAACTTGTGGATGGCACCGTCATCGGAGCTCAGGGTATCAATCACACGCTCGAAGGATGGATCGCGACGACGGAAGGCGAGAAGCCGGGGGATCGGCGCGTCGTCACCTATCTGATCCCCGAAGGCCAGATCCGATATATAAAAAGCACTTCTGAACGGTCGATCCTTTCGAAGCCGGGAGATCTGAATTGAACGAAAAAGAAAAAGACATCATCCTTCTAGTGATCCGAAGTCTGGGACTGGATGCGGTAGAGGTTTTAACAAAAGAATGGCACGTTGAAGTAAATTTTCCCTATTTGAACTCTCCGACTTTTAGAATTATGTCCTTAGACGCTCTCCCTGGGTTTATCCGCCGGGCCTGGCGATTTGGATTTCCGAAATGATATCGACAATAATCTTATCGATCCTTTTTGCTCTGGCTTCCATCGCTTTCCTTGTGTCCGGAGACAAGGCGTCGGGATTTTCCTGCATGGCGATTTCTGTTCTGCTCAAGATCCTAAGCGATATTGAAGTTATCGAAAAGATTTTAAAGAAAGATCGCCATGATTAAGATCGATATTTTTACTTTGCTTTCCGGAGTTTCTGCGATCGTCCTTATGGGATTCGCTCTGGGAGCGATTCTTACCGATCGTCGGGCTTTGATACAAGAAAAAAGAAGAAGACAGACGATGGAGAAGATGCGGAATGATATGATCACGTTATTTATTCTTCCGGATCGTCTTGATTGTCAGCTACAGGAAGATATTGAGGATGCCATGGCTTGCTGGAATAAGGATCAACGGGATTATGATCGGGGACGGTTGACGGCCTTTCGGAAGATCCAGCTTTTTATGAAAGGACGAATCTGATGATTCGCACAAATCCCGTTCTTGCCGGATGGCTCCTGGGATTTTTTTCGGCTGGGGCTTTGGCGATCCTTCTCGCCTGTGGAAGATTTTTTATCGAGGGGATGATCGATAAAGCGCTGGATCGTCATCGCGATCAGGGACATAAAAAATGACGACGGCAATTCTGGCCGTCATCCTGGCCGGCCTTTTCGTGGCTTTCTGGAAGATGATCCAGCCGGGGCGGCTGCTGGTCTTTGGGAGAAGCCAGCCCTGGGAATATCGGACGATCAAGGCGGCGATAGAAAAGCGAAAGCGCCGCTGCCTTCGAAGGATCCTTGAAGATAATCCTCCGCTGATCAAGGGCCGGCGCTATGTGGACGCCTAGCTCGATCCCCAGGACGCCGATTCCGGCCCAGGATCCGATCCCAGCCGGCCGGGATCCCCAGGATCCTGAACATCCCTTTAAAGCAATCTTTTGCGATCATTGTGGTCATCTGTTGAGGTTTAAAATCTCATGCGGAAAAAGGACTTGTCCGACCTGTCGGCGGAAGTGGTTCGGATATCATTTTAAGCCACTTTTCGAGGTTGTGAATGAGTGGGAGATCGTCCATTCGTTAACGCTGACGACAAGGAATATTCCCGATGGCGAATTCGGCGAGTATCATGTTAAGCAGATCCGGGGCTGGTTCACGGAGCTGCGAAGGCGCTTTCGGCGGGAGATCTCCGGCGGCTTCTATGTCGTCCAGGCGACGAATCGCGGGAAGGGCTGGCATTTGCATTTGCATATAATTTTTGAAGGAAAGTATATCCCTCAAAAGGTCATCTCGAATGCCTGGGAAAAGATCACCGGAGGATCTTATATTGTGGACGTCAAAGACGTGAAGGACGCGAAAAAAGCGATCAGATATCTACTGGCCGACTTCTCCGGCGCTCCCCGTATCCGGCCGGACGACTGTGAAGTGTATAATTCGATATTCAAGGGAAAGCGATTGGTCCAGCCCTTCGGAAAATTCAGGTCCATGAAATTCAAGCGGCCGTTTAAATGCCCCGTCTGTGGAAATACGTCCTGGGTTGATCTCGACGTTCTTCTTGGCGTTCATACGTATCATAAATGTCGTGATCGGGACGGTCCGTGATGGCCTTCCGCTGCCTCTCTGATCGACCTGGCCGAAAGGCTGGGGCTCTGCCTAGCCGGCCCGGAGATCGCCTGTCCTGGGCCAAATCGCGGCCGGTCCTGGACGTCAATCAGCTTTATGATGAAGCCGTATCACCTTTTGAAGCGAATCCTGGCCTTCCTTCCTCTTTTTTCGGGGGTCCGGGGGGCCTTTCCCCCCGCTTCACTTGATTACATTACAACATCTCTGGCCCCTAGAAAATCCTCCCTGGATTACATTACAACATCTCTGGCCCCTAGAAAATCCTCCCTGGCGTCTAAAATAGACTTCCCTGACTGTCCGGCGCCGCGGATCCTGGCCGGCCTGGTCCTTAGATCCTTAAAAATGCTCGAGTCCTACCACTATGGATAGATGACGCGGATCTATAAGCTATACCAGATATGGTGCATTTGGACGTTTTTCTATTGACAAGCGCCTTTTTACATGGATAATAGGGTTATGGCCGCACAAAGGGATCGCAAGGGTCAGATCTCCGTCCAGGTCTGGATTGATCGGAGGATCCATCGAAAAGCTAAAGCACGGCTGGTCCTGGAAGGAAAAGTCATGCGGGACGAAATAACAAAATTCTTGGCCTGGTATGGAGGGATGGAGGATACCGAAGATGAAAATAAAAAAACTCCCGAAGCCGGCTGATCCGACGCCGGATGAATCGATCCGGGGATATGCAAAGCACATTGAAGCCAAGAAACCGGCAGCTGGCCCAGCCGGGGATCCGGCCGCGCCGGCTGCGGATCCTCCGACTGCTGGGGATCCTGTTAAGGTTCATAATACTAAGCCGATTGATCAATCTCTGGCGAAATTTAAGAAAATACATTCCAAGCGGAATGCTAAAAAAATTGGAAAGGGGATTAAAGCAAATGACGCAAGCAAAGGCCAAAGTCTTCCGGAAGAAGCCGGACCTGGATCCGGGGCTGGATGGGATCGGGCCGCTGCCGGACGATCCGGAAAGTCTGATGCACGGGCCGGCTTCCGCTGGCCGATCGACTGGTTCCGCAAAAACTCCTCCGGCGGATCCGGTCAGTAAAGCCTTCGCCGGGGAATTGATCGGCCTTCCTTTCGAAGCGGTCCATATGGTCCAGCCGGCTGTCCCTGCGCTGGCTGATGAAGAAAAAGTAAAACTGGGGGCTCCGCTGGCCGAGATCCTGAATAAATATCCGATCTTCGCTTCTAAAATGACGAGGTCGGAGATCGTCTTTGGGTTTTATCTTTTCGCGGCCGTCGCCGGCCGGGTCAAGATCTACGCTGATTATAGGAAAGGTCAGGTCGAGATAGCCAGATTAAAAGCGGAGCTTGATGCTAGCAAGGCGACGGCGAATAAGGAAGACGAGGCTCCGGAAGGGAATTGAAGCTGTGAAAAGGATTGTCCTGAAGTCTTTGTCGATCTTTTTTACGGTCATCGCTTTTGTCCTTTGCCTTCCCTGCCTTCCTTTTTTTGCCGCTGGCTGGCTGGCGGATTATTTTGATCCAAGTTTAAGGGATTGAAAATAAGATGATCGAGACTGTTGTCGGAAAACGTGGCCGAGGAAAGACGTCCTTAGTCGCGGAAATCATCGCCAAGCAGAAGCGGGATCAAATATTTATTTTTGACTATTGTGGAGAATTCCGGGATTTCGCGGTCCCTGGCTTTTGCTATGTAGTCAATACCGGATTCCGAGAATTCTGTCATGCGCTTTGGGACAATTCGCGCGAAGGGGTTTCGACGCTGCTGGTCCTAGATGAGATATCGATCTATGGGAAAAATAATTACTTGGTCGAACATATTTACAGACTTTCTCGACATAAGGGAATCGATATCATATCGACGGCCCAGCGCTTCCGGATGCTGCCTGTCATCGTCCGAAGCCAGTCGGATCTTTTTAGGATCTTCCAGCTGACGGAGGAAGGCGATCTCCAGTATCTTAAGAATTATGTATCGCCTGAGATCCTTTCCGTGATCATGCGGCTGGACCGCTTCCAGTATATCAATTTGAGCCTGTGAGGTTGAGTATGAAAAGAAAAAGAAAAGATTTAGAAGCCATGCTGGAGACGGTATAAAAATTACGCTGGCCGGCCGGCTGGTCATGGAGATCCCGCTTGAAGCCTTTTATCACTTGCAGAATTTTTTTAAAGGCCAGAGAGTGCTTGATTTTCCGATTCCTGGGAATGCTGTCGAGGTCGTGATGCTGCCGAAGAATGCTGGGTTTAAAACGAAGGATGGAATGCGGATCAGGATTAAGGCGCTGAAGACGAAGCGGCTTCCTCCTGGTGTCAATCGGCCGATGGTCCGGCCGGTCCTTCGTTAAGTCTGGCCTGGCCGTCCTTTCCTATCCTTGTAAAGAATATTTACAGAACTGCTTGACAAATCCATTTTTTTGGATAATCATGTTATTGCAAATCTCAATATTGGGATAGGAGGCTAACGAAATGGCTCAAACAACCGCGCCGGCCCCGAAGGCCGGAATCTTCACGTCAGAATTCTGGTTAACCCTTTCAACGATCGTCGCATCGGTCCTGGGGTTTATCCATCTTCCCCCTATCCTGATCGTCGTCCTAGTCGCTGTCTATGGAGCTTTCCGGTCGATCGTCAAGGTGCTTTCCCCGAATCTGGTCATCCCTGACTGGATCCAGAAAGTCATCGATGCCCTGACTGCACAAGCTCCAAAAAATACATAAGGAGGTCTTCGAAAAATGAAGGCAAATATTACTGGGTTCGCTGTGACGGGTCTGATCATTTTTCTTTTTATCGCCGTGAGCTGGCGCGTCAAGATCCTTCGAAAATGGATTTATGGCGTTGTGGCTTGATCGGGCCGGGTCAGGTTTTGAGGCACTAAGGAACGGAAAGGAAAGGTGCAATAATGGCTTATTTTCCAACTGAAGAAGTTGTCCTTTTTGGTGGTCGGACGCTCCCTCCCGGAGCCGTGACGACGATCGGGCCGGAATTCCCGATCGATGGCTGCGGCTGGGAGAGAATCCGAATTTATATGTCCGGCGTCCTGGCGGCTGTTGCAACGCCTTTCGGAGATGGCCTTTTCAGGTTCATCAAGGGTCTGAATCTCCGGACAAATCGCGGCGACGTTATTTATGATAACGTGCCGGGAATGGCCGCTTATCGGTTGAATCAGATGTTCTATCATACGGATCCCTTTCATGATCCTATGCTAGCCGCTGGAGGGACGTTCACGGCGGTCCTGGATCTGCCGCTGGGAATGCCCTTCCTGAATCGTCCGGAAGATCTTTTCCTGGATACGGGCCGATATTCTTATATCGAATTGCAGATCGCGACGGGAGCTTTGGCCGTCTTCGCGCCGGCCGCACCGGCCACTTGTCCGGTCACTTTCGGAATGAGCCTTGTCAAGACGCTGGCTCCGCTTGGGAAACGCGCTGACGGATCGGATGATCCGAAATCGAAACCGGTCAACGCGCCTTACTATAAGTCTTATCAGAATATCGCGACGGGGACGGCCCTTCAATGGGATCTCGAGTCTTCGATGGACCTGGGACTTTTTGGCTTCCTGGTCCATAATCATGATATTCTGCTAGTCGAAGGCGCTGTGCCGTTCTGTCATCCAGCCGCCGGCGGCGTTGATCATATCGCGCAAATCACTTTCCGCGATTCGCTCCGGCCGTATATCAATCAGCTTCCGCTTGGGGCTTTCCAGAAAAAGCGCCGGGAGCTTTGTCCGGTCCCTTGGTATGATCAGATCGCTGTCCCTGTCGTCGCGACTGAGCTTCCGACTTCGAATGTCGGAATTTATCCGCATAGCTTTGTCACGCAAGGATCGATCAACGAAATGTTCGCGACTGGTCGGAAATCCTTGCTCCAGCTGTCCTTCACGCTGAATGCCGGAGCCGGGACGGAACGGGCCGATCTTTTGGTCTGGGGCCAACGCGGCCTTCGTTAAGGTCTGGGGTCTGGGGTCTCATAAAGGGATGCCATGCCATATCTGATAATCGGAGCAGCGCTTCTCCTGCTTGTGCTATTCGGAAAAGGGTCTGGCATGGCTTCCCAGTCTTCGACTTCCAAATCCTCCGGAGCAGCCGGGGCGCTTGCCCTTCTCGCCTCCGCTAAAAAACTTTTGCCAGCTGGCGGAACGGCTGCCGTTGTAGCCGGCGGCGTCGTGGCTGGCGGATCGGTCATTGGGCTGACCGAGATCCCGGCCGCTGGGTCGTTATTCGCTTCTGTCGGACCTGGCGCGATCGCGCCGTCGCTTGAGCTTTCAGATCCTGTTTTCGCTGCGCTTGATTCAGGCTCCGGAGCCGTCGTCCCTGGCGGGGCGGCCGCTTCGGGAGGGATTGGGGCGGCCCTGGCGACGGCTGGACTACTGGCCGCGCCTTTCGTCCTAGGGCCGACGATCGCCAAGCTGATCGGGGGAAAAACCTTTAAGGAATGGGAAGCTGAACAGGCGGCGGAAAGGGCGGCTAATATCGAAGCGGAGAAAGCCTTCGCGGAGATCCAGGCGAGAGATGCTTTAATTGCGAATTATGAATCTGGAACATCAAAACCTGTGGCTAAACCTGGGGGAGTGATCGGGGGATAAAATGAAGCTATCGAATATTTTCGGCGGGGTGTCACCGGATCAAGGGGAATTCTGGGATCAGGCCGAGGTCGGTCGTCAGACCTTGCCAATCATGCCTCCTCTGGCCATGAAGACCTATCCCTTAACCGTAGTCGGACAGACAAGCGATAGCATTCAGCAGACCTTGAATAGCTTCCGGCTGAAAATCAAGGTCGTCAGTTTAAAGCCTCCGGTTTATCCAGAGAAGGCTTCCAATAACAGGTATCCGCAAACAAGAAAGGTGAAATGATGAGCCTTTCTGAGCTCTTCTCGAGCTTGACGGAGCCGGCGGCTAACGACGCCCAGCAAAGGGCTATCGTCGTTGTCCTGATCGCTGGGATGGTTGCCCTGGTCCTGATCGTTTTTTGGAAAATCTGGCAGCCGAAACGAGGTTGAAAATGTCTATGTTTTATGATGGCTTCTATACCGGGATAACGCCGGAGAACATGGCGTCCCTGACGGCCGCGAATGCCGTTGGATCCCAGAATAAAATCTGGTTATGGGCCGCGATCGGGGCCGGCGTCCTTGTTCTATTCGTCTTTTTGAGAAAGCGAGGTTAACATGGCCGCTGCAATTGGATCCGCTGAATGGTGGGGATCGACAGTTGATAAGTTGGAAACCTTTGGTCTGAGCGCTCTATCAACGGCCCTGAATGTCGGAAAACCTAATGCTGGAGGAGAAACAACTCCTGGAAAATCAATCGCGACGTCTTCGGTCCAGAATATCCTTCCCTATGTTGCCGGCGGCCTGGTCCTGATCGGGATCGTGGTCCTCTTGACAAAAAGGAAGTGATCCATGGCTTATCCAGAAACGAAGACTTCCCCAAACGGAACGCCTTATACAATAACGAATCTCTGGGATGATCTGGCCTTCCAACTGATCTCAGCGAAGGAATCGATCTTCGCCGGAGTGAAAAGCACCGTTTCCGACGTCGTGACGTCGGTGACAAAACCGATCGGTCAGGGTCTAAGCGATATCGGTAAGGGATTGACGTCCTGGCTCCCGATCGTTATCGTCGCGATCGTCGCGCTGGGGGTATTCTATTTCATATTTATGAAGCCGAAGGGGAAGCCGGCATGATGGCAATCAGCTTCCGGGACGTCTTATTTTTTCTTTCCGGAATCATCATCCCGGCGGGGGTTTTGTTTTATAAGATAGTCCGTGGTCAGACTGAGCTTCGCGGCGACGTCAAGGATATCAGGCGATATATAATTCTGCTATGCAATAAGGCCGGCATCGATTGTATCTTGGGAAAGGAACGCTGATCATGGCCGGCGTCATCATCTTAATTCTGGGACTTGTTCTCGGAATCTTCGTCATGGTGAAAGCAGCCGGGGCCGCGCCGGCTTCGGCGTCCGGGGAATCCGTCCAGGTCGGGAAATATCCTTATGAGGCGGAGATCCGGGCCTCCGGGGCTTCGAATAATATCGATCCGGACCTGATCGCGGCCGTTATCAGCTGGGAGCAGAGATCCGCGACATCCTGGGATCCTCGATCCACAAATCCAAATGATCCTTCCTATGGATTAGGCCAGGTGACGCCGTGGATCGCTGTCCGGTTCGGGGTCATCGGATCGGAAGCTGACTTCGCTCAGCTTTATATCCCCGAAAAGAATATCGAAGCGGCGTCACGGTTCTTAAAGTGGCTTCTAAACAATGAAAAATATGCGCTTGGTCCGGCTATCCAAATGTATAACGAAGGCGAAACGAACTATTCCGATGGATACCGGGTCCAGGGGTATGAAGACGGAGTGATGGGCTATTATTCTAAATTCAGGGGATACTAAAATGAGAGAAACCTTTCCGCGAAACGATTCGATCTCCGTTCCGTCCGGGACGCCGACGGTTATAACTCGAGTCACGGTCCCCCCGAAATGCAAGATGATTACGAAGGAATTCGGAAATTATAACGATACGGTCCAGGCCTGGGGCGTCAATCAATATTGGTCTATGCGCTTTAATGGCGTCCCTTTGGCCGAGCCGTGGAATGAACTGCATGATCAGGTCGGCTATGGAGCCCAGCGTCAACCGATGAGGGAATTTACGCTGTCCGGGGGGGTCTTCGAGATCTGGGGATTTAATGCAACCGGGGGGGCCGTAAATATGGGGGCTTCCCTTGCTTATGAGCTTGAATATCCGCCGATGGCCTGAGGATCCAGCCATGTCAACAGTCGGGATCGTTTCCGCGCAGCTGACGATGCAACATAGCCACTTGAACGCCAGCCAGGGCGGCGTCCTTAACGCTTATTCGAGATTCGGGGCTTATCGCGCGGCCGTGGCCGGCGCGACGATCACGCTGGCGAATGCCGCTGAGAAGATAAGAACTGGGCCCGGATATGCGCTTCTTAAGGAAACGACGATCACGGACATCACCGATGGATTCCAGTCCGGCGTCTTCTCTATCCAATTTGAGCTTAAGACCGGGACGAATCCGAATCAGGTTAACGCGAAGGTCTATATAAACGATATAGTCAAATCCGGCGTTCTGTCTGATATTACCGGGGTTTATGCTAATAAGATCTATGCGTTCACCGGAACGCTTTATAAAGGCGATCGGGTCCAGGTCTATGCTGATGATCCGGCTTCCGTCGGCGCTTACGTCCGGAACTTCAATATCAAATTCGGCTGGGCGATCCCTTATTTCGGCGACGGGACGACGCGAAACCTGACGGCGGCGCTGGCTCTGGCGGATTCCGATAATCCCTTTACAACCGCCGTGACGGATCCATAAAAGGGGGAAGCTATGGCGACCGTGGGAATTTTTGAAGTCGATATCCGGGGAAGGGAAATGGCGAAATGGATGGACAGGATCCTGCCTGTGGGACCGACAACAAATATAACCGTCCAGAATCAGAGTGTCTATTCGACCGTCAGCCTGGTCCCGGTCCCGCTCTATAGCTTCACCGCGAAAGCAACAAGGGCCTATAATCTGATGAATTATAGCTCCGCAATCGCGCCGGGAGGGGCGAATGTCCACGTCCAATACTATATCAATGGAGTCCCCTATGGGCCGGGATCTACCCATAACGCGAATCCGTGGTATTATGGGGAAACCGCTGTCCCGTTAAATGTCGGAGACGTCGTAACCTTAATGGGCTGGACTGATAATGCTGGAGTGACTTGTCAGGTGGCTAATCAATATATGGAGTTCGTGCCGGCGGCTCTTCAGCTTTCTTATCCCTGGCTGTATTTTTATTTGCCGAAGTGAGGGAGTTATGCTAAACAGAATTTCAATCGGTGCGGATCAGATCTGGATAACGGAAGATCAGATTGAATCGAAAAGCACGATCGTGGATAAAGCCGCCGGCTTTTCAAAAGACCTTAAAGACGGGACCACGGTTATCGTTGAATATATGCCGATCGTCCGGGTGATCAAAACGCCGGAAAAAGTTGTTGCCGATGTGGGATAAAGTGATCGTCGGCCTGGTCACGGCGTTGGTCAACGGGATCTTCAGAAAAAAGATGTATGTCCTGTGGGCAATAAAATATAAGGAAAAAAACTGGACGAAGATCTGGAAGGCACCGAAGCGACTTCTCATGACGATGGAGCCGGCGCTATTCGGGCAAGGCTGGAGGACGCTGATCCTGGAAGACGGGATCGATCCGCCGCCGGTCGAGATCGCCGGCCAGGTGGTCTATTAAGGGGGTTAAAATGGCGGGACAAAAAAGACGTCCGAAATGGCTTATGAAGCGGAGTTTCGAACATCCCCGGATGAGGGGCAGCCGACGCCATCGGCAAGGCCGTCACGGCACGACGAATCCTTACTCCGACGAATTCATGGGCCTTCCGCTTTTCGAAAGGCTATTCATAAAAAAAGGAAGGTGAACTATGAGAATCGTCAATCCATTCAATAAGACGGTCCATTTCTTTACGAAAGCGGTCGGGATGAAAAAGAG
>Ga0209048_10005936_pt1 | contig 11499 bp, 11 predicted proteins | sample FrelakmetCRP12CR_FD_187146 | JGI IMG/M metagenome (GOLD analysis project Ga0209048, IMG submission 187146) | Freshwater lake sediment microbial communities from the University of Notre Dame, USA, for methane emissions studies - CRP12 CR (SPAdes)... | ecosystem: Environmental > Aquatic >... | reverse complement strand
CGATGGCAGGCAGGAATGGATACACCATGCGAACACCCGCATCAAAGACGATGCGGATGACCGTAAATATCCCGATCTCGGACTTTTTTATTTCAGGGGATTTCAGCATCAGCCTTCCCCGTATTCCCCTGGGGGGAGATTTTGATCCGTCTGAGCATGAGTATTGCAATCACGTTAAAGGCTACTGCTGCCAGGCTGAGGGCAAAGAAACCCCATTTATAGAGAAAAGGCGCAATGAATGCTCCCAATGAACGACCCAGGGAAAGCGAAGCGATGAAAGCTGCCAGGAACGTTGTACGGGTACGGGGCAGCACTTCGGTCATCAAAGGCAAACAGGCAACAATCGTGAACTCAAAAGTCAGGAAAAAAAGAAAAAGCCAAACCAGGGCTGAAGGAAGGCTACCGTCTAAAAGAGGAAGCAACAGCGCTACAACAGAATTTCCGATGAATCCGAACAGGATGGAACGTTCCTTCCCTAAACGATCCACAATCAGGGCACAAATCCCTTCGCCGCCCAACTCAGAGAACCCGATAACTATCGAAACCGCGCCCAAGGCGACAGCCTGCAAATTGAATTTTTCCACAAGCCAGGTGCTGTAAAACACGTTGACCACCTGGTTTGCACTCACCATGCCCAATCCAAGCACCAGGGCAGCCCATGCCACCGGAGAGCTGAAAACCATCTGTAAGTTAAGCCCCCGTTTTTCAGTTGACCTGGGCTGGCGGTAGTCTGAAGGGACAAGCACAAGAAGAAGCATCATCAGCATCACGCCCAAACCAGCCATCAAAGCAAAGGGTGCCTGCCAATTCGTTTGATCAATCAGGATGCCGATGAGGGGCATCCCTACCACATAGGCAAGAGCCCATGCGGTTTCGGTGATCGCCAGTACCAATCCCCGGCCGGAATACTCGGTGATATCGCTCAAGTACGAATGGATGGACGGTATAGCCAGGTTGATCCCCATGGTGCTGAGTAGCATGGAAATGATGAAGGTGATCTCCCCGGGGACAACAGCCACCACGCCCATGCCCACAGAGAAGATCAAAGTACCCAATAGCATGCCCGAGCGCCTTCCGGAGCGGTCGGCGATGGGTGCCAGGAAGGGGCTGAGGATGCTGGCAAGGGTCGCAAATCCCAGGGCAAAAGATATGGTATCCACCGAAATGTTCATGCCGCTGGCAAAAATGGGCAGGAAGGGATACACCATCCGCTGGGCGGTATGCAAGATCAGCCGGATAAAGGTGAACAGGGCGACAAAGCGCGGAGTATGGGGATTGGTGAACTTCTTCATGTTCTCAAAAAACACCCCTCCTTTTGGCGGGAGGGGTGTTTTTTCGCCTTAAAGGATTAATCGATGGTCTTCTGGGGACGTTCGGGAAGCTTGGTGAACCAAACTGATTTTGCATCGTATTTCACCACGCGGTTAATGTGAACCAGCCAATCCAGCTCTTCATTTGAGGGATGATGGCTGATCTCGTTCTCCTTGATATCAATGAATTCACCGGACAGAATATCCATGTATTTGTCATCCCCCCAGTCGACGATGACCGTCCCATTATGAGTGACTAGTACCCACTCCCGGCTGATTGGTGTTCCTTCAGTCAATGTTGCTCCTTGTTAGCCTTGAACTGGTTACTGCTTTAATGATACAACTTCTTCAAAGGAAGTGGTACGTAGTCTATAGACCAATGTCTGCTGGGTATCGCACCACACCTGGTGGAGCGGACAATCCCCATTGAAATCACACGACTTTGAATTGACTACGCATTCGTTCAGGGAGACCGGACCGTCGATGGCTTCGACGACCTCGAGCATCGAAATTTCCGCGGGAGACCGGGCAATGGATACCCCTCCATGCGCACCCCGGGAGGTGTGGATCAACCCGGCGATCGCAAGCTGAGAGATTATTTTAGCGAGGAAGGAAGGAGGGATCTTACGATCGGTTGCAATGATCGACGTGGCGGCATGCTGATCAGGTCCCAGCCTTGCCAGGAATAGCATGGCACGAAGCGCATAATCAGCTTGGCGGGTTATTTCCATGACAAATCTTCCTCATTTGGTAAAAATAGTCTTGTTATCCTCCTGATTTTATGCGCAATCGGCAGGGGATGCAAGTGCTGGAGGTCATTCAGCTGAAATTACTTTCACGTAAAGTTCCCTTGGGAATTCTCCTTCAAATGACCCCAAAACAAATGGCATGTATAATCCACTTCATGAACTCATTTACCTTTTATTATCCCCTCCAGGTGCGCTATGAAGACCTGGACCCTCAGTGGCATGTGAATAATGCCCACTTCGTGATGTTCCTGGAGCAATCCCGTTTCACCTATTTAACTCATACCGGGCTGTTCGATGGAAAATCCTTTTTCAACCTGGGGTTGATCGTGGCGGATGTACATGTGGCCTACTGCGCACCCATTGACCTCAATCACAAGATCCGGGTGGGTTGCCGGATCAGCCGCATCGGGAACAAGAGCCTGACCTTCGAATACCAGATCGAAGAAGAGGGAACAGGGCTGGTGTTTGCTACCGCGGAAACCATCATGGTGGCATACGACTATCACACCCACAAATCCATCCCCGTGCCACAGGAATGGAGAACCAAAATCGCAGCTTTCGAAGGAAAGGAGTTTTGATGCCGTTTCCCAAGATCGATACCAAGTTCCTGGAAAAATTCCTGGTTGGTTTGCTCAACTCCCCCTCCCCCACGGGTTTTGCCGAGGATGCCATCACATTTTGCGAAGAACACTTTTCTTCCCATTCCGAACTGAAGGTCCACAGGACACGCAAGGGAGCCCTGCTGGTTACTTTTCCGGGTGAAAAATCGGATGCACCCCGCTCCCTGACCGCCCACGTGGATACGCTGGGGGCGATGGTCAAGGAAATCAAGAACAGCGGTAGGCTCAAGCTAACCCATGTTGGCGACTTCGCCTGGAATTCGGTGGAAGGGGAAGGCTGCCTGGTATTCACCTCGGGCGGTAAGCGCATCCGGGGTTCGATTTTGATTGATAAGGCATCCGTGCATGTATACGGCAATCAATTGGACTATAAACGCAAAGACGAGGCCATGGAAATCCGGCTTGATGAAATTGTCAATACCGCCGATGAGGTGAAAACCCTTGGCATCCGCGTGGGCGATTTCGTGGCCTTCGATCCGCGGGTGGAAGTGGTGAATGGCTTCGTCCGCTCACGCCACCTGGATGACAAAGCCGGGGTGGCTTGCATCACCGCGGCCATGAAAGCCTTGTTAGATGCTAAGAAAAAACCCTTGCAAACGACCCATTTTCTGATCAGCAATTACGAAGAAGTGGGACATGGCGCTGCCGCCGGAATCCCGGCAGATGTGACTGAACTCTTGGTGGTCGATATGGCTGCCATTGGCAAGGGGCAAACCTCGGATGAATTTCACGCGACGTTGTGCGTAAAGGATTCGGGTGGACCCTATCATCACGGGATGAGCCAGAGATTGCGCGCTTTGGCGGAGAAGAACGAGATCCCCTACAATGTGGATATTTACCCGCATTACGGTTCTGACGGTGAAGCCCTGTGGACCGCGGGAGCGGATGTGGCAGTAGCCCTGATCGGTCCCGGCGTGGATGCATCGCATCACTACGAACGCACCCACATGGATGCACTGACCGCTACCACCAACTGGGTGCTGGCTTATTTGCTCAACTAGATACGTATGAAATATTCCGCTGACATCGGGCTTGAAGTGCACGCCGAACTGCTGACCCGCAGCAAGATGTTTTGTACATGTGCGGTGGTGGATACCACCAAAGCTGAACCCAATACAGTGGTTTGTCCCGTCTGCGCGGGGTTGCCTGGAAGTTTACCCGTGCTCAATGAGAAGGCAGTCGATTTGGGGTTGCGGGTGGCACTCGCCCTTGGTTGTGAAATCGCTCCCCAGAGCCTCTTTGCCCGCAAGAACTATTTCTATCCCGACCTGCCCAAGGGGTACCAAATATCCCAATACGAGCAACCCCTGGCGGAACATGGCACCCTGGTGGTGGAACCTTCTAATGGGGAAAAGACCATCCGTATCCGCCGTGTTCACCTGGAAGAAGACACGGGCAAACTCACCCACGTGGAAAACAAGAAGGAAAGCTACACCCTCGTTGACCTGAACCGCGCAGGCGTCCCCCTGCTTGAGATCGTCACCGAACCTGACATGCACTCTGCAGAAGAAGCTGGGGCGTATGCGCGCGAACTCCGTTCCATCTTGCGGGAAGTCGGTGCCAGCAGCGGGGATATGGAAAAAGGCACCTTGCGCCTGGAAGCCAACATCTCGATTCGCCCTGAAGGAAAACCGGAACTGGGCACCAAGGTGGAGATCAAGAATCTGAACAGCTTCAAGGCAATGGAGAAGGCCATCGATTTCGAGATCCAGCGCCAAATCGCCCGGTTGGAAGGTGGTGAATTGGTACGCCAGGAGACGGTAGGCTGGGAGGATCTGAAAGGGGTCACCTATACCCAGCGCAGCAAGGAAGAAGCCCACGATTACCGCTATTTTCCGGAGCCCGACCTGCCTCCCTTGGTGGTGGATAAAACGCGGGTTGAAGAGATGCGACAGGCATTACCCGAGTTGCCCCGCGCCCGGGCATTGCGATTCGTTAGTCAATTCCAGCTCAACCGCACGGATGCGGACATGTTGGCGGAAGAAAAGCCAATCGCTGATTATTTTGAAAAAACGGTGAAAGCAGATCCTTCCATCCCTCCCAAGCTGGCGGCTAACTGGATCACGGGTGAGTTGTTCGCCTGGATGAAAACCAACGGTGAAATCATTAACAAGGTAAAAGTCAAACCGACGGAATTAGCCAAGCTACTAGCCTTGCTTCAAAAAGGGGTCATCAACCTGCCCAGTGCGAAGACGGTCTTTTCCGCCATGCTGAAAAGCGGAAAGAATGCTGAACCCATCTTCAAATCGTTGGGGCTTCAGCAAGTCTCGGATATCGGAACCATCGCCAAGTTGGTTCAGAAAATAATTCAAGAAAATCCCAATGAATTAGCAGCCTTCAAAGCAGGAAAGACAACACTCGAACAATGGTTTTTCGGGCAGGTGATGAAAGCCGCTGGCGGGAAAGCCAATCCCCAGGTGGTGCAAGAGGAATTGAGGAAGCATTTAGAAAGGCCAAAAAACAACCTCAATGGCACTTGACATAGGAAAATATTCATACTAAACTCACCTCATCTTGCTTCTCGAAAGGAGGCACAAAAATGCAAAGAAACAAATCTCGTTCCGATCGTATATTTATTGCGCCTCCCGGTGAAAAGGATTGAGTTTCTCCTAACTCATAGACAATTACCCTTCAAGAATATTCCCGCAGGCGCAGTTTGACCTGCGGTTTTAATTTAACCGCAACTGAGTATAGAAGAAGAGAAATGGTCTAGATGAACATAAAACAAGATCCTAAATATTATGAAGACCTGGATGAAAACCCCAGGAGCTCCCAGCGGATCAAAGCACGCAAACGGACCAAAATCCAGGGGATGCTGCGCCCGGTTAAGGTAACAACCCAAACCCAGCAAATGATCCTGCAAAATGACAGCCGGCAGACCTTCCAATTCACCTACCGACCGTCCCGGCATGAGGAAGGCTGGCTGCTGGAATCCCTGGGCTATTTCTACGAGCACCAATGGATCAAAGACGTGCTGCGTGTGGTCAAAGGCGGAAAGGAAGCTACCATCTACCAATGTATTGGTAGTCCCGCTGCTGAAGGAAAACCCCTGGCAGCGAAAGTGTATCGTCCCCGCCAGTTCCGTAGCTTGAAGAACGACCAGGTCTACAGATTGGGACGCGAAGACCTGGATGAAAGCGGCAAGCGCATATTTGAGGACGGCATGCTGAAAGCGATTCACAACCGAAGCATCTATGGAGAATCCTTACGGCACCAATCGTGGATCGCTTATGAGTATTGGACCCTCAACGAGCTTTACAAAGCCGGTGCGGATGTCCCCCGACCCTATGACATGGGAAACAACGCCATCCTGATGGAATACATTGGAGAAGGCGTGCTTGCAGCTCCCACCCTAAACTCCATCGACCTGGAACCCGGAGAAACAAAGGAATTGTTTGACAGGGTCCTGCGGAACATCGAAATCCTTCTTTCCCATGACCGCATCCACGGCGATCTGTCCGCATTTAACATCCTGTATTGGGATGGGAAAATCACCCTGATCGATTTCCCCCAGGTGATCGACCCATCGAATCACCCCTTGGCTTACCGGCTTTTCCGGCGGGATGTGCAACGGGTATGTGAGTATTTTACGGGTCAAGGCGTGGATTGCAACCCAAAGCAAATTTCAGACACTTTGTGGCAAAAATATGGGCACAAGGTAATCCCCGATGCTCAGCCCAGATCGAAGGAAGAAGTCGAGGCTCGAGATCTTAAAAACCGGTAAGATAAAAAGGGAACCATCATCCATATAAAACAAAAAAGGGCTGGTTCTCAAAAAAAGAGCCAGCCCTTCAGGTTGTTTTTTATCTGCATTTGCCTTCAATTACCGGGACCGGTTGAGCTTGAACCACAGCAACCTCCGGTTTCTGCCTTTTCAAGAGGACAGGTCCAATCAGGTCAATTGCCCAGCCAAAGAGAACCTCCAGCAAGGGGGAAAGTGCCATAATCCGTGGTACATACGCCACCCGACGGGGATGATCGAGCAGTTTGTAAATGCAGCACGCCACCTTGTCCGGAGTGACTGCCCCGCCTTCCCCGGGAGTGCGCCTGCCCCCTGAAGAAACGAGCTGAGCCGTGTCGAAGAACTCGGTGGTTACCGCCCCGGGTCGAACCGTGCTGGCATGCACGGAGGTCCCTTTGAGTTCCCTGTACAGGGAGGTCGTGAAAGCATCGACGAATGCCTTGCTGGCGCCATAGAGGGCGATGCCCTGGTTGGGCAAACCTCCGGCGATGGAACTGATATTGATGATATGCCCCGATCCGTGTTTCTGCATTTGCGGGAGGAACATCAGGGTGAGCTGCACCAGCGCCTCGATGTTCAGCTGAACAAGATCCAGTGCTGTGCGCCAGGGCATTTGAGCAGCATAACCATAATATCCAATGCCTGCATTGTTAACTAGGACATCAATATGCTCGTAACGTTTGATGACCGAATCTTGCACTCTCCGGCGGTCCTCCGCCAGGGTAAGATCGGCGGGAATGAAGCTGGCCTTTCCGCCTATCTTGCAGATCTCTGCAGTCAATTCTTTCAGCCTGTCTTCGCGCCGGGCGACCAGTACCACGGTCATGCATTTTCTGGCCAGGAGTTTTGCAGTTGCCGCCCCAATTCCCGAAGATGCCCCCGTAATGAGAACAACCTTATCGCATGTATTTATCATTAAAATCACTATCCCTTCCAACCAATAAGTAAACCTGGCTCAGGATTGTTTGAGATATCTCTTATTCTCCATGAACCAGCGAACAGTGTCGCTGATGGTAACCTGCATGGAGCGGGGTTTGTAACCCAACTCGCGCTTGGCTTTTTCATTGCTGATGTGGGAATTGCTGATGACCGTTTCCAGGGAGTAGCGCGTAAGTCGGGCTTTGGAATGGGTCAACCTGTAATACAACGGTGTGAAGATGGTAAAGAATTTCGCAACCTTGAAAGGCAGCTTGAATGAAGGGTTCGGTCGGTCCGTGTTATCGAACACCATGCTCATTAATTGGGTCAAATGGATGCGCTCGCCGGAAAGAATATACACTTCACCGCGCTTCCCCAGCTCTGCTGCCAGCACATGCCCGCGGGCAACATCACGCACATCCACAAAATCATAACTGCCATCGATGATGATGCTGGGCCGGCGTTTGGTCCATTCCAGCAGCAAGGCACCCATTTCGGATTTCTTGTAGTCGTAGGGACCGATCACTCCGGTGGGACAAACGATGACCGCATCCAGGCCCTTGTGGGCAGCTTCAAGCACGATCAGGGATGCCTGAGCCTTGGTGCGATCGTAATCACCCATGCAATTTTCAGGATCGAAATCGATCTCTTCGTTGACCATTTTTCCTTCCGGGATGCGTCGCAAGGCATGGATCGAACTGGTGTATACCATCCGCTTAACGCGCGTTTTTCTGCAGGAATTCACCACGTTGCGCGTGCCTTCCACATTGATCCGCCGCATCAATTCATACTGTCCCGGCACAATCGAGATCATCCCCGCCAAATGAAATACGGTGTGGATGCCCTTCATCGCCTTTTCCAAGCTGGCAGGATCCAGTACATCCCCTTCATAGATTTCGACATCCAGATCTTTCAGCGGTGTCAGGTCTTCCCCGCGCAGCACAAAGGCGCGAACTTTCTTACCGCGCACCAGCAGCTCGCGAATAACGACATTCCCTATGTGACCTGTGGAACCTGTAACGAGAATCATGTTGTTCTCCTTTTCAAACCGTTGAGCAGCAGGTTCATGCTGTTTACAACAGTATTTTCCCAATCCGTAGCCTGGGGATCCATCAAATTTTGCAACAGGAATCCGACTGCCATTGATACGATCATTCGTGCAGCAACTTCGGGATCCACCGGTTCAATAGACCCTTCTTCGATTCCCCTGCGAAGATAAGAAGCAAAAAGCTGGGTGTATTTCCGGTAAGGAGCCACCGTTACTTTCCAAACCTCGGGGTCGTGGCGAGATTGATCCCAAAATTCCAGGAACATTCCCAACTGCCCGTTGGATTGGTTGAAGATCTCCCGGGTAAGGGCTGCCATTTGCACCAGCCCGTCAGATACAGATTTCGAACTGGTGATCAGGGTTTTCAATTGGACATCCAGAGTTGCCAGCCAGTTATCCAACACCTGCAGGAATACATCCTGCTTGGTGGGGAAATGGTGGAAGAAGGCTCCCTTGCTGATACCGGCCTGCGTGCAGATCTCTGAAACGGTAGTTCGTTCAAAGCCCTGTGCGGCAAACAAGCGTATGGAAGCATCCAATATATTGCTCCGGGTTTCTTCACTTCGCTGTTGCATGGTTTTCCTGTTCAAGGTCGGAATGCACGGAAAAAATATTATTGAAACCGACCAGTCGGTTTGATATTAGCTTCGATGCGGTAAACCCGCAATATGTCTTCGGTAATACCTCCGGTCACGGATTCCAATATGACTTTGATGCGCTATGGTACAATGATTTTCCAGTAGTGGGTAAAAATGAACCTCGTTACGGTCGAAATCATTGTTTTGTTCCTTCTGACCATTGCCAATGGATATTTCGCCATGTCGGAAATGGCGATCATCTCTTCACGAAAATCACGCTTGCAGCAGATGGCAGAAAAGGGCAGCAAAGGAGCCCGCATCGCCATTGAACTGGCGGATAAACCCACCCGGTTCCTTTCGACCATCCAGATTGGCATCACCACCATCAGCATCATCACCGGGGCAATTGGCGCTTCATCGGTTTCTGGCAGCCTGGCAGTTCAATTTGACAAAGTAACCTGGCTGGCACCCATCAGCCACCTCCTGGCAATCATCCTTGTCCTTTTCATCATCACATTTATCACCCTTGTATTGGGCGAATTATTCCCGAAACGGATCGGCCTGACGAATGCCGAGCGGATTGCAGTGGGAGTTTCTCCAACCATGCTGATCATTTCACGCATCGCCACTCCCCTGGTGCGCCTGCTGAGCGGGACCACGGAAGGTTTGTTGCGATTATTCGGCATTAAATCGTCCAAAGAAGCCGGGGTAACCGAAGAGGAAGTACGGGTGATGATCGCTGAAGGCACTCAGGGGGGAGTGTTCGAAGAGGAGCAGCAGGATATGGTGGAGCGGGTCTTCCGCCTGAACGACCGCAGTGTGAGTTCCTTGATGACTCATCGCTCGGAAATGGTCTGGCTCGATTTGGACGACCCCCTTAAAGAAAATTTTAGAAAGATCATGGAATCGGGTTATTCCAACTTCCTGGTGAGCAAGGGAGAACTGGATAACGTGGTAGGGTATGCGCGTACCAAAGATTTGCTCGCCCGGTACTTCAAGGGAGAACCCGTCGATCTGAAGGCAACGGTTAAGACCCCTCTATATGTCCCTGAGGCAACCACTGCACTGGAAATAGTCGAGAAGCTTAGAAATGAAAAGGCACACTTTGCCCTGGTGATCGACGAATACGGCAGCATCGCCGGGGTGGTCACCCTGACAGATGTGCTGCAAGCGATCGTGGGAGATATCCCCTGGGTGGACAACGGGGGGAAACCGGAATTCGTCCAGCGCGAAGATGGTTCCTGGCTGGTAGATGGCAAAATGGCAGTGGACGATTTGGAAATGCTGCTGGATGTGGATGAACTTCCCGAAGAGGAAGCCAACTATGAAACCGTGGGTGGCTTGATCATGGCGCATTACGACCGGATGCCCCTTGCCGGGGATTGTTTTGAATGGAACAACCTCAGCTTTGAAGTTGTGGATATGGACGGACACAGGGTGGACAAAGTCTTGGTAGTGCCGAGGAATAGAACCGGGGAAGCCAAAGAACCAGAATAAGAAAATCCATTGAGACGCTGGATTTTCTTATTCTTCAAATCTTAAACCTTTAGCAATCGTTCAAGATATTCCTTTACCTGGGTTGCAGGGACGACTTTTCCGGTCGAGATCAACTCGTTCCCTATCACCCCGATGGGCGGGACCATTCCCTTATATTGCCCGAACTCAGCTGTCATCCTGTCCAGATGCAGGACGGTCAACTTACCCGGGAATGCCAGCGCTGCTTTTTGGGCCTCTTTTCCCGCAAGGTCACACTGGTGTATGAGGAGTACGGTCCCTAAATCTTGACCACGATTGACACAGGATATTCCCTCCTATTTTGATTTGGTATCCACGTTATTCACTCGACGGTCATAATAGCGGCGTTTGATCCAAAATGCCAGGTTCACCAAGCTGATCATGATCGGTACCTCCACCAACGGGCCTATGACCGCGGCAAAAGCCTGACCTGAACTGATCCCAAACACCGCTACCGAGACGGCAATTGCCAATTCAAAGTTATTACTAGCAGCCGTGAAGGACAGGGTGGCGCTGCGGGAATAATCGAATTTGAACCTGTAACTTAGGAAAAACGCCAGGACGAACATGATTATGAAATAGACAAGCAGGGGGATGGCGATGCGAACAACGTCGAATGGGATCTGAACGATCAGGCTGCCTTTCAGACTGAACATAACAATGATGGTAAACAGCAACGCCACCAGGGTGATGGGTCCAATTCGTGGGGTAAAGCTGTGCTCGTACCATTCCTTACCCTTCAACCGGATGAGGATCAACCTGGTGAGAAACCCTGCCAGTAATGGAATTCCCAGAAAGATCAACACGCCCTGGGTAATCTCCCAGATGGAAATATGCACGGTCATTCCCGCCAACCCAAATTTGGGAAGCAAAATGGTGATGAAAAAATAAGCGTACACGCTATATAGCAGGATTTCGATAATGCTGTTCAAGGCCACCAGACTGGCAGCATATTCCCGGTCGCCATGCGCCAAGTCATTCCAGACGATCACCATGGCGATGCAGGGCGATATCCCCAC
>Ga0209048_10005935_pt1 | contig 11500 bp, 8 predicted proteins | sample FrelakmetCRP12CR_FD_187146 | JGI IMG/M metagenome (GOLD analysis project Ga0209048, IMG submission 187146) | Freshwater lake sediment microbial communities from the University of Notre Dame, USA, for methane emissions studies - CRP12 CR (SPAdes)... | ecosystem: Environmental > Aquatic >... | reverse complement strand
GTCGTGCTCGCGACGAGGCGCTACGCGTTCGTCCTGCGTTGGGAACCAGCACAGCCTGGCTCCCGGAACAGCTCGAGGGACACGCGAGCGCTCAAGCAACTTGCTCGAGCCGCAGTCGCCCGGGCGCCGCGCTGACGACCGGAGGTCAACCGGCGTCGCGACACCGTCGTCGCAGTCGCGGTTGTCGGGTCCGCCGGGATGTGACCCGACGCCGGCACCAGCCGACGGGAGCTTGATGCGTCGGTATCCGAGCGCCTGCAATCCGCGGGACCGGCTACCGGTTTCCCCGGGGGCGGAGGCGCTGCAACCGGTTGAGGAAGCGGCTCGCGAAGTCGTCCGAGAGCCCGAGCCGGCGCTTGACGCGGTCGTAGTTCCGAACCACCTGCTTGTCGAGGTAGATCAGGACGGAGCGAGGACCGTCACCAGGGCGTGCCCGGTACTCGGTCGAACGCACCATCGGCTCGTCCTCGGCGGTGAAGTAGTAGAGCGCCATCGATTGTCGGGCGACTCCGGGAGGGCAGCGCAGCGGGTCGGGATGACCGTGGAACGAGTCGGCGTCGGTGGTGAAGATCACGGCACGGTTGCCGACGGGGGCGATCGTCTCGACGCACCGCTTCATGTCGATGCTCCACAGCTCGAGGTCGCCGCCGTACGCGGCCGGCCACTCGTCGTTGAGGTACACGAGCACGTTCACGCGGCGACGCCAATGCCGGTGTTGTGGATGGACGGTGAAGTCGGCGTGGACGTTCAGGAAGCCCCCGGTCAGGGACTGGTGCAGACCGCCTCCCTCGAACGCGTCGTCGACGATGAGTGACTCGATCCCCGTGAGCTCCTCGAGGAAGCGGACGAATGGCTCCGCGGTCAGCCCCGTGGCCACCGCCTGCAGGGTGGGACCCCAGGACCGGGGATTGGTGTTGCCGAATTTGCGCTCGTTGACGTGCACATAGTTGATCCAACGCTCCGGGTCGACCGGAGGGAACTCCTCGATGGCGCGTCGGGCGACGTCGGGGACGAGGAAGTCGTCGAGCATGATGTGCGGGAACGGCGCCGCGGACCGGTACCGGTCCCGCAGCTCCGGCAAACGTGCCTCCAGGTTCGCGAGATCGAGCACCGTCGAGGCCGGAGGTCTGTTCGTGTCCCGAGTCGTCACCACGTCTCACCCCATGGGTCGTGCCGAACCCTAGTTGGAGTGACCTCGCGCGGTCCCAACCCACGGGGCCCCGACCGACCTGCGCTGTGGCACGCTTTGCGTCGTGACATCCGGGGAGTCGGGCGCGGTCACCGCGGGGTCGGCCCAGCCGGATTCGCGACTGCGTCGGCCGACGACGACCGGCGCCCGGTCTCGTCGTGTCCCGTGGTCCGCTCGGACCTTGACCGGCGTCGCCCGCACGTGCGCGTGGTTCGCGTTCCCCATCGCAGGCATGCTCTGGATCGCGCTGCGCCACGGCCACAACTGGTACCACCTCGACGAGTGGGCGCTCATCGATCGGACCATGAGCCCGAACGGCTGGTTGACCGGTGCGTTCACCGGGTTTCTGGGCCATCTCTACATCGGCTCCTACGTCATCTACCGACTCCAGCGGGAGTGGTTCGGGCTCGAAGGCCATCAGCTCGTCTTCGTCGCGTTCTGCGCCAGCCTCGGCGCGCTGCAGGTCACGATCGCGGCGGTGCTCCACCGCTTGGAGTTGCCGACACTGCTGGCTCTGCTCGCGGCCACCGTCGTGACGTACTTCGGGCCGGGCGCGCAGAACATGTCGTGGGCGTTCATGATGGGCGCCAACTTCGCGCTCGCCCTGTGCTTCGGTGCTGCGTTCGTGGCTCTGCGCGAACATCGCAACGCGAGCGGCGCAGTTGTGATCGCGGTCTTGCTGGTCCTTTCGGTCGGCGCCGACAGCGGGGTGGCCACGTTCGGGGCGGTGTTCGTCGGGATCCTCGTGGTGGGGCTGTGGCCGCGCCGCCTCGTCCTGCTCGCGCTCGCACTTCCCCTGATGGCTCACGTCGCGTGGCTCGCCTTCGGCGACAACAGCGAGTACGTCACGGCGCCGCTGGAGGCGGTTGTGTCGTTCGGATGGCATCTGTTCGCATTGTCTGCTGGCGGTCTGGTGGGCGGCGGCGAGACGCAGGGGGTCATCGACGCGGTGCTTCGTGGGCCCGGATCCCACGTGTCTTCGTCACCCACGATCCCGCTCGCCGGGGAGACGGTCGGGGCCATCGTTCTCGCACTTGCGATCGCGTGTGCGGCAGTCGGATTCGCCAAGCATCGGGTGTCCCGCAAGGTCACGGTCAACCTCATCGCGGGATCGGCGGCGGCGGTGTTCGGTACGGCGGTGCTGGCCCAGACCAGGACCTACATCATTCCCACTGCGCTGATCCCCGGATCCCGTTTCGTCCAATGGGTGGCGGTCTTCCTGCTCGTGGCGTTCGCGCCGGTAATCGCAGCAACGGTGCGTCCGGTCTCGCCGCGTGTGGGCCGGTACGTCTACGCCGCGTCTGCTGCGGCATTGATCGCGGTGCTCGTGGTGAACCTGGACCAGGTCCGGCCGATCCGGCAGTTCGAGGAGACCTGGGGCGCAGTCGTCAAGTCACCGGTGCGCCAGACGGTGTGGATCCTCACCGAGGGTTGTGGCGGCGGGCGCAAGCCCGATGCGCGTGCCGAACCCACCGCCGCGAGCCCCCAGATCACGGTCCGTCTCGTGCGTCAGCTCCTGGACGAAGGGGCACTCTCGGCGCGCTTCGGCATTCGTGCGACCGCCGACGTGCGTGACGTCGTCTGTGGAGGAGCAACGCCGAAGGGGCCCCCCGGCCGCACGCGCGGTTCGGGAGGTTGATCAGACCGGCTTCCGCTCGAAGCGGCGCTTCCAATGAAGCGCGGGGCGCTCGATCAGGAACCAGGACAGCACCGTGAGGACTGCGGTCGCACCGAGCGCCACGACGACGCGCGCGCCATCCGACCAGGTGCTTCCCCATCTCGACACCGCCCAGAAGACCGGAACGTGCCACAAGTAGAGCCCGTACGAGACGCGGCCGACCGCGACGAGCGGAGCCAGCGCGAGCACGCGATTCCCGGGCCAGTCGCTGTCGATCGTCGCGAGGATCAGCACGGCCACGATGACGGCGACGAGCGTGAACCCCCCGAGGAAGACGAATGCCTCGTCTCCTCGTGCGAACTCGACACACAGGAGGAGGATGCCGCTCGCGATCCAGGCCGCCGGGGCGAGACCCTTGGTGGGTGTGCGACCGCGGACCCACAGTGAAGCCAAGAGCGCGCCGACGAGCAACGAGTCGATTCGCGTGTCGGTGCGGTTGAAGAGGGGAAGCCAACCGGTCCCGCCTTCCCACAGCACCGCGCGGCGAATGGCGACAACGGCGATCATCACACCCAAGAGGGTGGCGACGTAGCCGGCGGGCCGCCGGATGCCCAGGAACAGGATGAGGATTGCGGGCCACACCAAGTAGAACTGCTCTTCCACGGAAAGCGACCAGAGGTGACCCAGATCGCCGACCGCGTCGAAGAAGTGCCAGACGACGTAGTAGTTCGCGTAGTAGAGGACCGCAGCCCGAGCGTTGGCGAACTCGCGGGCGAGCGTGTAGGGCTCGGCGATTGCGACGTAGACCATGTGAACCGCGAGCAGCACGAACAGCGCCGGAAGCAGCCGCAGCGCGCGACGAGCGTAGAACGAACCGAAGCGGACACGTGGGTGGTCCAACTGCTCGCGGAGCAGCAGCGCGGTGATCAGGAAGCCACTGAGCACGAAGAAGATGTCAACGCCGAGGAAGCCGCCGTCGAAGAGGCCGTCGATAATCGCCGCGCCCGTCTGGCCCGGCAGGACGATCCAGAGGTGGCTCGTCAGCACCATCAGCACGGCGACGCCGCGGAGGCCATCGAATGCCGGGACACGACCGAATCGGCGCACGCGTGCCGCGACGGATGGCCCAGAAGCGGCGGGTTCCACGGGGGTCACCTGACCTCGCCTCGTTCCGACATCGTTGCCGACTCGGGTACAAGTCGTGCCGGAGAGTACCGCTCGGCGACGGAGGCGTTTCGCGTACAGTGTTGACCGGGCCGGGCGATGCTGGCCTGATCACCAGGCTGGGCCTATGGAAGAGTCGTTCGTCGCAGCGACCTGGGGGCGGGATGGAACGGATCGGCGTCCTCGTCGTCGCGTACAACGCGGAGTCGACGCTCACCGCCGTGCTCGACCGGCTTCCGCAGAGTTTCCGTGAGCAAGTCACCAAGGTGCTCGTGTGTGACGACGCGAGCGACGATGCCACCCACCACGTCGGTCTCACCTACCAGGCCTCGAGCGATCTCCCGCTGACCGTCATTCGCCACCCGCAGAACCTGGGATACGGCGGGAACCAGAAGGCCGGTTACCGCTGGGCGATCGAGCACGACCTCGACATCGTCGTGCTCCTGCACGGAGACGGGCAGTACGCGCCTGAGGTCATCGAGGACCTGCTCGCCCCGTTCGAGACGAGCAGGTGCGACGCCGTGTTCGGGTCGAGGGTGATCGGTCCGGGCGCTGCTCGCCTCGGCGGGATGCCCGCGTACAAGTACGTCGGGAATCGCATCCTCACGTCGTTCTCGAACGCGATGGCCGGCATGGCTCTGTCGGAATGGCACAGCGGCTACCGCGCGTATCGCGTGGACGCCCTGAAGACGATCCCATTCGAATCGAACTCCGACGGTTTCGACTTCGACACGCAGATCATCCTGCAGCTGCACGAAGCGGACAAGACGATCGTCGAGGTGCCGATCCCGACCTACTACGGCGACGAGATCTGTCGCGTGAACGGCTTGCGCTACGCGAAGGACGTCGCGGCCCACGCTCTGCGCTACCGCTCCCACAAGGTCGGCTTCGGGACGGGCGAGATGGCCTTCGCCGATCGCGGGTACGAGCTCAAGCTCACGCCCTCGTCGTCGCACGGGCAACTCGTGTCCTGGATGAGCAAGCGTCGCCCGAGTCGGGTGCTCGACGTGGGGTGCTCCGACGGCAGGCTGGGCGAGCTGTTCCGGCTCTCCGGTCACACCGTGTTCGGTGTCGACGCCGCGAAGCTCGAAGGCGTCGGCGAACGCCTCGACGGGTTCGTCGAGGCGGACCTCAACGACGGCCTCCCCGCCGAGGTCGGTACCGACTATGACGTCGTGGTCGCCGCCGACGTGCTCGAGCACGTCATCGACCCGCAAGCGATGATGCAGCAGCTGCGCGACGTGCTCGCGCCCGGCGGGGTGCTGATGGTGAGCGTCCCCAACTTCGCGCACTGGTATCCGCGGTTGCGCGTGGCGTTCGGCCGCTTCGACTACGACCGCCGCGGCATCCTCGACTCGACCCACCTGCGGTTCTTCACCCGGGCGACGTTCGAGCGCCTGGTGGAGCGAGCCGGGATGCGGGTGCGGAGGCGGTCGACGGCCGGGTTGCCGGTCGAGGTCGCCGAGCGGGGCGGCGACGTCCCGATCTCAGCCGAGCACGTCGTGGCCCGGGTCGACCGCGCCGGCGTGGCCCTGTGGCCGACCTTGTTCGGCTACCAGTTCCTGTTCGAGCTCGAACGGGACTGAGGGGCCGGACCGAGGGCCTCGTGTTCGGCGAGGCTTCGGCAGAGTGACGGCCGCGGCACCGCCAACGTCGTCACCTCCACCAGGGGCCCGCGGGCCGACGACGCGACGGGGACGTGATCGACGTCGTAGTCGTTGGCGTCCAGGGCCGATTGGGGCACGACGGTGAATCGGCGCCCGTCGATGGCGACCGCGAACTGGTGGAGCACACCGGTCGGTGTGACTTTCACCCGGTAGGTGCGCCCGGGCTCGACCCGCATCCACTTTCCGGTGATCGGCAGGTACGGGACGTCGACGCGGAAGCGGAAGCGTCCGGTCCCGTCCCCCTCCACGGACACGCTGCTGGGCGGGGAGATGGGACTCTCCCGACCGTCGCCGACCGTCACCAGCCGGACGCGACCGAGACCCTTCACCGACCCGGGGAATTTGACGCCGATCTCGACGCCCCGGAGCTCGACGGGGATCCACGGATCCCAGATCTCGCCGGTCGAGAGGTACAGACCGTCGCAGTCGCCCAGTACGAAGAGCTGGTCGGCCGGTGCCAGCCCGGGAAGCATGCGGCCACGCACGACGTCGCCGTCGAGCGGGTGGCCCGTCATGTCGCTGATCGACTTCTGGAGCCCGACGTATCCGCGCACCTGGTCGAGGCCGCTCGCGAGCCGCTCGGTCGTCGTGGCCACCGCGAGGTTCGCCGCGAGGCCGAAGACGGCGAGCGCGGTCAGGGCGCCGAGGGCGCCGACACGCACTCGTCGACTGCGCCCGTCGAGTCGTCGCCAGACGTCGACGAGACCGATGCCGCTCGCGAGGATCAACAAGGGCACGAAGTCGCCCAGGTAGCGGTTCGAGATGTAGCCGTAGAACAGCACCCCGCCGGTGCCGGCTACGGCGCCGAGGAGAGGGATGCGGAGCAGGCGAGCGAGCCCGATCGCGTGTGGACGGAACGCGGTGACCAGGCCCCAGATCGACAGGATGCAGAGCAGCGGCATCGACGACGGCACGCTCGCCGTGCGGTACGTCTGGTCGAGGAACGCGCTTCCGACGGTGCGGGCCGGCACCGCCGGGAGTGTGATGAAGGGGAACACCGAGGTGAAGCGGAGGCCATCGGGACGCAGGTACGCGAGCGCGGTGCTCGGCAGGAAGTCGAGGTTCAGGAGGCTGCCGCCGTTGGCGGCGAGCGCGGCTCGGCGGTGTTCGTTGATCTGCGTCCAGACCTGCGAGCCCAAGGGATGCATGAACGGCGTGCCGAACTTCAACCACGTGACGGCGAAACCCGCCACGAGTGGCACGACCCCGGCGGCGAGCACCGGGAGCCACCACCGACGTCGCTCTGCCCCGCCGCGACCGGCTGCGAACCACGCCGCCGCCGCGAGGGTCGCGATGACGCAACCCCACCCGATGGTGGTGCGAGAGAGCGTTGCCGCGATTGCCAGTGCGCCCGTCGCGACCACGCGACCGACCGAAGGTCGCTCGAGGATCCCGAGCAGGGCGAACAGCGCACCCACGGCAGCGGCCACGCCCCACGCGAACGCCTCGTGGTACACCCAGGGCAACGCGGCCAGGTAGAGCAGGACCGAGCCGCCGCCGATGGTGGCCACGAGCACCGCGACCGAGGCCGCTTCGCCGCGTCCGACAGCAGCCGGGCCGCGCAGCAGCAGTCGGACCCGCCACAGCAAGCACACGCTGAACACCATGGTGACAACCCACGCGACCAGCAGCGATGGCGCGGTGAGCCGCCCGTCGAAGGTGTCGGTCACCGCGAGGATCGGCATGCGCAGCAGCGACGGGAACGGCGGGAAGTAGGTGTAGTGGCGACCGCCGACGACGAACGCTTCAATGCCCAGACTCCCCTTCGGGACCCACCAGTGCCCGTGGAAGAGTGCGCGCGCCTGCAGGTCGTAGAAGTTCGTGAAGTTCCGCTCCGGGTACGCGGTACGGAGCGGGTCGAGCCCACCATCCCAGAGCACCCACAGGAACAAGACGGCCGCGGTGCTGCCACCGATCAGCGCCGCAGTCGTGAAGCGGCGGCGCTCGGCCGTGGGCGAGGTCGGACGTGGGAACTCGCTGGGAGGTGTCGGGGCCGCGGGTGACGCGTCGAGCATGCTGGGCATCGTCTCGGACTAGTTGGTCGTGCCGCGGACCAGGCTCCGGCAGATCGGAGTCTTCGGGGGTGGCCGTCGCTGCTCGCGCATCGAGAACGTGGCGGCATCCGGCTCGGGCAGGGTGTGAACCACGACACGCGGGGGCGCCGCCGACGTCCACCCCAGGAACACCGGGAAGCGGCCGAGGCTCGCCGAGACCTCGTGGGTCCCGGTGTCGATGTTCACCATGACCTGGTATCGACGACCGAGCTTGACGTGGCCCCACTTCCCGAGACTGGGGAGGTGCCGATCGTTCTCCCGGAACCGGATACGGCCTGCGCCCTCGAGCTGCATCGAGACGGTGGTCGACGGGTCGTCCCCGGCCGTGACGAGCGGGATCGTCACCCGATCGGGGAGTCGTCGATGCACGGTGAGGCTGAAATCGAATTCACCGGTGGTGGTGGCGCGCTCCACCGCAGCCCAGGGGTGGTCGAAGTCGCCCAGGGAGTAGTAGAGGCCGGCACAGTTGCCGACCACGAAGAGCCGGTCGGCCGGCGCCAAAGGTGGGAGGCGGTCGACCCGCTCGACCTTCAGGGGTTTGCCAATGAGGTCACCGACCGACTGTTGGGTCTTGATGAAGCTCCGGAGCCGGGCACCTTCCCATGCGATCCGCTCGGTCGGCGTGCTCGCGGCGGCGAGGTTGGCCACCATGCCGAAGACAGCCAGTGCCGCCACGATCGCGACCGCGGTGCTCCGGACCCGTCGACTGCGCCCCTCGAGGCGACGCCACACGTCGCAGAGGCCGATCAGTGAGGCGAGCACGAGGAGCGGGAGGAAGTCGGCCAGGAACCGGTTCGCGATGTATCCCCAGACCAGCACCCCGGTGATGCACGCGCCTGCCGCGAGTAGGGGAATGCGGGTCAGTCGAACCCGCCCGACCGGGCGCGGCCGAAAGGCGGTGATCGCTCCCCAGGCGCTGAGGAGGAACAGCAGCGGCATCGACGACGGGACGCTGGTGGTGCGGTACACCTGATCGAGGACGACCCCGCCGACGGCACGCGCCGGCGCCGCGGGGAGTGTGATGAAGGGGAAGACCGACGTGAAGCGCAGGCCGTCGGGACGCAGATATGCCAGCAGGGTGCTGGGCACGAACTCGGGATTGAAGTAGCGCCCGCCGTTCGCGGCCAGGAACTCACGTCGGTGCTGGTTGATCTTGGTGAAGACCTGGGCGTTCATTGGCAGTCCGAACGGCACGCCGAACTTGACCCAGGTGAGCGCGCAGCCGATCGCCAGGGGGACCAGTCCGGCGGCGAGGGTGGCGCGCCACCATCGCCTGTTCGCGTCACCACCGCGCCCCGAGGCGAACCACGCCGCGGCGAGCATCGCCCCGATCACGCAGGCCCACCCGGTCGCGCTGCGGGCGAGGGTCGCTGCGCTGATCAATGCGCCCAGAGCGATCACTCGGCGCTTCGTCGGATGTTCCAGGACTCCGAGAAGCGCGAAGAGCGCGCCGGTGGTGAGTGCCACGCTCCACGCAAGGTCCTCGTGGTAGACCCACGGCATCGCGGCGAGGTGCAGGAGCGTCGACCCGCTCAAGATCGTGGCGAGCACCACCGCGAACGACGCGGCCTCGGCTCGCCCCAAGGGCACCGGGCCGCGCATCAGCAGCCGGACCCGCCATGCCAACAGCGAAACGAACAGCGCGGTGACGGCCCAGGCCAGGAGCATCGACGGCGCGGTGAGCCTGCCGTCGAGAGCGTCCGTGACGGCCATGATCGGCATACGCAGGAGCGCCGGAAACGGGCCGAAGTACGTGTAGTCGCGACCGTCGATCACGAACGCTTCGATACCCAGGCTCCCCTTGGGAACCCACCAGTGCCCGTGGAACAGCGCGCGCGCCTGGATCTCGTAGAAGTTCGAGAACTGGCGCGAGCGCCAGGCCGTGCGCAGCGGGTCGAGCCCCCCGTCCCAGAGGACCCACAGGTACGGCACTGCGGCGATGCCGACCGCGATCAGGGCGCTGTTCGTGAAGCGGCGACGATCGGGTGACGCGGCCGTCGATGGAGCGGAGCCAGGCTGGATCGCCTGGGGCTCCAGCGTCGCAGTCCCGGGCCCCGGCATCGCCCGGCACAGTAGTCACCAGCGGGCGACGCCCGACGTCGACGTGCGCTTACCCCGGGGCGCGCCGCGCAGCTGCGGGCGCTGGCGAGTTGATGCAGAAGAGGGCTGTCGGGCTGGACCCGGGCCGTGGTCGAGCACGTGGCCGCGGTCGTCACCGTGAGGGCGACAGCACGCGTGAGTGCGGAGCATGGCGCGAGAGACCTCGCAGCGCACCTCGACCACCTTCCTCCTCTCTTCCTCCTCTTCCTTTCGCGGCCCGCGGGTGGCCGTGCCCGTGTCGGTGCTCGTGATCAGAACCTCCGGCGAGGTCCGGTACCCGCGGCTGAGGTCGCACCTGCGGGTGCTGACCGGCGCCACGGACCACCCGCCACCGTTGGTCTGGCCGGAAAGCGTGGCAAACGGCTGCAACCGGAGGTACATGATGGCGTTGCAACGGATGTGACGAGTCGGGCGCACCGGGACGGGTGAGCGTCACACGCGGCGCTCGCCGCCTCTGCGTGCCGCTGGTTGGCGTACTCGTCGCCGTGGTGCTGACGAGTTGTGTGCCAGCGCATCCGGCGCCGCCTCCTCCGGTAGGCGCCGGGACGATCATGGGGCCGAGTGAGCTCACGGCGGACCAGATCGTCGCGTACGTGCACCACGTCCAGACGACCTACGGTCGGGTCTGGCGGGCGAGCGTCGACGAGCACACGATGGCGCAACTCTTCATCGACGAGGGCGCCGCCGAGAACGTCCGTGGCGACCTCGCGTTCTGCCAGTCGATCCACGAGACCGGCTGGTTCGAGTTCGGCGGCTACTCCCAGCCCCAGGACAACAACTTCGCAGGGATCGGCGCGTTCGCCGGCAGCGACCGGTACATGATCGAGCCGACCGCCCAGCTCGGCGTTCGTGCGCAGATCCAGCACCTGCGGAACTACGCCGACGCGGGCTCGCGGGCTTCGAATCTCGCACATCCGCTCGTGCTCCGCCCGCACTACGACGCAGCGGCCTACGACTCCTTCGTCTACAAGGGTGCGGCACCTTTGTGGACCGACCTGAACGGTAAGTGGGCGGTTCCCGGCACTACCTACGGTCAGGACATCCTGAGGATCTGCAGCGACATCCGTGCTTACGCGGGGCTGCCGAGGTTGACCGCGGCCGAGGTCGGCGCAACGTCGGATCCCGCCACGGATGGCCCCGTTCTAGCCACGAACCGTTCCTGAGCCTGTGGCCCGGCCCGCGCGCCGCGTGCGACCCTGGATCTGGTACGCTAGGAGTCAGTTCACCGGTGAGCATGTGTGATGCCGGCAAGAACGTACGCAACGGGCTAGCCGGCTCTCTTCACGTCTCCAGGTTCAGTGGCACAACGCCGCGAACACCGGGTCAGCGTCAACGAGGTTCGTCCCGCCCCTCGTGAGACCTGTCCCCCAGCCCGCACAAGCAGCGGGCGCCTTATCGGAGTTGTGAACCCCAGTGTCACCCACCTTTGCCGAACTCGGCACCCCACCCGATCTCGTCCGCGCGCTCGCGGCACGCGGGATCGATTCCCCCTTCCCCGTCCAGGCGCTGACGCTTGCCGACGGCTTGGCCGGACGCGATGTTTGCGGACGCGCACCGACCGGTTCGGGCAAGACGCTTGCGTTCGGTATTCCTCTCGTCGCCCGCCTCGGACGCGCCAAGCCCCGTCGCCCGCTCGGCCTCGTGCTGGTCCCGACGCGAGAGCTCGCAGCCCAGGTGGCCGGCGAACTCGAGTGGCTCGGCGGCCCCC
>Ga0209048_10005934_pt1 | contig 11500 bp, 13 predicted proteins | sample FrelakmetCRP12CR_FD_187146 | JGI IMG/M metagenome (GOLD analysis project Ga0209048, IMG submission 187146) | Freshwater lake sediment microbial communities from the University of Notre Dame, USA, for methane emissions studies - CRP12 CR (SPAdes)... | ecosystem: Environmental > Aquatic >... | reverse complement strand
CTCGAAAGCTGCAATCAGATGCTGTTGCACGTCCCGCGGGAAAAGCAGCAGAAAACCGATCTGGTAGTCCTTGCGCCTGAATTGTCCCGTGACGGCGAGAGGCGCAGCGAGGATGCCAACGGCAGTGCTGCCAATGAACGTCCGTCGATCCATCAGTGGATCACCTCGTCTGCGCGCAGCAGCACCGATTGCGGAATAGTGAGGCCGAGTGCCGTCGCAGTCTTGAGGTTGATGACGAGGAAGTACCTGTTCGGTTGCTCCACCGGCAAATCGCCCGGCTTCGCTCCCTTGAGGACCTTGACGACATAATCGGCGGCGAGCTTGAAGGATTCGCTCTGATCGCCGCCGTACGATATCAATCCCCCTGCGTGGACCACATAGCCGAATTCGTACATCGCAGGAATTTTGCGCGCACTGACGTAGTCGAGAACTCGCTGGCGATTCAGGTTTGTGAGCGCGTCGGTCACCATCATCAATGCGTCGGGGCGCGCGCGGGTCATGGCTGCCAACGCAACGTCGAAATCATCGGGTTCGCGCACACCGAGCGGGTCGATGCTCATGCCCAGCGCCTTCGCCGCCTTCTCGATCTCCCGGTAGCGCAACGTCATGGCGAAGTTGCCCGCATTCCATAGCACGGCAACTCGCTTTGCGCCGGGCATCATCTCCTTCAATATCTCAAGACGCTTGGCACTCAACACAGCTGCCGGATCGTTAACCCCGGTGACGTTACCGCCCGGCCGTGCGAGACTCGCGACGAGCCCGGTTTCCACCACGTCGCCCGCGCTGAGGACGATGATCGGAATGGTAGAGGACGACTGTTTCGCGGCCTCCGCCGCGGGCCCTCCAAAGGCGACGATCAGATCAACCTTGCGCGAAACCAACTCGGCGGCGAGTTCAGGAAGCCGCTCGCTCCGTCCTTCGGCCCACCGGCCCTCATAGGTGATGTCCTTGCCTTCGGCATAGCCAAGCGCTTGAATTTCCTCACGCATCGGCGCCGGCGCGGCACCGTCGGGCGGGCGAACGCCGCCTGCAAGGAATCCAACGCGCCACACTTTACCCGTTTGCTGCGCTCCCACGATGTGGGTGCAGGCAAGCAAGCCACTTCCCACGATGCCGACGAACTTTCGCCGATCCATCACTGAATCACCTCGTCGACAAATGATAGTCCAACCATGGTACGCGCACCGCCGGATGACTGCCTTCTGGATGATTGCGCCTCGCCGCCGAATGTCTCCAGTTGGCCGAATTGCGACGCTCGTGATCGCCTGACATCGACCTTGGTGGTGTCACTGCATCATCGCTTACAAACGCCCGGGGGCTTGGGCCTGCAAGAGCTGGCGCGTCACCGACCTTGGGCCGCAACGATCCAGGCGCGCGATCCCCGGTCCCGGTCGGCACGCCAAACGCCAACTGTTGAGCGGCGCACGCTACGTCGCGTCCTGCAGCCGCAATCTTCTGGCAGCTTCCTCGAAGCGCGCGTCGTCGATCTGCTGCATCACGCTCTCGAGGTCCACCGCCTTGTCGACGCGCTCGAAGCGGCCGGTAAGTGGGGTGTCCGGCGCAAGCTTGCCCGCCTCGAAGAGCGCCCAGATTTCCTCGCCGTAGCGGGTGGCGAGCAGCTCCGGCGCATAGCGGCCGAAGCAGTTGCGCAGGTTCGCGACGTCGCGCTCGAGGATCTTCGGCGCGTGGTTGTTGCCGGCCGCGTCGACCGCCTGCGGCAGGTCGATGATGACCGGCCCGTCGTGGCCGACCAGGATGTTGTATTCGCTCAGGTCGCCGTGCACGACGCCGGCGCACAGCATCCGGACGACCTCGCGGATCAGGCGGTCATGAAGGCTGCGCGCGACTTCCGGCGTGAATTCGATATCCGCGAGCCGCGGCGCGGCGTCCCCGTCGTCGCCGGTGACGAGCTCCATCAGCAGCACGCCTTCGTGGAAGATGTACGGCCGCGGCACGCGCACGCCGGCCGCGGCAAGACGATAAAGCGCATCGACCTCGGCGTTCTGCCAGGCGTCCTCCTGCGCCTTGCGTCCGAAGCGCGTTCCCTTCGCCATCGCGCGCGCCTGCCGGGTGTTCTTGGTCTTGCGGTTCTCGGTGTAGTCGACCGCCTGCCGGAAGCTGCGCTTGTCGGCTTCCTTGTAGACCTTCGCGCAGCGCGTTTCGTCGCCACAGCGCACGACGAAGACCATCGCTTCCTTGCCGCTCATCAGCTGCCGCACGACGCCGTCGATCAGGCCGTCGTCGTGCAGCGGCCTGAGCCGTTTGGGGATCTTCATGGCGAACGGGGCGTCGCGCCGGCGCGGTCGGCGGCGCGATTCGGGCCCGCGAAAAGAAACGGGGCCCGAGCGGGCCCCGTGCGCGAAACGCGGAAGATGGGATTCAGACGGAGAACGACGAGCCGCAACCGCACGTCGTCTGGGCGTTCGGGTTCTTGATGACGAACTGCGCGCCTTCGAGGCCTTCGGTGTAGTCGATCTCGGCGCCGATCAGGTACTGGTAGCTCATCGGGTCGATCAGCAGCGTGACGCCATTCTTCTGCATCGACGTGTCGTCGTCGTTGACGACTTCGTCGAACGTGAAGCCGTACTGGAAGCCGGAGCAGCCGCCGCCGGTGACGAACACCCGAAGCTTGAGCTCGGGGTTGCCTTCTTCCTCGATCAGGGACTTCACTTTCTCGGCCGCGTTGTCCGTGAAGACCAGCGGGGCGGGCATTTCGGTCATGTCGTTCATCAAGGCTCCTTGCGCCTGGGCGTTGCGCTCATTATCGGACCGCCCCCTTCTCGCCGCAACCCTGCCGCCGATGGGGACGGTCAGGGCTGCGGCCGGGGCGCCTGACGCCCCCCGGTCCCACCATTCCAATCGGTCAATCGGATGCGACGCGCTTCAATTCGACCACGGACGCGGTTCCAGGTTCGACGTGATCGAGCCGCCCCTTGATCACCGCGCCGACGTGCATTTCGAGCGTCCGGTAGGTGACGTCGCCCGTGATCCGGGCGTTCGGCTGCAGTTCGAGGTAATCGTTCGCGATCAGCGGGCCGTTGACCGCCCCGTTGATCACCACGTGCGAGACCCGCACTTCGCCGTCGACCCTTGCCTGGTCGCTGATGACGAGCGTGCAGGGGTCGCCATTGGCCGCGACGACGTCGCCGTGGACCTGGCCGTCGATGCGCAGCCCGCCGCTGAATGTCACGTTGCCCTCGACCACCGTGCCGGCGCCGATCAGGCTGTCAATGCGCTTTTGCGGCGCCGTGTGCTTCTTGCGTTGCCACATGGGGCCTCCTTCAGGGAACCGCAAGGTTCCGGGTGGCGCGCGGGCTCGTCTGGCCGTTTTCGAACGCCCGGGCGACGAGCGAGCGCACCGTTGTGCCTTCGGGGGCCTGGAAAGACCCTTCTACCCGCTGATAATACTTGAACTTGAGCCGGAGCGCCGGGGCGGTGTCGGGCTGGTCCTCCGGAAGCATCAGGGTCACGCCATGCGGCGCTCCGGGGCCGCCCGCCGTCGCCTGCGCGGTCACGGTCAGCCTGAGATTCCCCGCGAACTCGTCGGTCGGGCTGCCGCCGCGGACCAGGAGCAGGCTGAAATGCCAGGCGTTGCCGCGCTCCCGCTCGACCGTGAAGCGCTGTATCCCGAGCCCGACCTGCTTGTTCGAGTCGGCGACGAGCTTCTGCAGGAACGCGAGCTCTTCCTTGATCTGCGAGTTCTCGCTGCTGAACTCCTGCACCTCTTTCGAAAGCGTGGCCTGCGCGCCTTTCGCCATCGCGACCTCGGTCTCGAGCTCGGAATTGCGCTCGCGCAACGTCCTGGCCTCGGCCCGCAGGCTGCCGGCTTCGGCCTCGAGCGCCGCCTGCCTCGCCTCGATTTCCTTGCGGTTGAAGCCGCCCAGGATCTGGCCGAAGTCGAATCCCCACCACCACATCCCGCCGACGATCGCGAGCAGCGCCAGCACCACGACGGCGCGCCACGGCCACGGCAGCCGCGAGCGCACCGCCATCCGCGGCGCGTCGATGCGGAAGTGCTTGAAGAATTGACGCGTGCGGCGCCACGTGCCCGGAATCGCCAAGGCGCCCCTCTCCGCTACGGAAGCACCGGCAGCGCGGTGAGCCCCGTCGTCTCGGGCAGCCCGAACATGAGGTTCATGTTCTGGATCGCCTGTCCGGCGGCGCCCTTGACGAGGTTGTCCTCGACCACGAGCACGGTGACCATGTCGGCATTGCCGGGCCGGTGGACGGCGATGCGCGCGACGTTCGACGCGCGCACGCTGCGCGTGTCGGGCATCGAGCCCGCAGGCATCACGTCGACGAACGGCTCGCCGGCGTAGCGCTTCTCGAACAGCGCCTGCAGGTCGACGTCGGTGCGCGTCAGCCGCGCATACAGCGTCGAATGGATGCCGCGGATCATCGGCAGGAGGTGCGGCGTGAACACGAGCTTCACGGGCGTGGCGCTGCGCGCCGCGAGCTCCTGCACGGTCTCGGGATGGTGCCGGTGCCCCGACACGCCATACGCCTTGAAATTGTCGGCCGCCTCGGCCAGCAGCAGCCCGACCTCCGCCTTGCGACCTGCGCCCGACGCGCCGGACTTGCAGTCGGCGATCAGGTGCAGGGAGTCGACGACGCCCGCCTCGAGCAACGGCATGAAGCCGAGCTGAATCGACGTCGGATAGCAGCCGGGGTTGCCGACGACGCGGGCCTTGCGGATCTCGTCGCGGTGGAATTCGGGAAGGCCGTACACGGATTCGGCGAGGAGGTCGGGGCAGGCGTGCGGCAGCTTGTACCACTTCTCGAAAAGCGCGGGATCCCTGATCCGGAAGTCGGCGGCCAGGTCGATGATCTTCACGCCGGCCGCGACCAGCGTCGGGGCCTGCGCCATCGCCACGCCGTGCGGCGTCGCGAAGAACACGACGTCGCAGCCGGCGAGATCGGTCTTGGCGGGATCGGTGAACGCGAGGTCGTAGCGGCCGCGCAGGCTGGGAAACATGTCAGCGACCGCGGTGCCCGCCTCGCCGCGCGACGTGATCGCGCGTACGTCGGCCTCGGGGTGCGAGCCGAGCAGGCGGAGCAGCTCGACGCCGGTGTATCCGGTGCCGCCGACTATGCCGATCTTGAGCATGAACCTGCCTCGATCAATGTGCGCTCATTTTCATGTGGGCGTCGGAATCTTAGCACCGGCCCGCAGGCGCGCTTTTCGGGCGCGGCGGGGCGAATGCGCGATCCCATGAACGCGAAGGCCGCCTCGCGGGCGGCCTTCGCAAAGCGTGCTGCGGCGCCGTCAGCGCTTCGAGAACTGCTTGCGCCGGCGCGCCTTGTGCAGGCCGACCTTCTTGCGCTCGACCTCGCGCGCGTCGCGCGTCACCAGCCCGGCCTTGGACAGCGTGGGCTTCAGCGCCGCGTCGTAGTCGATCAGCGCGCGGGTGATGCCGTGGCGCACAGCGCCGGCCTGGCCCGACTCGCCGCCGCCCTCGACGTTGATCATGATGTCGAACGTCGCCTCGTGATTGGTGAGCTTCAGCGGCTGGCGGATCACCATCCGGCCCGTGTCGCGCGAGAAGAACTCGTCGGCGGGCTTCTCGTTGACGACGATGTTGCCCGTGCCCTTCTTGAGGAACACGCGGGCGACGGCGCTCTTGCGCCGGCCGGTGCCGTAGTAGTAGTTGCCGATCATTTTTTGTCGAGGTCCAGAGGTTTGGGTTGCTGCGCCGAGTGCGGGTGCGCGTCGCCGGCGTAGCACTTCAGCTTCTTCAGCATCTTGTAGCCCAGCGGACCTTTCGGCAGCATGCCCTTGACCGCCTTTTCGAGCGCGCGTCCGGGGAACCGGGCCTGCATCCGCGAGAAATTGGTCGTCGAGATGCCGCCCGGATAGCCGCTGTGCCTGTGGTAGAGCTTGTCCTCGGCCTTGTTGCCGGTGACGCGGAGCTTCTCGACATTGGTGACGACGATGAAGTCACCGGTGTCCATGTGCGGGGTGAAGATCGGCTTGTGCTTGCCGCGCAGGCGCAGGGCGATCTGGCTGGCGAGGCGGCCGAGCACCTTGTCCGTGGCGTTGACCACGAACCAGTCCCGCGTGATGTCCTGCGGCTTGGCGGAGAAGGTTTTCATGAAGGGGCGTCCCCGGGAATTTTCGTTCCGCGGGCTTAAAGATTTAGCAAAGTCTTGCATGATAATGGATTTTTGCCACTTTGGTCAAGGCGAGCGGCCGACCGGGAACGGGTGCCGCATGGGACCTCGCCGCGAATGCCGGGGCGACCGTCCGGCCTCGTTGGGTGCGGTTTCATACCCCCGGATTATTGCACCGCAATGACATGAATTTCCGGGCAAATCGATCTCGATTCCGGGGATCGACAGGCGAAAAAAAGCGCGGCCTTTGGGGCCGCGCTCAGAGTATTCCGCCCTAGGAGGAGGAAGGGTGGAATGGCCGGCAGCGGAGACTTGGAAATCTCCTGGACTGTCGACAGTGCATATGCTCCCATATTGCGGCGCACAAGGCAAGGTTGTACGCGTCGGATCGAGGTTGGACAATGCACGAATCGGCTGGACCGGGATGCATGGATAGTGTGCACTTACTTTGAGCACCCGACCCCGGCATCCGGGTGACCGGGCAAGGGTTGAGCACGGCAGGATGGCGTCGCGGGACCGACACGAAAGGCTTGACGATGAAAACCAGGGTGAAATGGGTCGAGAACGTGAGTTTCGTGGGCGAAACCGGCAGTGGGCACGCCGTCGTCATCGACGGCGCCCCGGAGTCGGGCGGGCGCAACCTCGGGGCGCGTCCCATGGAGCTTTTCCTGACCGGGGCCACTGCCTGTACGGCGTACGACGTCGTGACGATCCTGCGCAAGGCGCGCCAGCCGATCGCCGACTGCGTCGTCGAAGCCGACGCCGAGCGCGCCGAAACGCCTCCGCGCGTGTTCACGCGGCTCCACTTCAAGTACACGGTGGCGGGGCGCGGGCTCGACCCGCAGCGCGTCGAGCACGCGGTCCGGCTCTCGCACGACACGTACTGCTCGGCGACGCAGATGCTCGCCAGGACCGCTGCCGTTACCCACGAGATCGTGATCGTCGACGGCGACCGGATTCCCGCGCCGGTCTGAAACGGCGCCCGAGCCGGAAGCGTTCGCGACCGGTCAGTCCGCAGCGTCGGGCGGCAGCATCGAGCGCGGGACAAGGCCTCGCACGGTGGCCGCCGTCTCGACGACGATCCGCCTGCCCTCGGCGTCGACAAACGCGAGCTGCAACAGAACCTTCGCGCCGTTGAGCCTTGTCTCCAGCACGTCGCGCAGCTCGAGGTGATCGCTGTTGAGGGCAAGCCGGCGGCCCGTGCCCGCGGGGACGGCGAACCGCGTCGTTTCCGTGGCCGTCGGCGCCGTGTCGCTGCCGTCGCCTTCGAGGATGATCGCGACGGATTTCGCCACCGGCGAGCTCGCGCCGACCAGCGTCACCGCGGCGTCCGTCTTGATGTCGACGAATGCCGGAATCGCCTTGTCGCCGGCCAGCATCGGCCGCACCCAGGCGTTGACGAGCTCGATCTCGGCGCCGCCCGCGGCGGTCGTCGCGACGACCGCCGCGATGCCGACGCAGGCCCGCGCGGTGCGCGTGGCCGCCGCCGCCGCGCGGCGCAGGGGGGAGCGCGTCACTTCGCGTCGTGAAGCACGCGGATCAGGCTCGACGTGTCCCATCGTGCACCTCCCATCGCCTGCACGCGCGAGTAGAACTGGTCGACCAGCGCGGTGACCGGCAGCGCGGCGCCGTTGGCGCGCGCTTCGGCCGCGCAGATCGACAGGTCCTTGCGCATCCAGTCGACGGCGAAGCCGAAGTCGAACTTGTCGGCGACCATCGTCTTGCCGCGGTTGTCCATCTGCCAGGATTGCGCGGCGCCCTTGCCGATGACGTCGAGCACGAGCTCGGCGTCGAGCCCGGCACGCTGCGCGAAGTTGATGCCTTCGGCGAGCGCCTGCACGAGCCCGGCGATGCAGATCTGGTTGACCATCTTGGTCAGCTGCCCGCTGCCCGCGGCGCCCATCAGGGTGACCGCCTTCGCATAGTGGGCGAGGACGCCCTCCGCCTGCGCGAAGACGCCCGCATCGCCGCCGACCATGATCGTCAGCTTGCCGTTTTCCGCGCCGGCCTGGCCTCCCGACACCGGCGCGTCGAGGAATCCGACCGCGCGCGATTTCGCCGCCGCGTGCACCTCGCGGGCGACGCTTGCTGACGCGGTCGTGTGATCGACGAGTACCGCGCCGGAGCGCATCCCGGCGAGCGCACCGTCCTTGCCCGTCGCGACCGCGCGTACGTCGTCGTCGTTGCCGACGCACATCATGACGAGCTCGGCGCCGGACGCCGCCGCCGCCGGCGTGGGCGCGTGCCTGCCGCCGTGCTGCGCGACCCACCTGGCCGCCTTGTCGGCGCTGCGGTTGTAGACCGTGACGCGATGGCCGGCCCTGGCGAGGTGGCCCGCCATCGGATAGCCCATCACGCCCAGGCCGAGAAATGCGACGTTCTTCGAGTCCATCATCTGTCCCCTTCGGGTTTCCGTGCGATTTCCGACGCCGGCGGCGGGTCGCGGCCGTAGCGCCACTTGAGAACCAGGATCGCCAGCGCGAGCGCCAGCGTGACGACGTTGGCGAGGATGAGCGGCAGCGCGTCGAGCCTGATGCCGTACCAGAGCCACAACGCGATTCCCGTGCAGAAGATCCCGAACATCCACCACGAGATGTCGTGCGCCGAGCGCGTCCGCACGATGCGCACGATCTGCGGCACGAACGCGATCGTCGTCAGCGAGCCTGCCGCGATTCCGAGGACGTCCTGCGCCGAGATCATCGCCGGGGCACGAATTCGGTCGGGCGGGGCTACCGCTTCGGCAATGCGGCGCGCGCCGCGGCGGCCGCGGCGCGGACCTGCGCCGGCGCCGTGCCGCCGGGATGGTCGCGGCTCGCGACCGAGCCGTCCAGCGTCAGCACAGCGAACACGCCGGCGTCGATCGCGCCGGCGAACGACTTCAGATCGGCGAGCGGCAGGTCGGCGAGGTCGACGCCCCTGCCTTCGGCGTGGCGCACGGCGCGCGCGACCGCTTCATGCGCGTCGCGGAAGGGCACGCCCTTGCGCACGAGGTAGTCGGCAAGGTCGGTCGCGGTCGCGAAGCCCTCGCGCGCCATCGCGCGCATCCTGTCCGCATCGACGGCGATGCCGGAGGCGACAAGGTCGGTCAAGAGCGCGAGCGAGTCGTCGAGCGTGTCGACGATGTCGAACAGCGGCTCCTTGTCTTCCTGGTTGTCCTTGTTGTACGCGAGCGGCTGGCCCTTCATCAGGACCAGGAGCCCGGTCAGCCCGCCGACGACGCGGCCGGTCTTGCCGCGCACGAGCTCGGGGACGTCGGGATTCTTCTTCTGCGGCATGATCGACGAGCCGGTGCAGAACCGGTCGGCGAGCGTGACGAGGCGGAAGCCCGGGGAACACCAGAGGATGAGCTCCTCGGCGAAGCGCGACAGGTGCACCATCGCGAGCGCCGCCGCCGCTGCGAACTCGATGGCGAAATCGCGATCCGACACCGCGTCGAGCGAATTCGTGCAGATGCCGTCGAAGCCGAGCGCGCGAGCGACGTGCTCGCGGTCGATCGGGAAACCGGTGCCGGCGAGCGCGGCGCTGCCGAGCGGCAGCAGGTTGACGCGCCGGCGGCAGTCGGCGAGGCGCCCCGCGTCGCGCGCGAGCATCGCCTCGTAGGCGAGCAGGTGGTGACCCAGCGTGACCGGCTGCGCGATCTGCAGGTGCGTGAAGCCGGGCATGATCGTTTCCGCGTGCCGCTCCGCGAGGTCGATGAACGCCGCGCGCAACGCGGCGAGGCGCGCCGACAGTCCGTCGATCGCGTCGCGCAGCCAGAGCCGCAGGTCCGTCGCGACCTGGTCGTTGCGCGAGCGCGCGGTGTGCAGGCGCTTGCCGGCGTCGCCGGCGAGGGCGATCAGCCGGTTCTCGATGTTGAGGTGGACGTCCTCGAAGTCGCGCGACCACGTGAACGCGCCGCGTTCAATCTCGCCGCGAATCGTCGCCATGCCGCCCTCGATCGCCGCGAGGTCCGCCACCGAAAGCACGCCGACGGCGGCGAGCATCCGGGCGTGCGCCAGCGAGCCGGCGATGTCCGCGTCGGCCAGCCGGCGATCGAAGTCCACGGACGCCGTGAAGCGCTTGACGGCCTCGGTGACGGGCTCGGCGAAGCGGCCGGACCAGCCCTTCGCCGGGGCAGCGTGCGGCTTTTCGGGATGCGCCATGGGTTTTCTCGTACGTGAAGTGCGACGCCGTCACGGCAGGAAACGGTCCGCCGGCCGGAAGGATAACGTCGGAAAATCGCCCGACTTGCCTGGCCCGCGGCGGTTGCCGAAAATAACGGCGCTGCCTCGACGATTTCGGCGACCCGGCGTGCGAAAATCCGGCACGAAGCTTGCATGCATGACGCCTAATGCAGTCGATTATAAGACAAAACGGGGTTTCTCCAGCGCTGCCGGACTTCCGCAATCTGGGAACGATCCTGCGCATCCTCGTCGCGGTGAACGGCGTCGTCGCCGTCGCGGCGCTGCTGCGCGACCCGAGCTGGGAGACCTGGCCCGCCACCTGGACCGACATGGTCGCCGCCGCCGAGCCGCAGCTCCTGCTCCAGCTCGCGGCGCTCTACCTGCTGCAGCCGTGGCTCTCGCGCCAGACCTTCTCCCTCGGCGCGACGACGATCCTGGGCATCACCGTGCTGACCGGCATCGGCGTCTACCTGCTGCTCGCCCGCAGCGAGCTGCCGAATTCCGGCGGCCTCCTGCGCTATCTCGTCTTCGGGCTGCTGGCGGCGGCGGCGCTGATCGGCTACTTCCGGCTCCGCGCGAGGGCGCTGTCGCCGGCGATCACCGAAGCCCGGCTGCAGGCGCTGCAGGCGAGGATTCGCCCGCACTTCCTGTTCAACAGCATCAACGCGGTCCTCTCGCTGGTGCGCACGGACCCGAAGCGCGCCGAAACCTCGCTCGAGGACATGGCGGATCTGTTCCGCGTGCTGATGCGCGACAACCGCGAGCTCGCTCCGCTCGCCGACGAGGTCCTGCTGTGCCGGCAGTACCTCGCGCTGGAAAAGCTGCGGCTCGGCGAACGTCTCGTCGTCGAGTGGCACACGAACAACATGCCCTCGGACGCGCTGGTGCCGCCGCTCATCCTCCAGCCGCTGCTCGAGAACGCGGTCTATCACGGGATCGAGCCGTCGACCACGCCCGGCGTCGTGTCGATCAACATCTTCTACAAGGGCGGCGACGTCCACGCGATCCTGCGCAACCCGTACCTGGCCACGGGCGGCCAGCATCACGCCGGCAACAAGATGGCGCTTGCCAACGTGCGCGAGCGGCTGGCGCTGCACTTCGACGCCGAGGCGGCGCTGGAGTCGCGGGTCAAGGCGGATGCGTACGAGGTCCACCTGCGGGTGCCCTATCGCGCGGCGAAGCACTCGGCGCCGCATGTCGAGACCGCGCGGCCGCGCGGCGCGGAC
>Ga0209048_10005933_pt1 | contig 11501 bp, 11 predicted proteins | sample FrelakmetCRP12CR_FD_187146 | JGI IMG/M metagenome (GOLD analysis project Ga0209048, IMG submission 187146) | Freshwater lake sediment microbial communities from the University of Notre Dame, USA, for methane emissions studies - CRP12 CR (SPAdes)... | ecosystem: Environmental > Aquatic >... | reverse complement strand
GTTAGAATAGTGTATTTGACATAGTAATTCTTAGAAGTGTTTGCACCGTATAGCATTACCGTGCTGAAGTTCCAGGTATTAGCTACGATTGAAGTATTAACCACGCCGGTATCATTGTAGATTGTCGCGGTGACGGTTGAAAGGGCATAGCTTAAATCAGTATAGTTGACCGTAATGTTGGCTAGAGCAATAGAGCTGTTTGGGGAGAATCTGGCGTCTACATGGATAAGGCTTGAACTATAATTTAGCCCGGGCGTCAAGTTCTGCGTTGAAGTGAAGAGGTATTTGGTTACGGCTCCGGGAGCGTTTACTGTTCCAAGGTTGTAATAGACTCCGCTAGGGCTTCTTACTCTAAGGCTGTAATCTATGCCCTGAATTAAGCTTTCTGTGTCCGAGCCGGAAACGTCAAAGTAGCCCTCAGTAATTATCTGAGTCTGCGCGCCTACCATCATATAGACCTGAAGAAGATACCCCAACTTGTCAACGTCCTGCATCACGAACGTAACCGGAACAACCAGGTAGGTCATGCCGTCAGCCAGATAGAAATCGAACAGATAGTTTGACTGATTAGCAAAGTTATACTGCGCTCGCTGGTAATAATCTATTGCCGAATACTGGGGCCTCAAAGAGACTCTTGTCGGCTGGCTAGTCAAGGCAATGAGGACTTTAGTGGTATTAGGCGTAATGGTGAAATAGTTTTGCCCGCCAGAACAGAACAATCCGGCAATGACGGTAGTGCTTGGAGGATAGCTTGAAGTATAATTTATTTCATCAAACATATTGATAATTGCATAAGGGTTTATTCTTGAATAGACTGTAAGGTTCTGTGTGTTGTTTATGCTTGCGCTGCTGTAGGTATTATTGATAATGTAATTTCCAAACTGCAATGTAAAGCTTGTCTTATTCGTGTTATTGACTACAAAGTACTGGCCAGACGCCCCGGAAAGGTTAACCCACGCGCCAGATACATTCAAGGCATAAGCATCCTTCAAGTCAGCCCTTAAATATCCCTGAGTCACTAGAGCCGTCATGTTTATAGTGGTTATGTTTGTTGCGGTGGTGATGTTCGAGCTAAAGGCGTATGCGCTTGAGTTGGTGCATCCGGGTAAAGAACTTACAACAAGGGTATTACTTTCGTTGTTTGCGGCATAAGTCCCGTTAGCGCTTATGTTGCATAGGACTGCGTAAGTTCCTATCCCGGCCGGGAATATATAAGGAGATGATACTAAGACTCCCTGAATATATAAGCCTGGCGTCCCGTTCAAGGCTGTGCATGATACTGAAACCGTCTGGCCAGAGTACACCGTCCAGCCCGGGGTAATAGATAAGGTTAGGTTATTCGGGTTAAGGACGGCGTAATAAACCGGGGAGTTAAATTTTGTCGTGCTCTGGTTGCATGAGACAGAAACGTTATGGTTCCCAACAGAATTATTAGCCGACCCCGAATAAGTCCCGGTCCCGTTAATCTGGTACTTTAAAACCCCATCGTTAGTCACGTTGCATGAGTAGGTAGATAAGTTAAATGTAACGCTTATGGGGATAGTCTCAGAACTATAGTAGGTGGTATTGGCAGGATAAGTTAAAAAAGCTGGAACTGGGAAGGCTGAACCTGCACCTGCTGCATAGTAATCACTGACCTGGCTTGAGTTTAATGCAATGTTCCAGATTCCAATTTCATCAACAGTTCCAGACCAGAGCTGGGTTGGCGCGGCGGGGTCGTTATTGCATATCCTAAATTGTGACGATGAAAGATTTGTTATGTAAGTAAAATTGGCAGACCCGCATTTTAATGAGGCGTATTTTGTACCATTGACGTAGATGGTAAGATTTCCTGCATCAGTTCCATTGAATACAACAAAGACATTATACAGCTTATTGACCGAAATCATTGAGCCGGTGGCCAGGCAGCAAGTCGAACCGCTTGCGTTATCGATACAGGTTTGCCACGCCCCGGAATCAGATGATAACTGAAATTGTGCTGAGGCCCCGCTTCGTTGTGCAACGGCCATCTTATAAACCGCAATAGTTGTTGTATTGAACCATCCCCCGACTGAGAACGCTGAAGACGAATTGAACAATGCCGAAGAATCTGAATTATTAAGATACTGCGCCCCCCCGGAGCACGCCCGGCCATCTCCTATTATGCCCGTTGTGTTTGTCGTGCCGGTGTTTGAAAGGACATAGGACGCGCTTACCGAGTTATTGAAATCGTTATTATCGAGCTTATAGAACGCCTGGATGCCTGTGGTTGGGAACGTGGCATACGCGGGAGCAATCAGACACATCAAAACCAATACCCCCATCAAGAGTTTCATGTTCATTGTAACGCACCACGCCCCATGCTTGTCTTCCATACCCAGGCCATTGTAATAAGGGCCAGAATGAATAAGGAAGCGTAAAAGACATTAGACATTTGGGTTATCCTAGTGATTGTTATGGCATCAGTTGACGTGGCAATCAGGACGCCAAACGCCAGGTCTTTGCCATAATCAAGTACTGCCCAAAGAAGGGCTGCAAAGATAATCACAATTATTCCGATTATAAGCTCTAAACCCAATCCTTTCATAATCCCTTTCATGATCCACCACTCAGGAATCCAAACCATTCCTGCTCATATAAAGTCCAAAGAACTATGATTAAGAATAAACCCGCAACAACAATGCAGCAGGAAATGTATAGGGAGTTATCCATATTGCTTGAAGTAGAGGGTAGGTCAATAAGCGTATTATTAACCACCCGGGAATTATTATAGAGAAGATTAAGCGTTGGGTGCATGTAGTTTCCCCACACAAAAAACACAATCGCTACACTTAATATAGTGCCGAAAATCAGAAAAAGCCCTCCTATAATATTGGCTGAGATATCGACCATGAATTACTTACCTTTGGCAGTTTAAATTCAAGGTTTGATATTTGGGCGTCTTTTATCGAAATAGGTCTGTTATCTTGCTGAAGCTGCGGTTAAACTGCATTGATCTGGCACGGCTATAACCATTTCCACTGCCTGAGCTAATGCCTGAGAATCCACCAAGGGGTGAGAGTCCTATGCCCGTAAATGCTGGAGGAACGTCCTTTGCATTTATTCCAAAATCACTGCTAGTTTTAAAAGCCTGTCCAAAGTCGTAGTTTAGTGACGTTGCCTGCTTGGTTTTAAGACCGGTATCCATCTTAAAATCCAACCTATGCCCCTGGAGGTTCCTGAAAGTATAATCCTTCATCTGGCCCTGTCCCATTTTTTGTGTAAATAAACTGCCTTGTCCGTTGCGCAACGCCTTAGAGTAGGAATTATCTGAAATTCCCGTCTTAAACTTACCAAGTTCCTTAAATTTAGTTCGGCCTGCAATGGACTCATAGCCTCCCCTGCCTCTCATAACTCCGGTGGCTAATCCTCCGGGGAACTTTTCAATACTGGAACGTCCCGACTGGCGCAATGACTCCATTCTAGGAATCAAATCCGACCTTTGGGCTTTGGAATATACCTCATTGGATTTCAATTTAGAAACCCGCGTTAGGTCTGCATTAATACTGTCCAATACGCCAGAGGGTAATACTTCGGGGGATTTTGTCTTTGCTACAAGTCCCGACCTTGAGCCGGAATTGCTAAATGTATCCCTTAACCCGGAATTACGCTGCTTTAACTGCCTAAATAGGCTTGGCGTCGGCTCGCTGATTTTAGAATTATAGAATCCTCCAGTCAGGCTTGTTTCTTCTCCAGTCATCAAATCCCTAGTCTTTGCCGAGAAAATACTCTCTGGCAGAACACTCCCCTTGCCCTCACCCGACCGACGGGTTGAGAATCCGAAATCGGTATATTCTTTTGACGTGAGAGTTCCGCGCTTATTCGTAGGATAAGTTAGCCTTTCAGTCCTATGCCAGATATCAAAATCAGGAGTTAATTTCTCATCCCCGGTAATCTTAATGTTTTCAAAGGCTGAATTGACATTGCTTAACTTCACGCCCCCACCCCCCACATCCTTAACCCCCATAGAATTTGAAACAGCAATCTCATTCTTAACACTAATTGGCTCAGTATAGTCTGCCAAGGTGTCACCTAATTGAAAATTCTTAGTCTGGGGCGTTGTCCCGCGTTCTGCCTTTAGAAGTGTCCTGGATTTTCCATATCCCACCAGGGTATTATCGGGTTTTCCTAAGTCTATCGTCCTAATTACCACATAGGCAGATTGGTCTTCGGCTGTTGGGGATACTAGGGCTGAGTACATGCTGTTAGTTACTCCCTCTTTTTTACTGCTAACCTTTACAGGAATGTTGAAAAGTGTTCCGTCGTTTATGTTCCTGGCGTTTGCTGTTCCATATTCAAATTTAAGGTCTGTGGTCGCCCTGGCCATCTCAGGCGTCATGGGAGCATCCAGCGTTTGAGAAACTGTTGATTTTTGCCCTGCTCCGGCATCGAATGTAAACTCTGTTGGGTTTATGGCAGAATTTGAGAAGGGCTTGCTCCCGGATGTTTTCAAGCCAAATTGTTTGGGTGAAAAGGTTTTACCCCATTCCATACCTTTAGACATTCCATACCCTGCCGCCGCAAAGTCAGCGCTGGTTTTAACTATAATCTCACCCTGCTTATTTGGAGAGGCATCCTGTAATTGAAGTCCAGTATCTGCCAAGAAAGCCCCCGTTAATCCTAAACCTACTGCCTTTCCTGCCGTCCTTGTTGCGGGTGAGGCAAACTTAGAAGCTATGCTTATCCCTGCCCCAAGACCTTCAAAAACTTTTGTTTCCGGGAGAAGTACCAATGGGGAATCAACAACCGTATTATATTGTCGCTCTAGGGTTCTCTGGTAGGCATCCTTTCCCGCCGCCATGCCTGCATACTCAGCTTGCTTAATCTCCCCAATGTTCTCAAAGAAGATATCCTTGCTTGCCTGCTTGGCTTCACTAGGCCAGGTGTCCTTAGAGGATTGAGCTATGGATGTGCCTAAGTAAGAATTAATAGACCTCAAGCCTGCATTTGCACCCAAACTAAGCTTATTGAATCCTGTGGAACTATCCCAAGTCATTTTTCCAAGATTAATGTTATTCTGCCTTGAATCTACAGGAGCATCTGATAAGGTTGTATTTGGCAATATTCCCTCTATTGGGCTTCTGTTTTTGTCTGTGAATTGCCCTTGAGGCGATTTATTACCCAGCCCAATATCTCCGGTGAGAATAGCAACCCGGCTATTGTCGCCAGTCCCATAAGCTCTTGAAGCATTAGATAGGAACTCACCGGGCTTACCCAGCTGTCCACTACTCCCCACAGAAAGAGCAGCCCCATTACCCCCAGCTTTATTGTTGTCCAGTCCATTATTATCATTAGAAGTATTTATACTATCCATTGGTGACGTTGAAGGGTTATAAGTCACTGTGTTTCCTCTATAGCTTAACTGACTTGCCGGAAGAACTTTATATCCTCTTTGCTGCAAGGCTGCGCTGCTCACACCCCCTAGACCTTCCATGCTTGCGGAAATCATCTTTCCGATGGGGTCAATGAGCATCCTATCCTGGCCGGACTGGACTTTTTGGACGGGGCTGAGGGAATTGTCTGAGGGGCTACTAGAAGAAGAAGAAGTCGGCGTGGAAGTTTTTAAAGTGCCGTAGCTGGGCCCGGCGGTATAATCATAATCGTCTCTGGTTAATTGAGTGCGGGTATTTCCCTTAGCATCAGTAATCGTAATTGCCATATATAAATAAGAGCGCCTGTGATTTAAAGAAGGCTTAGTTTCTTAGGAAAAAATTCTAAAAAATGATAAAATATTGTCTGGTTTTACTTGGACTTACTTACCTTTCTTACCTCCACCGAACATGCCACCCTGGGCGGTATAGTACATGGCCATTGCGGCAACCACAATCATCAATGCGATTATGATGGCTACAATCTGGGGAACTCCCCCGGTAAAGGTGGTCCATGTGGAATACAGGGCGTTAGTGTTATTAACGGTTACTGTGCTCCCACCAAACAAGAGCGCAAAGATGAAGACCATTATTCCGACCCCCATCAATGTGCCCAAAATCATTTGGACTATCTGTTGTACCATAGAATGATTTGCCGAGCCTGTATATATTTAACATTCAATATTTTAATGAAAAATGATAAAAAATTCCCTATTACTTCCTCTTGTCGCCTTGAAATCCCCCTTGAGCTGCGTAATACATTGCCATTGCTGCAATAACTATTATTAGCGCAATGAGTACGGCAACTATCTGCGTAGTCCCTGATGTGAATATATCGAAGGTTGATCCCTGCCCGTTTGCAATATTATGGGTTCCGTATGGAGCGTAAAGGATTGTTTCAGATACGTTTAGGGTAGCTCCTGTTGCCGCCGTGGTATTATAAGTAATGTTATTTATTCCAGGCACCAGGGTTACTCCTGTTATAGTGGTGTTTGTTGTCGCTGATCCTATTGCCGTTACGTTACCTATGCTCACTCCATTTAATATGACCCTTACTTGAGCTCCAGTTGCGTTGCTATTTCTAGTAGTGACTATCATATATGATGAGGGGGTAACTCCTGATAGCGACGCGAATGCCGAAAGGCTTATGTTATGAGAGGCTTGGCTTGTAGAGTTGATATCTAGTCCTGTGCTGTTTCCGCTTGCAGTATAGGTATATTCTTTTAGCAGGCTTATTGGGAAGAATCCTATTATGGTGGCCAATATGAACACCATGATCCCTATCGCCAGTAATGCGGAAAGCATCTGATTAACATTTAATCCCATAAACTATCTATCTAGCCTCAGTTAAATAATACCTTCAATATTTTAATGAAAAATGATAAAAATTGCATTATCTTGTTGCGTTTATGACCTGGGTTGCGTTGTCAATGACTGGAGCGGCTGCCTGCGCCGCCGGGTTCAGCATGTTGCCAAGCGTTGTAAATAGTCCGTTTGAGCTGGCCATGCCAAGTCCAACGACTATTATCAGGAAGGCTATTGCAATCAGGATTATAAAGCCCCAGTCGTTCTTCTTGAATAGGCTGTCGAGTTTTGCCTCTCTTACGGCCAAATCAATCATAGTCTTAATCCTAAGCACATTCAGGCCCGTTGCAAGGAACTTGGAGACATCGTCTAAAGATATCATTTGATAAAGCTTTACAACTTCCTTCTTGTCAGTCTTGAAAGCGTCCTTAACATATGCCTTGATTCTCTTGATTTCATTAATCTTACTGTTATAGGCATCTGCGTCGACCATGGCCTGCTCGATCTCATCATCAGTTAGCCTATCGCCTTCAGCTCTCTGGGCGTTATCTCGCTCTAGCTTTTCCCTGAAGCTAATGAGGTCATAAGGCTTTCTTTCTGTGCCTGTTCCCAAATCGCTTAAAAAGTCTCTAATCTCGTCAGGGCTCCAATGCAGCTCTTTTGTTAGGTAGTCTATAATTCTAGGGACATTGATGTTCATAGTGATGCCTAAGTATTCAGACGCATGGGACATTCTCGCGCCGCCCATATTCCGGCATGGCTTTTCAGTACCTGGCGTTCTCTGGATAATATCATGGTACTTAGTGAATATATAATCATTGACTTCATTTTCAGGATAACGGAAATAGAACTCTGATGGCGTCTCAACCCAGACAATCGGGATATCCTTTTGAATGCATTTAAGGATAACGTCCAGGCCGTTCTTCTTATAGGCCATGGATTTCATAAAGAAGAACATAAAGCCGCCGCCAAATATAATAGCTGCAACTGCCATCATCGTCAGTAAGTCCACCATTATCCTTTCTTGAATAAGCTCTGCCAGAATCCCTTACGCTTGTCTTCAGGGGTTGCAGAAGTTATCTTCATATTGTTAACAGTTAATGCGTCAATGTATCTTCCATTACGGGCTTTGGTAAGCTGGATGTAGTGAATAGACTTAAGAAGTATTTCCCTAAAGCTTGCGTCCTGCGTTGCCTTCATAAGATATCTTTCAGGGCACGCGCCAAGGTCTTGATGGTATGCGTTAGGTATGGACATATAATAGAAGTTCATTGCCTGCTCCCGGAATATACGGCATAGATTGAAGTCCACATCATTGACGTTAGCCGTCTTTACTTCCTCAGATACAAATGCGTAGAATCGCTCTAAATCGTCAAGGTGAATGGATTGGCAGGATAGTATCCATCCTGCTAAGTCTGGCTTGGCCTGCTGGCCTAGGCCCGTTGCCATCCCCGCGTTCCTTAATTCTATCTCGGTCTTCTGCCTTTGCATCATGAGCTTCTCAAACTCTGATGCCATTTCATCTGACAACATATATAAGTATCTTTAAATAAAGATATATATCTTTCTATCTTTCTATCTTTATGTGCACTTGTGTAGAAAGAAATCTATATAGATTTATTAAAATATATCTATTTTATATTATATGTTAACGCCTTTAGAATCAGAAAATAGGTTGACTAAATACTCTTTTAGGCAACATCTTGAACGGGAATTTTTAAGACCGAGAACGATTGAATTATATTATTCCCTGTTCGGGCCGATGGATAATTACTTCCAATCTATTCAGATACCCACCCCGGATGATATCAGGGGGTTTGTGAAGCTCCACCCTCGGGGGTATTACTTCTCTGCGCTCTTCTACTTCTGCCTGGCAAAGTACGGGGTATCAATCATGAAGCCAAGGGGCAAGGGTTATAAAGAACCTCCCAGAAAGAAGCGAACCCGGCCGGAGTTTAGCAGCCTGGCTGAAGCTTTTGAAATGATAAAGCCGCAACTTGGTTCTCAGGAAAGATTGGCCATTGAACTCAGGCTTTATAGTGGCCGGCGTATTGCAGAAATCCTTATGATTAAGACTTCCAATATTGATTTTGAAACTAACGAAATTCACTTCCCAGACATGAAAGGAGGGGAGTATGGATTAACTCCAATGAATGAAACTATCCGGGAAAGGCTTAGAAGTTATATTCGGGATAAGGATTTGCTCGGAGGGGATTATCTATTCTATAAGCAGAATCTTAATCCTAAGACTAGGGGCCCGGCTCGATCTAAGTACAATCAATTCAAACGGGCATTAATAAATCTTAAGTCGGAACAAGCCTTAGTTTTCCTAAAGACCCATGATATCAGGAGCGCGGTAATCAGTAAGATAATTCAGGAGAAAGGTATATTGCAGGCCCGTGCATGGGTAGACCATAAGCAGCTTGAAACTACAAACAAGTATGCAAATGCGGCTCTTGAAAAGTCACAAAAGAAAGACGCTATGGAAGTCATGTCGAAATAATGGTATTCACATCTGACCGTGAGGTCACTGAGGGGTTTTATCAGGATTACAATAAGAGAAAGATTATTGACCGAAAGGATGAGGCGTCATATGCCATTGGTCTTGCTGAAGCCATGCCCACCATTGAGTTTGTCCGTGCGGCTTATGGTAAATTAAATACCTTCGCATCTCTTCTCACGCATGACGGCTTTGAAATCAATAAGAAGGTACTGGAGGAAAAGCGAAGTCAGCTCAAAGACATGGGAATGCTGCTTAATGGGTGCGCGGATAGCTACAAGCTTAAGACCCTACAGAATAAATATAAGGTCTATCCACACACAATAAAAAAGGGCGTGAAAAGCACGCATGAAACAATCCTTACAAACCTTCCGTCATTTGTCCAGGTGATGAGAGAGATTTGCACCGACTTGATTGAATATACCCAGGTGATTGGTTTTGGTTCTGCCAGAGCTATGCCAAAGAAGAGAGGAATAAATAACGCCTTTGACATGGCCGGGCTTGACCCCCAGGACGCCGGAGCATGAGCTCATCCCCATTTGCAAAACTGGAAGCTTTATACTTCAAGGGAAATAAACCTCCCCTGATGCCTACTATACAATCCAGGCTTCAGGGCCAGATTATTAAGCCGCGAGATGAGCTGCCCAATACATTGTTCAATTTCTCCAGGGTAGAGTTTTTTGAGAAGGAAAAAAACAGATGCGATGATTTTACGGTTATATGGGGCGTTCCCCGTTCGGGCAAAACCATGCTTATGCTTCAGAAAATAAGGCATATGGCCATACTTCAAAGATGGAAAGACGTAATCCTTCAGGGTGGTATTAGCAGCCTGACTGACTTGCATGAGAAGGGGTATAATATTCACCTGGGAAAGAAGTGGTGGGCTGACACATACAAGAATCATTTCTGCCTGGACTTGCCTGACGCTTCTAGAAGGATAAAGAAAGGAGGGCGAAACCAGATGTTTGCTTTTGATGAAGGCGGCGACGTTGCAACTTATAAGACAAAGATGACTATTGAGAATGATGAGTTTATCCGGCTGCTTCAAAAGATTGGAGAATTGCAGGACACGTTCTTTTATATTACGGCTCTTCTTGCCTTGCAGGATAAGGATATTTTACGAAGAGCAAAGTGGCTGTATATTATAGCGCATCCCCACAGGGAAAACTCAAACTCCGCTTACGTTTATAAGCAGTGGGATGATCCGGCCCGGGCCGAGAAAAACCCTTTTGACCTGAATGATATCTTTGAAAAAGCTGATAAGATGCGAAGGCTCCCAACCGAGCAGCTTTATACCAAGTCAGTTAGGTATGTGGGCGAAGTTCCTTATTTCTGGGCTAACTCAAAAGTGTACGAGTTATATCTAAAAATGGTTAAGATGCCCCAGATGCTAAACACAGACAGAAAAAGGCGAAGGTGGGTGCCAACGGCAAAATATGAAAAGCTTCTTAGCTTTGCCGCGCTTATGACTTACAATCTACAGACTAAGGACGATAAGACGCCAGGGATGATAAGAAAGCTTGCCACGACTAACGATGGAAAGATACTTGTGTCTGCGGATAAGGTAACTGAGCTTAGAACTTACGGCGAGCATATGTTTTATAAATATGCTGAGATTGAAGACAAGCTTAACCCTAAAACAATGGAGGAAAAGAGAGAGGCTTACAGAAAGGCTAAGGAAGAGGCGAAGCAAACAGAAATCGAAATGAAGGAAATTGAAAGGCTTAAGGAAGAGCAGGAAGATGTAGCCTTTAGGTCATTCAAGGGGCATGGAGCTGGCGACTTCTCCCTGGATGAAGATGATAAGCCGGATTCAGCAACGGAAGATAAAAAAGACGATGATGAAGAATTTTAGAAATTACCTGCGCTTTGCTTTTGTTTCCATTACCCTAACGAATTTTTGCGCCTCTCTTTTGGTAATTGTATGAGTCTTGATAGCGTAAGGTAAATTTTTGGTTGCTGTTGCCTTATATCCATGCACTACATTTCCATTTGCTAATTTTTTGGCGTATTTTGTAACTTTTCCCATAATCCACTTACCCCACCTAGTATTTAAATGAGCCTTCAAAAAACTAAAAATATTGCAAAAAGGCTCTTATTTCTTAGTTCTTTTGTTAATCCAAATCCTGGCGCAGCAGCAAGGCAATCAATATATGATTTTTGATTTGATATTGGAAAATCTGTTCCAAATAAAAGCTTTTCGCCGCCGCCCGCTATAGTAATAAACTCTTTAAGAACTTCTTTAAAAGAACATTGGTCTTTGTATTGAAAATCTCCATATACAAATCCGGAGATGTCCGCAAAGACAT
>Ga0209048_10005932_pt1 | contig 11502 bp, 11 predicted proteins | sample FrelakmetCRP12CR_FD_187146 | JGI IMG/M metagenome (GOLD analysis project Ga0209048, IMG submission 187146) | Freshwater lake sediment microbial communities from the University of Notre Dame, USA, for methane emissions studies - CRP12 CR (SPAdes)... | ecosystem: Environmental > Aquatic >... | reverse complement strand
GGGTGCCCCAGCGGCGCGTACTTCGAGGATCGTCCCGCCACGCACGAGGACCTGGGTTCCACTGAGATCGCCGGGGCGGCGCGTCGTCATCGTGCTAGTCGATACGGCGGCGATGCTGGCCAACGCTTCGCCACGGAAGCCGAGCGTCGTGATGCGGAACAGGTCGTCGACGCAGGTCACCTTGCTGGTGGCGTGGCGCGCGAAGGCGCGCACGGCGTCATCAGCGGTCATGCCTTCGCCGTCATCGACCACGGCAATCAGGCCGATGCCGGCGTCCTCCAGCTCGATGCGGATCTGCCGCGCGCCGGCGTCGAGCGAGTTCTCAACCAGCTCCTTGACAACAGAAGCGGGGCGCTCGACCACTTCGCCGGCGGCGATCTTATCGGCTACCTCCGGCGGTAGTACGCGTACACGTCCGGCTTCTGGCGCGACAGCTTCCATCTGACTCACAGGATATACTCACGACGCTTGCGCGCCACCCAGGCCTCGACCACCGCGCGCTCGTTCTCGAAGCCGCGGCGCCCCATTTGTCCGTACGTCAGCCGACAGCTCGCTTGCACACCGGGTTGATCGAATGGATTGACATGGTACAGCGCGCCCGCGAACACTGTGGCCACCTCGAAAAGATAGAACAGCTGGCCGAGCGTGAACGGATTGAGTTGTGGCAGGCTCAGCGTGATCACCGGACGTTGCTGCTGCACGAGTGCGAGTTCGGTGGCGTGCTGCTCGCGGTTGAGGAGCTGGCCGAGACCGGCGCCGCCCAGGTAGCCGAGACTGTCGAGATCGGCGTACGCGGCCGGGATGGGCAGCTCGCGCCCATGATCCTCGACGCGCAGCATGATCACGACCTTGTCCACGGGCCCTTCGGCGAACAACTGCAAGAGCGAGTGCTGGTCGGTGGCCCCGACGGCGGTGAGCGGAGTTTGCCCGACGTGGGCCGGTGCACCGTCAACGGTTTCCGCCTTGCCGAGGCTTTCGGCCCACAGCTGCGCGAACCATGAGGCGAACGGGAGCAGTCGATCGCTGTACGGCATCATCACGACGACGTTCTGCTGGTGTCGCGTATCGGCGAGGTAGAGCAAGGCGCCGAGCAAATGTGCCGGGTTGTGCCACAGCTTGGCCTCGTGGCACCGGCTGTCCATCCATGCGGCACCGGCAAGCAGATCGTCGATGCGCATGCCGGCGAACGCGGCGGGAAACAAGCCGACCGTCGTGAGGACCGAGAAGCGTCCGCCCACGCCTGCCGGCACCTCCAGAGCGCGGAAGCCTTCGTCGTGCACGATCTGGCGCAGCGCACCGGCGTCCGAGTCGGTAGTGATGACGATGTGCTTCGCATAGTCCACGGCGCCCAGCTGGCGCAGCAGCAGATCGCGGACAATCAGGAACTGCGCCATCGTCTCGGCCGTTTCGCCGGATTTGCTGATCACGTTGAACACGGTGCGAGTGAGGTCGAGGCCGTCGAGCAGCTTACCGAAGGTCCAGGGGTCGACGTTGTCGGCGACGACGACGCGCCGCGTTGGCTCGACGGCGCCGAGGAGCGCCTTGGTGCCGAGCGCCGACCCGCCGATGCCGAGCACCACCAGCGTGTCGCACTCGGCGCGCACTTCCGCCGCCAGTGCCTTCGTTGCCGCCAGTGCATCCTTTTGAGAGGGGAGATCGTAGAAAGGCAGCTCGCCCGCGGCACGCTTCGCTTGCAGGCTATGTGCGGCCTCTGCCGCCCGTGCAACCAGCCCGTCCACCTCGTCCCCGCCAACCCTCGCTTGGCCGATGGCCTCAGCCATCATGCCGTTCACGTCGAGCCGCACGCTCATCGCGTCGCGCGCCACCCGCCGACGATAGTCCGGCATGGGCGCTACCTAACACCGGGGTGGGGGGTTTACAAGGAAAGGGCCACGCCGCTCCCGGCCAAGCGGCGGAACACGCAGGCTTGATTGGCAACCGGGGAAACGGGATAAGACCACCCGATCGATGAACAAGGTGCTCACGCGGATTGCCTTGCGACGCCGGCTTGATGTGTTACGACGTCGAGGCAAGCGCATCGTCTTCACCAACGGCTGCTTCGACCTCATCCATCCCGGACACGTGCGCTACCTGTGGAGGGCAAAGCGGCTTGGCGATGTGCTGGTCGTGGGGTTGAACAGCGACGCCTCCGTGCGGCGCCTCAAAGGGCCGCTGCGGCCGCTCGTGCCACAGCGCGATCGCTGCGAGGTGATGGCGGCGTTGGAGATGGTCGACTATGTCACCGTCTTCGGCGAGGATACCCCCTACAATCTGATCGAGCAGGTCCAGCCGGATGTGCTCGTGAAGGGTGGTGACTGGAAGCCCGGCCAGATTGTTGGGGCGGACATCGTGCGTGCTCGGGGGGGAGTGGTGCGGTCGCTGCGGTTTGCGCCAGGCTACTCGACGACCCGGCTGGTGCGGCGGATTGCGGAGCGAGGCAAAAGGCAAAAGGCAACAATTCGGAGTTGACTCTTACCTTTGCCTTTTGCCTTTCCTCATCGGTGCATTGCGGCCCCATTTCCCTTGTGCTACCGACTCCAGCCCAAGGAGTGATCATGGCACGCACTTGTGATGTCTGCGGCAAGCACCCGTCGGTCGGCAACACGGTCAGTCACGCGAACAATCGGTCGAAGCGCACTTGGCGCCCGAACCTGCAACGGGTGCACGCGAATGTCGCGGGCACCGTCTGCTACATCCTCGCCTGCACGCAGTGCATCAGGTCGGGACGTGTAGTGAAGGCCTCGCCGCGGCCGAAGGCGGCTTAGGGCCTGCGGCCAGCGTCATTTCTATGGCCGGCTCCCCGTTGGGTCGCTGCGGGCTTCCAAGTCCGACAGAGTGCTAGGCCGCTGAGCAAGAAAGCAAGAGAGCTGAAAGTGGAAAGCCAGAGGGAGGGTCCTCTCTCTGGCTTTTGACTTTGAGCTCTCAGCTTGTACCTTCGATCACCGCAATCGCGTCGATTTCGACCCGGGCGCCACGCGGCAGGGCAGCGACACCAACGGTAGCACGCGCCGGGAACGGCGGACGGAAGTAGCGCGCGTAGATCTCGTTGACGCGGCCGAAGTCGCCGAGGTCGACCAGATAGATCGTCGTCCGCACAATCTGGTCGAGTGTTGCATCGGCGGCGGCGAGCACGGCGCGCAGATTTTCCAGGACGCGGTTGGCCTCGGCTTCGACGCCTCCCGTTACCAGCTCGCCCGTTGCTGGATCGAGTCCGATCTGCCCGGAACAGAACAGCCACGGACCGGCACTGACGGCCTGTGAGTATGGGCCGATGGCCTGTGGTGCGCCGGTGGTTGCGATTGCGTTTTTCATGTCCGCCTCCCGCAGCGCCCGCAAGCTAGAAAGCAGCGCAGGGGAAAGCAAGCGTGTCGTCTCGGATTATAGCGGCGCGGCTGCTGTATCCGGTGTGTCGCTCTGCGGCGCATGCAGCGGGCACGGCGTCAGCGGCTCATCACCCTTGTAGAATGCCTCTTCGAGTGTTTCGTGGCACGCCGGTGTTGCCAGCTCGCCGGACAGCGGATCGATACGGACGAGTGACACGCCGGGAGGTGGGACGAAGGGGGTCTCCGCCACACCGACGGTGGCTTGCTTCATGAACTCAGTCCAAATCGGCAGCGCCGCTTCGCCGCCGGCGAGGTTGATCGCCCGCTTCTGATCGAAACCAACCCAGACGACGGCGAGCAGGTCGGGGGTGAAACCGACGAACCACGCGTCGCGGTAGTCGTTGGTCGTGCCCGTCTTACCCGCTGCCGGACGCGTGAAGCCACGCGTGCGTGCCGGGCGGCCGGTGCCGTAGTCGAGGACGCCTTCCATGAGATGCGTGACCAGATAGCCCGTGTCGGGAGAGATGACCTGCTCGACCTGCACCGGCTTGCGTTCGATCGGCAGGCCGCCGCGGTCGATAACTTTCTTGACCGAGAGCGGCTCGGCCCGCAGGCCGCTGTTGGCGAGCACCGAGAACGCCTGTGCCACTTCGAACGGCGTGACCTCTGCGGCGCCGAGCACGACTGACGGGTAGGGCGGCAAGGGTGAGCTGATACCCATGCGGCGTGCCGTGTCGAGAATACCCGGCAGCCCGATCTGTTGCGCCAGCCGCGCCGTTGCGGCGTTGAGCGAGAACTCCAACGCTTCGCGTACGCTGACCATGCCCAGGTAGCGCTTCTTGTAGTTGGCCGGGCTCCACACCTGGTTGTCGAATGCCCAGTCGAACGGCTCGTCCTCGATACGCGTGGTCGGCAGGATGTGCGGATCACCGTGACGCGTCTGCTCGAAGGCGGTGAGATAGGTGAACGGCTTGAACACGGACCCCGGTTGTCGCAGCGCCTGCGTGCAGCGGTTGAACTGCGTGGAGTGATAGTCGCGGCCGCCCATCATTGCTTTGACCGCGCCGGTTTGTGGCTGGATGACGATCAGACAGGCTTGCAGTTGTTCGCTGGGCTTCTCGGCGTGCAAACGCGGGTAACGCTTTTCGAGGTCGGCCAGCCCGTTCTGCACCGCCTGCTCCGCGAGGTGCTGGAGGTGCATGTCGAGCGCCGTGTAGATGCGCAGCCCCTCGGTGGTAAGCACGTCGGAGGGATACGCTTGCGAGAGCTCCTGGCGGACGAAGTCGACGAAGTATGGTGCATCCTTCGCCTGATTGAGCACCGGGGCGACACGCAGCGGTTCGGTCACCGCGGCGGCGCGCTGCTCCGCAGTGATGTCACCCTGCTTGAGCATCAGGCCGAGGGCATAGTCGCGGCGGCGCTTGGCGCGCTGCGCGTCACGGAACGGCGAGTAGCGGCTCGGCGCCTTGATGAGGCTGGCCAACATGGCCATCTCCGCCACCGACAGCTCTTGCGGCTCCTTGGCGAAGTAAAGACGCGAGGCCTCCCACACGCCGTAGATGCCCTGCGCACCTTTCTGCCCGAGGTAGATTTCGTTGATGTAGTTCTCCAGGATCTCCTGCTTGGTGAAACGGCGCTCGACGATCAGCGCCATGAGCGCTTCGCGCAACTTGCGCTGCATGCTGCGCTCGTCAGTCAGGAAGAAGTTTTTCATCAGCTGCTGCGTGAGCGTACTGCCGCCCTGCACCGTGTGTCCGCTGCGCACGTTCACCCACAATGCTCGGGCAATGCCGTTCACGTCGATGCCATGGTGCTGGTAAAAGTGCTGGTCCTCGACATCGATGATGGCACGCAGGAGCAACGGAGGGACAGCGTCAAGGGTGACCAAGTGGCGCTCCTCCCAGGCGCCTTGGTAGAGTCCGCTGAGAAGTGCCGGCTCCAGCTCGATTGCGTACAGCTCCTTGGTTTCGTCGTCGAGATCGGCGATGCGGGTCACTGTGCTGCCGGTGACGGATAGTCGCACGCGCCGGACCTCGCTGTCGCCAGCCGCCGTGGGCAGATCACGCAAGTAGACGTCTACGGTGCCGGCGTGCTCGTCGACATGGTAGTCGCCTTTGCGGCTGACCCCGCTGGGGGCAGGTTGATAATCCAGATCGCGCAGGCGGTCGAGGAAGCCCACCGCCGTCAGATCCATGCCCGGGTAGACGAGCTGGCTGTCGGAGTAAATTTTCGAGGGGAAGTCCCAGTGATGCGTCAGGAAGCGCTCGGAGACGATGGCGTCCCACGTGCGTGCGTAATGGAACGCGACGCCCAGACCGGCGAGCGTCGTCGCAGCGATCAGCAGGAGCAGGCCGAATGCGAGGCGGCGCAACATGGCAGAGCCGTCAACGGTCCGCGCCGCATCTCTCGTTCCTCGTCGCTCGTATCTCGCGGGATAGCTGACGCGATACGGGATACGAGCGACGAGAGACGCGGGCGGCGCCTTGCTAGTCGGCCGACGGCTTGAGCGCCAGGAAGATGGAGTTGTCGCCGCGCCGCACCAGGAACAACACGTTCTTCCCTTTGCCCACCGCCTTCAACGCCTTGCGGTAGGCGTTGGTGTCCTTCACCGGTTCGCGGTTCACCTCGAGGATGACGTCGCCACGCCGCAACCCGGCGTCGTCAGCGGTGCTGCCGGGCTCGACGCCGGCAACCACCACGCCCTTGATGTCGGTGCTGAGCCCGAGGCTCTCGGCGATCTCCGGCGTCAGGTTCTGCACGGTCAGGCCGAAGCCCTCTTCTTCCTGGCCGGCCGCCGCCGCAACTTCTTCATCTTTGAGCTCGTTGATCGTCACGTTCAGGGTTACAGTCTTCTTGTCGCGAATGACCTTCACCTTGACGCTCTTGCCGACCCCCGTGCGCGCCACCAGGAGCGGCAACTCGGTGTTGTCTTTGACCGAGTGGCCGTCGAACTCGACGATGACGTCGCCGACCTTCATCCCGGCTTCGATCGCCGGGCCATCCTTGATCACATCGGCCACCAACGCGCCCTTCGGCTCGTCCAAGCCGAGGGATTCGGCGATCTCCGGCGTGACCTTTTGGATCAGCACGCCGAGCCAGCCACGCGTCACTTTCCCCTTCTCCTCGAGTTCGGGGAGCTCGTCCTTTGCCAGGTTGATCGGGATGGCGAAACCGATACCGATGTTGCCGCCCGAGCGGCTGAAGATGGCGGAGTTGATGCCGACCACCTCGCCGCGCAGGTTGATCAGCGGGCCGCCCGAGTTGCCGGGGTTGATGGCGGCGTCGGTCTGGATGAATTGGTCGTAGCTGCCTTGGCCGATGAAGCGGCCCTTGGCGCTGACGATGCCGGCGGTGACGCTGTGCTCGAGGCCGAAGGGGTTGCCGATGGCCATGACCCACTCGCCGACGCGCAACGCGTCGGAGTCACCGAGGGTCATGGGCGAGAGATCCGGCGCGTCGTTGATCTTGATGACCGCGATGTCCGTCTTCGGGTCGCGGCCGAGAATTTTCGCCTTGTACTCCTTGTCATTCGCCAGCTTCACCAGGATCTCGTCGGCGTTTTCCACGACGTGGTTGTTCGTGAGGATGACGCCATCGCGATTGACGATGAATCCCGAGCCCAGGCTGCGCTGCTTGAACGGGCGCTTCGGCATTGGGCCGAAGAAGCGTTCGAACGGTTCCCAGAACTCGTGCGGATCGGGGCGGCCGCCGCCGAACGGTCCCTGTTGCGGCCCCTGCTGTGGCCCGCCCATTTGCGGGTGGGACTCCCCCTGTGAGGTGGTGGAGATGTTGACCACGGATGGACTGAGCTTCTCGGCGAGGCGGGCGAAGTCAGGCAGGCCGGAAATCGCGGCAGGTGCTTGCGGTACCGGAGTCGGTGCCGCGGCTTGCGGCGTTGGGTCCTGCTCGCCCCAGAAGCTGATGGCTGCGGCCCGTTGTCCCAGGTTGAGTCCGATCGTAGTCAGGACGCCGACGAGAAACCCTGCGGCAATCCAAAAAATCGTGCGACGGGCGCGCGTGTGCGCACTCATGCTTCCTCCTTCTGTAGCTCCAGCTGGCTGTGTCACATGAAAACGTCGGTGCGGCCGCAAACTAGGCCTTGTCGGGGCGGCTCCGCACCCGTTCAACGTAGCAGAGGCGCAGGTCGTACAACATTTTATCGAGCAGCCCGGCCTCCAGCGTGTCCAAGTTGCCCTTCGTCTTGTCCTTGAGGATGCCCAGGATATCGATCAGCTGCTTGGCGGCGCTCAGGTCGATCGTCCTGCGCCGATCGATCGGATCCTCGATCTCGCCGAGATGCGCGAGCGCCTGGGTGCTCAAGCTGATGACGAAGGTGGAAAAATTGAGGTCCATCGGCGGCGGTTCAACGCTCCGCGGCGGGGCGGTGTCCGCAGCGGCCGGCGCTGCGCCGGTGGCGCTGCCGCCCGTTTGGTGACTGTCAGCGGCCTCGGCGCGGGTCTCGCCGCTCTCCGAAAAGCGGCGCCGGTCCTCGACTTTGAACCCGCGCTTCTCCTGTTTCTCTTCGTCGTTGCTCATGATGGCGTACGAAAAAGCCCGATGTGCCGGTGCAGCATCGGGCTCAGTGATTTCGCACCGGCGTCAGGCGTACTCAGGCCCTCATCTCACGCAGCCGTCGAATGCGCTCTTCGAGCGGCGGATGTGTGCTGAAGAGATTCGCGAAGGAACGGCCCGTCAGCGGATTGACGATGAACAAATGCGCCGTTTGCGGATTGGCCTGCAGCGGTACGCGCTCGGCGGCCGACTCCAGTTTCTCCAGTGCCCGCGCCAGCGGCTCGCCGTTGTGCAGCAGCGCGGCGCCGCTGGCGTCGGCCTGGTATTCGCGCGAACGCGAAATCGCCAACTGGATGAGCGTCGCTGCCAAGGGGGCGAGGATCGTCATGGCCAACAGGCCGACGATGCCGCCGCCGCCTTCGCGCTCGTCGCGCGACGCGCCGCCGAAGATGGCGGCCCAGCGCATCATGTTGGCCAGCATCATGATCACGCCTGCCAGGGTGGCGGCAATCGAGCTGATCAGGATGTCACGGTTGCGGACGTGGCTGAGTTCGTGTGCCAGCACCCCCTCGAGTTCGTCCCAGCTCATGAGGCGCATGATGCCCTCGGTGACCGCCACCGCGGCGTGCTCCGGGCTACGGCCGGTGGCGAACGCGTTGGCGGCATCGCTGGGGATGACGTACAACTTGGGCATCGGCATGTGCGCCCGCGTCGCCAGGTTCTGCACGATCCGGTAGAGGTCTGGCGCCTCGTTCATGTCCACGGGGCGCGCCTTGTACATGGCGAGGACCAGCTTGTCGGAGAACCAGTAGCTGCCGAAGTTCATGACGACGGCAAAGACGAAAGCGACCACGAGCCCCTGCGAACCGCCGAGGAATTGGCCGATCCACAGGATGAGGCCCGTGAGCAGTGCCAACAATACAGTGGTCTTCAGCATGTTGGACATCTCAGCAACCTCCTGCGTCTTGGACGCCGCTGTCGACACATTTATTTGATTAGGCTTTCGACGTATCGCGGGGTCTGATTCGCATCGGGAAAGCTAGTATCCACCTCCTGGGTTGTCAAGCAAGCGACCCAGCAAGCGGCCCGGCGGTGGCAGGGCGTGGCCCTGTCGGCAGCAGCGCTTGTTTTCTTATGCCGTACGGTCGTAACATCGGCCACACTCGATGCCGCCGCTTGCTCAGCGCTTGCAGACACTGCTGTCGGCGCCGGACCGGCTCCTGTGGGCGGTCCGCGTGCGCTGGCTGACGATCGCCGGGTTCCTGTCGCTGGCGGTGGTAGCGCATCGGTTTGGGCTGTTCACGACGATCGTGCCGCTCTGCCAGGTGGCGGTGATGGGCGGGGCACTGAATGCGGCGAACGGCTGGTGTGTGCGGCAACGCCGGTACGTGTTGCTGGTGTCGGCGGTGGCCATCCCGTTGGACCACGTCTTGACCACCTACGTGGTCGTGAACACCGGCGGTGTCCAGAGCCCCTTTCTGATGCTCTATGTTGTGCAGGTGCTGGCGACCGCGATGCTCGTCGATGCACTCGTTGCTGCTGGGAGCGCCGTCCTGGCCATCCTGCTCTGGTTGGTAGCGGTCAGTTTGCAAGCCACCGGCTCCATTCAAGGGGCGCCGCTGTTTGCAGCGGACGTCGCGATCTCGCCTGGGCTCTATCAGGGCACGTGGGCGGCGTTTCTCTTGTATTGTCTGGCACTGCTCATTTACCTCGGCGGCTATATTTCGGAGCGCTTGCGGGCCAGCGAACGCGATCTCGAAGAGAAGAACCGGCGCTTGCAGGAGGCCCTGTCCTCAGTGGAGCGTGCGCACACCGAGCTGCAAACGGCCTACGGGCGCTTGCAGCAGGCGGAGACCCATCTCGTGCATTCGGAGAAGATGCGGGGGCTCGGGCAACTGGTCGCCGGTGTCGCGCATGAGTTGAACAACCCGATCAGTTTCGTGGCCGGCAATATCGAGCACCTGCGAACGTCCGTGCAGCGACTCACCGCCGTGATCGAGGCATACGCGGACGCACCGCTGCCGCCTGACGAACGCGCGCGGCTTGAAGAGCGGCGTCGCGAGTTGCACATCGATGCCGTCCTGACGGACCTACCGGCAATGCTCGATGATTGCGAGGAGGGCGCACGCCGGACGACGGACATCGTCCGTCAGTTGCGCGCCTTCTCGCGCAGCAATGAACGTGAGACATGGCAGCGAACCGATCTCCACCGGGCCATCGACAGCACGTTGGCGCTGATGGCCCATCGCGTCGCCGACCGCATCGCGGTGCATCGCGACTTCGGGCTACTCCCCGACGTCGAATGCCTGCCCGGCCAGTTGAATCAGGTGTTCATGAACCTGCTCGCCAACGCGATCGACGCGATCGGGGGGCGGCAAGGCAATGTTTGGATCACGACTCGACCAGAGCAGGGCAACGTAACAATTGCCATCCGCGACGACGGCGCGGGCATGGCACCGGAGATCTGCGCCCGCATCTTCGAGCCATTCTTTACGACCAAGCCGGTGGGGCAGGGGACTGGCCTTGGGCTGAGCGTTTCGTACGGCATCGTCGCCCGCCACCACGGCACGCTGCGCGCCGACTCGACACCGGGCCGAGGATCGACGTTCACGATTACGCTGCCGGTGCGGCAGCCGGGGGAGAGTGACGAGTAATCAGTAACTTGCGCGCCTCTCGGCGGGCGAAGACCCTGATGTAGTGCTCGGAAGAGGCCACCCGCGAGGAGCACGAACTCGCCGCGGTGCAGATCGGCACGCTCACTGTGAAGCTCCACTGCGAGAGTGTGTCCACCTGCGACGTGGCGAAGAGCCCTGGGGCACGCCCGCCGAGGGTGAGCGGCGTCAGGATCTCCGTCCGCACCGGCCAGCTCGATCGCGTGCGAGGCAGTAAAGGAAGGTAGTTGATATAGTGAGAACTACACTGCTACTGTCATCACTATGTAATGTATTTACACGACGGGTGCGCGACGGCCCGGACGGATGCAACGGTGGTGGATTCGACGGCAGAGCCTCTCGGCCTGGAACGGCCGCGGTCGCCCGGATGCGCGGGGTGGCACACGTATGTCCGGCGCCAGCCCGAGGGCACGGTCTTGCACCAGGTGGTGCGCGAGCATCTCGAAACCTTTCTGGCCGAGACCCGCCTGCGCGGCGGCGGAGGAGGGCTGCCGCGTTTTGTCGAGCGCGAGCTGCGCGAGTTCCTGACCTGCGGGTCGATGGCGCGCGGGTTCGCCCGCTTTCGCTGCTCGGGGTCGTGCTCGGGGTCGTGTTTGTCGGTACGACCGTGGGTCCGATTCTGACGCGCTGGCTCGACGAACCACGAACACGAGCACGACCACGAGCACGATCCACGACAAGTAGGGAGGTTGCAGATGGAGATAACGTCGGTCGAGGACCTGGAGGTGTTCAAGCTGGCACAGGCATTGGTGCTGAAGGTCTACGCGGCTATACGCCCCTTTCCTCTCCAAGAAACCTTCGGGCTGGTGACTCAACTGCGGCGCGCCGCCGCTTCGGTGGGGGCGAACCTCGTCGAGGGTGCAGGCAGACTGAATCGGGCTGAGTACCGACAGTTTGTGGGAATCGCACGGGGTTCGGCGGGCGGCGATTGAGAAGATCCTGAGGCATCTCGGTCTGCCGGCTGATCTTCCCAACCCGGCGCCGGCGCGCGCGCC
>Ga0209048_10005931_pt1 | contig 11504 bp, 12 predicted proteins | sample FrelakmetCRP12CR_FD_187146 | JGI IMG/M metagenome (GOLD analysis project Ga0209048, IMG submission 187146) | Freshwater lake sediment microbial communities from the University of Notre Dame, USA, for methane emissions studies - CRP12 CR (SPAdes)... | ecosystem: Environmental > Aquatic >... | reverse complement strand
CTTGCCCCAAGCGTCGCGACGCGGCGGTGGACCATGGACCGGCAGAGTCTACCGCAGGAGTGCCTCCGGCCGATACGGGAATGTGAACGATCGGATCATTGACGGCCCCGGGCACCGCGAGTATCCTCGCCGCGTCCCGCGGGGCAGTGCGGGAGAAAGGAAGCGACTCACTTCGTGGACGACGATCCCGGCTCATTAGCCCTCTCCGAGCTCGAAGACATGAAGGTCGTCGACGTCGACGGCCGCAGTGTCGGCGAGCTCCTCGACGTCGTCGCGCTCTGCACCGCCGATGCCGCCGCCGTGACGGCCTTCTTCGTCGACCTCGACGAGCATCAGTGGCGCGTCTCCTGGGAGCAGGTCGCCGAGATCGACGTCGACGCCGAGCAGCTCAGTCTGCGCTGCGCCGCCGCCGACCTCGTGCCCGCCTCGCTGCGCAGCGACGAGCTGGCCCTGGTCGACTCCGTCCTCGACAACGAGATCCTCGACATGCGCCGCCGCGTCTTCGTCCGCGCTCAGGACGTGCTGCTCGAGCCGCGCGACGGCGACCTTGCCGTCGCCGGCGTGGACGCCAGCGGCGGAGCTCTGGCGCGGCGCTTCGGCCTCGGCTTCCTCTCGCGCCGCCTGCCGCGGCGGAGCGGCGACTTCGTGCCCTGGGCCGACGTCAATCTCATCTCGCTGCGGCTCTCGCGCCTCAACTTCGTGGAGGCGTTCGCCGAGCTCACCGAGCTGCACCCGGCCGACATCGCCGACATCGTCGGCCAGGTCGGCCCGCGCGAGCGCGCGGCCGTGCTGGCCGCGCTCGACCCGGGTCTGGCCGCCGACACCCTTCAGGAGATGGCGGACGAGCTCGCGACGACGGCGCTGCAGGAGATGCCGCTCGAGCGCGCCGTCACCGTGCTCGAGAAGCTCGAGGCGGACGAGGCCGCCGACCTGCTCGGCATGCTCCCGGACGAGCTCTCCCAGGAGCTGCTCGCGCGCTTGCCCGCCGAGCGCGAGGAGGACCTGCGCGAGCTCGCCAGCCATCCGGAGCACACCGCCGGCTCGCTCATGACGACGGACCTCGTCACGCTGCCGCTCTCGTCGACCGCGGGAGGCGCGCTCGAGTGGATCCGGCGCGAGCGGCCCGAGACTCACGCCATGAGGTATCTCTACTTCGTCGACGACGACGGGCGTCTCGCCGGCGTCACGAGTCTCCGCGACGTGGTCCTCGCCGAGCCGGGGCAGCCCGTCGCCGAGATCATGGAAGACGACGTCGTGACGATCACGGCCGACCTGGACGAGGAGGAGGTCGGCCGCATCATGACCAAGTACGACCTCCTCGCCATCCCGGTCGTGGACGCGGACCGTCGCATGCTGGGGATCGTGACGCTCGACGACGCGCTCGACGCCGTGCTGCCGGAGGACTGGAAGCAGCGGCTGCCGCGGTTGTTCCGGTAGCGCCCCGGCGTTCCGCCACCCCGGCGGTCAGACCGGCCGACCGTCCGCCGTCATCACACCGGCCGACCGTCCGCCGTCATCAGACCGGCTGCGCCGCGGCTCCCGCGTCGACCTCTTCCCAGGCGACGCTGCGGCGCGCGCTGGCGACGAGGGTGGAGAGGTCCAGCCGGTAGCGGGCCACCTCGCCCTTCGTCTGGACCTGGCGGAAGCCGCTGCCCTCGAGCACCTCGGGGTGGAACAGGTTCAGCTCGCGGATGTAGCCGCGGAACGGATCGACCTGGCCCTTGCGGCGCAGGCCAAACGCTTCGAGTGCCGCCACGCGGCGGTGCTTGAGCGAGGCCTCGAGCTCCTGCAGCAGGAAGTGAAAGCCGCGCAAGTACTCCTCGTCGTAGAAGTAGGAGCACGTCAGCACGTAGGCGTCCGGCGACGGCGGGCCGGCGGGCAAGGAGTGGGCGCGCCGCACAAGATGGGCGGCGACGGCGTGCATCCAGCCGATGACCGCGTCTCCCTCGAGGAGCGCGCGCCCGAAGAACCCCGCCTCGCCTTCGGCTTCGCGTTCCCACTCGAGCCGCGTCTCGGGCCCGCTCCCGGCGCCCGGCGCGGCGAGCCACCAGGTGCAGCCCTGGCACACCGGCGCGAGCAGGTCGCGCGTCCCGGAGTTGAGGTCGATCGCCCTCACTCAGACTCGGCGCCGGCCACGTCGTCCACGTAGACCTCGACGTGGCCGATGGACGTGCCGGCCGCTTTGGCGAGGTAGTCGGCGCCGGCGCGGGCCACGGCTTCGCCGACGCGGCTCACCGAAGCTCCGGAGCGCACGACGACGTGGATCTCCAGCAACGGTCCGTCGGCGTCGTCCAGGAGCCGCACGGGCCCGTGCCGTTCGAGATGGACGCGCTCGCCGAGCGTCTGGAGCGGGTTGCGGTAGAGGTCGGCGACCCCGGGTATCTGGGCGATGGCGTCCCAGACGGTGCTGGTGACGACCTCGGCTGACAAGCTGGATGGTGGCCGGTCTTTCACGCCCTCTCCCCGTGTCGCTGTGCCGACGAGTATATCGCCGCACAGAGGCCTGCTGGAAGCTGGCGCGCGGCGTGTTTGCCAGTGTGAGAGGCGCTCACCTATACTCCTTTGGCGCCGACGGGGCACAGGGCCCTGCAGGCGCCGCGGACGCCGGGGCCCCACATGCCTGCCACGAACGTCGAACTCACGATCTATCGCGCCGACTGGGTCATCCCGGTGGCTGCGCCGGTGCTCGCCGACGGCGCTCTCGCCGTGGCCGGCGAGCGCCTCGTCGCGGTCGGACCGGCGGAAGACCTGCTTGCCGCGCACCCAGAGGCCGCCGTCGTGGACCTCGGTCGCTCCATCGTGATGCCGGGGTTCGTGAACTGTCATAGCCACCTCGAGTACACCTCGTTCCGCGGCATCCTCGACGACGAAGAGTTCGGCGACTGGATCCTCAGCCTCGTCGACGTGAAGGCCGCGCTCACGCCCGAGGAGTACCTCGTGAGCGCCCGTCTCGGCGCCCTGGAGGCGATCTCGTCGGGCATCACCACGGTCGCCGACACCAGCTACAGCGCGGTCACGCTGGACGCGGCCGGGTCGGCCGGGCTGCGCGGCCGCGTCTACCTCGAGATCTTCGGCGTCGACGACGCGCGTATCGACGAGACGGTCGCCGACGTCGAGCGCCGCCTCGCCGAGGCCCAGGCGGCGGCGCCGCCCCAGTTCGACGTCGGCCTCGCGCCGCACGCGCCGTACACCGTCTCGAGCCGTCTCTACCAGACGATCTCGGCTCTCGCGCGCTCGCGCGCCCTCAAGGTCATGAGCCACGTGGCGGAGAGCAAGGAAGAGATGACCTATGTGCGCTCGGGCAGCGGCAAGTTCGCGCACGACTACCGCGAGAAGATGGGCTGGGAGCGCATGCTCGTCCAGCCCTACGGTGTCAGCCCCATCAAGTACCTGCAGCAGTGGGACGTGTTCGACCGGGACTTCCTGGCCGTGCACTGCGTCCAGGTGAGTCGCGACGACATCCGTATCCTCAAGGCCAAGGACGTCGCCGTGGCGCACTGCCCCAAGAGCAACGCCAAGCTCGGCTGCGGCGTCGCGCCGCTCGGCGACCTGCTGCACGAGGGCGTGCGCGTCGGTCTCGGCACGGACAGTCCGGCCTCCAGCAACATCATGGACATGTTCGACGAGATGCGGACCATGCTCTTCCTGCACCGCGCCGTCGAGCGCGACGTGCGCGTCCTCGACGCGCAGAAGTGCGTGCGCATCGCGACGCTCGGTGGAGCCGCGGCTCTCGGCATGGACGAGGACATCGGCAGTCTCGAGCCCGGCAAGTACGCCGACTTCATCGCCGTCGACGTGGCGAAGTCGCACTTCGCCCCTATCGACGATCCGCATTCGGCGCTCGTCTACGGCGCCAACCAGGACGACGTGCGCCTCACCGTGGTCGGCGGGAAGGCGCTGTTCCGCGATCACGAGTACACTGGAGTCGACGCCGAAGGCATTCGTAGGGCCGCCTTCGGCGTGCGCGAGAAGCTGCGCGCCCGCGTGCGCGCCGGCGGCGTCCAGGTGGGCGCCGCGGAATCAGGCTGGTGGCACACCGCCGGCCCTGCAGAGGAGAACGCCTAGGTGCTGCTCGATCGCAAACGTGTGAAGTTCTGGCAGAGGTGGGTCTTCCTCTTCATGGCCATCATCATGGCCGCGTTCCTCGTCATGATCCCGATCACCCGCGCCTCGGGGTGCTCCGGCACGTCGTCGAACACCAAGCAGCTCGACGCGGACATCGCCCGGTACAAGGCCCAGGTCCAGACGGACCCCAAGAACGTCGATGCGTGGATCGCCCTCGGCGACGCCTACCAGTCCCGCGCCAACGTGCAGACGCCGAAGTCCGCCGCGCAGAACAGCGACCTTGCGGCGGCCGTCATCGCCTACGGCCGGGCGACGGCCGTGCTGGAGAAGCAGAAGGGTCCCGCCGCCAAGCAGAAGCGGCTCGACACGTACCAGAAGATGGTCAGCGTCGACCTCGCGCTCAAGGATTACCAGGCGGCCGCGTCGATCTACGGGCAGGTCACGGGGCTGACCCCGAAGGATGCCACCGCGTTCTTCGACTGGGCGAGCGTGGCCACGCAGGCCGGCGACACGAACACCGCGCTGCTGGCGTTCACCAGGTATCTCCAGTTGGCGCCCAACGCGCCCGACGCTGCACAGGTGCGCGCCTGGATCAAGGCGAACGCGCCCTCGGCAACTCCCACGCCCAAGCCGTCCTCGACCAAGGGGAGCAAATAGTGAGCGACCAGTTCAGCGTCAGCAGCGAACGTCGTGACGGTGGGCTCGGCATCGTCAAGCTCGCCGGCGAGGTGGACATCTACACGGCGCCCCGGTTCAAGGAGTGCATGCTTGAGCTGCTCGACGACGGCACCGAGCGGCTGATCGTCGACCTGAGCGGCGTCACGTTCATCGACTCCACCGCCCTCGGCGTCCTCATCGGCGGCGTGCGCCGCGTCAACGCCTCCGGCGGCGCGATGGCCCTGGTGGTCACGAGCCGGCCGGTCGAACGCGTCCTCGCCATCACCGGCCTCGACCGCGTGTTCACGATCCACGAGTCGCTCCAGGACGCCATCGCCGCCCTCGCCTGACGGCGGGGCGATCGTCATCTCGACGCCGGGGTTTGCGCGGTGGTATTAACTGCCATCGTCCGCGTCGTCCCACCACCACACGAGGTAGGCCCTTGAGGCTCATCGTCACAGAGAAGGATTCAGCCGCCCGCAAGATCGCCGACATCCTCGGCGGCAGGGTGACCGTCAAAGAACACGGCCGCGGCCGCCAGAAGGTCAGGTCCTACCACTTCAGCCAGAACGGCGTGGAGGGCGTGGCCATCGGCCTTCGCGGGCACGTCATGGAGACGGTGTTCCCCAACACCTACCGGCGCTGGAGCCTCAAGTACCTCGGCGACATGATCGAGAAGCCCGATCTGGCGTGGGTCGTCGACGGCGGAGCGGCGGGCACGCTGGCCGCGCTGCGCGCCGTGGCCAAGGGGGCCGACGAGGTCGTGATCGCGACGGACTACGACCGCGAAGGCGAGCTCATCGGTCACGAAGCGCTGGAGATCCTGCGCGGTGACGCGCTCAAGCGCCACCCCGACGACAAGCCGGAGAAGAAGAAGAGGAGCAAGCCCGGCGCCGCGGGCCGCGGCAAGGCCGCGGCCGAGCTCCCGGCCGAGCCTGCGCTGGAGAAAGCCGACAGCGGCGACCCGCATGTCAAGGCGATGCTGCCGGCCGCCGCGGTGGACCGCCACATCCGCGTGCGCTACTCGGCGCTGACCCCGGAGGAGGTCCACGCCGCCTTCGCCAAGCCCTCCACGGTCGACTTCAACCTTGCCGAGGCGGCGCATTCGCGCCAGGACATCGACCTCATCTGGGGCGCCGTGCTCACGCGCTTCATGTCGCTCGCCTCGTTCCGCTACGGCTCGGACTACCTGTCCGTCGGCCGCGTCCAGTCGCCGACGCTCAGGCTCGTCGTCGACCGCGAGCTCGAGCGCCGCGCCTTCGTGCCGGTACCTTACTGGGAGCTCAAGGCCACCCTCGACCGCGACGGCGACCCCCTCGAGGTCGCGCACGCCAAGGGCCGCTTCGACTCCCTCGACGAGGCGGATGCGGCGCTCGCCCGCGCGCAGGGCGAGCTGGCGACGGTCACCGGCTACAAGGCGCAGCCGCGCCAGGTCCCGCCGCCGGCGCCGTTCAACACGACCGCTCTGATGAGCGCGGCCTCCGGAGCCGGCGTCTCGCCGGCCCGCGCCATGCGCGCGGCCGAGTCGCTGTACCTGGACGGCCTCATCAGCTACCCGCGCACCGACAACACGGTCTATCCCCCGTCACTGGACCTGCACGGCAGCCTCGAGCAGCTCGCGACCTGGCAGCCCGTCGCGGCTACGGCGGCGCGCCTCGCCAAGCAGGGCAAATACACGCCGACGCGAGGCAAGAAGCGCACCACCGACCACCCGCCGATCCACCCGGTCGGGGCGCCGCGCAAGGAGCTCAGCGGCGACCAGGCCAAGGTCTTCGACCTGGTCGCCCGCCGCTTCCTGGCCACGCTGCTTCCGGCGGCGACGATCGAGAGCCAGCGCCTGGACGTGCGTGTCGGCGAGGAGCCCTTCCTGGCGCGCGGCAGCAGGGTCGCCGAGCCCGGTTTCCTCGAGGTCTACGAGAAGTACTCGGCCAAGCGCGACCGTCCGCTGCCGCCGCTCGCTGTGGGCCACGAGCTCAAGGTCCTCGAGGTGCGCAAGGAGAGCAAGGAGACGCAGCCGCCCTCGCGCTACGGCCAGGGTCCGCTCATCGAGAAGATGGAGGAGCTGGGTCTCGGCACCAAGGCCACGCGCGCCGACATCATCCAGCACCTCTACGACCGCAATTACGTGCGCGACAACCCCATCGAGCCCACTGAGCTCGGCGTCGCGCTGATCACGGCATTCGACGCCGCCATGAAGGAGGCGCCGCTCGACATCACCTCAACGGAGATGACGGCGGAGCTCGAGAGCCAGATGGACCGCATCAGCGAGGGCGAGCTGCGTCGCGAAGAGGTCGTGGCGGAGAGCCAGGACATGCTCGAGCGTGCCTGGAAGCTGCTCGACGGGCACGTGGACGACATCCGGAACCGCATCAAGAGCGGCGTACGCGAGGATCTCACGCTCGGCGTCTGCAAGAACTGCGGCGGCCAGATCCGCGTGCTGCGCGGCAAGACCGGCAAGCGGTTCGCCGCGTGCGTCGGCAAGGAGGGCGAGGAGCCGCGCCCCGCGGCCGAGGGCGAGCGCCCGCGGCGCGGCTGCGGGCAGACCTTCCCGCTCCCGCAGCGCGGCACGATCACGCCGACCGGCAAGGCGTGCGCCGAGTGCGGCTGGCCGGAGATCAAGGTCGTCGGCGGCGGCGGCCGCGGGCGCCCGTGGGTGCTGTGCATCGACATCGACTGTCCCAGCAAGGAGAAGTACCGGGCGCGCACCCGAAAGGACGGCTGACGGCCGCCCGATCGGCGCGTACGCAGGGGGCATTGTGACCGCGCGGAACGGCGTGCTCATCACGATCGAGGGATGCGACGGGTGCGGCAAGAGCACTCAGGCCGCGCTGCTCTGTGAGCGCCTCGCCGCCTGCGGCCTGCCGGTCGGCCCCGCCGCCGCGCCCGGTGCCGTCGTCCGCGAACCGGGCGGCACGCCCGCCGGCGAGGCGATCCGCGATCTGCTGCTGCACGCGCCGGTGGCGCCGTCGCCCTGGACAGAGGCCCTCCTGTACGCGGCGGCCCGCGCCGAGCTCGTCGACAAGGTGCTGCTGCCCGAGCTGCAGGCGGGCCGCGTCCTCGTGCTCGACCGCTTCCTCGATTCCTCACTCGCCTATCAAGGGTTCGCGCGCGGGCTCGGCGTGGACGAGGTGCTGGCCGTCAACGCGCCCGGTCTCCGCGGTACGCTGCCGGACCTCACTGTGGTGCTGGACGTCGACCCGGTCGTCGGCCTGGCGCGGTCTGGCGGGCGTCCGGACCGCATCGAGGCCGAGGGTGTGGAACTGCAACAGAAGGTCGTGGCCGGCTTCGCCGCGCTCGCCCGACGCTTCCCCGAGCGCGTGCGCCTCGTCGACGGCTTCCGCGCCGTCGATCTGGTCGCGGCGGACGTAGAGACGGCGGCGCTCGAGGCCATCGCCGACGCCGGACTGCGGATCGGCGGCTGAGGGCGCGCCGTGTTCGACGCCGTCCCCGGCCAGGAGCGCGTCAAGGGGCTCTTCGCGCGTGGCATCCGCGACGGCTTGCTGTCTCACGCGTTTCTGCTGGCCGGTCCGGAAGGCCTCGCCAAGACGCTCTTCGCGCGCGAGCTCGGGGTCGCTCTCGTCACGTCCTGCGGGGGGTGCGGCGCCTGCGCCGAGTGCGAGCGCGCGCGGCGCGGCCTGCACCCGGACCTGCACGTGGTCGAACGCGAGGGCGACCTGATCCGCGTGGAGCAGGTGGCGCCGGTCATCGCCGACCTCGGGCTCAAGCCGTTCTCCGGCAGTCGCCGCGTGTGGGTGATCCCGGAGGTCGAGTACCTGCACGCGGCGGCCGCCAACAAGCTCCTCAAGAGCATCGAGGAGCCGCCGGACTTCGTGTACTTCGTGCTCGTCACCGACCGCCTCGAGCGCGTCCTGCCGACGATCGTGTCGCGCTGCCAGCTCGTCGAGTTCAGGCCGCTGAGCGACGAGCAGGTGACGGAGTACCTGGGCGAGAGGTACGGCCTCGGCGGGGCCGAGGCCGTGGCGCTCGCGCGCCTCTCCGGCGGCGCCGTGGAGCGCGCCCAGCGCTTCGCCGAGGATGCGCGCGGGCCCGCGCGCCGTGGCGAGTACCTGCGGCACGCCTCGGCCGCCGCCGGCCTCACGCGCGACGCCGGTGAGGGCGATCCGGCCGACCGCTTCCTCAGGGTCCTCGAACGGCATCAGGAGCAGATCAAGAGCGACGCGCAGGAGCAGCTGAAGGCGCGCGTCGCCGAGCTGGAGCGCCAGATCCAGGACACGCGCGACTGCGCCTGGCACGTCAAACAGGCCGAGGCCCGCGCCAGGCGCGAAGAGACGCGCCTGCGCCGCGTCGCCGCGCAGGACGCGGTCGACGTGCTCACGTCCTGGCTGCGCGACCTCTGGGTGGTCGCCTGCGGGGGTTCCGATGTACTCTGGAACAGCGACCACGCCGCCGAGCTCGCCGGCCAGGCCGTCGCTACGCCCGACAATTACGCGCGTCTCCTGGCGGTCACCGCCCGGGCGCGCAAGGATCTGTACATAAACGTCGACCACAAGCTCGCGCTGCAGGCGATGTTCGCGCGCTTCGAGGAGGTCGTGGAGAGTGCCTAGGATCGCCAGCGTCGTCTTCCGCGGCGGCGGCAAGGTCTACCAGTTCGACGCCGCGGACATCGAGCTCGCCGCCGGCGACTGCGTGGTCGTCGACACGACGCGCGGCGCGGACTTCGGGCGCGCCGTCAAGGCGGCGGAGGACGTGCCCGCCGACCAGGCGCCGCGCGGCCTCAAGCGCGTGATGCGCAAGGCGACGCAGGCCGACCTCGACGCCGTCGCCTCTCACCGGGAGAGTGAGCTGGAGGCCAAACGGACGTGCCGCCGGATGGTCGCCGAGGCGGGTCTCGACATGAAGGTCGTGGAGGCGCGCCAGGCCTTCGAGGGCGGCAAGCTGACGATCACGTTCTACTCCGAGGAACGCGTCGACTTCCGCGAGCTCGTCGGCAAGCTCAACGACCGCCTCAAGCGGCGCGTGGAGCTCAAACAGGTGAGCGCCCGCGACCAGTCGCGCATCGTCGGCGGGTTCGGGCCGTGCGGCCGGAGTCTCTGCTGCGCGACGTTCGCCGGCGACCAAGAGCCCGTGTCCATCCGCATGGCCAAGGACCAGAACCTGCCGCTCAACCCCACCAAGATCTCGGGTTGCTGCGGCCGTCTGATGTGCTGTCTCAAGTACGAGCACGAGGTGTACGTCTCGTTCCGCAAGCGGGCGCCCAAGCGCGGCGCGGTCATCACCACGCCTGGCGGGGACGGTAAGGTCGTCGAGCTCCTCGCCCCGGTCGACAGCGTCACCGTCGATCACGGGGAGGGCCGCTCGGTCACGTACAAGCTCGCCGACATCGGCCGCGCGGCCGAGGAAACGGAGTGACCATGGCATCCACGCACGCGGTGCTCAACGTCCCCAGCGTCTCCTGCAACCACTGCAAGATGGCCATCGAGGGAGCGGTGAAGGCCCTCGACGGCATCGCCGGCGTGGACGTCGACGTGCCGGCCAAGAGCGTCTCGGTCGATTTCGACGCGGAGAGCGTGTCCCTCGACGCCATCGAGGCCGCCGTGCGCGAGGAGGGCTACGAGGTCGCCGGCCACCACGTCTTTGGCGACTGAGAGACTCGGTCCGGGCCGCCGCGCGACGTGCCGCGGCTCGTTTGGCAAGACGGCTTCAGGCTGGTACCATAGCGCCCCGCCACCCGTGGGCCGTTAGCTTAGTTGGTAGAGCAGGGGACTCTTAATCCCAAGGTCGAAGGTTCGAATCCTTCACGGCCCACCACCCACTTCCCGGTCGTGGCCACCACGATTCCAGTCCCTCAGCGGGTCGGTCCCCAGTTGCCCGCGCGCTCGCGGCTCTGCTAGTGTCGCTGGGTCACGGACGCCTCCGGCGCCCGCTGTGGACGGGAGCGAGATCCCCTTGGAGCGGCACACGATGCGCACACGGCGCGGCGGCTGACGTGGCCAATATCAAGACCAGCTACACCGACGGCGCACGTCGCGGCTTCTTCCGCATGGGTGTGGTCCTGGCGCGATACGGGGTCACCGCCGACTGGCTCACGATCTTCGGCCTGTTGCTGCAGGTCGCGGGGCTCCCGCTCATCATCAGCGGGCACTTCGGGTGGGCGCTCATCATCGGGATCGTGGCGGCTGTGTGCGACGCCTTGGACGGTGCCGTGGCGCGCGCCGGCGCGGGCTCCACCAAGGCCGGCGCGTTCCTCGACTCCACCACCGACCGCATCTCCGAGCTCATGATCGCCGCGGCGCTCGTCGTCTACTTCTTCCGCCTCGGCGAGTTGGCGCCCACGGTCGTGGTCCTCGTGTTCATGGGCGCCGCCCAACTTGTCTCGTACACGCGCGCCCGCGCCGAGTCGCTCGGCGTGGAGTGCAGGGTGGGGTTCATGTCGCGCCCGGAGCGACTCGTCGGCCTCGGCCTCGGCTTCCTGTTCTCGTGGTGGCACCCCGGAGGCACGAGCTTCCTTGTCTGGATGCTCTACCTGCTCGCCATCTTGACCACGCTCACGGTGGTGCACCGCATGGTGCACGTGCTGCGCAAGCTGCGGGTCGCCGACGCCGCCTGACCGGCGCCCCGCGCGGACCCCGTGATATACTTTCGCGCGTTGTCGTGAGCCCGCAGGGAGCGTCTTGCACGTCCCGCGGGCTTCGCCAGTCGAGGCGGTCGCCGTGCGGCCGCCACAAGTGGAGGTACACCGATCTTGGGTAACCCAGTTCGCGTTGCGATCATCGGCGTCGGCAACTGCGCCTCGTCGCTCGTCCAGGGCGTGGAGTTCTACA
>Ga0209048_10005930_pt1 | contig 11505 bp, 8 predicted proteins | sample FrelakmetCRP12CR_FD_187146 | JGI IMG/M metagenome (GOLD analysis project Ga0209048, IMG submission 187146) | Freshwater lake sediment microbial communities from the University of Notre Dame, USA, for methane emissions studies - CRP12 CR (SPAdes)... | ecosystem: Environmental > Aquatic >... | reverse complement strand
CGTCATGAACATGGACGCCAATGGTCTAGGGGTCACCAGGAGCCTCGGCAGGCAAGGGATCCCGATCATGGGTGTGGACTTCAACCCAAGGAACCAGGGGCTCCATTCGAAATTCGTCCGTCCACTTATCTGCCCAGACCCGATCAAGGACCCAGATGGCGCCCTGGAAGCGATGATCGAATCAGGAAAGGAGCTGGGGGACAAGGGGGTGGTCTTCGCCTGCTCCGATCTCTTCATGCTGTTCCTCTCTCGAAATCGGAACGAGTTGAGCCATTATTTCGATTTCATGATCCCTTCGGAGAGGATCGTCGAGGGAATGGTAAACAAGCGCCTGCAATATGACGAGGCCATTCGGCTGGGCATACCCACGCCCGAGCTCTACTTCCCCAGGACGCTCGAGGAGGTTCGGGAGGTGGCCAAAGGGTTGACATACCCGGCGTTCATCAAGCCGTACTACTCCCATCTCTGGCAGCTGAAATTCGGCAACAAGGGGTTCATCATAAGGGGGGAAGCGGACATGCTGCGGCGCTTCGAGCTCATCTCGAAGACCGGCCTCGACTGGATGGTCCAATCTATCGTAGGGGCCCCGGGGAGAGACTTGTTCCAGGCCTGTGCCTATCGTGGTCGTAACGATCTCATGTCCCCGGTCTTCACCTGGGAAAAGACCAGGCAGGTCCCTCCCAACTTCGGAGTCGGGTCGTTCTGCACAGCCAGGCACAATCCCATGGTCGCTGAGCTCGGCACGCGCTTCTTCAAGGGGCTCGACTACCACGGGATCGGGGCGGTGGAGTTCAAGCTCGACCCGAAGGACGGCACATGGCGCCTGATAGAATTGAACACCCGGACCTGGCTGCAGAACGTCCATGCGGCCCATGCTGGCCTCAACCTTTCTTACTTGGCCTACCTGGACATCTGCCAGGAGCCTCTGGTGATCGGGGGAGATTTCCGGGACAACGTCCGGCTTTGGGACGCCATGGGAGATCTGGAGTCGTTCTGGACGCTCCGGAAGCGGGGCGATTTGAGCTTCTATGCCTGGGTCCGCTCCTGGGCGGGGTCCGAATGCTACGCCAATTTCGCGCTCGATGATATCGCCCCGGCTTTGAGGAGGGTGGGCTACGGGTTCGAGGTCGCCAAACTGTTGGTCTATCTGATGAACCGGCGGACCGACCAGGACGATGTCAGCCTGGGGGTCAGGAAGAGATGATCCTGTTCGCGTTCTAAGAAGAAAAGCGCTTGGCCAAGTTCTGATAGTCAGTGATGAAGCGGTCCAGTGAGAAGCGCTCGACCGCCAGGCTCCTGGAGGCGAACCTGCCGTGATCTAGGACATCATCGATGGCCCGCGAGTAGTCCTCTGGGTCCCTGGAGGTCAAGATCCTGCCGACCTTGCGCTCCTCGATGTCCTCGAACAATCCGGTCTTGTAGGCCACCACCGGGAGGTCACAGGCCATCGCCTCGATGCTGGCATAGCTTGCGCTCTCGTAGGAGGAGGGGAAGAAGAGGAAGTCCGCGGAGGAATAGTACAGCGGCATTTGCTCGTTGGGCACCTTCCGGGCCACGATCATGTCCTTCTCGTCGAATTCAGATCCAGTCACGCAGAGGATGCGGAGGTCCTTCCTCTTTTCGGCCACCGCCTTGACGATGTCGAACCCCTTGGTGCTGTCCGTTCTCCCCACGAAGATGCCCAGGGGCCCCTCCCACTCGATGCCCAACCTCTCCCTGGCATCGTCCCGGGGTAAGGGACGGAACTGCTCCAGTGGCACCCCGTTCTCGATGACCTCCGCTGAAAGGCCGTAGAGCTGCTCCAGCTCCCTGCGGGTCTTATGGCTTACGGTCACCACCTTCTTCCGGTTCGCGGCGAACTTCTCGAAGAGCGGCTGCATGTGATACGAAGAGGCGTATCCCGGACGGTTCCGCAGGGCCCCGCCCGCGAACCCTTTGTAGGTGTAATGGAAGACCTGACAGGCAGGGACCTCCGGCGCCACGAACTTCAGCCCCACCCCCGCCACGTCGTTGCAGAATACCAGGTCGAACTTCCGCTGCTTGTGCCTGCGGGCGAACCCCCTGCTGATCGCGAGCCCCATCCGCTCGTATTCCAGGTTCACCTTGACCAGGCTTGGCCCAATCGCCTCCGAGCGGCACTTGGCGAAGGTGATGGTCTCGCTCTCGGGGAACGCTTCCCTCAGGTAACGGACGAAAATCTCCGTACCACCCTGGACCTCCTCGAAGTCATAGAAAGACAGAATGGCTACCCGCAAACCGACCAACCCTATCCACGCCCCCTGGCGGGGCATCGTTTTAATGTACTGAATCATATTTATCATTATGGACCGGAGAAGCGTCTCCTTGGAATTGCGCTTGATCAAGGAGAAGATCAGTGGGCGCGTGACCATCGCCGAGTCCCTGGCCAAGTGCGCCTGGGACCCAAAGAAGGTCGAGGTCCCCCCTGGCGACCGCTTCATGGTCATCGCGCCCCATCCTGACGATGATGTCATCAGCAGCGCTGGCACGATCCTCAAGGCGCTCTCCTTGAAGAAACAGGTCCGCACGGTTTTCCTCTCATTGCCCTCGCTGGATGCGCCTTCGAAGGAGGCTCGGAAAGCGGAGGTGCTGCAATCCCTGCGGATATTGGGCCTGGAGGACTTCTCCCTGAGCGAGTCCGAGTTCCCCGCCACGGTCAAGGGCGTGGTCGACCTGATAGCTCCGGAACTGGAGAGGTGGAAACCTGACTGTGTCTTCGTCCCCTCCCCGTTGGAGAACCAGAACCAGCACCTCATGGCCTTCGAGGGCTATGTGCAGGCGCTGCGCTCGTCCAAATGCCAGGCGGCCACCGCCCTCTACGAGGTGTGGGGATTGGTGATCCCCAACATGGTAGTGGACATCACCTCCCAGGTCGATCGGAAGGGAGAGAGCATCGCCGCTCATGCCTCCCAGGTCAAGGTGGTCGACTACGTCCGCTTGGCCAGGTCCCTGAACGAGTATCGGGCCATCTCCTCCAACATGAAGGGCTATGCCGAGGCGTTCCTCTACCTGGAGAAGGATGACCTGCTCAAGTCGTTCCCCTGAGGCGACTAGCCCTTGCGCAGAAGGTCGGAGAGCCCTCCTTTCAGGCTCTTGCTGCTGACCCTCACCCGGTACATCTCCCGGTCGATCGGGTTGAACGAATACTTGTATGGTTCGTCCCCCCGGAGGAAGTCCATCTCGTCATAGCCTCTGTTGTAGCAGTCCTCGATGATCTTGGCCAGGATGGTCTTTCCCGGGCCGTAGCTGGAATAGTCTGGATTGAAGCCTGAAAGGTAGTACAGGTAGCGGTTGTTGTGCACGAAACCGTACGTCACCGCCACCGCGACGTCCTTCACCATCAACATGTGGAACGAGATCTGCCCCTTGGGCGCATGGGTCTGGATGGTGCTCCGGACGAACTCCTTCATCTGCTGAGACTCCAGGGTGCTGACCCCCATGTCCGCCCAGCGCATGGCGTTGAGCTCCAGCAAGGTCCGGTAACAGAGATCCATGTCCTCCGGCCGTTGATAGCAGCGGAACTCCAGCGCATGGTCCTGGCTGAACCTCCTCCACAGGCGGTTGATGCTATGCCTGGAATTGCTGGAAATGCTGGAGAAGTAGTCCTGGTAATCTCCCACTATCGGGATGAATGGCGCCTTGGTGACCTCCTTCTCGGCCGATGGAAAATGCTCCAGCAGCGGGCCGACCGTAGAGCCATCCTCACGCATGTCCCTCAGATCGATGGAGTCCCATTTACCGGTGGATTCGAGGTATCTCCAGATGGCTTGGTGCACATCCTTCCTGCCTTCCTTCGCCAGGATCCCCAACCTATCCGAGGGGCCGGTACCGATGAACTCCAGGATCCTGACCTTCAAGACCTTTCCAATGCCCGAGACCATGAATGGAGCAAAGCCGACTGGCCGCCCATTCTCTAGGACCTCCAGGACGAGCATCTTACGACCATCACCAAAGACCTTCCACCAGTTGACGATCCAATCGATGCCGAGGAAGATGTCCTGCTCGTCGCTGTTCGAGAACACCTCCTGGTAATCGGCTCGTCTTCCTTCCAGTGCCGTCAAGGAGGAAAGCTCGTTGACTTCGAGGGCCATCGGCAAATAATCGATGCCCCGCTCATAATGGTTTCTCTGACCCGCATGCCATTCTGGTGAGGCGAAAAACCAAAAGCAATAATAAGAACAACCCGATTACAAAAGCGGTGACCCCATGAAACTGATCCGTACGGGCAAAGTCAAGAAGGTCTATGAGGTCGATGAGGAGAACCTGGAGTTCCTCTTCACGGACAACATCTCCGTCTTCGACAAGATCATTCCGACCGATATCCCGTACAAGGGGGAGACGCTCTGCCGGAGCGCGGCCTTCTGGTTCCAGCTGCTCCGGAAGAATGGCATACGCACGCACTTCAAGGAGCTGGTGCCGCCCAACCGCATGCGGGTCAAGAAGGTGGACGTCATCGCGGACTACAGCAAGCTCAACTGCTCGAAATCGAATTACCTGATCCCTCTGGAGTTCATTTCCAGGCATTACGTTGCCGGCTCGCTCTTCGACCGCCTGAAGGACGGGTCGATCGACGCCGAGACCCTGGGATTCCCCAGGAACCACATGCCGAAGTATGGGGAGAAACTGCCTCAGCCCTACTACGAGACGACCACCAAGCTGGAGAAGGTGGACCGGCCTCTGGCGCACGACGAGGCCGTCGAGATCTCCGGGCTCACCACCGAGGAGTACGAGCGCGCCATCGAGCTGATCGCGAAGGTGGACGAGCTCATCGCCAGCGAGGTGCAGGATCGCATGCTGATCCATGTGGACGGCAAGAAGGAGCTGGCCTTCGACGAGAAACGCCGGCTCATCATCGTGGACACCTTCGGCACCGCGGACGAGGATCGCTGGTGGGACGAGGACGAATACGCCAAGGGGCATTGTCTGGAGCTGTCCAAGGAGGCGGTGAGGCAGCACTACCGCGAGACGGGCTATTTCGAGAGACTGACGAAGGCCCGGAAGGAAAGGCAACCCGAGCCCCCCATCCCGCCGCTCCCCGAGGAGAAGGTGGAGCAGGTCAGCGACCTCTACATCGAGATGTTCGAGCGCCTTACGGGCGAGAGCTTCCGTTGACCCACATCAGTTCCTTGAGTCCTCTGGGATAGGTCAGCGTTAAATAATGCCAGTTCAGTTACTCATCGATGCCTTCGCTTGGGCGAAAGTCCTTCGTGGTGCTGGTCTCGCGTGTGCTGGCCTCAGCGCTGGCCCTCGTTGGGTTATTTTTCACCGCCCACTATTTGGGCCCTGATATCAATGGCCAAGTATCATTTGCCTTGGCCTTGGTCACGACCTTCAACTCGATATCGGACTTCGGCTTCGCGGCCGCCCACATCAAGCGCATCTCGGAAGGCAAAGACATCGATGACTGCCTCAGCACCTACACCACCCTAAAGATCCTGCTCACGGTTGGAATGGTCGTCAGCACCATGGCCTTCATACTTGTGTATAAGGCCCTTGACCCATCGGTCATCTCCGATGACACATTCGATGTCATAGTGCTCATCGTCCTCTATTGCGTGTTCTACAACATCTCCCAGATATTCTGGGTGACCTACGAGGCCAGGATGGAGGCCGTCAAGTCCCAGCTGGTTACTTTGGCCGAGCCTGCCTCGCGGACCCCCTTAATGATCTTCGTGGCACTGGGCGGTTACGGCGCGATCGACCTAGCTTTCACCTACGTAATCGGCGGCATCGCCATGTCGATCGTGGGCATCATCCTGATCGGCAGGGAGAACATCCATTGGAAGAGACCGACCCTTTTCAAGAACTATTGGGTCTACGCTCTCCCTATCTCCTTCATCACCGTATTCGGGACGGTTTCTTGGAACTTGGATAAGCTGGTTATTGGGGCCTTCACCACGTCCACTGACGTGGCTTTCTTCAGCCAACCCCAAACCCTGCTGGGAGTGCTAGGGTTCGTGGGAATCGCAGTCACCACTTTGACGTTCCCGGCGTTCTCTCGTATGCATGCTGAAGGGGATTTTGAATCGATAAGAACGATCACCCATCAGGCAGAGCGGTATATCTCGATGATCGCCTTGCCCATTACGGTGGTGATCGTCCTGTTCCCAACAGAGACGGTCCTCACCTTCTTCGGCCCACTTTATCTACCTGCGGCGGAACCGATGCGAATCCTGGCCCTCGGCACATATGTAGCCCTCTTGAGCAGTGCCTATACCCCCCAGATCGGGGGCATAAACCGTCCCGACATATCGGCCAAGCTGGTCGGCTTCACTCTGTTTCTGAACGTGATATTGCTCCTGATATTCGTGCCCACCACTTTTGCCGGCATCCAAATGCTCGGACTCGGGGTCGTGGGGGCCTCCATCGTCAATCTAATAATATCTCTTATCTTCTTGGTCATAGTGCGGGACATAGTCTACCGCCTGACTCGTACAAAGTCCAATCCCCGGATTCTCTTGCATCTCTTTGCCGGGTTGTTGTCAGGTGTGGTCCTCTATCTTCTCACCTTCATCTATCCAGTCAACACTTGGTACGACCTGTTCATCTACGGACTGATAGAGTTGCCAGTATTCTTTGGATTCATGGCTCTCTTCAGAGAGCTGACCAAATTCGATGTTCAGTACTTCATGGACATCATTCACCCCGGGCAGATGTGGGATTACATATCTGGAGAGATGAAAAGGAAGCGCTGATCCAGGAACGTATTATCCAGAAACGACATGGGACCGAAACCATTAATCTGAGTGCTTCCGCCTATGTGCTAGCAGATCAAATGATCATCAACGTCAGGTTTGTGGCGAGCATCAAGGAGAAGACGGGTTGCCCGGAGATTATCCTGGAAGTGGACAAAGGGTCGTCTGTCCGCTTCCTAATTGATTACATCAAGGAGGAGTACCCTAAGCTCTCCGGTCATGATGACTTCGTGTTCTCGGTCAATCGGCGACAAGTCAGCGAGGACCTGATCCTGAAGGACGGGGACGAACTTAGCATCATGCCCCCCGCCCATTATTACTGACTCACTGCACGACGACCTCGATGACCTTGAACCCCTCGGGGCAGGTCACCTCTCCGTGGACCTCGGCGATCTTGTACTTGCCGCCCCGCTCCACCGCTATCGGGTGGCACAACCTGTAACGTTCGCACCCTATGTTCTTGCACTTGATCTCATCATAGGTGATCGTAGAACCTTCCAGGGCGAACTTCGTGCCCACGCAGATGGTGGCCGGGAGCTTCTCCACCTCCACCACGCGGACCCCCTCGTCGTGCATCTTGCACTCGTGGTGCACATCTCTGGCATTCTTGATGCGGTAAATGGCTCCGGGATCAAGGTTGAAGCATACCGCCTTGAGCTTGCACTCGCGGCATTCCGGCACGAAGCCCTTGTATATGAACATGAATCCTTCCTTGGCCTGTCTCTCGCCTATCAATGTGATCGTGACCATCGCCTTGCCTCCGTTCGTTCATTTTAAATGACCTTGGTGAATTCGGCTATCTTCTCTGCGGCCTCATAAGTGAGGCCGAGGTTCCCTAGGATCGTGAATCTGTCCTTGCGGATCTTGTGAGCGGTCACCAAGGCCTCGATGACCTGCTCCTTTGTGATGCCTAGCTCCTTGGCGGAGGTGGGCGCGCCTATCTTCTGCAGGGCGTTGCGGATCCTCATCCAGTCGCCCCCGTGCAGGTACATCATCATGATGCAGCCGACACCGCACTGCTCCCCGTGCAGAGCCTTTCCCGGAGCGATCAGGTCCAGTGCATGGGAGAACATGTGCTCGGAGCCGCTGGTAGGCCGAGACGAACCTGCCACGCTCATGCTTATTCCCGAGATAATGATCGGGCGGATGGCGATCCAGACGCTCTCCTCCAGATTGGGTCTGATCAGGTCTGCATTTTCGATGATCGTCTGGGCCGTATAGTTGGCGAGGGCGTAGGCCGAGTTGCTGAACTCTTCGTTCCTCAGGCGCCTCGCGAATTCCCAGTCCATGAGGGCGGTGGCGTTGGAGATCACATCCGCGCATCCAGAGGCAAGCAGACGGTAAGGGGCCTTCACGATCACAGCGGTGTCCGCGATGACTCCCAATGGCACCCTAGCTTCGAGGGACATCGGGATGCTGTTGTTGCGGATCGAGGCTCTTCCAGAGGCTACCCCGTCATGGGATGCCGAAGTCGGGATGCTGAGAAACTCGATGTTGAGGTCCTTGGCCGCCATCTTGGCCAGGTCGATCTTGCTACCGCCCCCGACCCCGAGCAGGAAGTTCGCCTTGGCCTCCCTGGCCACCTCTTCCACCTTGGCCAGGTTGTCGTTCGTGGCATCCCCCGTTTCGATTATCTGGACCTCGAATCCTTTTCTTTGCAGGCCATCGGCGATGATGTCGCCCGCTACCCGCTTGGTCTTGTCCCCGGCCACTATGAGAGCTGTCCCTGATAGGCTGAAATCCTTGCACACCTGCGGGACCTGCTCTATGACGCCATGCCCAGCGAGTACATTTCTGGGAAAAAGCATAGAACGGGCTCTGGTGAAGTCACCCTCATCCATCCAAGCACCCTGAATTGACCCTCATATATGCCTTCAGTCTTTTCAAGTTATCGGTGGCCCCAGTCGCTCTGGCTCTCTGGATTGCCATCGGAGGAAGCATGTGGCTCTCACCCCGACATTTAGGAGATAGAGAAAAGCGGAGCAAGTGAATGAAAAGAGGCTCGGGAAGGCTTCGCAAGGTGGAATTAGACCCAAGGTCAGGAGGAGAATGGGGAAAGCCTTCCCGAGTATCCTCTAAATCGCTCAAATGAGGAGATGTATATAAACATACTGAGTCCTAATCGTAGCACACGAATTATTTTAGGAATCAAATATCTGGTCTTAAGAAGGGGATACCTAAACTGCTCACCATTAATCCAGCATATGAAAGATGTTAATTATTATATAAAAATTTAAATCCTATAATTAATATTTTTATTGTGGTTTGAACGCTTGGAATCTTACATTCCCGCTCCAATCTTCATATTCTTGTTCAGAATCAGCAGACCGCGGGTGAGCCATATCTTCAAACAAGGTATCTCAGGAAAGCAGAATTAAATATATTGACGCCGGTGAAGTAATTTGATGGGAAGCATCCAATCTGGAAAATCGTCCACTTCTATGAAGGAGGAGGCTTCCTGGTCACCATCAAAGGACCCCAACTTCGGCCATATACCTGGTTTCTCGGAGCCGCTCTTACTGTCATTGGATCGGCTGGGCCGGATCAATTCGACGAGCAAGGCGTTCGAGGTCTTGTCGCAGATGGCGGCCAACGAGATCGTCGGACGGGATTTCCTAGATTTCGTGCAGGTTGAGGATCGAGAGGCCACCAAGAATATGCTGACAGCGATCTTGGAACAGGGCATCGATCCATTGGAAATCCGCATCAAGCTCGTTTTCCCCAACGTCGGCCAGGTGAGGGTCATGCTCAAGCTCCTCAACATGAGAGGAGCTGCCCCGACCGACCTCATCCAAGCATTGGCCTGGAACGAAGAGATGCTCAGGGATCCTAGCGGCTCGGTCTCCTACGAGGTCACCCAACAATTGCTCTCATGGCCGGACTTCATTGCCATCGCCACGGATCTGGATGGCAAGATCATCCTGTTCAGTCCATCCGCCGAGACCCAGACGAACCTCGATCGTGACGAGGTATTGGGCACGGACATCACCGACCTGATTGACACGGACCGATCGTCCATCAGCGACTATCTGAGCTCGGCCCGCAAGGTGGTCGTCACGGGCGAGGCGGCCCGATTGAACCTCTCCATATTGGGCAAGACCAGCACCATCGACCTAAAATGGCGTGCTCAACCGATGCGAGACCATGAGGGCAAGGTCGTCGGGATAATGGGATTCGGGCATTCGCTGACCGCGATGGGCCTGTCGGAAGGCGGAATCCCCCTCGGTCAGAACCTGGAGGTCCTGGCGGAGACTTCGATGGACATCGTCGAATCGGAGGACCTGGCGGAGGCCATCGACAAGGATCTGGACAAGCTGATCGACTCCTTGGGTGTCGACTTCGCGGTGTTCCGGTTGATCGGAGCCGAGAGCAAGCCCAGGATGGTCTGCGCTGGCATGGACTTCCGCAAGGGAAGGAAGCTCCTGGAATCTAGAGTGGTTGGGCTAGGGCCTCTTTATCGGAGCGTCCAAAGTGGGGAGGCCTTCATCTCCATGGACGCGCAGACCGATCCCCGGATCGTGATCGAGGAGCCGGAGGTCAAGTCGCTGCTCTGCCTGCCGATCAAGTTCAAGCGTGAGGTATATGGCTGTGCCGCGTTCGGCGACACCAGGTCGACCGGGACCATCATGGCCAAGCTGCCCATCCTGCAGGTGTTCTGCAATCAGGTGGGCATCGCGGTGCGCAAGCTCCTGCTCAAGACCGAGGTCCAATCCAAGAACCGGGAGCTAGAGAGCCTGTATGAGACCTCCATGGCCGTCTCCAGCACCCTGGAGATGCAGAAAGTGCTGTCCACCATCCTGACCAAGGCCACTGAGCTGGTCCAGGCGGACAGCGTCTACCTGTTCCTATTGGATAAGAATACCACCACCTTGAAGGCCATCTCGAGCATAACCAAGTATCAGGACAAGGTCGACGGGATGGTCATAAAGGTAGGAGAGGGCATCACTGGAATAGTGGCCCAGACCCGCCAGGGAATGCTGATTGAGCGCGCTGACAAGGACTCCCGTTCGCTATTGGTACCTGGCACGCCGGACGAGCCGAGCTCGCTGATCTCTGTCCCCCTTAAAATGGGGGACGACCTGCTGGGCGTCGTCACCCTGGAACGCATACCGGGAGCGCCGTTCACCGAGGCCGATCTGCGGCTCATAGAGCTTTTCTCCTTCCAGGCTTCCACGGCCATCCACAACGCCTCGATGTTCGACCGGATCAACGAGCACGCCGGGGCGCAACAGATGTACAACATCCTGCTGACGCATGATGTGGCCAACTACAACGTCCCGATCCACGGCTACCTGGAGATGCTGGCCAAGGACCCCAAGCTGGACGAGCGCCAGCGCCGTTTCGTGATGAGCGCGCTGGCACAGTCGGAGAACATATCCTCCCTGATATCGGACGTGCGCAAGCTGTCCATGCTGCGCACCATGGAGACCGTCAGGGAATTCGAGCCCATCGACCTGGCCTTCACGGCAGGCGAATGCGCGGAGACCCTGCGGCAGAACACGCTGTATGAGGAGATCGAGATTCGGTTCACCAAGCCTGTGGAAAAGGCCATCGTGAACGGGGATGCCTTCGTGAAGGACATCGTCTACAACCTCCTCAGCAACGCCTGCAAGTATGGCGGGGAAGGGCCCATCGAAATCCTCCTGCACGAACACCTCGAGAATGACAGGAGATACTGGCAATTGGACGTTAAGGACACCGGGGAAGGGGTTCCGGAGGAACGCAAGGAGTTCATGTTCCGGCGGTTCGACAGTCTGGACGCGGGGACCGCCTCGGAGGGCCACGGCATCGG